>Ga0326728_10004084_pt1 | contig 43896 bp, 42 predicted proteins | sample MB3enrmetagenome_FD_207602 | JGI IMG/M metagenome (GOLD analysis project Ga0326728, IMG submission 207602) | Lab enriched peat soil microbial communities from McLean, Ithaca, NY, United States - MB31MN | ecosystem: Environmental > Terrestrial > Soil > Wetlands > Peat | place: USA: New York...
TCCGCGGCTCCGAACGCTTCTTTGCTCTACTTCACCACTTCCCCCCACTCCACCCCGTGCATGTCGCCCGACTTCAGAAAGCGGTCGTGCATCCTGAACGCGGCCGAGAGAGTCTGCGGCGTGTGGCCGCCTTCCACCATCTCCAGATAGTTCTTGAGCGTGTCGCGGAAGTCGGGATGCGCACAATTCTCGATAATCAGATACGCGCGCTCGTAAGGAGATTTGCCGCGCAGGTCCGCGATGCCCCACTCCGTCGCGATGATCTGCACCGAATGCTCGCTGTGATCCAGGTGGCTCACCAGCGGAACGATCGTGCTGATCTTGCCGCCTTTCGCCGTCGAGGGACAGGTGAAGATCGAAAGATACGCGTTGCGCGTGAAGTCTCCCGAGCCGCCGATGCCGTTCATCATCTGCCGGCCCATCACGTGCGTGCTGTTGACGTTCCCGAAAACATCCACCTCGATCGCCGTGTTGATCGAGATGATCCCCAGCCGCCGGACAACCTCGGGATGATTGCTGATCTCCTGGGGCCGCAGCAGAATCCGCTGCCGGAACCAGTCCAGGTTGTCGTAAACACTCGAAAGCGCCGCGTTGCTCAACGTGAGCGAGCAACTGCTGGCGAACTTCACCCGCTCCTGCTGCATCAGGTCGATCACCGAGTCCTGCAGAACCTCCGTGTACATCTCGAAGGCCGGGATATCCGGATGCGAGCCGAGCGCGCCCAACACCGCGTTGGCGATATTGCCGACTCCCGACTGAATCGGCAGGAAGCACTCGGGAATGCGCCCGGCCGCGATCTCGCCGGCCAGAAACTCGGCGACCCGGTTGCCGATCTGCAAGGTGAGCGGAGTGGCGGCATCGAAACCGGCAACCTCGTCGTTGAGTTCCGTCTCTACGACGCCGGCAATCTTCGACGGATCCACCTTGATGACCGGGGAACCGATGCGGTCCGAGGGCGCATAGATCGGAATCTCGCGCCGCCGCGGCGGGTCCGCGGGCTCATAGATGTCGTGCATGCCGAGCAGCGTCGGCGGATGGCGGTGGTTCAGCTCGATCAGGATCTTGCCGGCCAGTCCGCAGAACGTCGGCGCGGCGCCAACGGAGGAAGTCAGCACGATGCCGCCGCCTGTCGTCACGTCGCTCGCTTCCACCACGACCCAGTGCATCGGACCGAGGAACCCGTAGCGCGCCGCCTGGGGCATGAGCGACAGGTGCATGTCGAAGAAACGGGTTTCCCGTTCATTGATTCTCGCGCGCAGGGCGGAGTTTGACTGGTAGGGCGTCCGGAAGCTGATCGCGTGCGCCCGCGCCAGGGCGCCGTCGAGAGAGTCGCCGGTCGAAGCGCCGGTCAGCACGCCAATCCGGAACTCCCGGTCCGACTCGTGCTCCCGAACGGCGCGTTCCGCGATGGCCTTCGGAATCGCCTTGGGAGCCCCGGCCGGGGTGAACCCGCTGAAGCCGACGGTCTGGCCGTTTTCAATCATTGCGGCGGCTTCAGCCGCGCTCAGCACAGGAAAGGAAAATCGCATCATTTCGCCTTGTAGTAAGAGTCGAGTAGTTGTTCGACGGCGCGGAAGGAACTCAGCCGCCCTTCGACGACTTCGCGCTCGATATCCGGCCAGCGCTCGCGCACGAGCGGATGGGACCGGAAACGCCGGAGCAGTTCGTTGCGGATCATTTCATCCATCCAACGCCTCACCTGTTCGCGCCGGACCGCCTCCAGCAGGCCGTGCTGCCGCAACCACAGATTGTGTTCGAGAACGATCGTCCAAACCTCGGAGATGCCTTCCCGAGCCTGCGCCGAGCAGGTCACGACGCGGGGCGACCAGCCGGTTGGAGACGCGGGCAATAGGTGTAGGGCATTTTCGTACTCGCGCCGCGCAACCTGTGCCTTGATCCGATCGTCACCGTCCGCTTTGTTGATGGCGATCAGATCGGTCAGCTCCATGATGCCGCGCTTCATCCCTTGCAGTTCGTCTCCGGCGCCCGGCAGCATCAGCAGCAGAAAGAAATCGACCATCGCCCGGACCACGGTCTCGGACTGGCCGACCCCGACCGTCTCGACGAGCACGTTCTGATAGCCCGCGGCCTCGCAAAGCAGCAGCGTTTCCCTGGTGCGCCGCGCAACTCCGCCCAGCGAGCCTCCCGACGCAGAGGGCCGGATAAAGGCCAGCGGATCGTTGGCGAGGCCCTCCATCCGCGTCTTGTCTCCGAGGATGCTGCCGCCCGAAACCTGGCTGCTCGGGTCCACCGCCAGTACCGCGGTCTTCTCGCCCCGCTCTTTCGTGAGGTGCGTGCCGAGCGCTTCGATAAAGGTGCTCTTGCCGACGCCGGGCACTCCGGTGATGCCTACCCGGATGGAATTCCCCGTGTGCGGCAGGCAGGCTTCGAGAATCTCCTGGGCCATGGGCGAATCCTCCGGCCTCAGACTCTCTATCAGCGTGATGGCTTGAGCCAGGACGGTGCGATCCCCCCGAAGCACCCCGTTCACGTATTCTTCGCGGGACAGCCTGGGACGCCGGCTCCGTTTGCCGGGCGCCATCGCCGGAGCGGCGGAAGGTTCGACACCCGGCTGAATCGAAAGTGCGCTGTCCTTGGGTTTCAACTGCCTTTCGTCAAGCCCTTTCTTCGATGAGGCTGCTGGCCAGGACGTGGAGAATCTGCTCGGCGCAGGCCGGGATCACAGTACCAGGCCCGTACACGCCGGCGACTCCCGATTTATACAGGAAGTCGTAGTCCTGGGGAGGAATGACTCCGCCGACAACCACCAGAATGTCTTCGCGGCCGAGTTTCTTGAGCTCGCCGATGAGCTGCGGAACGAGCGTCTTGTGACCCGCCGCAAGCGACGAAATACCCACTACGTGTACGTCGTTTTCCACCGCGTGCCGCGCCACCTCGGCCGGAGTCTGAAACAGTGGCCCGATATCCACGTCGAAGCCAAGGTCGGCGAATGCGGTGGCGATGACTTTCGATCCGCGGTCATGGCCGTCCTGCCCCATCTTAGCCACCAGAATGCGCGGACGCCGGCCTTCGGCGGCGGCGAATTCGTCGGCCATTTTGCGGGCCTTCTGGAACTTCTCGTCGCCAGTGCTCTCCGAGGAATAGACTCCCGAAATCGAGCGGATTGTGGCCTGGTACCGGCCCCACACCTTCTCCAGCGCCTCGGAGATCTCGCCCAGGGTCGCGCGCCTTCTCGCCGCGACGACCGCGAGCTCGAGCAGATTGCCCTCACCGGTCCGGGCTGAATTGGTCAGGGCCTCGAGCGCCGCCGCGACGTCCGCGCTGTTGCGGGTGCGCTTCAATTCCTCCAGCCGCTCGATCTGCGACTTCCTCACCGCCGTGTTGTCCACTTCGAGGACGTCGATCGGCGCTTCCTTCGCGAGCCGGTACGCATTGACGCCGACGATAACGTCCTTGCCGGAATCGATGCGCGCCTGCTTGCGGGCGGCGGCTTCCTCGATGCGCATCTTCGGCAGGCCGGTCTCAATCGCCTTCGACATCCCGCCGAGTTTCTCTACTTCTTCGATCAGCTCCCAGGCCCGGTGCATCAATTCGTGCGTGAGCTTCTCGACGTACCACGAGCCGCCGAACGGATCGGTCACTTTCACGATGCCGGTCTCTTCCTGAAGATAGATCTGCGTATTCCTGGCGATGCGCGCCGAAAAATCCGTGGGCAGCGCGAGAGCTTCGTCGAGAGCGTTCGTGTGCAGCGATTGCGTGTGCCCCATCGCGGCGGCGAGCGCCTCGACGCACGTGCGCACCACGTTGTTGTAAGGGTCCTGCGCCGTCAGGCTCCAGCCGGAGGTCTGCGAGTGCGTGCGCAACGCCAGCGATTTGACGCTTTTCGGGTGGAACTGCTTCACCAGCTTCGCCCAGAGCACGCGGGCCGCGCGCATCTTCGCGATCTCCATGAAGAAATTCATGCCGATGTCCCAGAAAAACGAGATCCGCGGGGCGAAGTCGTCGACCGTGAGACCCGCGCGGATGCCGGTGCGCAGATAGTCCACGCCATCGGCCAGCGTATAGGCCAGTTCGATGTCCGCCGTCGCGCCGGCCTCCTGCATGTGATAGCCGCTTACGCTGATGCAGTTGAATTTCGGCATCTTCTCCGCGCAGTAGCGGAAGATGTCGCCGATGATCCGCATCGAGGGCTCTGGCGGGTAGATGTAGGTGTTGCGAACCATGAACTCCTTCAGAATGTCGTTCTGAATGGTTCCGCTAAGTTTTTCCGGGGGTACCCCCTGTTCTTCGCCGGCCACGATATAGAACGCCATGATGGGCAGAACGGCGCCGTTCATGGTCATCGACACCGACATCTGGTCGAGCGGTATCTGGTCGAACAGAGTCTTCATATCGAGCACGGAATCGATCGCCACGCCGGCCTTGCCTACGTCGCCGACAACGCGTTCGTGATCGGAGTCGTAGCCGCGATGGGTCGCCAGATCGAATGCGACGGAGAGGCCCTTCTGCCCGGCGGCGAGATTGCGCCGGTAAAACGCGTTGGACTCCTCGGCGGTGGAGAACCCGGCGTACTGGCGGATGGTCCACGGCTGCATGGCGTACATCGCCGAGTACGGCCCGCGCAGGAAAGGCGGAATGCCGGCCGCGTAGCCGAGGTGTTCGAGGCCCTCCATGTCGGCGCGAGTGTAGAAAGGCTGAATCGCAATGTGTTCCGGCGCGTACCACTCGCCGCCCTGCGGCTTTGCGCCCCCGCTCCGGGCCGCGGGCTGGTAGTCAATTTTCGAAAAGTCGGGACGCATCGTGGTTACTCTTTCACCCCGAGTCTGGCTTGCCAGGCTTCGAGCACCTCCGCCGCGTTGCTGCGGAGGTGTACGAAATCGGCAACGCCGGCAGCGGTCAGCGCCGGGACCGCATCCTTAGGATACCCGGCGACAATCACGGGAACGGCGATGCCGGCGCCGCGCAGCTTCTGGCACAAAGATCCGGCGAGAGCCGGGTACTCCGCGTCGGAGCTACACAGAACCACGGCGTCGGGCTTGCGCTCCGCGATCGCCTTCACCGCCGCCTCCTCGTTTTCTGAAGTTTCGGTCTTGGTCGCGAAGCCGGCGCAGCCGAAGAAGTTCGACGCGAAGCCGCTCCGCACCTTCCTCATTTTGAGATCGCCCATCGCGAGCAGCAGGAATAGCGGCGTGTGTCCGCTCTTAGCGGCATGCCGTTCGGTCCTCAGCCGGATTCGCTCGAAGATCTCCGCCGCCCGCGGCCGCAGCATGTCCTCGGGTTTGCGGACGATGTTCGCGAGCATCCGCTCCTTCCGGTTGGGATACTGGTTTGTCCCCAGAATGGCCCGCTTGCGGGAGCTGACCGCGGCTTCCTTCGCCGCTTTCGACTTGTCGATGGAGGCGCGAATCCAACCGCTGGCCCACGCCTTGCGGAAGCCGCCGGCGGCTTCGATCTCCTGCATCAGCTTCCAGCTTGCGCGCGCGATGGAGTCCGTGAGCACTTCGACGTAGTAGGACCCGCCGGCAGGGTCCACGGACCGGTCGAGCAGCGCTTCGTGCTTCAGAATCAGCGAGGTGTTGCGCGCAAGCCTGCGGCTCGGCTCCCCGGGATAGCAGTACGTTTCGTCGAAGGGCGCGACCGCCAGAGAGTCGCAGCCGCCCATGGCCGCCGACATCGCCTCGGTCGTAGCGCGCAAAACATTCACGTACGGGTCGTAGATGGTCTTGTTCCAGCGCGATGTCCGGATGTGGATCTGTGCCTGCGCGGATTCCGGCCTTGCGGGATGGAAGGCCTCCACGGCGCGCGCCCACAGCATCCTGCCGGCGCGCAGCTTGGCGATTTCAAAGAAGAAATTCCAGCCGGCCGCAAAGGAGAATGTCAGGCTCGATGCGGCCTCGTCCACCGAGAGACCGCTCCCGGTCAGTTCGGCCAGGTACTCGATGACTTCAGCCAGCCCAAATCCGAGCTCCTGGGTGATGGTCGAGCCGGTGTCATGAAACCGGTGCGCGCGGATCGTGACCGGGCGGAAGCGGGGCAGCGCGCGAATGGCCGAGCCGATGAGCTCCGCTGCCGCGGCGGAATCGCCGGGTCCGGTGAACGGATCGTAGTCCAGAGAACCCTCGAAGTCCGGCAGGCCGCTCAGCGCAGTTACCAGCAGGCGCAGCAAGGCGGCGGCTCCCTCTCCGGCTTCGAAATGGACCGGGCAGCGCAGGCCCTCGATCAGATTCAGGACATCCTGGGGCTCGCCGAGCGCCAGTCCGCCGCGGCCGATGACAAACTCCACCTCATCGGCGCCCGCCAGGGCTTCCAGGGCGCGCTGTCTGGCCTCGCCGATATCCGTTGATTCGATCCTCTCGCGAATCCGCCATGCGTTCGAAACGCGAGTGCCGCGGGTGTAAGGAAACTCGCCCGGCGCGGAGTCGAGGTGTTGAAGGCCAGCCAGGTCATCGCTGCGGTAGAACGGCTTGACCGGGATCTGCTCGTCCGTTTGCCAGATGAGCCTTTTCGCGTAGTCCGCGCCCTTGAGGTCCTTGACCACGGCCTCCTGCCACTTTTCGGTGGAAACCGGCGGAAACTCTTCCAAAAATTTCGCGCTACTCATCATCGCCTCGCGCCGCGGCCGGATCTTCAACCACCTCGATCAGAAACCCGAACGGCGCATCCTGCCTGGATTTCGGGTGTACGAAGAAAACCGTGGTCCCCCGCGATCCTTTGCGAGGGGCTTTATCGATCAACTGAAAACCGGAGTCTTTCATGAAGTCGAAAGCCTGCTGCGCGTTGCGGACTCGAAAAGCCATGTGGGCGAAGCCGCCGCGCCCGCCGTTGCGTTCGATCAACTTTTGAACCGGCGATTCGCAACCGAGCGGCTCCAGCAACTGAATCAGGTTGGGGCCTTCCCCGATGCGCAGCAGAGCTTCGCGCACCTGGTCGGCGCCGTAAACCTCTTCGCGATGGATCTCGCGAAAGCCCAGCAGCCCGTACGCCTTCACCTGGGCGTCCAGCTCGCCTTGTTTTACCGCGATTGCGACATGATCTACAAATAGGAATCCGGGAACCTTGGAAAAATCGGCGTCGTTCATCTGCCTGCTCGTCCTCTCATTCAAACTCGATCAGCACGTGGCCGACTGGAACAGCCTCGCCAACGTTTGCATGAATCGCCTTCACCTTGCCGGCGACCGGAGACGTCACATTGGTCTCCATCTTCATGGCCTCGAGCACCAGCAGCACGTCATTCCTCTGGATTTGCTGGCCAACCTGGGTGTTCACGCGAACCACAATGCCCGCCACCGGGCTCCGGCAAACCTTCTGCTCGTCGGCCACGGCCGCGGGACCGGCCTGCGGCGGCGCGAGCGGGGCGGGCGCCGGGCCGCTCGGAGCGACCAGCGACGCCGATGCGCCGGCGCCGTAGTAGGGCGGATACCCGGGCCCCGATGGAGCGCGATCGTCTTCGGCGACTTCCACTTCTACTTCGTAGGATTTGTTGTCAACGGTGATCCGCAGTTTCAAGTATGACTCCTTAGGGTCTGGAATGAAATTACGATTCCCACCGCTCCCTCACGGTCGCGGCTCGGAAAGCCGTTACTGAGCCGCGACCGTGAGGGAGCGGTGGAACAAGGCGCCGGCATTCGCAACCCGCTTTCGGTGCTGCACCACACTACCGCGCTCCGAGATTGTGCGAAGCCTGCACGTACACGCGCCCTTGTTGCGCCCAGGCGTTCGAGGGCTCGAACGGGCTTAAGAGCCGCGCCCGGCGAATGCGCGCCGTCTTGCCGAGAAAGGCCGCGACGGCCGCGGACAGAACGGCCAGGATTTCGTCGTCGAGCTCTTCGGACGGTGGCGGCTCGGCGGCTCGAGCCGCCGCGGCCGGAACCGGGACAGCCGCCGCCGTTCGCCCCTCCATCTCCGCGCGAAGCTTCTCGATTTCCCGCCGCGCGATGGAGCGCGCCGCGGCCGCGGCGACGAACCAGGCCGCGATCAGGACCAAGGGCAGAAAGAGCAGGTTCTCGGTGCTCATGTTCGAGTCCTAGAGTGGAATCAGCCCGTGTTTCTTCGGCGGCCGCAGCTCCCGCTTGGCCTGCAATGCCCGCAGCGCGGCGGCCAGATACGGCCGTGTCCCGGCAGGCTCTATGATGTCGTCCACCAGCCGGCGCGCGCCGGCCACGTAAGGAGTCGAGAACTCCTTGCGGTACTTCTTGATGAGTTCGCCGCGGCGTCCCGCCTTGTCGGCGGCCTCATTGATCTCCTTGCGGAATACGACTTCCACCGCGCCTTCCGCTCCCATCACGGCGATCTCCGCGGTGGGCCACGCGACCACACGATCGGCGCCGAGGTCCTTCCCGCACATGGCGAGATAGGCGCCGCCGTACGCCTTGCGAACCACCACGGTGATCTTCGGAACCGTGGCGGCCGAGTAGGCAAACAACATCTTCGCGCCGTGGCGGATGATGCCGCCGTACTCCTGCTGAACGCCCGGCAGGAAACCTGGAACGTCCACGAAGGTCACCAGCGGAATGTTGAATGCATTGCAGAAGCGGATGAATCGCGCCGACTTGTCGGAAGCGTTGATGTCGAGCGCTCCCGCAAGCACATTCGGCTGGTTCGCGATTACGCCCACCGGACGCCCCGTCACGCGGCCGAAGCCGGCGATGATGTTCTGCGCGTAGGACGTCTGGACTTCGAGAAAGTCCCCGCGATCGAGCACCGCTCGGATCACGGTGTGCATGTCGTACGGCACCTTGGTGTCATCCGGCACGAGCAAATTGACCGCCGGGTCGGGCTCCAGCCGCTCATCCCAGGGCAGGCGCGGGGCGTCTTCGAGATTGTTCGACGGAAGGAAGCTCAGCAGCCTCCGGCAGATGTATACGGCATCTTCGTCGTTTTCCGCGACGAAGTGTACGACGCCGGAGGTCGCCATTTGCGCCGCCGGTCCGCCGAGCTGCTCCGCCGTGACGGTCTCTCCGGTGACCTGCTTGATCACGGCCGGCCCGGTGATAAACATCTGGGCGGCTTTGGTCTGGATAATGAAATCGGTCAGGGCCGGGCTATAGGCCGCTCCGCCCGCGCAGGGACCGCAAATCAGCGAGATCTGCGGCACCACCCCCGACAGCATCACGTTCGAATAGAAGACGCGGCCGTAACCGGCCAGGCTGCCGATACCTTCCTGCACGCGCGCGCCCCCGGAATCGTTGATAAAGACGAAAGGCGAGCCGGTCTTCAGCGACGCCTGCATCATCTCGGCGACCTTGTCGCTGTGCACCTCTCCGGCGGCGCCGCCTCCCACCGTGAAATCCTGGCTGGCCAGGTGGATCAGCCGCCCGTCCACGGTCGCGCAGCCGGTAACGACTCCATCGGCGGGGAGGTCTTTGCCGGCCATGCCGAATAAAGTTGCCCGATGTTTTGCGAACAACCCGATTTCTTGGAAACTGGCCGGATCAGCCAGCCGTTCCACTCGCTCCCGGGCAGTCAACTTACCCGCCTGCCGCTGCTTCTCGAGTTTCTGTACGCCGCCGCCCTGTTCGAGGCGCGTGCGCGTATTCTTCAATTCAGAAATTTTTTCTTCGATAGCCATGGTCGAAAATAATCAATTTCGCGGATTGGTGAACCGCTACTGAACCGGCGACACCTTCACGGAATGCGACTTGCCGTTGACCGTCACGACGTAGGAGACCGGTTCGGACAGCCTGGCGCTTGCGGGCGCCTGCGCAGGCGCGGCCGCGGCGGCCGGCTTCTTCACCGGTTCCTTGCTCAGGTTCCTGGGCCCCTGGTCCCGCGTCGCGAAGAACTTGCCCGCCACCTGGGGGAACATCGCATACGTCAGCACATCCTCGTCCGTCCCGTTGCAACCAGGGTTGGCGATCGCATCGGATCTGAGGCGATCCCACTCCGGCTTCAGCAAATCGGCCGGCCGGCAATTGATCGGCTCTTTTTTCGCGTGCTGCTGCGCCAGCTTGAGCACCTCGGGGTTTTTACGCGCGATGGTGGCCCCATAGTAGCCCAGCATCAGGTCCGCAAACTCCCCCGTGATGACCTTATAGCGTCCCATCAGGACGTTGAACACCGCTTGTGTGCCGACAATTTGACTCGAAGGAGTAACCAGCGGGGGATACCCGGCGTCTTTGCGCACCCGCGGCACTTCCTCGAGCACCTCGCGCACGCGGTCGCCCGCGCCCTGCTGCTTCAACTGGTTCTCCATGTTGGAGATCATGCCGCCCGGAATCTGGCTGGTAAAGATGTCGGTTTCCACTCCCGTGAAATTCGTCAGGTACTCCGCATACCTGGGCCGGATTTTGTCGAAATAGGTCTTTATTTTCAGAATCCTCGACATATCCAGCCTGGTCTTGAAGCCGGTCCCCTCGAGCATCTCGACCAGGCTCTCGGTCGGATTGTGTCCCGGCCCGAGGCTGAGGCTGCTGATGCTGGTATCGACGATATCGCAACCGGCCTCAATGGCTTTCATGAGGCTCACGAGAGTCACGCCGGTGGTGGCGTGCGTGTGGACTTGAACCAGAGTGTGCGGTCCGCAGGCATCCTTAATGGCTTTGACCAGGGCGTATGCCGGAGCCGGCTTCAGCAGGCCGGCCATGTCCTTGATGCAGATCGAATCCGAGCCCATATCCATCAACTGCTCGGCCATTTCCACGAAAGCGCTGATGGTGTGCTCCGGACTGATGGTGTAGGAAATCGTGCCCTGGGCGTGCTTTCCGGACTTCCGGACCGCATTCAGAGCCGTGCGCAGATTCCGGACATCGTTGAGCGCATCGAAAACACGGAACACGTCGATTCCGTTGGCCGCCGCCCGCTCCACGAATCGTTCCACCACCTCGTCTCCGTAGTGCCGGTATCCGAGCAGGTTCTGCCCGCGCAGCAGCATTTGCAGCTTGCTCGCCGGCATCCGCTCGCGAAACGTGCGCAGCCGTTCCCACGGATCCTCGTTGAGAAACCGGATACAGGAATCGAAGGTGGCGCCTCCCCAGCATTCCACCGACCAGTAGCCGGCATTGTCGAGGTCTTCGCAGGCTGGGACCAGGTCCTCCAGCGCCATGCGCGTCGCCATCAGGCTTTGGTGAGCGTCGCGCAGAATCAGTTCCGTTACTTCCACCGTTCTTTCGTTCACGCAGGTTCTCCGGCGGGTAAATCGAAGGTCCGACAGGTGCTTCTTTCATTCTATCGTGACGCGGCGGAGCCCGGAAGACCTTGTCCCGATTTGCGTAAAGCCGCTGGGCGTGCCATACTATCCCGAGTTCCGGAAGCGGAACCAGATAAGGGGACCCTAAAATCTATGGCAACGGCGGAAACAATGCAGGTCGCTATCTCGCGCGCCAGGTATGCCGTGGCGCCCATTCTCATGCAGGTGCTGCTGGGCATGCTCTATTCATGGTCCGTGTTTCGCGGACCGCTGGCGAAGGCTTATGGCTGGTCCAACGTCCAGACGAACGCTCCGTTCAGTTACTCTATCCTCGCTTTGGTTGCGGGCACGCTTTTGGGCGGCTTATGGCAGGACCGCTCCGGACCGCGGCTGGTCGCCAGCGCCGGAGGAGTGATCGTCGGCTTGGGATGGGTGCTTTCGGCGCTGGTGGGCAACAATCCGGGCGCGCTGATCGTCACCTACGGATGCCTGATCGGACTGGGCACCGGGTTCGGGTATGTGGCCCCGATCGCCACCCTGCTGAAGTGGTTTCCGGACAAGCGCGGCATGATGGTCGGCCTGGCCGTCATGGGAATCGGCGTGAGCCCGCTGGTGTTTGCGCCGCTGATCGAGGCGTTGATTGGAAAGGACCCTGCGCGTTTCGCATCCACCATCCCGGAGGCGTTCGTGGCGATCGGCGTTATCTCAATTGTGGGCGTGGTGGGAGCGGCGCAGTTCTGCAAGGCGCCTCCGGCGGGCTGGCGGCCGGCCGGATGGGAGCCTGGCCCCGCATCGGTTTCCACGCGCGAGCAAACGCCGCCCTCGGGTATGCTTTGCACCTGGCAGTTCTACACGCTTTGGCTGATCTATTTTCTCGGCGCCTCCGTCGGGTTGACCGCGATCAGCCAGGTAGCGCCTCTGGCGGCAACCATGCCCAAAACGGCGGCAGCGTTGTCGGCCGGGGCGACGGTAGGCATCGTCGCCATCTTTAACGGGTTCGGGCGGTTGATCTGGGGCAGCATCTCGGACCGGCTGGGCCGCGTTCGGACGATGGCGGTGATGGGACTTTCGGCCGCGCTCGCCTGCGGCTTGCTGGTGCGTGGAGCCGGCAATTTCTGGCAGCTTCTGGCGGGGCTGTGCATTGCCGTCTTCGCCTTCGGCGGCTTCCTGGCCCTGATGCCTTCCCTTACCGCGGATTACTACGGCCCCAAGCACGTCGGAGCGAACTACGGCCTAGTGTTTACGGCCTTCGGAGTATCCGGGTTCCTGGTGCCGCGGTACTTTGCGGCCATCGTCGATCACGCCAAAGCCTTGCGCAACGTTGCCGCCGGATACAATCAGGTCTACCTGATCCTGGCAGGCATGGCGGCCGCCGGCGCGCTGATCGCGCTTGCGCTGCGGCCCCCGCGGGCGCGTACGGCGAGCTGAAGGACGGAGGTGTCCGGGCCGCAGATGCTAAGTGAGGAGATGAAACAGGTCATGCGGATATTTCTTGGCGCCGCTGTCGGCGGTTTTGTGGGGTTCCTACTCAGACCCTCTGTTCCACTCATCGGGCCGCTGCCATTTGAGACCGTGGTCACCAGAGGGGCGAACCTTTCCGGCCTTGACTTGCTCCTGAAGGGCGCTGCCGAAACATCATTCAACTACATGCTCGCGGGGGTGCTGGTCGGCGCGCTCGTTGGTTGGGTCATCACTCTCGCGCTCCGGCCCCCGCGGGAGCGCAAGGCGAGTTGAAGGGCCGCGCGCGTTACTCGCTTCCGAGAACGGTCACGCCTTCGGCACACGCGGCGGTGCGCAGCTCTCCGTCGAGCGTAGCCAGGGGCAGACCGCGCCGTTGAGCGACTTCCAAGTAGGCTGCGTCATACAGAGTCAGCCGGTGGCGTTCCGCCAACCGCGCGGTCGCTCCCCATGCCTGACGGTCCGTCTCAGGATCGACGCTGATGGGCAACAGGGCAAGATCGGCCAAGGTGTCATCCCGGAAAGCCGCATCATGGCGGCCGCGCCTGACGCCCATCTCCAGGATGTTGGCAACCTCCAGCTTCCACAACCCCGGAACCCAGGCGCCGTTGTCCTGCAGTTGCTCGAATACGCGGCGAATTGCCTCCGTGGTCTCGCCGCTATAAACCCAGGCCAAAGTAGCCGAACTGTCGAGAACCAGGCTCATGGCCGGCCCGCATCCCGGTCGGCTTTCAAAGAATTCCAATCGAACCCGGCCTTCAGGCGCGTCGCGCGCGCCCGAATGCGTTCGGCCGCGGCCTGCGCCTGAGACCTGTCGATTCTCCCGGAGTTTGGGACCAACCGTGCCACGGGCTTACCGTGGCGCGTGATAACGATCTCTTCGCCCTGCTGTACCCGGTCGAGCAAAGCGCCGAGCGTGTTCTTGGCCTCAAAGGCTCCGATTTCCTGCATGGCCACCTCAAATCAGCTAGACTAAGCTAGCTTAGCACAGTTTCGGACTGTTTTCCCTTCGAGTTTGAGGAGACAGGTTGTACTACCTCAGTGACCCGCGCGGTTGTACACTTCCACGCCATCGACCACGCTGATTCCCGCGGCGTGCAGCAGCGCGATCGCGCCGTCCGGCTGGTCGAAGCGGAAAATCAGCACCGCCGTATCGGCCCTCCCGAACGTGAACGCGTACATGTACTCGATGTTGATGCCGCTGTTCTCGAAGACTTCCATGACCTTGCACAGCCCGCCCGGCCGGTCGGGCACTTATCTTGCCAAAGCATGCCGTAAAGCCTATGCTTCTACAAGAAGCGTGATCGCTGCTTTGAAGCCATGAAACAATGAATTCGGCCACGGATCACATTCTAGAAGACATCTTAGAGGTGCGGGCCATCCTGCATGGAGCCGGTACAGTTTCTGCCGAGGCACTCGCTGCGATGGCTAGACACGCTGGTGACCGCCGCGTCCGGCGGTCTGCGGAAACGGGCTCTGGCGCTACGACGTTATTGCTTTCTCACCTAAGCGCAGACCACACGGTCTTTGCACTCGATATCGGCGGCAGCGTTGAAAACGTGCGGCGATCTCCGTTGCTACGAAAGGAAGTCGTCTCGTTTATAGAAGGCCCGTCCCAACATACTCTTCCCCGGTACCAATTTGCTGACAAACTGCAGCTTGCCCTAATCGATGGTCCACATGCCTATCCCTTCCCTGAGATAGAGTACTACTGTTTGTATCCTCATCTCGAGAGTGGGGCATTACTTATTCTGGATGACATTCATATTCGCAGCATCAACAATCTATTCGAGTTCCTGCGCAGCGATGAGATGTTCCGGCTCGACGAGGTCGTTCGGACAACCGCATTTTTCACTCGAACCGAGGCGCCGACATTCGATCCATTGGGAGACGGCTGGCGTCAGCAGAAATACAACGAGCGCACGTTGTTCCGGTACGACTGGAGGTCAAGGTTGAGGAGTGTTTTGCCTCGATCGGTGCTCAGGGGCCTCGCTGCTTATCGCCTTCCAGTCGAGGAGGCCCAGAAGGGATGTTCTGTGGAGATTCTCTCACCGCGCCAGTCGGAGTGCGTCACTGAGACTGGTCTGGTTAGGGGCCGCGCTAGGCTCTGTCCGGGTGCGCATCTTTGGGTATTGGTACACCGTAAGAATGTAGACGGCTGGTGGCCGCAAAATAACGGATCTGTCGCGGTTGTCAATGATTGTTGGAGTGCACAGGTTAATTACGGCGGTCATCACGACGCAGGATGCCAGTTTGAAGTCGCAGCGGTGCTCGTCGCGCCCGCCGTGCACAGAAGCTGGCTGGAGTGGGTGCACGCTGTCAAGGCCACAGGGGCATTTCCTCCCGTGCGGCTGCCTATGCGCCCCCACATTCTCAAAGAGACGTATCGGACGGTTCAGAGAGGGCCCCAAGTCGAGTAGCTCCAGCCGTGGAAACTGGCCGGAGCGGTGCGAGCGCTTCTGTTGTGGGCCGCGCGCGCGGCTCAGTGACCCGCGCGGTTGTACACTTCCACGCCATCGACCACGCTGATTCCCGCGGCGTGCAGCAGCGCGATCGCCCCGTCCGGCTGGTCGAAGCGGAAAATCAGCACCGCCGTATCGGCCCTCCCGAACGTGAACGCGTACATGTACTCGATGTTGATGCCGCTGTTCTCGAAGACTTCCATGACCTTGCACAGCCCGCCCGGCCGGTCGGGCACTTCGATGGCCACGACCTCGGTTAGGTTGACCACATATCCGGCCTCCCTAAAAAGCCGCTCCGCCTTCTCCCATTCCGAGACGATCAGGCGAAGAATGCCGAACTGCTTCGTGTCGGCTACCGAAAGCGTCCGGATGTCGATGTTCTCGCGAGCCAGCAAACGGCAAGGCTCCAGTATCTGATCCGGCTTATTCTCCAGGAACAATGAGAGCTGTTGGATTTTCATGGTATCTCCTCCGCTAGACCGGCCTGCGATCGATCACGCGCTTGGCCTTCCCCTCGCTTCGCTGGATGCTGTGCGGTTCGACCAGGCTGACATCCACCCGCAGCCCCAGGGTCTGTTCAATGGCATAGGACAGCTTCTCGCTCAACTTCACCAGCGCCCGGATGCGGTCGCTGAATACTTCCGGCGTCACTTCCACCTGGATTTCCATCTGGTCCAGCCCTTTGACGCGCGTCAGGATGATCTGGTAGTGGGGCAGGGTCCCCTCGACCGCCAACAACGCGGATTCGATCTGCGACGGGTACACGTTGACGCCGCGAATGATGAGCATGTCGTCGCTGCGGCGGCCAATCCGCCGGATCCGGCGCAGCGTGCGGCCGCAACGGCACGGTTCCGTGACGATGGCCGTGATATCGCGGGTCCGATAGCGGATCATCGGCATGGCCTGCTTGCTCAGGGTCGTCACCACCAGCTCGCCCTCGGTTCCGTCCGGAACATTCAGGCCGGTCTCGGGGTCGATGATTTCGGGATAGAAGTGGTCCTCGAAGACGTGCAGGCCCGCCTGGAACCAGCACTCCGCCGCCACGCCGGGGCCGGTAATCTCCGAGAGGCCGTAGCAGTCGTACGCTTTGATGCCGCCGGCGGCCTGGATGCGCTGGCGCATGGACTCGGTCCACGGCTCGGCGCCGCAGCCGCTCGCCCGCAACGGCAGCTCGCGCACGTCGATTCCCATCTCCGCGGCCCGCTCGAACAGGTGCAGGAGGTAGCTCGGCGTGCCGCACATGGCCGTGACCTTGAAATCCTTCATCAGCATGACCTGGCGGTCGGTATTGCCGCCGGACGCGGGGACGACCGTCGCGCCCAGAGCTTCCGCGCCGTAGTGAAACCCCAGCCCGCCGGTGAACAACCCGTAGCCGTGCGCGTTCTGGAAGATGTCGCCCCGGTTGATTCCATAGGAGGCGAGGGCCCGGACCATGACGCTGGTCCAGACGTCCAGGTCGTCCCGCGTGTACGCGACCACGATCGGCTTGCCCGTGGTGCCGCTCGACGCGTGCAGCCGGACGATCTCGCTCAACGGGCAGGCGAACAGGCCGTAAGGGTACGTATCCCGCAGATCGGCTTTTACCGTGAAGGGCAGCCGCGGAAGATCGTCGAGGCTCTGGACGTCGTCGGGCCGCAGTCCCTGCGCCTTCATCCGCTCCCGGAAAAGCTCGACGTGGTCGAAAGCCCGGCGGACAGTGGTCTGGAGCCTGTCAAGCTGCAGGTCCCGCATTTGCGGGACCGGCAGGTAATCCGGCGCGCTGGCGGGATGAAAGCGCAGGGCGACCTTTTCAGCAATTCCAATCATGGTTTCTCTCCAGCGGCGCGGCCGGCCGCAAATACCCGGCACTTCCGCGCGCGCAGCTTTCCTGCCTCGCGATGAGCAACGGGTCATTTTATCCTTTATCCGGAGGCTGGGGCAACCTTTGGAATGGCCCTCATGGCCTTCGGGTTCTTACGGGCCTACGCCGAGCCTGCGTTCGGGCAGAGAGTCGAACAATCCGCGTTGATAGGTGTTCATCAGCGGCCCATATGGATATGCCGCTTGCACACCACGCTAGCTGCCGCCTTTTCGCCCTCCAGCCCCACCCCGCCGCTGTGATACACTCAAGTCTCTTCAGGCTATGTCTGTCCAAATCCTTCTATACGGCAAACTGTTGGGTATAGAAGAATTCCTCTTGTCGGCGCCCTCGCTCGAAGCCGGGCACGATCCCGCGCGGGAAGCCCGCATCCTCAGTGGCCGCTCGCACTGGGTCAGCCTGCTCAGCGAAGTGCTGCCGCGCGCCCTGCTGGCTGAGTTGGGTCTCGCGCGCGTGCTGCTCGGATCGAGCGGCGGCGGGCAGTTCCTGCTCGTTCTGCCCGGCGAAGCCAGAAGCGCAGCCATCGAGTTCCTTTCCGCCGCCGCTCGCGACCTGCGCGAAATGAGCGGAGGCGCGCTGGAGCTCATCTGCGCCTCTACCGAGAACCTCGGCGATTGGAGCGTGGTCCGCAAGCGGCTCCGCGACGAAATGAAGCGCAAGCTGGGAGCGCATACCGCTGCCCTGACGCCGGAAACCTTCGTTGCCTTCGACAAACCGGCCGAGGCTCGCCTAGACGAATACTTCAGCGGGCTCGCCCTCGACCTGTGGCAAGCCGACAGCGTCGCATGGAATCCCGAGGCGCCGGGGCGAATTCTGGCGGGCGCGGGGAAACACACCTGGAGCCTGGTTCCGAACCGCGGGATCGAGGAAATCCCGCTCGCGCGCCACGCCGCCCCAAGTAAAGACGGCTCCGCTCCGGCGGACCTGGCTACTCTGGGCTCGCGCGCCGAAGGGCGCCACACCTGGGGAGTGCTCCGCGCCGACGTGGACACCTTCGGCATCCGGCTGCGCCGCGCCGAGACCATCGAGGAGCACGTCCGGCTCTCGGTTCTCTATAAGCAGTTGTTTGCCGGCGAGCTCGAAGTGCTCTGCTCGCAGCCCGAGTTCTGGCGCAAGGTCACCATCCTCTATTCAGCGGGCGACGATTTCGCCGTCTATGGCGCCTGGGACGCCCTGATACCGCTCGCGCGCGAAATGCAGCGGCTGTTCCACCGCTTCACCGAAGAAAACCTCAAGGATTTCCCAGGCCCCGAAGGCAAGACCATCTCGGCGGCCCTGGCGTTCGCACCGGAACCGGACACATCGCTGGCGCGGGTCTATCATGAAGCCGGCAGCCGCCTCGAACAGGCCAAGGATGTCGACAAGGACTGCATCTCGGTCCTGGGGCGCGTGCTCGAATGGCGGCACCTGGCCGACGCCGCCGAACTCAAGGATACGCTGACCCGCATGGTTCCGGAGCTCGGCTCCTCCGGCCAGTTCCTCAGCGAACTGACCGCGTTCTACCACAAAGGCGGCCAGATCTGGTCGCGCGGCGCTATGCAGCGTTTTGATCGCCCATGGCGCTTTCAATGCCGATTAAGCCGCGTCCTCGCCGGAGCGAAGGACCGCGAGCTGCAAAAACTCAAAGCCCATCTGGCCAACGAAATGATGGGCAGGGGCGCCGCCCAGGTCAAGCTCCGGCCCGCGGGTTTGGTGGCGCTCGAATGGGCCAGACTATCGACCGAGGTTTAACTTATGGCTGAAGTTCAGCAAGAACCCAAGAACCGGGAAGGCCGCCCGCATCGCGAAGGCCGTCCCCCGCGCGAAGGCGGTCCGCGGGAAGGCGGACGCGGAGACGACCGGCGGCAGGATCGCCGTCCTTTCGAAGGCCCGCCCGAAATCGATCTTGAAAAACTCATCAGCGACCCGCTGTACCTGGACAACCAGGCCCACGGTGTCGTAAGCCGGATGCGCGACATGGACTCGGGCACCAAGAGCCAGTTGCGCCGTCTCTACAACGCCGTGCGCCGCGCCACGCGCGCTCCGGAAAACGAGCGCCAGCAGGCTTTCGTCATGCTGCGCGCGCGGCTCGCTTACACCATTGCCCGCCATTCGCTGCGCAGCCTGGATACCTTGGAGAAGCTCCTGCTTCAGGTCACGCGCAAGAATGACGCACGCGGATACGAACGCTTCCGCGATCTTTTCGAGGCCATCGTCGCCTACAACGAATAACGAGGTAGCATGAGCGCGCACACTGCGGATACCGAACTCAGACTTATTGGAAAACTGATTCTCGAAGGCGACCTATATTGTGAAACCGGCCTGCACATCGGAGCCGGCAAAGGTTCGCTTGAAATCGGCGGCGCCGACAACCCCGTCATCAAGGACGCCTTCGGCCGGCCTTACATCCCGGGCAGCTCGCTGCGCGGCAAGGTTCGCTCGCTGCTCGAGCAGTCCTCGGGAGCGGCCGTGCCGGCCGAGCTGGTTTATCTCTCGAAGCGCAAGGGGCAGGAGGTCCGAATCCACCAGAGCGACCGGCCCGACGACGAAATCTGCCTGCTTTTCGGCCGCAACCCCGGCCGCATGGAGCGCCTCACCGGCGATGCTCTGGAAAGCACCACCTCCACGCCCGCCCGGCTCACCATCTACGACGCGCCGCTCGATCCCGAGAGCATCACTCCCCAGATGCGCGAAAACCTCGACGACGAGCTGACCGAGGTGAAGAGCGAAAACGCCATCGACCGCATCACCTCGCAGGCGAATCCGCGCACCCTCGAGCGCGTTCCCGCGGGCTCCCGTTTCCACGTGCGGTTCGTCCTCGACGTGCTGTGCGATGAGGACAAGACGCTCCTCGAAAGGCTGGTCGAAGGGCTGCGCCTGCTCGAAGACGACGCGCTCGGCGGCGGCGGCTCGCGCGGCAGCGGACGCGTGCGCTTCGCGAATCTCAAGCTGACCTGGCGCAATCGGGAGTTCTACTCCGGCGCCGGGCCGGAGACGGAGCTGGCCGCCGGCGCGGGCCTCGACGGGCTTCAGAAGCTCGTCACGGAAGACGGCCTCGCGACCAAGCTCGCCGGCTAGCGCGATGAATCCGGCTTTTGTGGTTCGCTTCCGCGCGCGCGGGCCGTGGCGCATCGGGACCGATAGTGGTACGCGCGACCGCGTGGACCGTATCTTCCACAGCGATGCGCTCTTCTCGGCCGTCTCGCACGCCATGTCGCGGCTGGGCTGCCTCGACGAATGGCTCTCTGCCACGGCCGCAAGCGGCGCGGGGCCGGCCGTGCGCCTCAGTTCGCTGTTCCCCTGCCTCAACGAGATCCAGTTCGTGCCGCCGCCCCGAAGCCTCTGGCCCCCGCCGCCGTCGCCCAAAGTGCGCTGGAGCAACGCCAGCTTCGTGCCGCTGTCCGTGGTGCGCAGCCTGATCGCCGAGAAGCCGTTGAACGACAACCGCTGGTACCTCGACGGCGCGAGCGGCTGCCTGATGCCGGCGGACCCGCAATTCCGCTCCGGTCCGTTTCGCGAGGCATTGCGCTCGCATGCCGCGGTCGATCGCGTGAGCACGAGCGCGGTCGAGGTCCATCGCACCGCCTGCCTGGAGTTCTCCGAAGGCGGAGGGTTCTGGGGCGTCGTGAGCTTTGCCGATGAAGACGCGCGGGACCGGTGGTCGGGCCCGCTCCGGACGGCTTTCCGGGTGCTCGCCGATACCGGACTCGGTGGCGAGCGCTCCCTCGGATGGGGCCGCTCCTCCGATCCGGAGTTTACCGAAGGCACGCTGCCCGGCCTGATACTTCCCGAGCCTCCGCCGGAGGCTCCTCCCGAGCCCGCGGCGGAGGGCGAGCCCGAGCCGCCGCCCAAACCGGCGCCCGAGACCGCGTACTGGCTCCTGTCCCTGTTCAGCCCCGCCCCGCAGGATACGGTGGACTGGCAACGCGGCTGCTATGCGTTGACCGAGCGCGGAGGCCGCATCGACAGCCCGCGGCGTTCCGGAGAAACGAAGAAAGTGGTTCGCATGGTGGAAGAAGGAAGCGTCCTGCTAGCCGCCGCTCCGCCCACCGGCGGAGTGCCCGATGTTGCTCCGGACGGCTTTCCGCATCCCGTCTTCCGCTGCGGCTTCGCGCTGGCCATCCCCGTGCCTTTCCGACAAGGGGCGATGTCATGAAATACCGGCTCACCTGCCTCAGTCCTCTGCTCGTCGGCGATGGCCAACGGCTTTCGCCGATCGACTACATGGTCTGGAAAGACCATGTGAACGTGCTCGACCAGCGGCGCATCTTCAAACTGTTGGCCAAAGGGCCGCGGCTCGAGGGCTATTTGCAACAGTTGAAGAAAGCCGAGAAACTGGATTTCGCCTCGTGGGGCGGCTTCGCGCAGAACTTCGCGGATCGCCGCGTTCCGTTCGAGCACCCGTCGGCGGCCAAGTATTGGGAAGCATCCCGCGGCGACACTTTGCACATTCCGACATTCGCAGCCGGCACGAGCGGCCCTTACCTTCCCGGCAGCGCGCTGAAAGGCGCGCTCCGCACGGGCATGCTCTTCACGCGCTGGCGCGGCGCCGCGCGGCCCGATTTTGAGCGCCTCGAAGGCGATCGCCTGCCGCGTCACCCGGGCGAGAATGCCGAGCAGCACGCGCTCGGTTCTTCCGGCACGAGTTTCATGAAGGCGGTCGCGGTCGCCGATTCCGCCGCCGTGCCGGCCGCCACCCTGAAGTTGTACCTGCTGCGCGTCTCGACGCTCCAGGCTCGCGGCGGCGGCTTCGAGCTGGGTTGGAAGCAGGCGCCGCGAGGCGCGGTTGCCGGGTCGCGGCCCGAGGACTCCACGCCGCTGTTCGCCGAGATGGCCTCGCCGGGAACCGTCTTCGAAGGCAACTGGCGCGAGAATGCCTTCTTTTCCCAGCCCGAGATCCTGCGCATGCTGCACTGGCGCGAAGCGGTGACGGGCGCCCGCCTGCTCGCGGCGGCCAACGACTACGCCGCGCAACTGCTCGTGATCCAGAAGCAGTACGCGGCCCTTACCGGTCTCGGCGGCCTCGCCGGGAGCCTCGATGCCATCGAATCGCGGCTCAACGAAGCGCGCGCCAGCGGCAACGCCTGCGTGCTGTCGCTGGGCTGGGGCAGCGGTCTGCTGGCCAAGACCGGCTGGCTCGAGACCGACGATCAGGCCTACCGCAACGTGCTCCGGCAGGTGCCGCTCTATGCGCGCGCCATCGAATCTGGTCTTCCATTTCCGAAGACCCGCCGCATCGTGTTCCTCTCCAATCAGCCCGCGGCGTTGCCCGGCTGGGCACTGCTCGAGATCGGGTAAGATTCCCGGCCCGGACCCGCGCCGCTAGTCGTAGAAGTTCTTATCCCACGCGTGGCGGCGCAGAATTGCGAGCGTCCGCGCGTCGAGGGGGCCTTTGTCCGATACCGCGCAGTTCGCGGTGGCGTTCTTCACCGTGCGCATGCCCGGAATCACCGTCGAGACCGCGGGGTGCGAAATGCAGAAACGGAGCGCGATTTCAGGAAGGTTTCCGTCCACGCCGGCGAGGTCCAGCTTGAGAGCGGCCACGTGCTCGGCCACCTGCTTCTTCCGGTCGCCCTGAAAATACCCCGCGCGGAAATCACTCGGGTCGAAGCGGGTATTCTCGTCGATCGTACCCGTGAGCGCGCCCTCGTCGAGAGGCACCCGGGCCAGCACCCCGATATTGCGCTCCAGGCAGAGCGGATAGAGGTTCTTCTCTGGTGTCTGGTCGAAAATGTTGTAGATCACCTGCACGGTGTCGATCAGGCCGGTCTGGATGAGTTCCAGCGCCGAGTCGGGTTGATGATCGTTGATCGACACGCCGAAGGCGCGGATCTTGCCGGAGCGCTTGAGATCCTCCGCGGCGCGCCGCCAATCGTCGCGGTCGAGCCATTCGGGATTCCACACGTGCAGTTGCTGGAGATCGACCGTCTCCATTCCGAGATTCTTCAGGCTCCGCTCGGTCCGCTCGATGATATAGGAGTACGGAAAAACGCGGTCGATGCCGATGCCGGGCCGGGCGGGCCATAACTGGTTTTTCGGCGGAACTTTCGTGGCGACGTAAACTCGCTTCCCCGCCCCGCGAACAACCTGGCCGACCAGTTGCTCGCTGTGGCCGTCGCCATAGGCAAGGGCGGTGTCGATGAAATTGAGGCCCAGGCCGAGGGCGGTCCGCAACGCGCGGAGGGATTCGTCGTCCGCGCCGCCGAGCCACATGGAGCCGCCGATCCCCCAGGCGCCGTACCCGATTTCGCTGACTTCAAAGTTGGTCCTGCCTAGCTTCCGATAGCGCATGCACTCACCACTATAATGCGCGTGACGGCCGCCGGGCCAGCGATGCGGCGGATAGTTTACCGGCGGCCAAGGATACGGTAGTTCGCTAAAACCTGGAATTAGCGGACTACCAAGGATACGGTCCCGCGAAGCATGTCAGAATGGTCTTTAGTGGTCCGGCCTGCCGTACTCCTGCTTCTCGGCGTTGCGGCCGCCTCTCCGCTGTTTCCCCAGCACCCCGACCCGCTGTTCGCAGAAATCCCGTTCAACCAGTGGTTCGACCGCCCGGAGCAGACCGGGATGCGCTGGACGGCGCGCGTCTCCCGCCCCCGGCTCTCAACGCATCAGCGGCTTTCGGCCGAGCTGGAGGTCTCTCTGGACGGGGTCGAGCTCGCGAAGCGCCGCGGGAAGGGCCAGCTTTTCGTGCTCGCTCAACTCAACGACGCCAAGGGCCAGGCCTTCCAGGACCACGGAACAATCGAGCTCGACAAGATAGAGGAAGGCGTCAGCAAGCAGGACGTAACCTGCACGCTGACCGCCTTTATCCTGCCCGGAGACTATGGCGTCTCGCTCGCTTTGTTTTTCACCTCGACGGGAGAGCACAGCGTCAAACGCGAGAAGCTGCATGTCCCTCCGCTGAAAAACGACCCGCTGCCGGAAGCCTGGCGCGATCTCCCGGCGGTTGAGTTCATCGAAGACGGGGAACCACCGGATAGCTGGTATTTGCCCTCGGTAACCGGACGCTTGCACCTGCCTCTGGAAGCGCGGCGCCCGGCTCGGATCGACGTCATCGTAAACCTGACGCCTTCCGAAAAAGCTTCCGGTTCCGAGAGGATTCAGGGCCGGAATCTGGGCGCTTTGTTACCCGCCCTGAAAGCGATCGCCGCAGTAGACCGCCGCAATGCCTCGTTGAATGTCGCACTGCTCGACCTGTCGCGCCAGCGCGTCCTGTTTCACCAGGATGATGTGAGCGCGCTGGACTGGTCTGGAATGCGCGACGCCCTGACCGGACAAGACCCCGGGAAGATCGATCTGAAGTCGCTCGAAAACCGCGGGCACGATGCGGCATTCTTTGTGACCGAGGTCCGCCGCAGACTCGGCGCCGGGCCAGAGGAGCAAGCGCGTGCCCTCGTGGTTCTCAGCAGCCCCGTGGCGTTCGAGCGCGGGGAAGACCTCGAGCCGATTCGTCTCACGTCCGCGCCGGATTGTCGCGTCTTCTACTTTCGTTGCCGTCCCCAAACGATCCTGCAACCGCCTCAGGAAGAGCCGGCCCGCGGCCGCCGTCCGGGTTTCGTCCGTCCCATACGTTTCGGCCCGGGGCCGCAAATCGACCAGCTCGAGCCCACGCTCAAGCCTCTGGCGCCGCGCTTGTTCGACATAGAGACGCCCGAACAGTTCCGCAAGGCGCTCGCCGCCGTTCTCTCCGAGATTTCCAGCATGTGACGTCACACCGCCTAAAACCCCTTGCTTGCGCATGCGGTTCCCTGCGCGGCCCGCACCGAGCCGCGGCCGCGAAGAGCGCCCTCCTCAGCGATCTGCTCTTCGCGGAATTCGAGACCGTATTTACCGTTTTGTGAGGTGATCTAGTACTGTGCTACTATCCGTACTGGTACGAGGGGCGAAACGGGGTTCATGTTCCGCGAGCAGTAGCCGATAACGTATCTGGGAGAAACGTGTGGGATACCTGATGGTGTTCGCGTGTCTGCAACTGCTCGACTTGATCACCACTTTGATCGGCTTTCGGCTGGGCGGTGTCGAGGTCAGCCCCTTTGCGCGCTGGTTTACCGAGATGGGACCGGCCCTTGGGATTGCCTTGGCCAAGGGCATCGCTCTGCTCATCGCCGGCATCTGTGTCTGGTTCCACAAGGAACAGGTCATCCGCTGGGCGAACTACTATTTCGCGGCCCTGGTGCTGTGGAACATAGCGCAGCTCGCGAAGGCGCTCGTATAGGGCGCCGTCACGCGGTGCGGTCCTGCGCGAACTCCATCGAAGCCGGCTCGCCGCCGTCCATACCCGGAGGCTCAGGCAGGCGGCCGGTCCAATCCGCCCAAGTCCAATACACGGCAGTCAAGGAGCTCAGCACGCCCGCCGCTACCCCGATGGTCCGCGGATCGTAGTATTCGGTCGCGACGCTTGCGGCCGCCATCGAGAGCAGCATCACCGCCCAGCGCAGCGATTCCAATGTGGCGAACACCCGGCCGCGGAGCTCGTCGCGAGTGTGCTTGAGCAGTTGCGAGTAGTTGAGCACCGACGTCACCGCCATCCCCACCCGCGAAGCGCCGATGAAGAACAGCGCCAGCCAGTAGGCGCGCATTTCGCTGAAGAGCACGTAGGTCGCGCCGTGCAGGATGTAGGCGATCGATACGGCCCGCTTATAGCCCCGGAATCCGGCCCGGCGGCCGATCAGGTGGCCGAGACCGCCGCCGGCCACGAGACCGATCCCGGCGAACCCCCAGATCGTGCCGATGCCGGCGGCTCCGCGATGAAACACCTGCTCGCCAAAGAGCGTGAACAGGATCTGTGCCGCGCCTCCTCCGGTGGCCCACCCCACCGAGATCATCGCGATGCCGAAGATTAGCGGCGTCGAGCGCATATACGCAAGGCCCTGACGGTACTCGCTCCATCCGCGCAGCACACCCGCCCCGCCGTCTACCCGGCGGCTGGCTCGAAACGCCCCGGTTTTCGCCCGCAGCAGCCCAATTGCAGCGGCCGAGAAAAGAAACGATAACGCGTTCAGGATAAAGGCGAACGAGTAGCCGTACCTGGCCACGCTGGCGCCCGCGAGCAAGGTCCCGGCCGTCAGGGTCACCCATTGCGTGGTCTGCGTCATCGAGTTCGCGGTGTGTAATTCTTCCGGGCTGGCGATCGCCGGCAGGATGGCGGTGCGTCCGCTGGTGAAAAATGGAGACGCGAACATCAGCAGAGCGCTGAGCACGTAGAGCAGCCAGGGACGCGGGTGGCCGAGCGTGAGGAGGAACGCCAGCGCGACGGCCGAGCGGATGAGATCGCTCGCGATCATGATGCGCCGGCGGTCGAAGCGGTCCAGCGCCACGCCGGCGACTGGGCCCGCAAGCACCGCGGGAATCGCGCGGGAAAGCATCACGCCGCCTACCACCAGGCCCGAGCGCGTCGTCTCCATCGCCAGGCTGAGCACGGCGATATTGTTGAAGGCGTCGCCGGTCTCGCTGACCACCTGGCCCAGCCACGTGTAGCGGTAGTTCCGGTTATTGCGCAGTAACGCTAAAAAGGAGACAGGCGCATTGTTCGAAGCGCACATCGACGGCGGGGACCCAATCGATCATACACGCCCCGGCGTCCCCGCGTCTTTGTGGGGGCAACGGCCTGCTTACTACGCAACGAAAATGCGTCTGCCCGCTTTTCGTTTGCGCATCAGGCCGACACCCGCCAGCACAAGCCCCCCGGCGACTGTGCCGCAGGTCGCCGGTTCCGGAATGGCCTGTACTTCAGCCACCACACCGGAGGCGGCGCCTAAGATACGGAGCCCACCATCGGGTGAAAAGGCGCCTGTGGTCTCGCTGGTGTAGAATCCCGGGCCTCCAAACGTGTATGTCACCGTCGCCCCGCTGAACTCCCGCGCGTTAACAATCAGGGCAGCGGCCAGGCGGGCGTTGTTCTCCGCGGTAATGACCGCGTTGCTCGCAAGGCACGCAGCCCGCGCAATGGGGCCCAGTCCCGTGCAGTTGTGCAGGGGCGTCAGCGTAGGCTCTGGATTGTCCAGCCCGGCCGTGAAGTGGAACGTGTCGCCGGCCGTAAAGTCGTTGAAATCGAAGGTCAGCAGGCTCCCGCCATCCAGCACGGCCCCGGTTCCCGGCAGGATGCCGTACAGCCCTGTAGTCACATTCGTGCCCTGGTAATCGCCCACGTTTAGCCACGTCGACGACGCGAATCCGACGGGGGCGGTGTTGAATCTCACATCGGTGGCGCTAAGGTCGATCGTGATCTGCTGAAGATACAGGCCCGCGGGACCGGACGTGAAATCGAAGTTCCAAGTCCCATAGGTGCCTCCGCTGAAGGTGGCCGATGCATCCACCGGAAACGAGGTCATCGTCGTCGCCGTCAGCGTCTGCACAAAAACCGGCGGCATAAGCGTCAGTAATAAAACGAATTTTAATCTCACGGTTTTCCCGGCATCTAAAATCGGGACCTCCCTTTGAGTTATGGTAGTCAAAAGTATTTCGGAGATCAAGGTCTACAAGTACTGTACAGTACTGCGCGACAGCTATCCGGGTACCCGGAGATTGGGGCTGCCGTGGCCGGAGAACGTAGTAATATTAGGGTTCGCGCCGGGATAAGAGGAAAAGATCATGACACGACGAGGCTTTATGGGCGGGGCGATGGCCGCCGCCGGTTTGGGAGGCGCCGCGGGCGCCGCGGCAACGCAGGCGGCCGCCGCAGCGCCGGGCGACATCAAGCTCGGTGTGGCCAGCTATTCGCTGCGCGAGTTCCAACGCGATCTGGCGATTCGCATGATTCGCCAGTTAGGCGTCCCCTACGTAAGCGTGAAGGAGTGCCATCTCTCTTACCGCAGCACTCCCCAGGAACTCGAGGCCGGCGCACGGGAGTTCGAGAAGGCCGGGCTGATCATAGCGGGCGGCGGCACCATCTACATGATGAAGGACGACGACGACGATATCCGCCGCTACTTCGACTATGCCCGCGCCTGCCACATGCCCCTGATGACGATCGGGCCGACGCACGAGAACCTGCGGCGCATCGAAAAGTTTGTCAAGGAATACGACATCAAGGTCGCCATCCACAATCACGGCCCCGAGGACGAGCGCTTCCCTTCCCCCGTGGTGGCGCTCAAGGCCGTCCAGGGAATGGATCCGCGCATGGGCCTCTGCATCGACGTGGGCCACGCCGTGCGAACGGGCGCGAACATAGTGGAATCGGTCCGCTCCGCGGGCCCGCGCCTACTCGACATGCATATCAAGGATCTGCGCGACCTGAAGGACCGCGACAGCCAGGTTCCGGTCGGCGACGGCGCTATTCCCATCGTCGGGATTTTCCAGGAACTGAAGCGGATGAACTACGCCGGCTGCGTCAATCTGGAGTACGAGGTGGACGCGGACAGTCCGCTGCTGGGGATGTCGAAATCGCTCTCTTACATGCGCGGAGTTCTGGCGGGCTTGAAAGGCTGAAATGCACCGCGGAGACGCAGTTCTCCGCGTCTCCGCGGCGGAATCCTTAGTTCTGGCCGGTCTTGAGCTTCTCGCGCTGCTCTCTCAGCACGGCCTTGCGGCTCAGCTTGATTTTGTTGCCTTCAAGCGCCAGCACCTTCACCAAGATCTGGTCGCCCTCGTGCAACTCGTCCCGCACGTTCTTGATGCGGTTTTCCGAGATCTCGCTGATGTGGAGGAGGCCGTCGGTGCCCGGGAAGATCTCGACGAAAGCGCCGAACTCCACCAGCCGCACAACCTTCCCCAGGTAAGTCTTCCCCACCTCGGCGACCGCGGCGATATCGGTCACCATCTGCGTCGCCTTGGCGGCGGATGCTTCGTCGGCCGAGTAAATGTGGACCGTGCCGTCGTCTTCCACGTCGATCTTGACGCCGGTCTGCTCGACGATGCCGCGGATGACCTTGCCGCCCGGGCCGATCAGCTCGCGGATCTTGTCGGTCGGGATGGTCATCGTGTAGATACGCGGAGCGTAGGGCGAGAGCGCCGCACGCGGCTGCGAGATGGCGGCTTCCATCTTGTCCAGCAGGAAAATGCGCCCGGCGTGCGCCTGCTCCAGAGCCTGCTTCATGACCGCCATGGTCACGTTGGGCATCTTGATGTCCATCTGCAACGCGGTGATGCCCGCGCGCGTTCCGGCGACCTTGAAGTCCATGTCGCCGTAGTGGTCCTCGGCGCCCGCGATGTCGGTCAGCACGGCGTACTTTTCGCCTTCGATGACCAGGCCCATCGCCACACCCGCCACCGGAGCGCTGACCGGCACGCCGGCGTCCATGAGCGCGAGAGTCGCGCCGCAAACCGTCGCCATCGAGCTGGACCCGTTCGATTCGAGAATGTCGCTGACCACCCGCATGGTGTACGGGAAAGCCGTCTCGTCCGGGATCACCGCGGAAAGCGCCCGTTCGGCCAGCGCGCCGTGGCCGATCTCGCGGCGGCCCGGTCCGCGCAGGAACCCGACCTCACCCACGCTGAACGGCGGGAAGTTGTAGTGGAGCATGAAGCGCTTGGAAGAATCGCCGCTCGGATCCAGCAGCTCGATCCGCTGCTCGTCTTCCTTCGTGCCGAGCGTGACCGTAACCAGGGCCTGCGTCTCGCCGCGCGTGAACAGGCCGGAGCCGTGGACGCGGGGCAGCACGCCGACTTCGATCGAAATCGGCCGAATCTGGTCGAACTTGCGCCCATCCGGACGGCGCTTCTGGTCGAGAATCTGGTCGCGGAAGATACGCTCTTTCAGCGCCTCGAAAACTTTCGACGCCTCGGGCCGCTGCGCTTCCTCGTGGGACTCGACAATCTTCTTCTTCAACTCCGCGGTCTTGGTGTAACTCTCGAGCTTCGGATATTTCCCGGTATCGAGAACGTCGGCCAGCTCGGCACGGTACTCGGCCGCCATCGCGTCGTAGAGCTTCTGGTCGAGCGGCGCCGGCGTGAACGGCATCTTCGGCTTGCCCGCCTCGGCCATCAGTTTGCGGATGCCGGCAATGATTTTCTTGCAGCAGGCGTGGCCGAAGTCGATCGCCTCGAGCACCTCGGCTTCCGAGGCCCCCTGCGCGCCGGCTTCCACCATCACCATGCCCGTCTCGGTTCCAGCGACCGTAATCGAGAGCTTGGCTTCCCGCTGCTCGTCATAGGTGGGGAGGGCCACCATCCGCCCATTCACGAGGGAAATGCGAATGCCGCTGAGGACTTCCGGAAACGGAATGTCGCTCAGCGCCAGCGCCGCCGCCGCGCCGATAATTGCCAGGGGGCCGGGATCCCGCTGCGGATCGGCCGACAAAACCATGGCGATCACCTGAGTCTCGTGGCCGAACCCCTCGGGGAACAGCGGCCGGATGGGCCGGTCGATGAGCCGGCTCGTCAGGATTTCTTTCTCCGAAGGACGCCCTTCGCGCTTGATGAAGCCGCCGGGAAACTTTCCCGCCGCATAGGTATATTCCCGGTAGTCAACCGTCAGTGGGAAAAAGCTCGCACCGGGTTTCGGCTCGGGAGCCATGCAGGCGGTGACCAGCACCACCGAATCACCGGAACGGACCACTACCGCTCCGTTTGCTTGTTTTGCGACCTTGCCTGTTTCGAGGGATATCGTGCAGGTTCCCAGGTCGATTTCAGAACTATATGTCATGTAACTGCTCCAGTCGCGGCTCAAACGATCAAGCCGGCGTGTTCAGGCCGTCCCTGAGGATTCGGCCCGCGAGGGAGATTGGAGAGGGGAAACGACCTAGCCGGCTTTGAACCAGGGCGGCGTCCAAACAACCCCGGCCTTTGACTAAGGTCCGGTGGCCTCGATGGACTCTCGCCCGCTCTGCCTTACGAGTCCACTCTAGCGGCGGATGCCCAGCTCCTGAATGAGCTTTTGATAACGCTCGGGCTTCTCCGCCTTGAGATATTTAAGCAGCCGCCTGCGCTGGGCCACCATGGTCAACAAACCCTTGCGGGAGTGGTGGTCTTTTTGGTGGGTCTTGAAGTGTTCCGTGAGCTCGGCGATGCGCCGGCTCAGGAGCGCCACCTGCACTTCTGGCGAACCGGTATCGGTGTTGTGGAGCCGATATTTGGTTACAATCTCCGTTTTAGCTTCAATCGCCAGGGCCATGCTAGAGTAGATACTCCTTCTCTGTCCTTAATCTCCGTCTTGTACCCCAGTAGGATAACACATTGGATTTCAACGTGCACAATGGGTTATTGCAGCACCGTGGCGCGGGCTTCGGACTGCCGTGCCGGCACTCGCGCCGGCACAGCACTCGTGCCGGCGCCCTGGCGTCGATATTAAGCGTCGACGCCGCAAACACGAGTGTTTGCGCCACGAAAAACCGCCTCCCCGCTCATCCGGCATTCCAGATCGCATACCGATTCTTCTTGCCCGCTCACGCGAAAGCCTTGGGCGTTTCCAAGCGGCCGTGATAAGAAGAATCTGAGCCCTGGGCTCCAACATGAGCTTGAAGACCCTGATTGTGGACGACGAGCCGTTAGCCCGCAAGGTCCTGCGGGAAGAGTTGGAGTCGATCGCCGGCGTGGAGATCGTTGGAGAGGCGGACGACGGCCCCACGGCCTTGGAGAAGATCGCCAAGTACCAGCCCGATCTCGTCCTGCTGGATTTACAGATGCCAGTCATGGGCGGATTGGACGTGATACGAAATCTGAAGGGCGGAGCGCGCGTGCCGGTGATTGTCGTCGTCACCGCCCACGACAAATTCGCGCTTCAGGCCTTCGAAGCAGGCGCCGTGGACTACTTGCTAAAGCCCGTCGGACAAGAGTGTCTGGCGGAGGCGGTGGAGCGGGCCAGGCGTCTTACCGGCAGGGAAACCATCGAGCGGCTCGCCAGGCTCCAAGACATCGCGGACCCTCGGAACGGCGAACCGCCAGAGTCGCCGGACGGGCCGGACAGACCGAGGCGAGTCTGAGGAAACGATGTGCCAGTCCTGGTCCGCTCACCGGCGGATCTGGCCCGCATATGGGGATTTTAGCCCTCCTGTCGATATTTCCTAGGCCGGACGGCCGCCACGCTGTAATCTTTGGACACGATGCTGAAAACCGCAGCGGATTTCCTTGTCTGCCTGGCGCTGTCTCTTGCTTGCGCCTTCTCCGGCTTCGCTCAATCCAATAGCGGAACGGTTCACGGATCGGTCCTCGATCCTTCCGGAGCCGCCATCGCGGGCGCTACCGTTACGATTCAGAACCCCGTCTCGCATTACAATCGCAGCACCGTGAGCGACCGCCAGGGGACCTTCGCGTTCGGCAACGTTCCGTACAACAATTACCATCTGACCGCCATTGCACCCGGGTTTCAGTCCGCGATCCAGGACATCAACGTAAGGTCGGCCGTGCCGTTGGAGTTGAAGATCGGCTTGGCCATCGGCGAGCAGACGCAGACGGTCACCGTGGAGGCCGGCGAAGATTTGGTCGAGGCTACGCCCACCACCCACACGGATGTCGATCGCGGCCTGTTCGACAAGCTGCCCCTCGAAAGCCAGTCCTCCTCGCTGAGCAGCCTGGTCACCTTGGCCACCCCTGGGATCTCAGCCGACTCGAACGGGCTGTTTCATGGATTCGGCGATCACGCCGAAAACTCGTTCTCGCTCGACGGCGAACCGATCCCCGACCAGCAAAGCAAGGTCTTCTCAAATCAGATCCCGCTCGACTCCGTGCAGTCCATGGAGGTGATCGCGGGGGCGCCGCCGGCCGAATATGGCGACAAGACCAGCGTGGTGATTGTGGTGACGACGCGCTCGGGACTCGGGCAAACTCAGCCGCACGGCGACGTCACGGCCTCCTATGGCAGCTTCGGCACGAGCAACGAGGCGTTTGACCTGGGTTACGGGGGCCAGAATTGGGGCAACTTCATTTCGGCCAACGGCCTCAACACCGGCCGGTTCCTGGACGGGCCGGAATTCACTGTCATGCACGATCATGGCAACGAGGAAAACCTGTTCGACCGCGTGGACTTCAAGCCTTCCCAAGCGGGCACGCTCGGTGTGAACCTGGGCTTTACACGATCCTGGTTCCAGACTCCCAATTCGTTCGACTCCGAAAACGCCACCGCCTGGTCGGGATTGGTGGTGGACAACAACGGACTGGGCCCCAACGGCGTGCCTGTGGGCCCAACCGATCAGCGCTCCGAAATCGACACCTTCAACGTGGCGCCCACCTGGACCTGGCTGGCGAATGCACACACGGTGTTCACGTTCGGAGGCTTTCTGCGGCAGGATCGATACAACTACTATCCGAGCGACGATCCTTTCGCCGACCTGATACCCAACCTGCAACTCCAGACGATTGGCCAGAACCGCACGCTCACCAGCACCGGCCTGCGTACGACCGTATCCTACGCCAGCGGCATCCACAACCTGAAGGCGGGGATCACGTACATGGACACGATCCTGACGGAAAAGGATGCGCTCGGAATCGTGGATCCGACGTTGAATGCGGTGTGCCTGACTGCGGATGGCAGCCCCTTCACGGGCGCCGGGGTGACGGACCCGTCGCAATGCACCGGCTCACTGACGCCCAATCCGGGCTTCAATGCTCTGCTGGCCTGTTTCGACCTGACCAGAACGGCAACGTTGCCGGCCTCGGACCGCTGTCCGAGCTCCACCAGCGGCTCGTACCATTATTACGGCCACGCCAACATCCGGGAACCCTCCGCGTTTATCCAGGACACCATTACCAAGAACAACTGGACCTTCAATCTGGGTGTGCGCTTCGACTACTACGATGGCATTGTCACGGCCAATCAAGTGGAGCCGCGCCTGGGCATCGCGTACAACATCAAGCCCACCAGCACGGTGCTGCGGGTTTCCTACGCCCGTACTCTCGAAACTCCGTTCAACGAGAACCTGGTGCTTTCGAGCCTGGGATGCAACAATGCGGTGATCGCCGCGCTCATGGCATCGACAATCACGCCCTGCGTCAGCAATGTGCCGCTGAGTCCGGGCTTGCGCAATGAGTTCCACGCGGGCCTCGAGCAAGCGTTTGGACGGCACCTGGTGGTGGATGGCGAATACATCTGGAAGTACACGCACCGGGCGTACGACTTCAGCGTGCTGGGCAACTCGCCGATCACGTTTCCGATCGAGTGGGCCCGCTCGAAGATCCCGGGATACGCCATCCGCGCGAGCTTCCCGAACTGGCGCGGCTTGTCGGCGTTTCTAGTGATGTCGAGCGTGGCGGCGCGATTCTTCCAGCCGCAAGTCAGCGGCATCGGCGCCGCGCCGGTCGGCTCGGAGGTGTTCCGCATCGACCACGACGAAAAGCTGAATGCAACGGCTCACATGCAATACCAGCCCTGGAAAAAAGGGCCGTGGTTCGGCTTCAACTGGCGCTACGATAGCGGCCTGGTGGCCGGCCCGGTGCCCTGCGCGGGAGGCAATTGCGCGAACCCCAACGGAACGGATACCGAGGTGGACGTGTCCGGACTGACGCCGGATCAGCAATTCGAAGCCGGACTTTATTGCGGGACCGTGCATGCCACCCCCACCACGCCCATCAGTCCGAATGGGCTCTGTGCGGCATCGGAGTACGGCTCGAGCCTGGTCCAGATACCCGCGGCCGGCACGGAGAATGACGACCACAATCCGCCGCGCATTCAATCTCGCGGCCTGTTTGATATGGCCCTGGGCGACGACAATCTTTTTAACGCCGACAAATACAAATGGAGCTTGCGGCTGGCGGTCGTGAATGTGACGAACGAATATGCGCTCTACAATTTCCTTTCCACCTTCAGCGGAACGCACTACGTAACGCCGCGCACCGTCACGGCCACGGTCGGATTCCACTTTTAGTTTTTAAACCGTAGTTGACGATCCGGGCGGGCGCACCTTACGGCCCCGCCCGGGGCGGCGGGAGTCGGCGCGCTTCTTGCGGGGCGGTGAGCCGCTCTTCGGGCTCGGTGCGACCAGGCAGGTAATCGCCGGGAGCGGCGAGTTCGAGCGTGATCTTCCCGGGTGGGCCGGCGAGCGCCTGCAACCGTGCGGCTCCCCCGGCCGCAGCCGGCGCCTGGGCGCCGGGCGCAGCCGTCCAGTTTTCATCCTGAACACTCACGGCTAGCCGGACATCCGCCGCCGCTTCCGCGCACAGAGCACAGGCCGCGGTCCAAATAGCGGATCGTGCCGCTACACCCCTGTCCCGCAACATCTCCAATGATACGGTATGCCGCTTCAGCCGCGGACCGCACAACCCACACCCGATCGCGGCTGACCCGTGCGTGAGCTAGAATTAGGCCGTGGAACAGCCGGACGGTCAATCTCAAATACCCGAATCGTTTCTCGAGCATCGACAATTCTTCGCAGATCCTTGGGTGGACCGGTGGATCATCCCAAATCCCTTCATCTCCGCCCTTTTTTCGCCGCTCCGGGCGATCGGGGCGGAGCTTGGCGACTTTTCCTTCAACAAGGACCCGACCAATGTTGCAGAGACCTGCCTCAATATCGCACTTCGAAAGTTGAATGCGGGCGTCCGGATCGGACTGGATACTGTGACCTTCGTGGCGACAAATCCCTATTGGGAACTCGCTACGCAGCTAGTGCCGGTCTTCGATGAGGTTTCTAGCCGGATTCGCAAAGTGGTCGGAGTCGGGCCGAAGTCGCAAGATGCTACCCTTGCTTTCCATGTGACTCCCGGAAAATCGGACTTTCGCACGGCGACCGCCTCACTCGTCAACAAGGAGAAGATCGGTGAGTCTCTCTTCTATGGAGTGTCGCTGTACAAGAGTGATGGTGCTTTGGTGATTGACAAGTCTCAAAGGCACGAAGGCGCCGCTTTCGTGCGTATACAGCGAAGATTTGCCGGAGACGCACTGTTCGCGGAAGTAGCCGCTGAACTCTACAAGGCGGAACTCGCCGCTCTCAACCTTCTGGACATCGCGGAGGTACCATAGAGGTGTGTCGATGACGGATGCCCTTCTGGCCGCGGATCAGCATTTCGATTGGGGTTTTCTCCCGGTGCGTTCCCCGGGATTCAGCGCACGGGAACCCCTGCGGATCCGCATTGACCGGACGTCGCAAGCATATGATCCTCGTGAGCGTGGCAAGAGCCCGCCGCTCCGCGCCGGATTCGGTGTCCCCACGCGCGGCAGCACCACAACCGTTGAGGCCCACCTCCGCGGAGCCCAGCACGCCCTGGCGGAATTGGAACAACCTCTGCAGCGCGCGCAAAGGGATCGGGAATACCGCCAGGAGTTGAGGTGGCTGGCTGAAAACAGGCACAGGTTCTCCGGCCGTTGGATCGCTCTTGAGGGCGACCGCTTGCTCGCTGCCGGCGATACGTCCAGAGAAGTCTTTCTGCAGGTCGCGAATCGCCCCCGGCCTCCCCTCGTGATCCGAATAGACGAGGAAGACTTACCTTTCGCGGGTTGGTGAACACTTGGAGACTCTCACCTTCCGCTCGAGGTACGATTATTCCCGTTCGGATGTCGGCATAGAGGTTCCCGTTAGCCTCAGGGTGGATGGTGCACGGTCTGTGCGGCTACTGGCGAAGGTGGATACTGGCGCATCGTTTTGCATTTTCCAGAGGGACTATGCCGACCAATTGGGAATCCACGTCGAGAGTGGCTTGCACAAGGTCGTCGCAACGGCTACGGGCCAATTTGATGCCTACGGTCACACACTGATACTGTCGTGTCTGGACTGGGAGTTCGAAGCGACGGTCTACTTTGCCGGAGGGCTGGACTATCAACGCAATGTTCTCGGTCGTTCCGGTTGGTTGCAGCACTTTCGACTGGCGCTTGTCGACCACGACGCGATGCTGCTCCTGAGCCACTATGACGATTGAATGTCAATCCCTGCTGTCCCGTCCGCGAAAATGAGGGAGCCGAACTCCCCCGGCTCCCAGTGCTATAATCATTCTGACTAGACTAGTCAGAAACAAGGAACCCAATGGGCAGACGACAGACCCGCTCTCCCCGCCGGACCCTGAATCCCAAGCCCCGCGCGGTCCGGAAGGATTGGCAACTGCAGGAGGCAAAAGCGCGCTTTAGCGAAGTGTTCCGGCTGGCCCGGGAATGCGGACCGCAACGCGTAACCAAGCACGGCAGAACGGCTGTGGTGGTGCTTCCGGCCGAGGAATACGAACGCCTTTCCAGGTCCAAAGCGCGCCAAGGGAGCCTGGTCCGGTTCTTCGCTGGTTCGCCGCTGGCCGGCTCGGGTATTCAGCTTGATCGGCCGCACGATTTTGGAAGAGAGATCGCGCTGTGAGCGGCTTCCTGCTGGATACCAACGTAGTCTCCGAGCTGATCCGGCCCAAGCCCGATGACAATGTGCTCCGCTGGGTCGAAGAGACCGACGAATCGATTCTGTTTCTGAGCGTGCTCACGCTGGGCGAAATCAGGAAGGGCATTGAAAGTCTGGGCTCAGGGCGGCACCGGGGGCGGCTGGAATCATGGCTCCAGGTGGCTCTCCGCTCCCGCTTTCAAGACCGGATTTTACCGATCGGCGAAGCGATCGCGGACCGGTGGGGAGCAATCTCGGCGATTGCCGCGGCTAAAGGCAAACCCGTGCCCGTCATCGATGGCCTCCTCGCGGCAACCGCACTACATCACAACCTCACGCTCGTCACCAGAGACCGCTCGGACGTTGCCGGAACCGGTGTTCCCACGCTGGATCCCTGGCGACCCGGAAACTGACCCGCTATCCAAGTTCGTGTTCCTCCGTGGCCCCGTTCTCCGGGGTATGATGAGTGGGATCGGAACGCATAACCTATGAGTCAAATCTCCACCGAAGCAGTGGCTGGAATTTCCGTGAAAACGGGAGCCGTCGCCGAGCGGCTCGTCTCTCTGGACGCATTCCGCGGCGCCACCATGGCCCTCATGGTCCTGGTGAACAATCCCGGTGGCCCGAGCTACTGGCCGCTCCAGCACTCGGCATGGAATGGCTGGACTCCCACTGACGTCGTCTTCCCATCGTTCTTATGGATCGTCGGCGTCGCCATGACTTTGTCGCTGAGCCGCCGCCTGGCCGCCGGGGTCTCGCGCGGCCGCCTGTTCGGCCACGCCTTCCGGCGCGCCGCGATCCTCTTCGCGTGCGGGCTGGCGACTTATGCGTACCCCGGCTTGAGCTTCTCCACCCAGCGGATCCTCGGGGTCTTACAGCGCATCGCCATCTGCTATCTGATCGCCGCGGCGATCTACCTGACCACGCGCCTGCGCGGCCAAATCATCTGGATCGTTTCCCTCCTGGCCGGGTACTGGCTCATGATGACCCTGATCCCCGTCCCCGGATACGGCCCCGGCCATCTCGATGTCGAGCGCAATCTCGCGCATTACGTGGACCGCGTCGTGCTGGGCTCGCACAACTACCTGCCCACGAAGACCTGGGACCCGGAGGGCATCGTCAGCACGGTGCCGGCGATCGCGACAGTCCTGCTCGGAATCATGGCGGGCCGCCTCCTCGGTCTCAAGCGCACGCTTGCCGAGCGGACCACCTGGCTCTTTCTCGCCGGGAATCTCCTGATCGCGGCCGGCCTGATCTGCAATTTCTGGCTGCCGATCAACAAGCTGCTCTGGACCAGCTCGTTCTCGCTGTTCATGGCGGGCCTCGATTTCGTGATTTTCGCCATCTTCCTGTGGCTGGTGGACGGCCTCGGCTACAAGCGCGTGGCCAAGCCGCTGGTCATCCTGGGCATGAACGCGATCACGATCTATCTGGCATCCGAGTTCGGCGCGGAGGCGCTCGGCGCGATCCACTGGTCGAGCGGCGGCCAGGTTGTCTCGCTGCGCGGCTGGCTCATCGATAACCTGTTCACCCCTCTGGCATCGCCCCTCAACGCCTCGCTGCTCTGGGCCATTGCCTTCACCCTGGCGATGTACCTCCTCGCCTACGGGATGTACCGCCGCCGCTGGTTCGTCCGTTTCTGAGAAAACCCGCGGGCAGAACCCCTTCACACCCCCGCCGATTCAATCGCTTCGCCTGGCCAAACGAAGCCAAACGCCGCTCCCCGCCCCGGTATCCTATAATCGAATCTACAGAGGGGCTGATGCCTTACGTGGTTGCGAAGAGCGGCCCGAAGCCGCCACGCAAATCATCGAAGATTTCACCGATGCTAAACCCCTCCCCGCCGTTTGGACGCCAGCCCCCTGGTATCAAAAGTATGACCTGAAAGGAGACCGATTCATGCAAGCGCGAATGAACAATCCGGCGCCCATCCTTCCTGGCGCCATGGATCCATTCCTTCCGCCCGTCGAACACCACACGGGGTTGATGATGAAGCTGGCGTATTACTTTACACGCCGGCAATTCGGCAAAGTGCTTACACCTCTGAAAGTGCATTCCGCGCGGTTGCCGTCCGCGTTTGGCATGTTTTATGCCAGGGTCGGCAGGCTGGACAAGAAGCTGCGGCTGCCTCCGGAGACCGACCTGCTGATCCGGGAACAGGTGGCGCGTATCAACGTCTGCCTTTTCTGCATGGATATCGCCCGGTCGTTCACCATCCAGGCGTCGATGAATCGAGCCAAATTCGATGCGCTCGATCAATACCGCACGAGCCCTCTTTTTACCGATGCGGAGCGCGCCGCGCTGGACTATGTGACGGAGCTGACAAAGGATAAAAAGGTGAACCCGGACACTTTTGCCCGCATGTCCGGCTACTATTCCGAACGCCAGATCTGCGAGATCGTCTGGCTTGTCGCCAGCGAGCACCTATACAACGTGACCAATATCGGCCTGAACATCCATTCGGACATGCTCTGTGACATCGCCAGGAAGAGAAAGCAGTGAATCGGGGGCCGGCCCCGCTCAGCCAGTGGGCCTTCACTCCCCTCTCGGGCATCCTATAATCGAATTCAGGAACCGTTTTCACGAAGAGGGACCAGCATCTCCATGTCCACAATTGAACTCAGTCCGGTTTCGTCGCTTCGCGGCGAATCCGATCAGCCGGTTGTCAACGATTTCAGTATCCAGGTGGCCACCGTCAACGGCTCCGGGAGCCAGACGGCCAACACCGTTTTGATGCGCGCCCTATTTCAGATGGGCATCCCGGTTTCCGGCAAGAACCTGTTCCCGTCGAACATTGCCGGCCTGCCGACCTGGTTCACCATCCGGGCCAGCAAACAGGGCTACATCGCCCGCAAAAAGGAAATCGACTTCCTGGTCGCGATGAATGCGGAAACGGCCCAGGAGGACGTCAAGAAGCTCGATCCCGGCTCCGCCGTGGTCTATGACGAGCCGCTGAAGCTGAACGCGTTGCGTTCGGACCTGCATTTCTATCCCGTTCCGTTCGACAAGCTGGTCGGCCCGGTTTGCCCCGAGGCGCGCCTTCGCAAGCTGGTGCGGAATATGATCTACGATGGCGTCGTCGCCAACCTGCTGGGCGTCGACATGGAGGAGATCCGCAAGGCCCTCCTCAAGCAGTTCGGCGCCAAGAAAGCCAAGGCCGCCGAGCTGAATTGGGGCGTGGTGGCAGCCGGCCACGATTTCGCCTCCAAGAACCTCACCAAAACCGACCGCTTCGCCGTCGAGCGCATGAACGCGACCCAGGGCAAGATCATCGTCGATGGCAACGCCGCCACGGCGCTCGGCGCCATGTTCGCCGGAGTGACCGTGGTGACCTGGTATCCCATCACACCGTCGTCCTCGCTGATCGAGTCGCTCATGGGTTATCTGAAGCGCTTCCGCATAGACCAGGAAACCGGCAAGGCGACCTTCGCCGTGGTGCAGGGCGAGGACGAGCTGGCCTCCATCGGGATGGTGATTGGCGCAAGCTGGGCCGGAGCCCGCGCGATGACTGCGACCTCGGGTCCGGGCATTTCCCTGATGTCCGAGTTCGCGGGCCTCGCCTACTACGCCGAGGTTCCCGCCGTCATTGTGGACGTGCAGCGGGTCGGGCCCTCTACCGGCCTTCCCACGCGCACCATGCAAGGCGACCTGCTCTCGACCGCGATCCTCTCCCACGGCGATACCAAACACCCGATGCTGTTCCCTTCCTCGCCGCGGGAATGCTTCCGAATGGCCATCGAGGCGTTCGACGCCGCCGAGCGCTTCCAGACTCCGGTCTTCGTGATGACCGACCTCGACCTGGGAATGAACAACTGGATGTCCGATCCGTTCGAGTATCCCGAGGAGCCTATCCGGCGCGGCAAGGTCCTCAGCAAGGAGGATCTCGATCGGCTCGGCGGCTTCGCCCGCTACAAGGACGTGGACGGCGACGGAGTCGGCTACCGCACTCTGCCCGGCACCGACCATCCCGCCGCTGCGTATTTCACGCGCGGCAGCGGCCACAACGAGCGCGCCATCTACACCGAACGCGAAGACGACTACATGAACAACATGGACCGGCTCGCGCGGAAATTCGAAACCATCCGCGCGCACCTCCCCGCGCCGCACATCGACCGGAAGAGCAAGGCGCGCGTTGGCCTGGTCTGCGTCGGCACTTCCCGCTACGCTACCGAAGAGAGCCGGGACCAGTTGCGCGACGAGCACGGCCTCGAGACCAGTTACCTGCGGCTCAAGGCGTATCCGTTTGCTCCGGAGCTCGCGGACTTCGTCCACCGGCACGAGCGCGTGTACGTGGTCGAGCAGAACCGCGACGCGCAGTTGCTGGCGCTCATGCGGCTCGAATTCGACCCCGAGCTGATCGCCCGGCTGCGCAGCGTGCGCTACTACGGCGGGCTCCCGCTCGACGCGCGCACCGTGACCGATGAAATCGTCCGCCAGGAGGGACTCTAATGGCAACATCCACCGCACCGCCCAAAAAGGTCAACCGCATCGGCCTCGAGGTTTCGAGCTACAAAGGTGGCCGGACCACGCTGTGCGCCGGCTGCGGCCACAACGCGATCTCCGAGCGCATCATAGAGTGCTTCTTCGAGATGGGCATTCAGCCCTGGACGGTGGCGAAGTTCTCCGGCATCGGCTGCTCCTCGAAATCGCCCGCCTACTTCCTGAACCTGGCGCACGGGTTTAATTCCGTGCATGGCCGGGCGCCTTCCATCGCCACCGGCGCGATCCTGGCGAGTCGCCACCTGTTCGGCATCACCGTTTCGGGCGACGGAGACACCGCCTCCATCGGCATCGGCCAATACATCCACATGCTCCGCCGGAATATCCGGCAGATCTATATCATCGAGAACAACGGCGTATACGGCCTCACCAAGGGGCAGTTCTCGGCGACTGCGGACCTCGGCGCGAAGCTGAAGACCGGAGTCGTCAACGATATGACGCCGATCGATTGCTGCGTGGAAGCGATCCAGCTCGGCGCGACGCTCGTGGCGCGTTCTTTCTCCGGCGACAAACGGCAGTTACAAATGATCCTCAAGGCCGCCATCGCGCACCACGGCCTCTCGATTATCGACGTGATTTCGCCCTGCGTGACTTTCAACGACCACGAGGGCTCGACCAAGAGCTACGCCTACATGAAAGAGCACGAGGAGCCGCTGCACGACTTGGATTTCATTCCCTACTTCGAAGACATCTCCGTCGAGATCGCCGAGGGCGAGGTGCGCGAGATCGTGCTGCACGACGGCTCGAAGCTTCTGCTCAAGAAACTCGGCCGCGACTACGACCCGGGCGACAAACTGAACGCTCTCAAAACGCTTCACGAATCCGAGCAGCAGGGACACGTGGTCACCGGCATTCTCTACGCGGACTCTTCGCGCAAGCACTTCATCGATCAGCTCAACCTGGTGGACGAGCCGCTTGGAACGCTTCCTGAATCGCGGACCCGCCCTCCCCGCGAAGTCCTCGACCAGATCATGGAAGAACTCCGGTAGCGTGGTGCGTAAGTCCTTGTGAATCTCAGAGACTAAGTGGGGCGGACGCCCCCGTCTGCGGGCCGGCCTTGGCCGGATCAGGAGATCCCGCGCGGTCCAGGGGACAACCCCACAGAAACGTCACTCTGCCTGCCGCCCTTATTTAATTTTGCGAATCCACTTTTCCGAGATCAATGCGAGCAGAGAGACTAGTACGACAAGATTAACTGCGCCAATCGCACCGATCTGCCTCGGAGAGAACTCACCGCGGTAATAGATGATGAACAGGACCATAGGCACCCACAGACATGACCCTGTGGCTGTTATTAGAGCCTTCTGCTTCAGCGTCCACGGCTCTCTTCTTGCCATTCTTAGTTCCTCCTCAATGTCTCCCACACCCGCGGCTGCCGCTCCCTATCAAGGCCGCAGCACCCACACCGTTATCAACTTGAATTAACAAAGACCAAAGCATAGGGGCAGCAATGGCGCCGAGTAATCGACCCCACCGACCGCGAATCCTTCGCGATCTTTCGATTTTTCATTCGATGCCGCGATGATGGCCATTCGCGCGCCCGTCCCGTTCAGCGGCCCCAAGCTTCATCGGATCGCGATCAGCAGGCCGCCGCTTATCCCCACCGATCGCTCATGCCCGCGCCCAAAGCCGTAGTCGTAACCCGGTTCAAGGAACCAGCCGAATCTATGCTTCCCGGAAGGCCAGAACATGAAATCCAGCACGGCTTCAGCGGCGATAGAGTTCGTTGTCACGCCGTATTGCCTCGTGTGAACCCACTCAGGACCGACGCCGATCATGAACTCCGCTTTTTTCGAGAGGGTCCACGGCTTTTTGAACAGGAAGTCGATGTCCCACTCCGTCGAGTGGCGGGTGAAAAGCGGCGTCACGCCTGCTTCAAGCTCCAGCCAGTTCTCTATCGGCGTGGCTTCAACCGCGAGGTCCGCGCCGTAGCTCGATCCGCCGCCCTTGAGATCCCGGCTACCGGCTCCCCCAAGCTCGACGATGGCGGCAGGCTCCGGCTCCTTATCGACTGCCTGCGCGAAGGCGTTTCCGGAGCAGAGAAAAATCGACGCCACCAACACGGATGTTGCCGGGGTCACCGTTATAGAATGAGGCCTATAGCGACTATAGGGTCAAGTCCCATGAATATTGACCGCAGCCTCAGTATCGGAGAGCTGGCGAAGGCGACCGGGGTCAAAGTTGTGACCATCCGGTACTACGAGCAAATCAAGATCATGCCTGCGCCGGCGCGCACGGAGGGAAATTACCGCCGTTACGGGCAGCAACAGCTGCACCGTCTTCAGTTCATCCGGCGGTGCCGAGATCTGGGATTCACCCTCGACCACGTCCGCGATCTCCTGTGCCTCTCTGCCCAGGCCAAACAGGATTGTTCCGAGATCGACCGTA
>Ga0326728_10004088_pt1 | contig 43885 bp, 37 predicted proteins | sample MB3enrmetagenome_FD_207602 | JGI IMG/M metagenome (GOLD analysis project Ga0326728, IMG submission 207602) | Lab enriched peat soil microbial communities from McLean, Ithaca, NY, United States - MB31MN | ecosystem: Environmental > Terrestrial > Soil > Wetlands > Peat | place: USA: New York...
GGGAGGCCATCGATGCGTTCATTGCCGTCTACAACCCGCAGGCCGTGCCCTTTGAGTGGACCAAGCGTGAGGTGCGATCGGTTGAACCTAAGCATAAATACGCTTACTTAAACAACTAAGTACTAGTCCACGTATCCGGAATCAATACGATCATCGACTACGCTCCGGCCATTTTCAAATCTGCGGGCTGGAAGATCGACGCCGCCCTGTTTTCCACTTTCATCGTCGGCCTCACAAACTTTTCCTTCACGCTGGTTTCATTCTGGGTGATCGACCGCTACGGCCGCAAGCCGCTGTACATCGTCGGCTCGCTCGGCATGGCAGCCGCTCTGCTGCTCCTGAGCTTAACCGCGCTCACCGGCCGATTCCATGGCGCCATTGTCTTAGCGCTCATCCTGGCGTACTTGGCGTTCTTTGCCTCCTGCATCGGGCCGGTCTTCTGGACGCTGGTCCCGGAGATATTTCCCAACTATATCCGCGGCACGGCGATGACCGTACCCGTATTGACCCAGTGGATCGCCAATGCCGTGGTCGTGCTCTTCTTTCCGCTGGCATTTCACCAGGCGGGAAAGGCGACTACCTTTGGATTCCTCGCTGCCATGGCCCTGACGCAAGCCATCTTCATGTGGCTTTTTGTGCCCGAAACCAAGAACAAGCCGTTGGAGGAGATAGAAGAGTTCTGGAAAACGGTGACCGCGCCCCGGCTCGGCTGAAGCTACTTGAGGGAGATCGCCTAGCCCTCGCCGCTTTTTCGCAAGAAGCACCCCCACAAGCCCGCCACGTTCTATTCCAACCGGCAGGTTTGACTGTGAGGAATCGGAGTTGGAGGCGGAATTTCCCCCAGTCGACCGAGCGTCAGGGTTGGTGTAGGGCCGAGCGGCGCTCGGCCATGCCATTCCCCTTGCGCCTGCCACGCCGAGGCTAAAATTGTAGCTAACTCATTGTATATCATAAAGTCATACGGAAAATTGAGTAACTTCACTATTTTCATTAATTCATCCAGAGCACTTTTCCTTGTCCTTTTATTTTCAGTGATTCATCCAGACCAACCTGCATTTCTAACATCTTTTAGTCGGCACGCTCTTCGGCCCAGCCTAAATCTGGCAACCCTTTTAAGATCAGGAAGTTGGGAAATTGGATGGGTCCAGGGACGCACCCCAGAATCGGAGTTAACAGTATGTATTTTCAATAACATATCCGGTATGGAGTGCTTCCTGTTCGTTGGCAAGGGCATGAGTATCTCCCGCTCTGCTGAGCCGGAGTCCTGAGTACCAGAGCTACCATAGCAATACAGTAACCAAAATCGAACAAAGAATTCTACCTTTCGTCAGACGCGCTACTCTTGCTTGGCGCCTGGCACCTAAAGAGTTGCTTTTTCGATGGGTTGTACGTCGCGCAGGATCCGGTGCGCCAGCTCGTCTTCCGCGACTTCGAGGTCATAGCGAACCTGGAGATTCATCCAGAAAATCGGTGTAGTGTTGAAGTAACGCCCCAAGCGGAGGGCTGAATCGGTGGAAATGGCACGACGCTCGTGGACAATCTCCGCGATGCGGGTGACGGGCACACGCAAGTCTAACGCCAGCTTGTTCATGCTGAGGCCGAGCGGCTTCATAAACTCCTCGCGGAGAATCTCGCCCGGATGTACGGGTTTCAGTTTCCTAGCCATCCTGTCCTCCTAGTACTTGCTTGGATTAAATCGCGCATTTTTAAGTCATTGAAATCAAAGCGCGACCTACAGCCAGTTACGTACGCTAATTAAATCAAGCAAGTACTAGTGGTAGTCTGTGATTTCAACGTCGTAGGCGTCGCCTTCTCGCCAGGTAAAACAGACCCGCCACTGGTCGTTGATCCAAATGCTGTACTGTCCCTCGCGGTGCCCATGCAGCCGCTCCAGCCTGTTGCCCGGAAGTGCGCCGGGAATGCGAAGATCATTCGCCGCGTCGAGCATGTCGAGCTTTCGAAGCGCCGAACGTTCGATGGCGCGAAACTTCCGGCGGGGCTCGCGATGAAAGAGCCGCTCCGTCTCATCGCACCGGAAGGATTTGATCACGCCCCGAAGTCTATAACGTCTCGCGTTTAATGTCAATCAGTATAGCGCGGATTTCGTGTAGGGCCTTCAGGTTTTGAGGTTCGGACATTTAGTCGGCTGCCCTTGCAGAAAGAAACAATATCATCCGTCGCGGGAAAGCGCTAATATCGCGACCGCAGTTGGGTTGTCGTCCCCACCGCTCGATCGCGATAGTGAGGCGACGAACCTGTTTCATGGAGGCAATTATGGGAGTTCATAAAGGACTCAGGTTCACAAATTCATTCCTGGCAATTTTGGGTTTGTTGGTTTTTCTGTTTCTACCCTGCCGACTAACGGCGCAGATTGACACCGGTGGAATTACCGGGACCGTGCAGGATAGCTCGGGGGCGGTCATCGTCGGTGCGCAGGTTACCCTGACGAACGAAGCGACAGGGGTGATGACGACGGTACAGTCCACCTCGACGGGGACCTATGTGTTCGATGCGGTCAAGCCGGGTACCTACACCCTTGAAGCGCAGGCCACAGGTTTCGAGAAATACCTCAATCGTGGCGAAATGGTGCACGTTCAACAAGTCTTAACGATTGACATCTCGCTGGTACCGGGCAGTGGGCACCAGCAAGTGACCGTGACGGCGGTGGCCCCCCTGCTGCAAGGGGAAAATGCCGCGCTCGGTCAAACGGTCGATACCTCTCTGGTCAACGATCTGCCGCTCAACGGGCGCGATTGGGTTTCGCTGGCGCAGATTTCCGCAGGGGTGGGCACGGCTCCGGTCAGTCAGCCTAGCACCAATGCCGGCCAGACCGGGAGTGCTTACTTTTCCGTAAACGGCGTCAACCTGTGGCAGAACGATATTCGCCTCAACGGCATCAACGACAATATCGAAGTGTACGGCGGCAGCAAGATCGGAACGAACGCCACGATTACACCGCCGCCGGACGCCATTCAGGAATTCAAACTGCAATCCGGCGATTTTAACGCCGAATTCGGACACTCGACCGGGGGCATCGTCAACGCGGTGACCAAATCCGGGACCAATCGCCTGAACGGAGACGCGTGGGAGTATGTGCGCAACAACGACCTTCAGGCCAACGACTATTTTTCCAATTTGGAGGGCCAACCCAAAGCCCCGTATCACCAGAACCAGTTCGGGGGAACCTTGGGCGGCCCCTTGTCCATTCCCCATCTTTATGACGGCCGCAACAAGACCTTTTTCTTCCTATCCTATCAGGGACTGCGCAATATCCAGGCGCTGAGCATCTTCAGCCCCAGCACGAGTTTGCTGAGCACCGTGCCGACGAAATCGATGCAGCAAAGCAACTTCACGAATCTTCAGGACATGGTCACCTATTTGGGCGGCAGCACGCCGTCGGTCGACGCGCTGGGACGCAAGATTCCGCTGGGCACGATTCTCGATCCGGCCACGACCCGCTATGTCCTTCCGGGTGTCACCGATCCGATAAGCGGCATAAAGTCAACGGTGCAAAGTGTCGTGCGTGATCCCTTTTACCCTGGAAGCGTCAGGGGGATCACGGATTTTACGACGGCGGCGGCTGAAGCGAACCTCAATCTGCTTCCGCAAGCACGCCTCGACACCAATGCGGTTAAGCTGCTCCAGCTTTACCCTCTGCCCACCACCAGCGGCTTTATCAACAACTTCTTCTACAATCCCGAGCTGAATTATTCGGAGAACCAGGGTGACGTACGTTTCGACGAGAATTTCAGCGCCCATGACACGCTCTTTCTTGCCGGGGATTACAGCCGCCAAGTTTTCAGCATCCCGTCTGTGCTTCCGGGCCTGGCCGTGGGCACCACATACGGTCAGGCGCAGAGCTATCCTGCCTATGCCCTCGCGGTGGGTTATAACCATGTGTTCACAACCACGCTGATCAATGAATTCCATTTTGGCTTCGACCACTTCGTTGAAAACGTGACGTCCATCTATGGAAACACTATGGGAATCCCGGCCGAGTTCGGAATCCAGGGAATTCCCCAGACCGCGAACAACGGGGGGCTGCCGCCGATGACCATCGACGGCTTACACAACCTGGGCGTGGGCCAGTACACCCCGACGCTGGAAACCATTTACGCGCTCGAAATCACGGACAACGTCACCAAGATCAAGGCCAATCACACGATCAAAGCCGGATTGCAGTTGGACGCCCTCGAAGGCGACATCATTCAACCTCCCGCCAGCCGGGGCGCCTTCGCCTACTACGGCATCTATTCCGACGTGGCGACCGAACCCCGCTACTACAACGGCATCAGCGATCTGCTGCTCACTCCCATCGCCTCCACCACGCCGGGATACGGAGTTCCGGGTAGCGTCGGCGGGCTAACCGGGTATGAAGGGTCCAACTACGCGCCCACCAATGATCACCGCTATTACTGGGGAGCTTACTTGCAGGACGACTGGAAAGTTACCCCCAGCCTCACTCTCAACCTCGGCGTTCGCTGGGATTACTTCACGCCTTATGCTGAGGACAGCGGGAGGCAGGCTAACACTGTCTTGACCGGCGGCAATGGATCGTCGGGCATCTACTTAGTCCCCCAACAGGGGTGCGCGGTTGCCCGGTCGTCGGCGTTCAATGCGCTCCTGGTGTCGAGCGGCATTGATCTGGATTGCGTTTCCAGCCTCTCCGTGGGACTAGCGCAGAAATCCAACTTTGCGCCCCGCGTCGGATTTGCGTACCGCCTGCGGTCGAACCTGGTGGTTCGGGGCAGCTATGGGATCGCGTATGGCGCGCTGGCCAATATCGGCTACGGCGGCACGCTGGGACAGAACTATCCGTTCATCTATACCATCCTTAACCAAGCCAGCACCTCCTACGTTCCCCTCAAGCTCGCCAATGGCCAAACGGCAACCATGGAGAACAGCTTCAGCAACATTAACCTCTCCGACCCCACGCAGATCAGCGGAGCCGGCGTCAGCCTCTATGGCCGCCAATACAATTACCAGACGCCTTACATCCAAACCATCAACATGACAGTGCAGGACCAGTTCACCCGGCATGATTCGATATCAGCGGGATATGTGGGCACCTTGGGCAGGCATTTGGATAATTACTACGACACACTGAACTCCCCCTCGGAGATCCTGCCCGTAAACACCTCGCAGACGAGCTATCTGCCTCTCCCCTCGTTCGCCCCCAACACCACTTACGAAACCACCAATGCCACTAGCGCTTACAACGCCTTGCAGGCGACATACGAGCACCAATTCTCCCGGGGACTGTCTTTGCTGGGCAATTGGACCCTGAGCAAGTGCATGAGCGACCAAAGAACGCAGGCCAAAGGGACGCCCAACTATCGCGCTCCCTGGCTGCCCGGCTTCGGCATCCAGGGGGACTATAGCCCCTGCGACGTCGACGCCACCAACATCATCCACATTGCGGGCAGCTATAATCTGCCGGTGGGCCGGGGACGCGCGTACGCCAGCCACATGAGCCGTGCGGCCGACGCGGCCCTGGGTGGATGGTCGGTGAACTTCATCTACACCTATCAGGGCGGTCAGCCGCTCACCATTCCGTGCTCCACCTCCACCACCTCAGATTTCGGCTGCGATGCGGATGTGGTGTCGGGTCAGGGAATTTACGCCGGCCCGCACGATCAGCAGCAATGGCTCAATCCGGCCGCCTTTGCCACTCCTCCGGCGGCAACTGCGGTAGGACAAACCGATTACTCGCCGTTGGGCGCGCGGCCGGGGCAAGCCCGAGGGCCGGGATTCGGCAATCTGGACTCTTCGATATTCAAGAACTTCCACTTCTCTGACACTCTTTATCTGCAACTTCGAGCGGAGGCCTTCAACACGTTCAACAACCCACAATTTGGCCAGCCGAGCCAAACGAATTACACGACCTCGGCCTTCGGCGAGATCACCAGCTTGCGCAATGGCCCGCGGCTGTTTCAATTGGCGCTCAAACTGTTCTTCTGAGGGAATGGACAAGGCCCATGTTGAGTCACGAAACCCTGCGTCCGGCGCAAAATCCCGTGCCGGATGCGGGGCGTAAACAGGCCATCGCGACCCCAACGATGGCGAAACGCCTATTCCCCACGGCAAGAGCCATTGCCTGCACCACGCTTTTTTTCTGTATGTTTCCGTTTGCTGCCGCGGTGAGGGGCGGCCGGCAAATTCTGGCTTCGTCTCAGGCTTCTACTTTCGAACTCGTGCTCGAGGGCGTGGTTAACGGCTCGCAAAATCATACTTACATTCAGGTGCCGTTCACCGTACCTCCCGGTGCCAAGCGGGTCACGCTGACTTTTACCTACACGGGCAAGGAGCAGCATACCGCGCTGGATCTGGGGTTGCTCGATTCCGCCGAGCTTCGCTGTTGGAGCGGCGGCAACAAATCCCTGCTCACCCTGGGGCTTTCCGACGCGACACCCTCGTGCCTTCTCGGTCCCCTTCCTCCCGGCGAATGGAATGTGCTGATCGGCGTGCCCAACATTCGCCCGCAAGTGCAAGCGCACTACACCGTGCACGTATACTTCTCGTTCAAGGGTGCGGTGGAGAGCGATCCGGAGGTGTTGCGCGTGCCGCTCCGTGCGGGGCCGGCTTGGTTTCGCGGCGATCTCCATATGCACACTGCGCATAGCGATGGGGAATGTCCCAGTCAGAGCGGAAAGATGGCGCCTTGTCCGGTCTTCCTGACCGTGGATGCCGCCGCGCGTCGCGGACTCGATTTCATCGCCATCACCGACCATAACGCCAGCTCGCAATATGATGCCATGCGTGAGCTACAGCCTTACTTCGACAAGGTGCTGTTGATTCCGGGCCGCGAGATCACAACCTTCCAGGGCCACGTGAACATTCTCGGCACAACCGATTTCCTGGATTTCCGCCTGGGAATAGAAGCAGTTCCCGACTTGGATACCCTGTTGCGGAACGCCGATCGCCTGGGCGCGGTGACCTCGATCAATCACCCTGCCCTTCCCAGCGGCGAGATGTGCATGGGTTGTGGATGGACACCAAGCCACAGTGCGGATATGCACCTGCTGACAGCAGTTGAAGCGGTTAATGGAGGCAGCGAACAGTACGGCATTTCTGACATTCCTTTTTGGAACAGGGAACTGGATAGCGGTTACCGGCTGACCGGGATCGGAGGGAGTGATAATCACCGCGCCATGCAACCGCTGGATCAAATCGGTTCGGTGGGAAGCCCGACAACGGTTGTGTACGCCACGGAGCTTTCGACCCCCGCGATTCTTGCCGGCATCCGCGCTGGGCATGTCTTCATCGATCTTGGGGGGACACAGAATCGCTTTCTGGAAGTAACCGCGCGGGCCCGGGACCAGGTTGCCCACATGGGAGATCTTCTCAACGCCACTAAGGGCGAAACCGTGGACTTTGACCTGCACGTAGCCGCCGCGGCCGGAGGAAAGGTCCTCTGGCGGGAGGACGGCCACGACGTGCCTTTCACAGCCAGCGCGAATGTTGCCGCCGCCGATCAGACTTTTCCTTGGTCATGGGTGAGCGACGGTCGACGTCATTGGTTTCGTGCGGAAGTGGTGGGTCCCAATGGAAAGCTGTGGCTGCTGGGCAATCCCCTCTACCTCAACTGGAACATCCCTAATTAATCAGGAAACGCAGAGTTGTCCTCTAACTGCGCGCCTCTTTGCGTTCCCGATAAAGTTGTAACGACCCTAAGGTTTATAGAGGCCGGGAAATTCCTTCTTGAGCGCGCGCAGCTTGGGCAGGTCGTTGAAAACGATGTAGGGATCATCAGGATGCATCGCCAAATAATCCTGATGGCAAGACTCGGCGGCGTAGAAATGCTCGAACGGCACGACCTGGGTAACGATGGGCGCGGAGAAAACTCGGGCTTTGTTCAGTTGCTCGATGTAGGCGAAGGCGATTTGTTTTTGCGCGTCGTTGGCATAGAAGATTACCGAGCGGTACTGCGTTCCTTCGTCAGGCCCCTGGCGATTCAATTGTGTGGGATCGGTGGCCACGGAGAAGAAGACGCGCAACAACTGGGCGTAAGTGACCTTCGACGGGTCGTAGGTGATCTTCACCGACTCGGCATGGCCGGTGCGGCCGGTGCTGACCACTTCGTACTCCGCCGTCTTGGAGTCGCCACCCGAATAACCCGAAACGACCTGTTCCACGCCCTTCACATGCTTAAAGACGGCGTCCACGCCCCAGAAGCATCCGCCCGCGAGTACCGCAGCTTCCTTGCCTGGGGTTGATGCCGGCGGATCTGCGCCGGCGTATTCCGGAACCTGACCGTGAACGACGCTGCAACTCAATAGGCCGAGCGCCAATAGCGGGCCTAACCAACGCCCCACAGTCCGAAAGCCGCACTCTCGAAACCCTGCCATAATGCGTACCCTCCTGTTTCGATGCTTCCCTCCGCGAAACGGTCCCGGGTTTTGTCGCCCCTACACCATAGAAATACCATCGGAGGGAGGGATTATTCCCGGCAAGAAGCGTGCTGACACGGGATAAAGTTCCAGGAAGCCTGCCTGTGCGGGCGGGCGGAAGTTCTCCGGCTTTCCCCGAGGGCGGTGTAGGCAGGTCTTACCCCACATCATTTCTACTATTTCGCCCGTCCTTGACGCCACGTGGAGCGAAGCCTTAAGCTTCGTCTGGGCCATCGCCCGCAGAGATTCCCCAGCGCTGGCCCGTCCAATCATGCGCAAGTTATCGTTCTCCACACCGCTGCTGGCCACCTTGGCGACGCTTTTTGCCGCAGCCACAATCCTTTACAGCGTTCTCTGGATGTACAGCAACTATCGGCCAATTCCGGTGGAACTGGGTTTCGATGATGAGTACCTGGAGGCGGAGCATTGCGAGCTTGTTGATCGTGTCAACAGTGGCAGCCCGGCGGAGAGCGCCGGATTGAAAGCGGGAGATCGAATCATCGAGATCAACGGACGCCACATTACGGACGCCTTTTCCCTGACCAATGTCTGGTCGGCGCACCACCCGGGTGATACAGTCAAGCTGACCATCCAGCGTGCTCATGTCTCAGCCCCCTTCGTGATTACAGGAAAATTTCGGGCCCCTCTTGAGTCTTCGCAGGAGGGAAGTGTAGTGATGGATGTGGGCCAAGCCATCGCCGACACCTATCCCGTGGCGTTCCTCGTGGTCGGCTTGGCGGTTCTGTTTCTACGCCTGAAAGACCCCAACGCCTGGCTTCTGGCTTTGATGTTCGCGGGCTTTATTGCTATACCGAATAGCGAGAATTCGTTCGCTAGCCTGACTCCCTCCATGCGGTCGTTCGCGCTGGTCTATCGGGGAGTCTTCGACAACCTGGTCACCCCCTTGTTCTATTTCTTTTTCACGGTTTTCCCCACGCGCTCGCCGATCGATCGCCGTCTTCCTTGGTTGAAGTGGGTCGCCTTGGTGGGAGGACTCCCCTTGGCAGCGACCGCGATCTTGGAAGGGTTCCCAGGCGGCCGGCATATATACACTCTGTTTTTTCTCTATGGGCTCCTCGCCTTGGGCTTTGTCTCGCTGACCTGGAATGCTTTCGCCGCTCCCACTCCGGAAGCGCGCCGCAAGATTCGAGTGATTCTCTGGGGGACACTGGTGGGCTTCGGACCGGCCACGCTAGTACTCGGGGCCAATGACTTTTTTGGCTTTCATGCGCCCCCTTTGCTGGTGGTCGCGCTCGTAGTTTTGTCGTGGCTCTTTCCCCTCTCCTTTGCCTACGCCGTCGTCAAGCACCGAGTGCTCGAGATCCCAGTTTTGATCAGGATGAGCGCCCGTTACCTGCTGGTGCAACGGGGTTTTACCATCCTGCTAGCCCTTCTCAGCATCGGCGTGGTATGGATTTTTGCCCTCTCCTTTGCTCATTATCTCCAACCCCTTACCACGGCCGCCTTACCCGATGGTATAGCCTTGGGGACGGCCTTCGGCTCACTCTTACTTTGGACCGGAACGCGGGTACATAGGCGCGTCGGTGAGAAAATCGATCGGGCTTTCTTCCGCAGCGCCTACGACGCTCGCGTGATCCTCCAGGACCTGGCCGAGAAAACCCGCACGGCAACAGACCGGCAAGAGCTGGCCGCACTCCTCGACTACCATCTGAATCAAGCGCTGCAGCCGAGCTCTCTCGCGGTCTACCTTGAAACCCGTGACCATCAAATCTCTGCCCTGCGTGGTAATGTCCCGCCTGAACTCATAACCATCGCGGTCACGCCGGCAGTCGTGGAGGAACTAGCACGACACGGCCGGATGGAACGGCATTCGGGAGTTCCATCCACCTGGGAGGTTTCCGACGAGAGCCCGAGCGGTACGACGGAACCCTTTCTCCTCGCGCCTCTTCAGCCCGACTGCCTGGTGCCCATCCTGGGACGTGATAGCCGATTGGTGGGTTTACTGGTATTGGGCGCGCGCCTCTCCGAGGAGCCCTATTCGAGCGACGATAAGGACCTGCTAACTTCCGTAGCCAGCCAAGCGGGCATGGCGCTGGAGAGCATTCGCCTGGGCGAGAAGATTGCCGAGCGCATCGAGGCCGAGCGTCGTATTGCCCAGGAAATGGACTACGCGAAACAAGTCCAGGCCCGGTTGTTCCCGCAGAAACTCCCCGCAATGAAGACGCTCGAGTATGCGGGCGGCTGCATGCAAGCTCGCCAAGTAGGTGGGGATTATTACGACTTCCTGGAGTTGCGTCCCGGCCGGCTGGCTCTGGTGCTGGCGGACATCGCGGGCAAGGGCATATCCGGCGCTCTCTTGATGGCCAATTTGCAGGCCAACCTACGCAGTCAGTACGCCGTGGCCTTGGATGACCTGCCGCGACTGCTCAAGTCGGTGAATCAATTGTTCTACGAGAACAGCAGTGACAGCAGTTACGCCACGCTGTTTTTTGCCGATTACGACGATTCCAGCCGCCGACTGCGCTATGTGAATTGCGGACACTTGCCACCCCTCCTGCTGCGCGCGGATGGGCAACTGGAACGATTAACGGCTACGAACACCGTGCTGGGATTATTCGAAAAGTGGGAGTGCGCGGTGGCGGAGGTCCAGCTTGCCGCGGGTGACACCCTGGTCCTTTACACCGACGGCGTCACGGAAGCGGAGAACGCCGCAGGGGAGCAGTTTGGCGAGTCCCGCCTTGCCGAGACCATCCTCGCCCAGCGCCACATGCCGGTCCCTTCTCTGCTCGAAATCATTGTCAAGACCGTGCAAGAGTTCGGTAATGGCGAACAGGCCGATGACATCACCCTGGTGCTGGCACGGTGCAGATCCTAGCCCGGTTTCTCTCCAAGGGTTGAGAAGGGCGGCGTTTAGCCACCTCTCTCGCGGCGCCGTTCTGCCCTCCCACGTCAGGCCATGATGTGCCACGGCACATTGACGAGGATAATCCGCTGGCCCCCTTTGGCCATCAGGAGCGCCCTCAGCCATTCCGCGCGTTGATTGTGCAATAAATAGTGATACCAATGCCTCTCCACCAACTCGGGAATCAATACGGCGATTTGCCGATCAGGGTTGGTTCGCTCCAGTTCCAGAATATAGTTCAAAATCGGGTAGATCACGAAGCGGTAGGGCGACGGCAGTTCGAAGAGGCGCGGTGGAACCCGGCCCGCCCGTTTCGCGGGCTCCTCGACGTAACGGTCCCAGGTTTGGCAAAAACTCCCGTCGTCCTTTTCACAATCGATGTGCAGAACCTGCACCTGGGAAGATAGCGTCATGGCAAACCGCAGTCCTTTCTGGGCGACCCGGTTCCAAGTGAGAATCGGGACCACGACCAGCGGAGCCTGCAAGTGCGTCAAATCCAGCGGCGCAGGGTTCGCGACCTCGGCCTCAACCAGGCGATAGTGCCTGCGGATGGCCATCATCACCATCATCATAGCGGGAATGAGCAACACCGTTACCCAGGCTCCATCGATGAACTTGGCGACCGTCACCACGATGACGGTGGTCGCGGTCGCCAGCGCTCCCAGTCCGTTGACGAACATGCTGTGCCGCGATCCTTTTCCTCCGATGCGCTTCCAGTGAGCCACCATACCGGCTTGGGACAGCGTGAACGCCAGGAAAGCACCTATGGCAAACAGCGGAATCAAGCGGTCCGTAACCCCGCCAAACAAGATCAGCAGCGAGCCGCACAGCACCGCGAGCACCCAGATTCCTTGCGAGTACACCAAACGCCTTCCCCGCGAGACGAAGCCGTGAGGAAGATATCCATCTTCAGCGACGGCGCGGCAGAGGCGCGGAAAATCCGCAAAGGCGGTGTTGGCGGAGAGCGCCAGCACCAGTAGGATGGAGCCCATGGTGATGTAGTAGAAGACGCCCTGCCCGGCCACCGCTGCGACGAGCATTGAAAGCACGCTCTGGTATCTCGCCTGTCCGGGGTCGGTGGCGCCGATGTGGTAGACTCGAACCAGGTAGGCGATTCCCCCTAGCAGCAGCATGAGAATCGCAATGATCATGGTCAGGGCTTGCTGTGCGGTTTTCACCACCGGCTCCCGGAAAGCCTTGACGCCGTTGCTGACCGCCTCGACGCCGGTCATCGCGGTACAACCGCTAGAAAAAGCCTTGAGCAAAAGCCAGGCGCTAACCGTGGCAGTTGCCATGGGCAACGACGGCGGAGCAACGACAGGCAAGGGATGGCCGCCGGCGGCGAGCGTCTTGGCCAATCCGAGTATCAAAGTGGCGAGCAAGCTTCCAACAAATACATAGGTTGGAATAATGAACACCGCGCCCGTCTCGCGAACGCCGCGCAGGTTGACCAAAGTAATGAGCAGCAAGATCACGAGACAGATCAACAGGGTGCGGGGCTGCAACGACGGCGCGGCCGAGACGAGAGCCCCGACGCCTGCCGAGATTCCCACCGCAGCCGTCAGAATGTAGTCAATCATGAGGGCAGCGGCCGCCAGCAGCCCGGGGAATTCTCCCAAATTCTCTCTCGCCACGGTGTAGGAGCCGCCGCCAGATGGGTACGCTGCAATTGTTTGGCGATAGGAGAAATAGACGATGGCCAGTAGAATGATGATGCTCGCCGTGATCGGCTCAATATAAGCAATTCCCTCGGCCGCCAATGGGATCAGCAGCGTGAGTGCCGCCTCCGGCCCGTACGCAGCGGAGCTGAGTGCATCCAATCCAAAGACGGAGAGGCCTCCTACGGGCCCCAGCTTCTCGCCCGCTTCCTCGGAAGAACGCAGCGGCTTCCCAAAAAGTAGATCGCTTAGTGTCATAGCTCCTCGCTTTTCAGTATTCCGTCACGGTCCCGTCCTTCGCATCCAGATCGATGCGCATGATCCATTCACAATTGACATAGTGGGATTGGAAAAACTTTTCCAGGGTGGGCTGATCCGGTGCTTCAGCTTCCGTCAGCATTCGCCCCCCAATCTGGCTCGCGAGACACCGCCGGACTTTCACCTCTTGACCATTCATCAAAATTTGCATCAACTCTTTTAGGGCTTGCTTCGTCAGGCAAGCCGTGGTGTGCGCGGCAAAATAGAGTGACATGGCTCCTCGAAAAAATAAAATTTAGGGGCAAGGATTTAGGATTCAGGACGGAAGAAGTTGCGCCGACCGGAGCCTGTCCCGACTTGTTCGGCAGGCCGGCACGTCCTGAGCTAAAGCTCAGCGCTACGAATTAATCCTTGATCCTGGCCCCGAATCCTAAGTCCTGAATCCTAGATTCTATTTGAGCCCCATGTGCCGCGCCATCAGCGCGTCGCGCCAGCGGTCGGGCAACGCGCGGCCGAGCCTGATCTCAAGGCCGGAGTGGGGGCCCACCACGTAACGCGTGCGTGGGCGCCGGGCGGCGAGCGCGTGGACGACGGCTTTCACCACCACCTCGGTTGGCGCTGCTTTGGCGGCATCCCTCTTGGTGGAGTCGCGAACGGCGCGCAAGTAGGGTTCATACAACTGAAGGGCTTCCGCAGGAAGTTGCGCCCGGAGCGCCTCCGCGGCGGCCAGTGATTTATCCACGATGGGCGTCTGAATGTATCCTGGCTCCACAATCGACACGTGAATCTTCCAAGGCCGAAGCTCCAAGCGCAACGAGTCCGTCAAGGCTTCCAGCGCGAACTTGGAGGCGCAATAGGCCCCGGAAAACGGGCTTGAGATCAGGCCGCTCATTGAGCCGATATTCACGATGCGGCCACGCGCCTTGCGCAAGCTGGGGAGGAAGGCCTGGGTGACGGTGATTTGGCCGATAACGTTGACCTCCAATTGGCGGCGGAGCGCCTCGAGCGGGAGGAACTCCAGCATCCCGCCCACGACGATGCCCGCATTGTTGACCAGTCCTGCCAGTCCCCCGTCACCTAGCGCCTCGATGACATTGCGGGCCGCCTGCCCCACTTCCGTCTCGTCGCTGATGTCCAGCCGGACCGGTACCAGCCGCGCGGACGCACGCCGCCGTAAGGACTCACCATCCGCGGCTTTGCGAATGCCCGCGAAGACCCGATACCCCAGCTTATCGAGGTGCAGCGCGCACGCTTCACCGATCCCCGTCGATGCTCCCGTAATAACCACTGCACCCTTGTCTGCCATCGGCTCTCCTTTTTGCGGAGAGGTATAATATCAAAGGATCCAGTATCTAGGATTCAGGATTAAGGATTCAGGATCGCGGAGGCGTGCCATGCGCTTCGAAGCATTCTCCTTTGGCTCCCTCAAGATTGACGGCATCGCTTTTGAGCACGACGTGGTCATCGACCGTGGGGTTATTCATAAACGGAAGAAGAAGCCCTCCAAGAAGTTTCATGACCAATACGGCCACACACCCCTTTCGGTGAAGGAAGACATACCCTGGAACTGCCGGCATCTGGTGGTGGGAACCGGTGTGAACGGGGCTTTGCCGGTGATGGACGAGGTCAAGCGCGAAGCGGAGCGGCGAAAAGTTTCGTTGCTCATCCTGCCCACGGCGAAGGCCATCGAAATCCTCCAGGACGACCCGAAAGAGACCAACGCCGTTCTCCATGTGACCTGCTGAGTTTACCCCGTGGGGTGCGGCGAGATCTGGAGAGGGTTCCAGGCCGAGGAGAACATCCCACGCAACTCACTCGAGCGCCGCAACCAGGAGGGAAGCTTTTTGCGCCAGGTTAAGGGCACGCTGCAAATCGCTGCTCTCGAACGCGTGGATGGACTGTGCCAGGAACGTACTCGCGTCGTCGAGAGTTTTCCGTTCGCTGGGGGAAAGGCGGGCCGGGTTCAAGCGAGCTATGCGCTGGCGGACGTCTTGCTGTAGGCGCTGAACTTGTTGGCGAAGGGCAGCTTCCTGCGCGGTGCTTGCGCGGGGTTCAAGGGCGGGAACTTCCGCAGGCGGGGTCTCAGGACTTTCCTGCGAGGTATCATTGGACTCAGTGGGCGTTTCGGCAGGCGTTTCGGTGTGCGCCGGGCGCCGGGGCCGGCGGTGCGCCGTGGGCTCGGGGGTTGGGCGCGGTGGGGTCTCCTCAGGTTCAGGTGGGGGGGCAGGCTCCTCGATCACCAGAACCTGCGATTTCTCGGCAGTTGGTGCGGTCGCCGGGGCCTGCGCCGGAACGTAAACAACAACGCTCTTGGTCTCTTGGCGGTTGGGACACCCGCCGATCCAGAGCAGCAGCGCGCCGACCGAGGCGAGAGTTCCGTGGCGCAACATATCCAGAATTCTATCATTGACGGGCCATTCCGACCGAATCATTCCCGCCCGACCGTTGGATTGAAGTCACCGGCGCGCAGGGAATGCCCGCACTCGGCTCCCCTATGCCAGGCCCCCGGCTAGCGACGGACGGTTACGTGCGCCCGGAATAAGAAGGGAGGGCAGGACCGGGGAGGTGAAATCCCCGGAATCAGCGCCAGCGGCCCCCCCGGGCCGAAGCAAGGCAAAGAGCCTGTAGAGACGGAACGCGCGAGGCCATGAACCGCACGCCATAATTTTGCAGATAAACCTGGCCGGGCATTCCTGCCACGCCCAGTAAGGCGAACAGCAAGCCCGTGAGGATGCCCAGGCCGAGGACTCCCAGTAAATTTGTTACAGGATTCCAGGCCCACGCCAAACCCACCATTCGTAAGGTGAGTGTGACGAGGGCGGCGGCGACCAGCGCTCCTGAGGAAAGTCCCATCAAGACCGGGAAAAGAACGAAGAGCACGGCAACGCTAATCCCCATCGACAATGCAAAGCGCAAGACGACATAAAAGAGAAGCGTGCCAGGATCGCGGCGTGAGATTCTCCAGACGATTCTCCACGCAGCGGGAAGGGAGATCCTGTCGGCATACATTAAGGGCGCCACCAGGTCATCCGTCAGCGTGATGATGATGGCGACCAACAATCCTATGAGGACAACCGCGACCAAATCTGTCACCAGCAGCAGCGAAGCCACCCATGCCGGATAACCGGCTGCGCGGACGAGACTCAAATAGCGAAAAGAAACGATCGTGACTCCGGAAACCACCGCCAGGATAGCGCCCACCACTCCCAATAGCCAAAGGAAGTAGGAGCGGCCTAAGGATTTCAACCGTTTCCATGCCGCGCCCACTGACACAGAGTGGTTGATGACGGCTTCAACCAGCACAAATCGGAGCACACAGCGGGCGTAGATTAGGCCAAGAACCAGGCCCAGGCTGAAGACGACGGCAAGCACGATCAAACTCAGGTGCTGGGCAATCACCGAGCGGATGCGGATGAGAACCTCCGACGCATGAAGGTCCATCGGCAGGGCGGCGAAGCCCCACTGAAATGCCGCCGTCGACGTGCCGCCACCCAGGAACAGGCACACCACGCTCAGGGCGATCCAACGGCGTCCGGTGAATGGACGAAAGAGTAGGCGCAGTGTTTCATTCCAAGCGGGGGAAAGCGATTCAATAGGGGAAAGCGCCCCCACTTCAGGTCGGCGGGTCGGGACAAAACGGAAGGGTTGGGGAATTCGCCCGGCAGCGTCCAATCGCACATCTCTCCGGCAAAACGATCTCAGGGTCGAACTGGGCCAAAGATGGTACCACGGCCAGAGCAGCCGGGCAGCGGCAAGACCACGAGCTTGCCAGCGCACACTTACCTCCTCGCAGGAACAGTTCATGTTCCCGCGGAGAAGCGGAACGCGTTCCGTCCGTCCCCCCTTACGCTGCCTTTACCTGCTCCTGATAGAACTGCCGCCATTCCTCGCGCTTGGCGAGGACGTACTCCTTTGCTTCCTGGAGAGATTTATAAACCCGCTTACCTTTGATGAGATTGCAGGGCTGGCAGGCGGTCACCAGGTTCTCCATGCTCCGCGAGCCACCTTTGGCGTGCGGATGGACATGATCGATGGTCAGGATCAGCCAACTTTCAAAATCGTTCTTCCCATCCAGACCACAGTAATAACATTTGAAGTGATCTCGCGCGAAGACCTTTATCGCCTCTTCGCGACTCAGGTGTGGTGAGGGTCCCGTGAAAAACTTAGTTAGTCGATTGAGGGGCATGGCTCCTCCTTCGGAGGCCGGAATCGAACTCGCTGATAACCCCAGATGGCGTCGTTGCCAGGATGGGAAGAACCACGGTTAAGCCACCATCCGTCAGTTGACGGATGGCAGCGGGCGACAGAAGGGTGTGCCCCCGGGGGCCTTCCCAAGTGCCCGCAGCGCTTAATTATCTTAGCGCTCTTTCTAGGGAATTGGTAGTGCGAGAGGAGACGGGGGGAGTTATTGAGGAGACAGCAATAGGGCTTCTACCTCGTTCGTCCTTGGCGACGATGAATTTGGGATTGGCAAGGAGATAAAAAAGAGCGAAGGATCTCGCTCTATCGACTCAAGGTGAACTCCGCGAAGAATCTCCCACTATACATTTGCAAGAGCTTATGAGATTCTTCCCTTGTTTCACGCAGGACCGGCAGGGCGCCCAAAAATAACCGTGCCCACGAGTCTTGCAGCAAGCCGTGAAGCGCGCGGGAGTTTATGTGGGGGGCGGAACACGGCGATGCTTGTTCAGGCGGGCAGCGCAATGGGCCTCGATATATTTGCGCACGGGCTGGGGCATGCGGTGGTCCAGGCAGATGTCGCGCAAGTCGGTGACCGCCAGGTCCGGAAGGAAAGCGAGCACTCGGGCGAAAGGGGTGAGCGGATTACGGATGAGCGCGAGACGCAAATGATAGTTATGCGACCAACGTTGGTGCCCGGCCAGTTGTTCCACGACGGCGGCGGGCAGGCCTTCGCGGCCGAGCACCTTGAGCAAGTGGCCTTCGGTCAGGTAAGGGTTATCGAGGGCGGCGCGGATCAACTCCCCATCGGGGTAAAAAAGGAGGCTGGCGGCAAGGCGTCCGGTGCCACGCCGGGCAAGGGAGATTTTTTCCCCGCGCGGCATGCCCTCCAGCTTCTTGAGAATGGTTTCTTCCGCGACCATCTTGACGTCGGCGGGGACAGCCGGAGTTTGTGCCACGCGCATCAGGTCGAAGACATAAAGAAATTTCATCAGGGGCAAGGAAAGCAGCCGTGGCGTCTTGGGATGCCTCACCAAGGCGAGTTGGACGGTGTAGCTGCGCCGGACTTCCTTGTGGTGGGCAAGCTCAAGAACAACATCGTGCGGCAGGTCTTTGCGCTCGAGCAGGCGGAGCAGATCGCGCTCCTCCAAATGGGGATTGCGCGCCAACCCCATCAGCACCTCTTTCGCGGTTTCCTTGAAGAAACTCTCAATTTCTGCGCGCGAGGAAACCGCGACGGCCCGTTCGGCCCGTTGCCGTAAGCGTTCATGCGGGGACAAATCGTCCATCAGAAGGTGATTTTAGAAGGGAGAGGCTCAACACCGCAAGGGAGACTACAGGTCCCGCGGGGGGGGCCGCGCCGGAGGGCCGGGAATGGCGATATCCATCGTCAAGAGCTGCTCGCAGCAGGCAAGCAACAGCCAGCAGCATTATTTGGAGACGTCTGGCGCCGTTTTAGCATCCAAACAACTGCAAGAAAGACCAATAACTTGGATCGGAAAGTGAGATTTTACTTGAAAAGTCCGTCAAGAATTGGTATTTGGATAGGGACGTCCAAAAGGATCGCAGGTTATTCAACAAGTGGTTCAAACGCAAAAGGCCCCTTGGGCTTATGGCGAAATCGGTAACGGGTGCGCCCAGGTCACCTACGATTCACTATTCCAACATCGAGGTAGTCTTGCAATGAAGAAAACCACTGTGCTCTGGACCCTCACTTTGCTGATCAGTCTTTCGTGCGTCGCCACTGCGGGTGAGCCCGCAAACCGCTCCGGCCACTCGGCCGATCTCACCCTCGTGCCCCGCATGGAGGCGCCACCTCAAGCGGCGACGGGCCCCCAATGGAAGAGTCGGGACGAGTATGACGCTTACAATGCGATGGCGACTGCAACGGATCCCGACAAAAAGGTTTCCCTCGCCGAGGCGTTTCTCCAAAAATATCCGAACTCCGATTTCAAGTCCGGCGCTTACTTGGCCGAAATGGGAGCTTATTACCAGCTCAGCAAGAGCGATCAGGCCGTCGACGCGGGGAAGAAGGTGCTGAGCGTTGACCCCGACAATCTGGATGCGTTGGCCTTCCTCAGCTACGTGTTTCCATTCACCTTCAGAGGGACTGATCCCGACGCGACAGCCAAGCTGTCCCGTGCTGACAGTGACGCGCACCACGGGCTGGACGTGCTCCAGAAGTTTCAAAAACCCGCCAACGTCTCTGACGAGACGTTCAAGCAATACGTCAGTACCAAGCGCGCCCTCTTCAACAGCACCATTGGATTCGTCGCGCTCCAGAACAAGAATTATCCAGAAGCCATTACGAGGTTTAAGGCGGCCGACGCCGACAATCCCAGCGATGTCTACGCCGTCTATCGGCTGGGGCTGGCTTATATCTACTCAACCCCGCCGGATTACGACCATGCGATCTGGTACATCGCGCGCGCCGTGTCCCTGGCGAAAGCGGCCAAGAATCCCGCTGGCGATGAAATCAATACGTTTCTGAAGCGTGCCTACGTCAACTACCACGGCAACGATGAGGGGCTCTCCGATATCCTTGCGCAGACGGCCGCCACGCCGGAACCGCCCGACGGCTTCAAGGTGGCGCCGATGGAAGTTCCCAAGACCACAGGTAACGCAAACATCGACGCTTTCAACACGATGACGTTCCCGCTGAAACTGGGCGGCGAAAAGGCCCAGAAAACTTGGGATGCTTTGAAGGGGCAACCGCTCGAGCTTGCTGGATTCGTGGACAGCGTGGTGAAGAGCCCTGACGCTGCAGATACTTATCTCGTCCGGATTGACATCCTGGAAGCCTCAAAAGCCCAACCCGGCACGTACGACGTTGAAGTAAAGGATACCAGCCAGCCTAAAGTGACGAATTTGAGCGCGGGCGACCCCGTGCGCTTCAAGGGGACAATCTCCGCTTACACCGCCACTCCCAGCTTGGTCTTGTCGGTGGATGGGACCATTGACCCGGACACGATCCCCGACGCGCCAAAAGCCAAGCCCAAGCCGCCCGTCCACCATCCTCCGGTCCATAAGACGACGCCGCCAAGTAGTTGAATTTCGCGAGGCAGGTCGCCGGCGCTCGCCGGCGACCTGCCTCAACTCACCTGCTGGTTTCCTACCCAAGAATCCTGTCTTTCCCCGTCAATGGGGGAATCCGCAAGAACACCATTGCGGGCAGAGCAATCGGCGTTGTCTGCATCCGCTCAACCCAGGCACACAAATTGGCCCAAAGGGGTTAGGATTTCCCGGCGGGATGCCGCTTGCGGTCAGCGGGCGGCATGCGCGTGCGGCGGCGCTTCGGCCAATGGTCGAGGCCCAAGTCTTCCACTTTCCGGCTTAGGGTATTGCGATGAATGCCCAGAGCCACAGCAGCCTTGGAATGATTGCCCTCGTTCTTTTCCAGCATTCGTTTGATGAACCGCTTTTCAAATTCGGAAACCGCATCGGTAAAAAGAATCCCGCGCTCAATCATCTGATTTACGAGGGATTCGAGTTCCTCTTTCACAGTAGTGCTCCGATCGATAGGATTTCTTAGGCCTTGCGCGTTATGGTTTGGCCTGTCCCTTGTCCTTCTGAATCAGCGCCTCCCGGAATTTTTCAAAGCCGAGATGGAATTGGGCGCGGAGGTTTCCCGGCATGATGAGCGCGACGACGCGCGTGCCGGTGGTCACATAAGGCGCCAAGGCGGATTGCCGCACGGCGTCCGGCTTGATCGCGAAGGCCAGCAAGGCCATCAGCAGAACAGCATCCACCAGAACTCCGCAGACCAAACCGAAGATTCCCCCCAAGAACCGGTCGAACCACTGGACTCCCGCGGTCTTGATGAGCTTGCGCGCCAGTAATCCCACCAGCGCGCCCACCAGCAACATGCCCAGGAACAAGACCAGGAACCCCAAGCCGAGGGCGATTTCGTGCGACTTGGTCAAATCGTCGAACCACAGCGCGGCGCGAGGATAGCCGATGGCCGCCACCACCAGCCCAATCACCATCGACGCCAGGGAGATCAGCGCCTGGACGATCCCTTTCATCATGGCCGTTACCACGGAAGCCACGACAATTGCGGCAAGAATATAATCCAGCCAATTCCATGTGGCCATGGCGCGCTCGCGAACCAAAGCGGACTCACCTAAGGGAGGGAATCCCCTGTTAGCAGGCGGTAAGCTTCGCGGTATTTCTCACTCGTTTTCTCCACCACCTCGGCCGGCAGGGGAGGTGGCGGCGGTAGTTTATTCCAATGGAGCGACTCCAGGTAGTCGCGGACGAACTGTTTGTCAAACGAAGGTTGAGCCTTTCCGGGCGCATAATCATGCAGCGGCCAAAATCGTGACGAGTCGGGAGTTAGCACCTCGTCGATCAACATAGCTTGATCATCCTTGAGCCCCCACTCAAACTTGGTATCTGCAATAATGATGCCACGGCTCGCTGCGAACTCCCGGCTTTTGCGGTACAGGCCTAAGCTCAACTCGCGCAGCTTTCCCGCAGCCTCTTTTCCCACGCGCGCGACCATGTCCTCCCAGGTAATGTTTTCGTCGTGGCCGGTCTGCGCCTTGGTGGCAGGCGTAAAAATGGGATCATCGAGCCGCGAAGCCTCCTGTAGGCCGGCGGGAAGCCTGATGCCGCACACGCTTCCCGTGGCGCGATATTCTTTCCAGCCTGACCCCGCCAGGTATCCACGCACTACGCACTCGATGGGGAAGGGCTGCGCCTTCTCAACGAGCATCGAGCGCCCCTCCAGTTGGTCCGCGAAGGGGTGCAACTCCCGAGGATAGTCGGCCACTTTGGCCGTAATGAAATGATGCCGAATCTCATCCTTGATGAAATTAAACCAGAAGCAGGAAAGCTGGGTCAGCACCCGGCCTTTGTCCGGTATGCCTTCGCGCATCACCACATCAAAAGCGGACAGGCGGTCGGTGGCGACAATCAGTAGTTTGTCGCCGAGCTCATAAACGTCCCGGACCTTTCCTCGCGAAAAAAGCTTGACACCGGACAGATTCGTTTCCAGCAGCACACTTTGTTTTATGGGTAGCATGGTGTTGGTTCAGAGCAGGGACATTCTAAAGCAACCCGAAATGTTGTCAATGGAAAAAGTATTGGGGAAATTTTCGCTCGGACTACTAATTGCGGGGTGAGAGTTACCTAGCCACACAACATTTGGAGTCGAGCGGAGCCGCATGAATTGTGGCTCCGGCGGCAGTGCCCTCAAGCCCCCACGCCGACAGGATCGCGGGCAAACGCATCGAAGCGCACGGACACGAGTTTGGAGACGCCCGGCTCTTCCATGGTGACGCCATACATGACTTGCGCGATCTCCATGGTGCGTTTGCTGTGTGTGATGAGGATGAACTGCGTGTGGCGGCTCATCTGTTGGATCATGCGAGTGAACCGCTCGATGTTCGATTCATCCAGCGGCGCGTCAACTTCATCGAGGACGCAGAAGGGGCTGGGAGTGTAACGAAAGATGGCGATGAGCAAGGCGAGCGCGGCCATGGCCTTTTCGCCGCCGGAAAGCAGGAGCACATTTTGCAGGCGTTTTCCGGGCGGTTGCGCCACGACGTCGATGCCGCTATCAGCGTCACTCTCATCGGCCAGCCGCATTTCCCCGATGCCACCCCCAAAAAGGACCCGGAACGATTCCGCAAAGTAGAGGTTGATGGCTTTGAATGCCTCCAGAAACTGCTGGCGGGAGACCTGATCAATTTCACGGATGGCCTGGGCAGTATCTTCAATGGAAGCGAGCAGATCCTGGCGCTGGGTGTCGAGGAAATTTAAACGCTCCTCCGCTTCCTGAAGTTCTTCCAGGGCCATCATGTTAACCGGTCCCAGGTTTTCAATGCGCGTCTTCAATTGGTGCAATTCCTCTTCCGCAGCCTGCAAGGCTTCGCCGGCCAGAACCGCTTCGGGCGCCAATTCCGCCAGGAGCGTAGCGGGGTCCGTGTTCAATTCATCGCGGCACTGCTGCGAATGATGGGCGTAGTCGGATTCGGCCCGCGCCAGCGCCACCTCAGCCTCCGTGCGCTTTTGGCGCCGGGCCTCGAGTTCCGCCCGCGCCGCGTCCACGCGCGGGCCCAAAGTATCGCGCTCGGCCCGGACGGTGCGGGATTCCTCCTCCAGGACATGCAGCTCCATTCGCGCCGATTCCAGTTCCAATTGAAGTTGTTGCAGGCGAAGCTGGTCAGCTTCGCTCTCTTGCGCCAGGCGCTCAAGCTCTTGCTGCCAGGTTTCCGTTTGTTGAACCAGCCGGGCCATGCGGTTGTGAAAATCCTGCGCCGCCGCCAAAAGCCGGGTAGCTTCCGCCTCCGCCGCGAGGGTTCTTTCCTCCAGAGCCCGGGCCGTGGATTGGGCGTCTGCGATCTCCTGCGCCAGCCGGTCCAATTCCGCGCGAAGTTCGCGGGCCCGCTGGGCGGCCACGGTAATGGCCTCATCGCGTTGCGTCTTAGCGATGCCGGCGGCTGCCAATTCGGCATGCAGGTTAGCCAAGCGCTCGTCCACGTTGGCACGCTCGCGCAGGAGCATGGCGGCCTCCGCGAGAAGTGCATCAAGCTGCTGGCGCGTACGATCGCTGCTCTCGCGCGATTGGCGAAGTTTTTCGTCGGCCACCACAGCTCTTTTCTCCGCTTCCATCTTGCGGATGGTCAGTTCCCTCAATTGCGCGTCCAGACGTTTCCCCTCTCCCTCGACTGCGGCCAGAGCAGCCTCGCTGATCCTGATCTGCGTTTCCAATTCTGTTGTTCGCCGCTCCAGCTCGCGAAAGTCACGCCGCAAAGCGAGTGGCCCGGCGTTGGAGCCTTTGCCGCCTGATACCATACGATGATGGTAGTGCGCTCCCTTCGCCGTCAGGAAGTGGCAGTCGGGGTAAGCGCTCGCCAGACGTTCGGCAGTGGCATCATCTTCCACCAAGTAAGCGTTCGCGAGGGCCGGCAGAGCCAGATCGCCATTTAAACCCAACTTAGATTCGAAGCGCACCAGCTCCCGGACCGCTGCCATAACCCCGGGTTCCGTGCGAACCGGCGAGTCGCCGTTGGCGTGCGAGTGGCCGCTGGAAGGCAAATGGGTGACGAAAAAGGTGGAGCGTCCCATACCCTGGCTCTGCAACAAGGCAATTCCGGATCGCGCCTGCGCATGTTGCTCCACCACCACGCACTCCAGTTCCTGCTTCAGGAATTCCTCCACCACTTCCTCGTAGCCCGGTGAGACTTCCACAAAATCAGCCAGCAGCCCCCGGGGGTGGAACGTGTGCCCGTTCACCGGAATCTCGCCCGAAAGCAGGCGCCGCACGCTCTCCGTACTGTAGGCATGGCGCGCCAGGGATTGCTCCAATGCTTCCTTGCGGGCCGCGCTGCCGGAATACTCCCGGCGCAGGGTTTCGACCTGCGAGCGCAGGGAGATCTCTTCGCTGCGAGACTTTTCCAGGTCCCGGGTGGTTTGTGATACGGATTCCGTCAACTCTGCCAAGTTGCTGGCGTCGCGCTGATGCTCCGACATATAAGCCTCAAGCGCTGCGACCAACCGCGAATGCTCGGCCTCAATGCGGGATTTCTCCGCGTCAGTGCGAGCCGCCTGGCGGTCCACAGCCAAGCCCGCCTCCTCGGCTTGCACAAGCTGATTGCGCAGCTCGGAGGCATGGCTGACGACGGCCATGAGAGATTGACGGCAGGTTTCCACGTCCTGTTCGGCGGCGCCGAGCTGGAAATTCAGATCCTCCTGGCGACTGACCAGTTGGGCCAGCGTGTCTTTCGCCGCGGTAAATTCCTGCTGTAATTTTTCCACGTGTTGGGCGCGCTCGGCCGACTGCTGCTCGAGAGTGGCAAGCTGCGCCTGGAGTTCGGACCTTTCGCGCGAGGCTTCCTCCGTGCGTGCCTCCAGGTTTCCTGTCTGTTGCTTCACTTGCTCCAGGCGGGAGAGCAGACGCTCGCGTTCAAGGTCACCCTGGGATAATCGCTCGCGGCACTGGGTGAGCTGATCTTCCAGTTCCTCATATCGCTGCGTGGCGCTTTTTTGTTCGTGCTCCAGCGTTTCCAATTCCTGGGCCGCCGCCAGGCAGGTTCCCTGCACTTGCGCGAGTTCCGCCCGCAGCCGCTGGAACTCACCCTCCAGCGCCTTCAAGCGAGATACTAAAACGGTTTTCAGGCGGCCGCGTAGCTCTTCATGAAGTTCACGGAAGCGCCGCGCCTTCGAGGCCTGGCGCTTCAACGAGTTCACTTGCTTGGTGACTTCTTCCAGGATGTCGGTTATGCGCGACAGGTTCTGCCGCGCCGATTCCAGTTTGGCCTCCGCCAAGCGTTTGCGGGTTTTGAACTTGGAAACGCCGGCGGCTTCTTCAAGAATCAGGCGCCGGTCGGAGGGTTTCGAGCTAAGGATCTGGCCGATGCGCCCCTGTTCGATGATGGCATAAGATTCCGGGCCCAGCCCGGTCCCCATGAAAAGATCCTGAATATCGCGCAAGCGGCAGACGTCGCCATTGATCAGATATTCGCTTTCACCCGAGCGGAAGAGGCGGCGCGTCACGGTGATTTCGCCGGAACGATGGTGAAATTTTGCCGGCTTGGCGCCCGTGCCGTTGCCATTTCCGCTGCCGTTCCCGTTGCCATTTCCGGGAGTTACCGGTTCGAAACCTGAGGGTCCCTCTGCGTCGGACTCCCTTTCCTGGGTGGGCTCCGCTTCTTCCTGTACCCCCGCCTCGTTGTACTCGGGATTCACAAGGGTCATGCTGACTTCCGCCATTCCCGTGGGGGGGCGAGTGCCCGTGCCATTGAAAATGACGTCCGCCATGCGCTCGCCGCGCAGCAGGCGCGCGCTCTGTTCACCCAGTACCCAAGTAATGGCATCGGAAAGATTGGACTTTCCGCAACCATTCGGTCCCACTACGGCGGCAATGCCATCTGCAAACCCCAGCCGCGACCGGTCGGCGAAGGATTTGAACCCGAGCAGTTCGAGCTTCTTCAGCTTATACAAATCGCACCCTTCCTGTTCAGACAGTCATCTACTCTGGCTTGTGCCTAAAGGCTGGCGCGAGGACCCCTGCCATACTCAAAGAAGGATTACCATATCGAAGGGCGCTTGTAAAGGAAAAAACCACAACATTAAGGGGTTTAGAGGAGGATTAACCCCTATATCTAGTGGGGATTAACTGTCCGTGGTTTTCACCAAATAGGTATCCATCCATTCCAGGATGAGCTTGCGCATCTGGGGAAGCTCCCAGTGCGGGCAATCAAACAGTTCGATGTGGCAGTCGCCGGTTTTTCCGTACTCTTGGTAAAGGGGCAACAAGTAATCGCGAATCCGCTCCACCCCGGCGGGAGGGGTTAGTTCGTCCAGGCGGCCGTTAACGCTCAGGTGGGCGCGCGGTACGATGAGTTCATTGATTTGCGCCGTCTGGAAATGCTTGAGCAAGGAAGGTACGAAATAGTATACGCCGTGCCCGCTCAGGTTGTGGATCTTGATGAGCTCTTCGTAATCCGTGAGGCAGCAGACATCCATGCAGACGCGCACCCGCGGTTCGAGCGCCGCCAGCCACCACGCCTTGGTTGAGCCCATGGACATTCCCAGTGCGCCCAGCCGCGTGGCATCGACCTCCGGGCGGCTGGCCAAGTAATCCAAGGCGCGGAATTCATCGAACATCATCATTCCCCAAAGAACCCGGCCGTTCCAAAGCATGTACTTGAAGGCATCCTGTTCGCCACGTCCGCCGTTCTCATCGTGCTTCCGCTCGCCGAAACACCAACAGTCAATGGCCAGGGTCACCAATCCTTTTTCTGCGCAGACCGGCGCATAGGCCGGTTGGGCCTCGGCCCCGATTAGGAGTTGTTCCTTGCCCAGGTCATACATGCCGCCATGCCAGTGGATGTAGAGCAGGCCGGGGGCGCGTGCGGCACGTTTGTCGGGGATCAGCAGCAGCGCGGGAACCGGTTCGACTCCGTTCAGGTCGAGGACCAGGCGCTCAAGGGTGTAGCCATCGTGCTTTTCCCTCGCCAGTACCGTGGCCGGGCCGGGCTTGTGGCTCCAAGGCAAATCTCCCAGCAGGCTCCACAGTTCCTTTCGCCGCCGGGCTTGAAACGCGGCGAATTCCGCGGGGGTTTGCTCGAGAAGTGGCTCGCCTGACATGGGTTGTGTCCCTTCCAAGGCGAAGAGCGCGGCGGATAGTTTCAAAAAATCGCGACGACCGAGCGTAAGCATTGATGACCTCTGGCGTGGGGGGGGTTAGCTACCTGTGAGCCTCACGGTTCAGGGGGCGCCGGTGCGGGCTTCCAGCGCAGCACTGGCTTGCGAGCCGCGGCGACTTCGTCAAGGCGGGTGACGCGCGTGCTGTAAGGCGCGTTCAGAACGAATTGCGGATCTCGCTCCACCTCGTCTGCAATCGCCTGAAGGGCATCGATGAAGGCGTCCAACTCTTCTTTGCTGGCGCTCTCGGTGGGCTCGATCATCAGCGCGCCCGGCACGATCAACGGAAAGGCTGTGGTGTAAGGGTGGAAGCCATAGTCGATCAGGCGCTTGGCGATGTCCATTGTATGGACGCCTTTTGCCGCTTGGCGGCGGTCCGAAAAGACGCATTCGTGCATGCAGGGCCGGTCGTAGGGAAGGTCATAGGTATCGCGCAACCCTTTGCGCACATAGTTGGCGTTCAGGACCGCGTCTTCGGTGGTCTGCCGCAGTCCTTCTGGTCCATTCGCCAACATGTAAGCGAGGGCGCGCACCGCCATCCCAAAATTCCCCAGAAAAGCGCGCACGCGGCCGATGCTCCTAGGGCGGTCGTAATTAAGCTGGAATTTCCCTTCCGGTGATCTTTCCACGACGGGGAAGGGGAAATACGGCTCCAGGATATCCTTCACGGCTACGGGGCCCGAACCGGGACCGCCGCCCCCATGCGGAGTGGAAAAAGTCTTGTGCAGGTTCAGGTGCATGACGTCGACGCCAAAATCTCCGGGCCGCACTACTCCCACGAGCGCATTCATGTTGGCGCCGTCCATGTATACAAGGCCGCCTCGGGCGTGGACGATATTCGCAATCCTGCCGATTTCCGTTTCGAAAATCCCCAGCGTATTGGGATTAGTCAGCATCAATCCTGCCACGTCGGCATCCATGGCGCGGGCGAGGTCAGAAATATCGATACAACCCTGCTCATTCGACTTGAGGTGGCGCACCTCGTAGCCGGAAATGGCCACACTCGCCGGGTTCGTGCCATGCGCGGAGTCTGGAATCAGGATGTATTGGCGGGGATTGCCATGCTCGGCGAGGAAGGCACGCATCATCAGGATGCCGGTCAACTCTCCCTGCGCACCCGCGGCCGGCTGAAGTGAAACGGCATCCATGCCGGTGATTTCCTGAAGGCAGCGAGCAGTTTCGTGCAGAATCCGCAAACAACCTTGAGCCAGGGCCTGCGGCGTGTAAGGATGCTCAGTCGCCAGGCCCTCCAACCGCGCGACCACTTCATTGATGCGGGCGTTGTACTTCATCGTGCACGAACCGAGCGGATAGAGTCCCGTGTCAACGCCGTAATTCCAGGTGGAAAGCCGGGTGAAATGGCGGATGACTTCCAATTCCGAAACTTCCGGAAAGCCCTCCACCTCGGCGCGCGCCAAGTCCTCACCCAACAGTTCGGCGGGTGAGACGGCGGGGACGTCCAAGGGGGAAAGTTCGGCCCCGACTTTACCCGGAGTACTCCGCTCGAAGATCAGGGCTTCGTTGCGGGTCATGTGGGGCCGAGCTTCGCGAATGCGATTATTTGTCATCATCAGATTTGTTTGCGGGTTCTCTGTAATCAGTTCTCAGGGACGGCCCTCACTGATTACCGAAGACTGACAACTGACGACACCCGCTTTCCGGCACACCTCCACCAGACGCTCAATGGCCGCCCGGCTCACCAATTCTGTGAAGCACAGCAAAAGATGGTTCGCGAGTTCCGGATAGAATTCACCCAGATGCAGGCCGCCGATAATCTTCTCGCCCCGCAAGTCTTCCAGCAGGGCTTCGGCATCACCGGGGACCTTGATGACGAACTCATTAAAGCATGGGCCGGATAAGGGGGTCGCGAATCCGGGAATTTCTCGCAGTCGCCCGGCGGCGTAGTGAGCCTTGGCCAAATTCTGCTCGGCGAGTAGGCGCAGTCCCGTTTTACCCAGCAGGCAGAGGTAGATGGTCGCGGCGAGCGCACACAGCGATTGATTCGTGCAGATATTGGAAGTCGCTTTCTCGCGCCGGATGTGTTGCTCGCGGGTGGCGAGAGTCAGCACAAAGCCGCGCCGGCCCTCGGTGTCAACGGTCTGGCCCACCAAGCGGCCGGGCATTTGCCGAAGGAACTTTTCCTGGGTGGTCAGGAAGCCGACGTAGGGACCGCCGAAAGCCACGGGCACCCCGAACGATTGTGCCTCGCCACATACGATATCGGCTTCGCTCGGAGGTTTGACGACCGCCAAAGAGAGCGGCTCCGTAACCGCGACGATCAGGAGCGCGCCCTGCCGGTGGACGATGGAGGCAATCTTCGGGATTTGCTCCAAAGTTCCGAAAAAATTCGGCGACTGGATCACCACGGCGGCAGTTTGGGCGTCCACGGTTGATTCGAGTTGGGCCGTGTCAATCCGCCCGGAAGCTGCGTAGGGGACTTCCACCAGTTCCACGTCCTGGTTCCAGACGTAAGTGTGAAGAATCTGGCGATATTCCGGGTGCAACGTTCGCGCCAGCACCACGCGATGGCGCCGGGTGACGCGTAAGGCCATCAGCGCGGCTTCGGTAGTGGCCGTCGAGCCGTCGTAAAGCGAAGCATTGCTGACCTCCTGCCCCGTGAGCTGCGTCATCATGGTTTGAAACTCGAACATGGCTTGCAGGGTTCCCTGGGCGATCTCCGCCTGGTAAGGGGTGTAGGCGGTAAAGAACTCGCCGCGAGAGAGCAAGGCATCAACCACCACGGGGCGATAGTGCGAATAGGCTCCCGCGCCCAGCAGGGAAACATACTCGCGGCTACTCTCGGCCGCCGCTTGTTGGAAGAACTCCAGGATTTCGGCTTCGGAAAGCGGCCCGGGAAGGTTCAGTTTTCCCTTGAACCTCAGATCGGCTGGGATCTGCGCGAAAAGTTCATCAGTATCAGCGTGGCCGGTGGCCCTGAGCATGGCTTGCCGGTCGGCGGGAGAGTTCGGCAAGTAGCGCATCAATGGGCCTTTTCCTGGTGGATGTAAGCCTCATATTCGTCCGCCGTCATCAGCTTGTCAATTTCGCGGCGATCGGCAAGCTGCACGCGGATCAGCCAGCCGTCGCCATGGGGATCGGCGTTGACGATTTCCGGGTTGTTTTGGAGTTTGCTGTTGACGGACGTCACCTCGCCGCTCACCGGTGAGTAAATTTCGGAAACGGCTTTGACGGACTCGACCGTGCCGAAAGATTCCGATGCCGTCACGTGATCGCCCGGCTTGGGGAGCTCCACGAAAACCACGTCTCCCAGTTCCTTCTGCGCGTAATCGGTGATGCCGATGGTTCCCACGGATTCGTCCACCCGGATCCACTCGTGGTCTTTAGTGTAAAGGAATTCCGGAGGGTACATTTTCTTCTCCCTTATGTTTTCGCCCTGGGCTGCCCGGCCGCAATCAAATGCCGGTGTGGGCGTCGTTCTGGCGGAATTTTCCGTCACGTCTGCTCTGCTTACTTCGGACGTTTATAGAAAGGCAAAGAGACGACCTGCGCGGGCGCGAGCCGTCCGCGAATTTCAATTTGTATTTCACGGCCCACGGTGGCCCCGTCAGGGGGCACGTAAGCCATCCCGATGTTTTTTTTCAGATAGGGCGCAGGCGAACCACTGGTGACCTTGCCGGCTTTCTTTCCACCGACCCAAACCGGATAGCCATCGCGCGCCGGGGCACGGTCAATCATCTCAAATCCGATGAGTTTCTTCGCCGTTCCCTGCGCACGCTGCCGCAAGAGAACGTCTCGGCCCAGGAAGTCTCCCTTCTCGAGCTTCGCAATCCAGCCCAGGTTGGCTTCGAGAAGCGTGGTTTCTTCATCCAGTTCGTGCCCGTAGAGTGCGAATCCTGCTTCCAGCCGCAGCGTATTGCGCGCGCCGAGCCCCGCCGGAATCAGCCCTTCCGCCCGGCCCGCGTCCAATAACAGGTTCCACAAATACGTGGAAGAGTCCGGAGGGAAATAGAATTCGAAACCGTCCTCGCCCGTGTAGCCCGTGCGCGCCAGGATTCCCTCGACACCACCGCAACGGGCGAGGCGGAACCAATAAAACTTCAAATCACCCGGGTAGATTTCCGTCACCTTCGCCAGGATTTCCAGCGCGCGCGGGCCCTGCAAGGCGAGCTGCGAGTACTGGGTAGAAACGTTGCGTACCTCCGCGCTGAACGAATTCCACTGAACGATCCACTCGAAGTCTCTATCCGTATTCGCAGCGTTCACGCAGAGAAAGTAGTGATCCGGCGCGAATCGATGTACCACACAATCATCGATGGCGCACCCATTGGGCAGCATCAGCGCGCTGTATTGGGCCTGATAATCCTGCAAGCGGGAGACGTCGTTGCAGGTCACGTGTTGAAGCAACGCCAAAGCCTGGGGGCCACGAACCTCAATTTCCCCCATGTGGCTCACATCAAAGAGCCCGGCGGCCGTGCGCACCGCAAGGTGCTCGCGGGTAATGCCGGAGTACTCCACCGGCATGTCCCAGCCGCAAAAATCCACCATCTTGGCGCCACTCGCGCGATGGGTGGCATTCAGGGCCGTGCGCTTAAGCGCCACTCCCGCCGGAGCGATCAAGCCGATTCCTCCACTTTCGATGCAAAACTGATGCAAGAATTTCAACCTAGCACAGTCCTTGCAAAACGGTCAAGGCAAGCGGAACTGGGTAGCTTGGCCGATTTCAGTCCGAGCGATTCGAAACTTCGCGATGGCGGCCGCGGATTGATTTTATTCGTGCTTGGCGGGACAATGAACAAACGGGAGCTTCAATTCCGAAAGTGAGGCGTCGGCCATGGCCCAAAAAGAATTTCATTGCTTGGTTTGCAACCAGCCCGAGGATCGTTGCACGTGCATCAAGTATTGCGCTCTATGCCATTCGGATTATGCCGTTCGCCTCACCGAGGATGGCCAATATTACTGCACAGACTGCCGGGAGGCATGCGATTACAAGACCCAGGAGCAGGCTTGAAGGCATGACATGCATGGGCATTCCCCCTGGGCCTGGAACCTTTGATGGGCCTGTCCCCGGCAGTTCCTGGCGCTCCAATCGCTGCGGGCCGTCTTAAGAAACCTGCCGTTCCTGCCCCTTACCCCCGAATTTTGTGCTCGAATTTGGTGGGGCTTGCTTTGCTCAACTTTCCACTTCCTCACGGCCAAGAGGATTGCTTTTGGTCGGGTGCGCCTATACCATCAATCACCTGTCTGGTGCTGGAGGCGCAATCGGGAATTCTGCTATGCTACGGATGGCCACTTCCCCATGCCGCGCCGCAGCGGGACAACCCATGATGTGGAAATTCTATACGGAGACGAGGCGCTTTCCCTCGGCATCGAGAAGCATTCCTTCGGAAGATGACCTGATAGTGCTGGCAGCCGCCTGGACCTCTCAGCCCACGGGGGTTTGGCAATGATGAGAATTGCCGTCAGCAGCGAGCCGCGGCTGCTGAATATCCTGCGCGCTGTGGTAAAATTTTGCGCTCAGGAAGCGGGATTATCCAAAACTGACGCTGAGTCCGTGGCCCTGGCCGTCGATGAGGCCGCCGCGAATGTAATTCGGCATACCTATTGCGGTCGCCACGACGCGCTATTTGCCCTGGAAGTCCACCGTCTTCCGGACCGCCTGGAATTTTTTTTGGAGGATTGGGGTCCCAAGGTTTACGAGGATCTGATCCGTCCCCGCCCCCTGGATGAGTTGAGGCCGGGCGGTCTTGGCACTTTTTTTATCTATAGTTTTATGGACGAATGCTCCTACGACCCGGATTTTGAAAAAGGCAATCGCCTGAAGTTAGTCAAGTTTCTGACTGGAAAGGGTGCTTGCGGCAATGATGGTTCAAGTGCGAATTCTGGATAAGATCGCGATTCTCGACTGCTCGGGCGATGTCGATCTGTCTTCGTCGCCACGTTTGCGCGAAGCTCTGTTGGCAGAGATCAAGGCGCATTGTCCCAGCGTTCTGGTCAATATGTCCGGCGTAACCTATATTGATAGCTCCGGCATCGCTACGCTGGTCGAAGGCTTGCAACTTTCCCGGCAGACCAAGACACGCTTTGGCCTGTTTGGACTGCGGCCCAATGCCCGCTCGGTACTCGAGTTGGCCAGGCTTCACAAGGTTTTCACGATCTTTGACAAGGAAGAGGAAGCCCTGGGAAAAATCGGTTCGGTTCAACCCTTCGATGGGCTGTGAAAAGAGCAGTGATGAGCGAAGAGTGATGAGTGACAAGACCAGTGACGATTGACAAGTGTCACGACAAGTGAAGAGTGACGAGGAAGGACCTGCCCAACGGTTTTGTTGCTCGGTTTTTGTTACTCATCACTCTTCACTCGTCACTCATCACTAAGGCAAGGCTATGACTGGCGTTCTGGCTTTCCTTGGACGCAATACGCTGGGTTTTCTCCGCTACGTGAGCGGACTCTACGACCTGAGCGCAAAGGCCGCCTATTGGGCCTTCGTCGCGCCGTTCAAGGGCCGGCCGGTGAAGTGGGGGAATGCCATCCATCAGATGGTGTTGGCGGGCGTCGATTCCATCCCCATTGTCTCGACGATCTCACTCTTCCTCGGCATCGTCCTGGGCTTGCAGGGCGCGTATCAGCTTGCCAAATTCGGGGCAACGTACTTTGTCACGGCACTGGTGGGCGTTTCCATGACGCGGGAGCTGGGGCCGCTCATGACCGCCATTATCATCGCGGGGCGGTCAGGCTCGGCTTTTGCCGCCGAGCTGGGCACCATGAAGGTCTCGGAGGAAATCGACGCCCTGGAGGCCATGGGACTTGACAGTGTGCGTTACCTGGTGGTGCCCAAGTACCTCGCCATGCTGGTCATGATGCCTTGCCTCACCCTGATTTCCGACCTTTCGGGCATCCTGGGGGGCACCGCCTTTGAGATGGCGCAGCTCGATAAGACGTTTGCGATGTGCCTTTCGGCCACCCGCGACGCGCTGGTGATGCGTGACATCACGACGGGCCTGATCAAGAGCATGGTGTTCGGCCTGATCATTACCAAAATCGGGTGCTATGAAGGTTTCTCGGTCAAGGGGGGCGCGGAGGGGGTCGGCACGGCAACAACCTCCTCCGTAGTGATTTCGATTTTTCTGATTATTCTTGCGGATGTGATCTTTACGGCAATCTTTTACTTCACGGGTTAAGCATGGCGAAAGATTTTGAGGGACCGATGATTCGCGTGGAGGATCTGGTCACCCACTATGGTGAGCGGCGGATCCTGAATCACGTCAATCTGGACTTCCCCGCGGGAGAAACCATGGTGATTCTGGGGGGAAGCGGAACGGGCAAGAGCACCCTGTTGCGCCACATCATCCGCCTGGAGCGGCCCACCTCCGGCAAAATCTTATTCAAGAACCAGGACATCTGCCCGATGTCGGAGGAGCAGTTCAACCAAATCCGCCGCAAGATCGGCATGCTGTTCCAAGGCGCCGCGCTCTTCAACTCCATGAGCATTGAAGAAAACGTGGCCCTGCCGTTGCGCGAGCTGACGCAACTGGAAGATTCCACCATTCGTATCATGACGCGCATCAAGCTGGACTTGGTGGGGCTGAACGGATTCGAAAACTATATGCCCTCGCAATTGAGCGGGGGCATGAAAAAACGCGCCGGCCTGGCGAGAGCGCTGGCCATGGATCCGGAGATTCTTCTTTTCGATGAGCCGTCGGCAGGACTCGATCCCATCACGGCGGCGGGAATCGATTCGCTGATCCTGAAATTAAAACTCGCCTTCCGGATGACCATCATCGTGGTGACGCATGAACTCGCCAGCGCGTTTATGATTGCTGACCGCATGACCGTGATGGACCGCGGCGAGGTGATCGCCACGGGGACACCGGAAGAGATTCGCCACAACCAGCAGCCACGCGTGCTGCAATTCATGAATCGGATTCCCGACGGTGAGCAGGTGGACGCGCAGAAATACCTGCGTTCGCTGACGGAGAACTAGGTGCCGGCTATCAGGTGTCTGGTGTGAGAATCGAAACTCGAAATTCGAAACTCGAAAATCGGCATACAGTGTAGGAGTTTCTAATTTCGATTTTCGAGTTTCGGTCTTTCCTGACACCTGGCACCTGACACGTGGAGTCCTAAATGAGGTGAAAGACTTATGGCGCGTAAGGACGAAGAGATTAAGGTCGGGGTGGTGGTGGTTGTGGGCGCGGCGCTGTTTCTGGCCGCGCTGGTTTTTGTGGGCGGAGCGAACCTGCTTCGCAAGAAGAAAGCCGAGTACACCACCTACTTCAAATTCGCCGGCGGACTCGAACCCGGCAGCTTGGTCCGCTTCGGCGGCTTCAAAGTGGGGACCATCAAGTCCGCATCCCTCGACCCAAAGGGCTCCTCCCGCATCCGGGTTATTTTACAGGTCGATGCCGGTACGCCGATCCGGACCAACTCCCAGGCGCGCATTTCGTCGCTCGGTTTTCTAGGAGAGAATTATCTGGAGATTTCCGCCGGCACTCGTGATGCAGCGCGGCTCCCTGAGAGGAGCGAGATCCCCGCGGTCGAAATCGTCCAAGTGGCGGACGTCTTTAACAATGTGAATAACATCACCGTCAATGCTACAAAACTGGTCAACGATCTTGACGAGCAAGTGCTGGTGCTCTCCAAGAACTCCAACGACTTGATCAAGAGCCTGAATGATGTGGTGAGCCCGATCAACAAAGAGCACTTCAGTTCAGTTCTCGCCAACTCTGACGGGATGCTAAAGGAATCGCGCCCGCACATGGAAAAGATGCTGGCCAACCTGGAGACGGCAAGCGGCAAGGTGTCGCCGGCCATCGACAACCTCAATGGCACAATGAACAAGGCGAACAACCTCACCGACCACCTGGACGCCGTGGTCGTGGAAAACCGCAAGGAAATTCACGATACCCTGTTGCGCCTGCAAACCTCCCTCGCCGACGCGGAGCGGATGATCAACGACTTGGACGATACGCTGGGTGCAAATCGGGGCAACCTGGACGAGACACTGGAAAACATCCGCGCCACGAGTGAAAACCTCAAGGAATTCTCCGACACCCTCAAACAGCGTCCCTACAGCCTGATCCGAATCAAGACGGAGAAGGACCGCCTGCCGCCCGGGGAAAAGTAAGCAGTAGGCAGAAGGCAGTAGGCAGTAGGCGGTATGCAGTGGGCAGATAGATAGGTCAAAAGGCATTGCGCAAAAGTCAAAAATGCCAGTCGTTTCAGATTTGGGCGGTGGGTCATTTTGAAACGCGAACTAGAAGATTTTGGATACCAATTTGACGGTCGCCGAACTTTTCAGTCAGGTCAATCTTTCGGTGCACGGTCCGGTACCCTGGGGGACTCGGGTATCGGACCTCCCCAAAAGCAAAGGTGTTTATGTGGTGGCCCGCGTTGGGGACCCTAATCTCGGTTGCCAGGCGTGTGATCTGCCATTCCGAGACCCTCTCCCTTCAAATCTTGTACTTGACCTTGAATACGAGCGGCACCGATGGCTTCCGAACGAACGCGTGCTTTACATTGGGGGAACCACTCGAGTTCTTTGGTCACAAGGGTGGGGAAAAAGCATCCTCATAAACGCGGTGAGGTCGTCAAGGTTTCAGGTTGTGACCATTGGGTTTACTGGTCGCCAGGAGATGACCCGGAGGATTCGGAATTTGTGATGATTTGCGCCTTCAGAAATAAAGTGGGTCAGCTACCGTTCGCAAATAAGTTACCCGCGAAACCGAAGCGGAATCGCTTTTTGAAATGTACCACTACCCGCCTTTGACTTTTGCCTTTTGCCCTTTGCCTTCCTTTTGTGGCTCCGCCACATTGGGCTGCCGGCTTAGGTTTTCTGCCTTCTGCCTACTGCCTTCTGCCTACTGCCTTCTGCCTACTGTCTTCTGCCTACTGCCTTCTGCCTGCCGCCTACTGCTCCGGCCGGATTGTTGGCGGCGAGGGCTGCGGGGTGATGGTAAGCCAGTCAGCGCGCACGCGGTCCCACTCCTGGATGAGCAGGCCTTGCTCCTCGAAGAAGGTGCGGATGCGCGCGGGGTCCCAGCCGGCAATGTCCTCCAGGATGGGAACGATGATGCTCAGGGCGTCGTCGCTGAGGACGGTGCGCTTGGCAATGGGAGCGATATGCCGCGCCTGCGAAACGGCAATGGTGAAGCCCTCGCGCCGGTTCACATGCAGCATCACGTGAATGTCGGACCCGCCGTCTCCGACGTAGATGATTCGTTCCGGGCCGACCTGAAATCTCTTCTGCAAATCGTTCAGTACCGCCACTTTGCCGTACCCGGCGTTCACTCGGATGATGGATTCCACCCGTCCGGAGCTGTCGTATTGCAACTGGGTGCCGTGGATGTGATCGGAGGGAATGATATCCTCCAGCGCCGATTCAATAACCTCCTGTGGTGCGGCAGAGATGACATGGAAGTCGAAGCGATAGCCCGGAATGGCGCTGGCGAGCAATTCCGAGAGCTGCCGGATGTTTTTCTTCAGGCGCACACCTTTCCCCGCCTGCAGCAGGTGTTCTTTGCGCACTTTGGCGCGGTAATCCGGGTCATGGAGCAGGAGATAGCTCATTTCCCCGCCCTGCTGCACAAGGTTCTGTATCGCCAGCGTCGCGACCTTGGCTTCGAAGGTCTTGGCGGAGATTCCCGCCAATTCGCTCAGGACCAGGCCGGAATCATTGAAACTCAAGGTCTGATCGAAATCGCTTGCCAGCAAATACTGCTTGACCGATGGAATGGTGGCTTGCATAAATAACCTCCTGCTTACGTAGTCTGGAGTCTCTTGGCTACGGCCGATGTTCAGATTCGATTAAGATTTGATGGCGGAGCGATTATTCGATCGATGCCATGATCCCGTGGCCAGTACGGGCGGCAACTCTTTGCCACATCGCACCGTTGCAACGGAAAACGGACTCAGGGGGCCGGTTCGGATTTCTCAGTGGATATCCCATCGCAAGATCTATATTAACGGACAGCCCCGATTTCGTCAAATCCATTGAATTTATAATGCCCATAAGAGGAGACAGAAGGCAGTAGGCAGTAAGCAGTAGGCAGTCGGCAGTCGGCAGTCGGCAAAAGACAGATAGCAGCGAGCGCCTTGGGGGAGTCCCGACTGTGTCGGGACTTACCGTCGAAGCCTATGTCGAGCATTTGGTCCGCGCTGAGCAGCAGGCAGTGGGCGAGCTCGAAGCTTTGGCCCTCGAAGGGCTCCATTGCGAACCCATCGAGCTCGGGCCGGGTTATTGGGAAGACAAACATCGCCGGTTGGATGAACGCCTGAACAAGGCCGGAACCCGGTGACTGCCCGCTACGTTATTCGCCCTAAGGCCGATCAAGACCACAACGACCAAGCTTATTACCTTGCTACGCAAGCGGACCCCAGAGTTGGTCACAACTTTCTCCTCGCTGCCCACGAAACGTTTTCTCTCCTCGCCAGCAGCCCAACATGGGATGGCATTCTCGCCTGAAAAACCCTGCTCTTGCGTCTTTGCGAGTGTTTCGAGTATCCGGCTTCGAGAGGTTGCTCGGGACTCGCCCAAGGCGTTCGCTGCCTTCTGCCTACTGCTCTTCCCCTCCCGCCGTTCCGGCTCCAGCCGGGGAAAAAATACCGCTCCTTGAAAAGTTCTTGTGGTGAGCAAAAGCGGTTGTGATAGCATTTTGAGTTTGTGCTCCCTTTGACTGCCTGGGCGCGGAGTCCACGAGCAGAGAAGAGTCAGAGGTATGGCGCGTCGAAGAGCTGTCGCGGTTGCCGTCCCATCCAGAATCTCCGGGGAATTTGTCTTCCGATTAGTACTGGTGGTTTTGGTCCTGCTGATTGTCATTTTTCTGGCCCTGGCAGGAGTAGGAGCGGCCCTGACCTACTATGTAACCACCGCAAATAACACGCAGGAAGCGGTCAACCCCCAAAGTTACCTTTTAAGTAGCTATATTTCGCTCAGCTTTACTGACCGCTCGGGGGGAGAGCATGAGGGCTGGCTGCTGCTCGGATTGCGTGGCGCGCCCGTTATTATTCTCTGTCACGGGTACGATTCGAATCGCGCTGATCTATTGTCGCTGGGAAGTATCTTGCGTGACAATCATTTCAATGTGTACCTTTTCAACTTTCATGGACCCAAGGCCAGGGAAAACCGCACGAACTTGGGACCCCGCCAGGCATCCGATTTGATGGCGGCGATTGAGACCTTGACCAAACAACCCGATGTTAATCCCAACCGCGTGGGATTATTCGGGACATCCGTGGGCGGTTACGCCGCGTTGGTGGACGCCGAGTTGAATCCTAAAGTGAAGGCGGTGGTGGCCGACACGATCTACTCGACGCCCGAGCGGATGTTTGATTCACAGATTGAACGTCTGTTGGGAGGCTCCAGCGGGCTTTTCCACGCCATCACGGACGCGGAGTTTCACCTCGCCTCGCGGGGAAGTGAAACTTTCGATATGCCTGCCAACCTGTCCAAGCTCGCCAACGTGCCCAAGCTTTTTATTTCCGGGCGCGATGATCCTTCTTTGGCGGCGATGACCGAGGCTCTTTACGAGCAGGCGCCCGAACCTAAGCAATTGCTGGTGATGGAGCATTCGGAGTCCGGCATGGCATCCGAGTCGGAGAAAAAGGAGTACCAGAATCAGATCCTAAATTTCTTCCTCCAGAATCTCTCTCTCCGCGCCGACTAACGCTCGCTCGGCAACCGCGCGTTATTACGTAGGCAGATTGGGTGGGCAAGAGCTCAAGGCATTTCCTAGGGATCTGAGCAACGAATGAAACCAGCGGTAGTTGACCACAGCCCTCAAATTTCCGCACCCGCAGCACAGGCCGCAGCCGCGCCGCATGTGACATTCAATCAGCGCATGCAATACTGGGCCGCCCTGACGGCGCTCAAGACGCTCGGCTGGTTCCCCCACAAGCTGGCGCGCGGCGTGTGCGCCGTCTTGGCGGCATTGTGCTACTGGTTTTGGCCTCGCCTGCGGCGCGTGGGGCTGTTCAATCTGCGGCTGGCGTTTCCGGATTGGACCGAGCGGCAGCGGCGGCGGGTTATTTACGGCCTCTTCCAGAATTTTGGGCGCATGCTGGCCGACTACGCTCATTTCCCCCGCTGGAATCGCGACAACATCGAAAGTCTGATTATTTACGACGGGTTTGAGAACTACGCGCGCGCCCAAAGCCAAGGGCGGGGCGTCCTTTTCCTGACCGCCCACTTCGGCAACTGGGAGCTGGGGTCTTTTGCGCATGGCGTGTACGGCTATCCCTGCCATTTCGTCGTGCGCGAATTGGACAATCCTCTGGTCGATCAACTCGTCAGGCGTTATCGCTGCCAAAGCGGCGGGAAGTCGATCGACAAAAGCGAATTTGCGCGAGGAGTCCTGCGGGCTTTTGCGCAAGGACACGCCGTGGGCGTGCTGACCGATCAGAACATGCTGCTGAACGAAGGCGTCTTCGTGGACTTCTTCGGCGTACCGGCTTGCACCACCACCGGCCCCGCGCGCGTCGCACGGAAAACCGGCGTCCCCGTCGTTCTGGGGCTGGTGATCTGGGATGCGAAACTGAAGAAATACCGCCTGCGCTTCGACGCTGTGGAGTGGATTAAGCGCGACGACCCCGAGGAAGAAATCCTAGCCAACACGGCGAACTTCACCCGCCTGATCGAAGAATATGCGCGCCGCTATCCGGACCAATGGCTCTGGGTGCACCGGCGTTGGAAAACCCGGCCGCCCGGGGAACCGCCCCTGTATCCTGTCTAGCCAGCGCCGTGAAGCAGGGAGGCAGTAGATAGAAGGCAGAAGGCAGTAGGCAGTAAGCGGACAGGTTCGGCCTTTTTCGGTTGGGGCCGCGAGGCGCCTAACCCGCCAGGCGACCGGCGCCCCGCACAGCTTCGCTTGACTGCCTTCTGCTTACTGCTTACTGCCTACTGCTTTCTGCTGTCACCCGAGAAAAACTGAACCTCGAAAATCGCGGCGAGTTTCGAGTTTCGATTTTCGTCTTACCGTCAACCGGAGGCCAACCATGAAAGTCTCTGAGATTGCCGAATTGCTGCGAGGAAATCCTGCGGGCGATGCCGAACGCGAGATCCAAGGCGTGGCCGCCCTTGAAACCGCCGGGCCCACCGAGTTGGCATACGTGGAGAGCCCCCGTGCCCTCGAACAGGCCGCGGCTTCGCGCGCCGGATGCCTGCTGGTGCCCGAGGGGGTGTCCCTGCCGGGGCACACTACTATTGCCGTGCCTCATCCCAAGCTGGCGCTGATTCGGGCGGCCCAGGCATTGCATCCCGCTGTGCCTGCGCCGCCGGGAATTCATCCCACCGCGGTGGTGGCGCCGGACGCGCAACTGGCTACCGACTGTTCGGTGGGCTCGAACGTGGTTATCGAAAGCGGAGTCACCGTGGGCGCGGCAACCCAGCTACGCGCAGGAGTGGTCTTGGGTGCGGGTGTGCGCGTTGGGGCACAATGTGTTCTGCATCCGCACGTCACAGTTTACCCCGGCGCGCAAATTGGGGACCGCGTCATTCTCCACGCAGGTGTGGTGATAGGGTCAGACGGTTTCGGATACGTCTTTGCGGAGGGGCGGCACATCAAGTTCCCCCAATTAGGAAGGATCGTAATCGAGGATGATGTGGAGATTGGCAGCAACACCACGCTGGACCGGGGCTCGCTGGGCACCACGGTGATCGGACAGGGCACGAAAATCGATAACCTGGTGCAGATCGCCCACAATGTCAAAATCGGCCGCCACTGCATCATTGTTTCGCAGACGGGAATTTCCGGCGGCGCCGAGGTGGGTGACTACGTCGTCATGGCCGGACAAGTGGGCGTGGGGGAGCACGCGCACATTGAGGACCGCGTCATCGTCGGGGGACAAGCAGGAGTTCTTCCCGGCAAAATTGTGCGTAGCGGCTCCGTCGTTTGGGGAACGCCCAGCCGCCCCATGAGCGAATTCAAGAAAACCCTCGCCCGATTGGCGCGGCTCGATGCCCTGGCGGAAAAGGTGAAAATTCTCGCACAGCAAATGGAAAAGAGGGTGGAATAGTTGCTCGGGTTAGGTGCGGCGGCTCGTCAGTCCCCTGTTGGGATTACGCCGGCGTTTTCGACCATCAGGACCACGGTTCGCTGGGGAGCGCGTGTGCGGTGCAGGACTCCCTTGGGGACGACGAAGCCCTGTCGCGGGGCAAGCTCCACGGTTCGATCCTCCAAGTCGATCAAGAATTGACCCTCGATCACATAAAAGAACTCGTCGTCCGAGTCGTGTTTGTGCCAGTGATATTCGCCTTCTACAACACCCAGCCGCACCACGGACTGGTTAACCTGGCACAACGTCTGGTTGTACCACTTGTAGGCGCAAGCATCGGCGAGAGCCTTCTCGTCGATCACTTCTAATGGCTTGAACAGAATGTTGAGCCGAGTTTCGTACGGATAAGACTGTGCATTGCTCACGTTAACTCCTCCGGCGACTTGCCTCGGAACGGATTGTCGCACGATCAGGGGCCCCGGCGCTTTTAGCTTTCTTCCCTGCCTCGCGCCTTGTGGGAAGGTGAGGGTCTGTGGATAAAAACGAGAACGGGGAATCCGTCGGCCGACGGACTCCCCATCTCAGGTATTCGTCGTTAATGCCGTGGCAGCGTCCGCGGGGCGTTGCCAGCGGTGCGCACCGCAAGAGCGGTGTGTTTGTTCGACTAACCTCTGCTTGCCCGGTGGAGTCTTCCCTCCCTCGGTCAGCATACCACCTTCATACGCCTCTGGGAGCTGAATTGCAAGACCCAAAAGTGCTATTACTTGAATTGCACCGCCACGTCCTGCAACTTTCAAATTGCAGGTATCGCCTGCCATGACCCCATGGCCCGATGACCGGTCCTTGTGCCGAGGGCCCCGCAATGGTCATCGGTAGATTCGAGCGGAAGCATTCAAATCGGCCAAGAAAAAACTTTGGAAAGCCCTTGACAAACGGCTGGCGCATGCCTAACATTAAGAATTGCTCTGTGAGACCAATGCTCGACAGAGTAAGGGCGGTCGGAGCCCCGAAGGGGTGAACTTTCGCGCGGCGCTGGCAGCTATCTTTCCCCAAAATGGGGACCCCGAGAACATCGGGGCCTTTAGCTCTTTGACAACTGAGTTGAGCAAGCCACGTCAATCGAAGTTTTAGTATCGATCGCTGAGCGACGCCCTGTTCTTTAGGCGAGAATGGGGCGGAGATCTCCTGCCGAGTTCGTTGGTGCAAGCCAGCGCAACCGCCGCAGGGGAAACTCAAAAAGATTAGCGTGCAGGCGCTTGTAGCGCAGACTTGTTCTTTAAGTCTGCGGCTCTTCCTGTGCGCGAGCCGAATTCAAACGAGAGTTTGATCCTGGCTCAGAATCAACGCTGGCGGCGTGCCTAACACATGCAAGTCGAACGAGAAAGCGGGGGCAACTCCGTGAGTAAAGTGGCGACCGGGTGAGTAACACGTAGCT
>Ga0326728_10004091_pt1 | contig 43882 bp, 40 predicted proteins | sample MB3enrmetagenome_FD_207602 | JGI IMG/M metagenome (GOLD analysis project Ga0326728, IMG submission 207602) | Lab enriched peat soil microbial communities from McLean, Ithaca, NY, United States - MB31MN | ecosystem: Environmental > Terrestrial > Soil > Wetlands > Peat | place: USA: New York...
GGGCTTTCAGTGCTTTGCCAACTACCGCCTTCGAGTGCTGCTTCACGCCGGCGGTGTCACTTGGCCAAGGAGGCCCCGTCCGCCGAAGATCAGAACCCGTACTCCCCACTCAAACGCGTAGACCCACTAACGCCTAATACCTGATCTGCGCTATGGCCGTGAGCTGGGCGCCCGGCGAGCACGGCGATCAGACGGATCGGGAGCTGCGAGGCTTCGCCTTTCCGCGCAGCCTCATGTCCGATCCTTGGGTCGCGGTGCTGCGTCGCTAGCGTGTGGTGAGTGCTTCCGCCGCCAACGCCCGAACAGCGCCTCGTGCTCGACGCCGTCGGGCAGCTGTACCTCAAGAACGGCCAGTGGCCGCGCTGGTCATGGGTGGAGGAGCTCCTCGACAATCACGAGCTCGACGCACTGACCGTCTATCGGAGCTTCCCGACCGAGTTCTCGGTGCAGTATGGGTATCTCGGGACTGTACGCGTCAACCCTGGGCCGAACGACCGGGTGCACCTGACCATCGCGGGCCTGAGCCACGTCGAGCTCGCCCATAGCCTGGTGCGGAGCTTCCTCCACCTCGTGAGCGCATTCGGCACGGCACGGCGGGCAATGCGGCTCGATCCGTTCGCCGACGATCAGCCGATCGGGCGGCGCGAGAGCGTTCTCACGGGTCGCACCCCGAGTCTCTACGAGCCGCTCGTCATTCCCTTGCTCACGCACGAACCGCCGACGTGGCATTGCGAGTTCTCGCCCTCGCCTGACGCCTGGGAGACCGTTTCCTTGCCTGCAGCGCTCCGGCGCTTCGCGGGCGTGCAATCGGTGCCCGACTACCTCGAGCGCCTCGCGTCGTGGCTCCTTCCGGCGACTTCGCTGAACGAGGAACCGCTTGTGTCGCCGTTCACCCTCCCGGCGGCGATCGACTACCTCGACGCGGTCTGGCAGCTCCGGTACGGCGAGCACCTTGTGTCGCCTCCGGGCGTCGAACGCTCCGCCCGCCTCGCATTCACGGCCACTTCCGCGGAGGAGGCCGACTCTCGCCTCAGCGCGTTCGCCGAGCTGCTCGGTGGTCTCCGCCTTCCTCCTGTCGCCGGCGGGCGGCGTCACGCGCTCGTCCGGCTGCAGACCAAGCTCGACGACGACCTCCCCTCAGAAGCGCACGATCGAGTGCACGACGCCATTGCTGTTCTCAACGCTGCCCGGATCGTTCGTGTCGGAGCGCAGCACCACGGCGCCTCGCCAGAGACACGTCACGCGGTGGCGACGCTTGGCCTCGACTACCCAATTGCAGACTGGCCGGCTGCGTGGCAGCACATCCAAAACGCCGCGGCGAATGCCTTTAGCGCGATCCGAGACGAGCTCCAGGCCGCTCCGGATGGGAACTAGCGGGCCGCGTTGCGCGGGATAATGACCGTTATCTGATATCTCTGCGCGAAAGGGGGCAGCTCGTGGTCACGGGACCGACCGACCCAACCGACCCGAATGACCCGGCGGAGCCGACCGACTCGACGAACTCGTCGAGCGCGACCCCGACCGCGTTCGAGTTCCTCAAGGCGCTCCTGCCTGGCTGCCCTCCGGAGCTCGTGCCGCTGTTCGTCCTCGCTTACGACATCGACGCGTTCGAGGCTGATGCTGCCAACTTCGCGAAGCAGACCGGTATCCCCGAGAGCGAGCTCCTCGCGATCGCCGCGGAAGCGCGCAAGGGCTCCGACCCAATGGCGGATAAGCGGCCCGGGCAGCACGTCGTCTCGCGATCGGTCCTTGTCGCCTGGTGCACGGGCGCCAATCGGCAGAACCAGCTCATTTGGCCGTACTCGCTACACGCCGGTCGCGAGTCGCCCACCAACCCCTCTGACGTTGGGAAGGTCTACGACTTCGTCAAGGTCGACTCGAAGCGCACCGAACAGGAGTGGGAGCCTGTCGAGAACAAGCTCCGCCAGGCCGTCGCCGACATCGAGAATGGGACGGGTTTCGCCGATCCCGCCTGCGTGCAAACGATTAAAGAGGTGATAGCGCTGCACTACGCGCGGAGCATCGAGACCCTTGGGACGGTCGAGAAGCTCTTCGACACAACGATTGAGAACAAAAAGGCAGCGATGCTCCGACAGCCGGAGGACCTCGATCGCCTCTACGAGGCGAAGACGGGTGACGCAACAGGTCTAAAGGACGACGACGCCCGTGAGGCCTTCGTCGACGCGTTCCACGGCCGCCTCCGATGGATCTTCAATAGCGGGACCTACTTTCGGTTTCGGGTCGTCTATCTCTTTCACGCCGCGCTCGACCTGATCGCCCCGATGAAGGTGCAAGTCCTCCGCGCACCGACTGGATCGGAGTTCCTCATCTCCGACGCGCCGGTCATCACGGCCGACGCAAGCAGCAATCGCCGCGGCGTGCGCGACAACATCGCGATCGGCAACGCAGACAGCGTGCTCATGCCCCTCTCGCCACACGTCACCGTCGCGCTCGACAACCTCGCCGGTGATTTTCCTGTCGATGCCGCGTACGTTCGCAAGCTCAACACCTGGCAGCTCGAAGCAGCGAAGCACCACGTGTTCCTGCATCCCAGCTCATCGTTGATGAGCTGGGTCGAGGTGATGCGACCTGCCACCCCACCAACGACGGTCTAACCGGCGGCCGAACCGGCGCCCCATGACCATCGTTCCGAAGCGTTCCCAAGAGATCGCATTCGTCGACCGTCACGGCCCACGTGACGACTGGCCCGAGGAGGCGCAGCGCCTTCGAGACGAGCTCGACGCGGTGAGCGCGAGACCGTGGCACGACCACTGTCGCCGGCGAGTCGCGCGCAATCGCTTTCCGCGGCCGCGTCGTAATTCACGTTCGCGGCACAGCTCGGCGCTGTAGCCGCGAACTCCTTCGCGACGGTGCGGCGCCCCGACGCCGACCCGGACTACTCGCCCACCACGGGGTTGACCCAGGACGAGACGGCATGTCTGTTCGGCGCAGCGCGGGACGCGGGGCCGCTCGCGGCTGTGCTCGTCTCGATCCTCTACACGCTCGGTCCACGGGTCGTTCACGCTGCCCGAGGCGCTCGCCATCGTCGGCTGAGTCTGGTTCGTGAGGCTGCCCAAACGCGCCGATCGTGGAAGGCGACAAACGGGTGCAGAACGGCACACAGAACACTGAGTCGCGCCGCTCGTTCACCAGTGTCCAAAGCTCGCCGAACTTGGCAGATCGTTCCCGTTGATCAGAGGTTCAATTGCCGCTGAACTGTCCAGGTGGCATGTCCCACTGCCCTTGACTGAAGCTGAGTGGGTCCAACTTGCCGGTGGTGCACGCGCCGGTGTTCCCCGGGTTGTTGGTGATCGAGTACCCCTGGCCAGCGCCGTTCTCTCCGAAGCCAATGTTGTGCTCGGCCGATGCGCTCGGCGAGGTCGTGTCGATCACGAGGTAGCTGTAGTAGCAGGCGGACTTCGGAAGCGTGCCGATGTAAAAGGACACGCCGTTGACCACCGCCACGTGTGGGGAAGGCAAAGGTGTTTCCATGGTGAACCCTTGCGAGCCTGTGCCGATGTCGACTTTGGCGAGGCCCGGGTAGTTGACGACGCCGTAAATGACCGCGTCGCTCCCTGTGTCGATCATCTCAGTCTCTGAGGGATTTGGGTACCCGGGACATAGACCGTACTCGTGTCCACCGAGGACGAGACCACCATCTTCGAGCCCGGTAGCCCCCGGCTGGCCGTTGGCGGACCACAGGCTCCAGGCCATGCCTTCGACCGTTCCACTGGCCACCTCGTGCGCCGTACCCATGAGCTGGCTTGGCGAGCCTCCAGAAGTAGCTGCGTCCGTCGTCGGAGCGCAGATCGCGGGCCCGTCGTAGCCGACGCTCGCCGACCCAGAGGGTGCAGTCGTCGTGGGATCCTGGTTACTGGAAAGTGCCGCGCTCACGTTCAGCGTGGTTCCGGAGCTACCGCCTGTCCGTGAAACCGCGTAGCCGACGCCGGCCCCGATCAAGAGCGTGACGACGACAAAAATGATCCTGCCCCGCATCTCGCGCGAGACGCGCGGTGCCTTTGTAGTGCTCGACTCAGCCACAGCCGGCCTCCAGTTCGTGATCTTGACAGGGGAAGAATCGCGCCACGCCGCCGCAGTTACACGTCGCCAATTCGGCAGTTCGGAGGCCGAACGATTGCATCTCGGCTACGGACGCAATGGAGCGGCTGCCAAGTTGCTCGTGAGCACTGAACATCACCACCGGACGTCACATATCCTGCGTGGGACGCTTGCGAAACAGATCGGCGGACCGAATATCGGCTTGCCGAAACAAGCGGCGAGCGCGGATCGACGGATACCGGCGCGGGTCGACCGATCAGCGCCGATCGCAGACTCGGTGCTTGTCAAGTCCCGCGGCCCGCTCGGCGCCGAATATCCATTCGGGTGCCGCTCTTGTCGACCGATCGAGGGACTGCGAGCCGGCCGGACCGACGATGAGCCCATCTCCGCGGTCCTCGTTGTGACGTGATCATCGTGTAGTCAAAGAAGCGACCGATGACGTCCCAAGCGCAACGTCGAGGTGCACTATGGACCACGTGTATCGCTCCAGTTGGTTGGCGGCAAGTACTCTCCTCATTGTCGGCCTCAACGCAGCCGGAGGACCTCTCTCCGCCACCTTGGCGCAGCAGCAAACGAGCGCCGGCAGGACACCACAAGTGAGTTCCGTGGCGCTCGCCCAGCCCGCAGAAAGCGTCGCCGTAGCCGACGATCACTTGGTGCTCGCTGGGGAGGGGTGCACGACCATCGACGTCAGTCCTGTCTCGCTGGCACAACGGGTGGTCCACGCGTCGTGCCCACCCGGCGGCGACGTGAGCATCGAGAGCCTTGCTGGTGCACCCGACGTGCGCCTGCGGATCACCTGGGGGTCGGTAAGCGACGCGATCCAGACCGAGCACATCGACCCCGTCACCAATCGTCCAACCGTCGGACCGGTGCTCATCACGGTACCGAACTGGGACTGGATCCACTCCGGCGGTGCCGCCGTCGGCGACGGCTCGATCTGGATCTACGGGCTCGGGGCAACGCCCGGCCCTCAGCTGCTCGAGCTCTCGGCGAGCACCGGCGCGCTCAAGCACCGCTTCGTCGTGAACGTCGGAGTCGATCCGCTGATGGTCGTTGACGCGAGCGGTGCCTGGATCACCCAGGGCGTCTTCGGGGGCAGTGAGTGCAACTCGACGTGCGCGCTCTACCACCTCACGGGCGGATCCTCACGAGCCTTGGTCGTACTGCGCACCCGGGGGATCGGCGACGAGTGGCTCGTCGTCACCGGGAAGCGCGTCATCGTCGACGTCGTGAGTGAGACGTCAATCGGCTACGTGCAGAGCATCGAGGGTGTTGCCGCGGCGACGGGTCGTCTGACCTTCGAGACCCCGGCCAGGCTGCTGCCGGCGCCCACTTTCGCCGGGTTCGGCTCTCTCGTGGTCAGCTCGAGCCTCGGGCTTCTCACCCTGAGCGAGCTCCAATCTCGCGGCAGGACGCCAACGACGGTGAGCTGCGCGAACGGCGCGCCCGTCGAGGTCATTCGCATCGACCCCACCACTGGTGCCCAGTCTGAGCTTGCCGTGCTACCGGAGCGAGCGGTGAGACGGGACTGCTCGACCGTGCCCCTCATCGCCGGGCAGGCCGTCTTGTACGACGATGCGCTCTACTTCCTCAGTGATCCGACGTCGGAGGCTCAGGTACCGCTTTCCCGACTCGTTCGGGTACGACTCTGAGGTACGGACGGGTCCCGGCTCTCCCTCCATCGTCAGGGCCATCCGCGCAGGCTGGCGCGGGCGCAGATGACCCCGTTTGGCGTGCCGCCCGGGTGGTTGGCTGAAGATCCCGGCGAGCGACGGATATCGTCCGCGACAGTCGCCGTCATGGAGCTGCATGCGATCATGAGACGGTGCGTCGACTGAGTCTCCTCCTCGGCATGCCATCGGTTGCAGCGATGCTCGTTACGGCGTCGGTCGCGATGGTGGGGCCGCAAACTCGCCGCATGGTTGCGGCAGCAGAGGCAAGTCCCTGCGCTGGCGCGCAGCTTGATGTCGGCGGAATCGGAAGCAGCGCCGCCACGGGCACCGGGATCCTGACCATTCGCATCACCAACGTCACGCCCGTTGCTTGCACGCTTGCGGGCCGTGCGCAGCTCGAGTTCTTCGGCCCGGGCGGGAAGCCGGTCGTGTCACAGATCGGCGATGTTGGCCCGGGAGCTGCATTCGAGACTCCGAAGCCCGTAATGCTGCACCCAGGGACGAGCGCCGGCTTCGTCGTCACCTCCAGGGACCTCCTCCAACCTGGCGCAGACTGCTCGGCGGTCGTGTCGATCCGGATCCACCTGGCCGCGCAAAAGGCCACCTTCACCTTCAATCTTCCCCGGGGCACGGCCTGGTATCTCTGTGGCGGTCGCAGCCATCCGACCGATGTGTCGGCACTCGTAGACGACGGCGCGCTCAACGGTTACGCGCCTGAATGGACGGCTTGCGCAAGCAACGACCTCGTGCTCTCGTTGTTGCCTCCGGGCGCAGCCAGTGGCGCGGCGCTCGTGATCGTGCGGCTCACGGACCGCGTGGGTGTGCCCTGCACACTGGACGGCTATCCGAAGCTCAGGCTCACGACGGCAACGGGCCACACGTTGCTTCGCTTCACGTCCGGCCGTTCGGCAGGCACCTTCCCACCACCACCGCTACCAAGGCCGGTATCGCTGGGCGATCTCGGCGTAGCGCAGTTCGTCTTCTCGGCAGCCGACTACCAGGTTGTTGCCGACAAGGCGTGCCCGTCTTCGACGAGGTTGCACCTCGTGCTGCCCGACGGCTCGGGCATGGTTCAGCCTCATAGCTTCGGTCTCTGCGGGAGAGGCGGGATCGGTCCGTTCACCGAGCCGGGAATTCTGACCCAGCCCTACCTCTCGAACGGAGCCTGGCAGCGAGGAGGCGGAGCAGGCTGACGAAACGCTCCGTGAAGCCGATGCAAGAGCGCCGCTGGCAGGCACCATCGCGTCAACGGAGTCTCTGTACGCGACGTTGTCTCTAGCCGCCAGCTGCTCGGGATTGCCGCCCCAGAAAGCCCGATACGAGGCGTGTTGTACCGGGAGGCGCGCCCGGACCTTCGAGCACGTAACAATGGTCACGCGAGCGCCTCGATAAGGCGAATCACGCTCTTCTTGTACCCGGGCGTCACCTCACCAAGGTGAGGGTTGACGCACCTTTCCGCGGACTTGTGTGGTGTATGTGGTGCGAAAATCCGTGGAGCGCGCTCCATGAAGGAACACCGTGGGTTCGGGAAGGTGAGCGGTTCCGGTCGGCCGCTGCACTTGAACCGGGCCGCAGAGCTGCTGGTTCGAACGGTGACGTCGTAAACGGCGGGAGAAGTGCTGTCAAAGTCGCGCGTCGACAGCCTCACTTTCCAGCGCGAGCACGCCAAACACGCACTCATGGACTCGGTACAAGCCTTCACCGCGAATGAAGCGCTCCAACGGCGACGAACTCCGTCGTCGGCTCGGTCCCCCAGGGCGACTCCGGAATGGGGTCAGCGACCAACGCCGCCGCCCTCCAGGTCGGCGGAGCGCTCGGAGTCGCCGTCATCGGCAGCGTGATGTCGACCCGCTACCAGGACCAGATGTCCGCGGCCCTCGCCGGCCGCAACGTACCGATCGCTGCCACGCACACCGTCCTGGGCTCGCTCGGCGGCGCCCTGGCTGTTGCAAACAGTGTCGGTGGTGCCACCGGCGCCTTGTTGTCGCACGCGGCGCGGGCAGCGTTCATGAGCGGGGGGGAGATCTCCTTTGCCGTTGGCAGTTGTGTTGCCATCGGCGGGGTCGTTGTCGTGCTTGCGTGGCTGCCATCGCGCCTTTCGACAGTCGTCAAAGACCCGACACAGGTGTCGCGAGCCAATCCAGCGGACGAGAGTCCCGACAACCGGCCAGTATCGACAGCGGTAACGGACGCCTGACGTCGCTCTCGATCGACTCTTCTGTGGTTGTCACATTTCCCGGCCCTACCTTGTCCCTGAGTGTGCATGGCCGCAATCGGGCGGCTGCCGACAGGAGAAGGATGACAGCCGTGATGACCTCCACAGAGCGCGCCAAGTTCGACGTGTCTGGCATGTACGCCGCCCACGACGGCTTTAGGCACGACCTGGAACGCCTGGCGCGCGCCGCTGAGGGCGGTCCCGAGGCGTTCGAATCGGTTCACGCCGGCTGGGAGAACTTCAAAACGCAGCTCGACATCCACCACCGGGCCGAGGACAAGGACCTGTGGCCGCTTCTCCGCAAGAAGGTCACCCGCTCGCCGGAGCACGTCCGCCTGCTGGAGGAGATGGAGCTTGAGCATGCAAGGATCGACCCGTTGGTCGCGAACATCGACGCTACGGCGCGCGCCAAAGGGCCGGGCCTCAGGGCTCTCATGAGCGATCTCGCGGAAGCCCTCAGCGAACATCTCTCCCACGAGGAGAGAGAGGCTCTGCCGCTGATCCAGGCGACCTTGTCCGCGGCCGAATGGCAGGCGTTCACGACCGCCATACGCCGAACCCAGGGCATCAAGGGTGCTGCCACCTACCTGCCTTGGATGCTGGACGGAGATCCGAGCGACGCCCAACGCCGATTCCTTAACGGGATCCCCGCGCCTGTTCGGCTCGTGAACCGGTTGGTGTGGCAGCCCCGCTACCGCCGCCGCGGGATCTGGCCGAAAGAACACCAACGTGGTCACAATCTAGGTTGAGGCGGTGGATACGAACCGATGAGCGATGAGCCCCTCTTCAAAGCGGCGTGGCGCGCCAACCGCGCCTACGTCGTCGATCTGGCCTTTCGATTGCTGCGCGACATCGGCGAGGCAGAAGACGTCGTCCAAGTAGCGTTCTCCCAGCTGTTGAAGGCCGACATCGAAGGCATCGAGGACGTGCGGGCCTGGCTAATCGTGGTCACCAGCCGGCTGTGCCTCAACCGGATCCAATCCGCGCAACGCCGGCGCGAGCAACAAGTTGACCCACAAAACCTGGCGGACGCCTTCGATCACGTTCCCGCGTTGCAGGACCCGGCTGACCGAGTAACCCTCGACGACCGCGTGCGGCTGGCTCTAGTGGTCATGCTGGAGCGGCTAACTCCCGCCGAACGGGTCGTCTTTGTCCTCCACGACATCTTCGCCACGCCCTTCGAGGCCATCGCCGAGACGCTCGGGCGCACCCCCGCGGGTTGTCGTCAACTGGCTCGCCGAGCGCGTCAGAAACTGCAAGATGCCAGCGACGGGCGCCAGCTCGATGTGGCTTCGGTGGAGCACCGACACGTCACCGAACAATTCATCACCGCCTGTGCCGGCGGTGACCTGGGAGCTCTCATCACGGTGCTGGATCCGAAGGTGACCGGTGACTCGGACTACGGACCGAGAGTCGCCACCGGGGCCAGCGAGGTGGCAAGCAACATTCTGCGCTACTGGAGCGGCCAACCCGACAACTTCTGGGCTGCCCCGATAACTTTGGTTTCCCAACCCGTTGGCCACGAGACGGCGTTGCTGGCCTACCTCCGGCGACAGCTGACCGGCGTGATCCTGCTCAACATCACATCAGAACGCGTCGCCAAGATCCACGTGATCGGCAACAGCGACACTCTCGATTTCCTCAATGCTCAGCTTCGAGGCACAAAGGGCGCCTGATCGACAAAACCGGCCTGTCACATTCTCCCCGGCCGATTTGTCCTTGGTAGTGATCGGCGCAGTCGAGGCGTCGCCGAATCACTCAGTCGCTCGAATGGTGCGGAGGTGCCCGCTGATGGATGTTCTCACTGCGTCCCCGTCGATTCTGTCCACCCGCCGAGGCAAGTTGACACTGATCCTGCTGTGCGCGGTTGCCTTCTTGGACTTCGTCGACGCCTCGATCGTCAACATCGCCCTTCCCTCGATCCAGCGCGCCTTGCACTTCTCGGTGCAGGGCCTGCAGTGGGTCCCGAGCGGTTACCTGCTCACCTACGGCGGGTTCATGCTCCTCGGCGGCCGCGCCGCCGATCTGTTGGGCCGCCGGCGAGTACTGATTGCGGGAGTGATCGTGATCGGGCTCTCCTCACTGGCGGGCGGCTTGGCAGGCAGCTCCGCCGTGCTGGTCACGGCCCGCCTAGTCCAAGGACTCGGGGCGGCGATGACCCTCCCCGCCGCCTTGTCCATCTTGACCACCACCTTCGAAGAGGGTCAGGACCGCCACACCGCCCTCGGCTTGTGGGGAGCGGTCGGGGGCCTTGCTTCTGCCATCGGCGTCCTCCTCGGCGGCCTGCTGACACAAGGACCGGGGTGGAGGTGGGTGATGTTCGTCAACCCCATTGCCTGCCTGCTGGTGCTGCTGCCGATCTTCCGGCTCATCAGCGGCGATCGGCGCCGGGCCGAGTTGCGCAACTTCGACGCCCTGGGCGCGCTGCTGGCAACCGGAGGCATGCTGCTCCTGGTCTACGCGCTCGTGCAGGCCCCGTCGATAGGGTGGGGCTCGACCAGGACCATCGGCGAGCTCACCGGCGCCGGGCTGGTTCTGGCCGCGTTCGTCCTCAACGAGCAGCGGCATCGCAACCCGCTCGCCCCCCTGTCGATCTTCCGGATCAACGGGCTCGGTTTCGCCGACGTCACCCAGCTGACCGCCTTCGCCGGGTTTCTCGGACTTTTCTTCTTCCTCACCCTCTACATGCAAGAGGTGCTCGGCTACTCGGCCATCAAGGCGGGCCTCGCCTACCTCCCGTTGTGCCTCGTGATCGGTTTCTCCGCCGGCATCTCGTCACAGCTGCTCACTCGAATCGGAACCCGGCCCATCATCATCGGCGGCGCCGTCATCGCCGCCGGTGGACTGTTCTGGCTATCCCACCTGCCCGTGCACGCCAGCTACCTGTCTGATCTCCTGCCGGGCATGCTCGTGCTCTCCGTCGGTTTCGGACCGGTTTTCGTCGGCGTCGCCACCGCCGCCAACTCCGGCGTCCCCTCTGACAAAGCCGGCCTGGCCGCCGCTCTGCTCAACGCCTCCCAACAACTCGGCGGTGCCCTCGGCCTCGCCATCTTCACCGCCTTAGCCACCAGTCGCAGCCAACACCTCCTTGCCGCCCGCACTCCTCGCCTCCCGGCTCTCACCAGCGCCTTCCACCTACCCCTGCTCCTCGGCAGCATCTTCATCGCCGCCTCAGCGATCATCGCCTTGCGCGCCACCAACACCCACGGCCAGCCCCCAAAGTCGGCAACGCAGTAACCAACGACGCGATCGCGTAGAACACGCAGAATCCGCAGGCAGGGGCACTGACCAGACGTACCCGATACTCATCGCAAGAGGCGCCGATTCAGGCGAAATACGCCATTAGTTGGCGAGTGAGTGGCGAAGCTCGGTTGTAGATGGCGAAGGGAGGGGCCGTGCCACCCGATGCGGGCCGCCTGCCGGCGGCCAGCTGTGGGACGCCAGGGTGGATTGCAGTATGCCGGCCGGAATCGACGACGTTCGCTACACCCGGGAGCTGGGAAGGTTCAGTGTGTCCCAGATAGGCGGTCGTGGGTAAACCCCGGAGCATCGCGAAAGCCCGAGTCAGTGAAGCCCCCAGGACGACCCTCTCGTAGGCAATTGTGAACGTTGGAGCCGCCCATCGAGTCGGCGATTCGTATTAACCGACGGGGTCATGACAACACTGTCGAAGAGACTCCGTCGCCCCAACGCGGACCCTATTGCCAGTCGGAGATCCGCGACGTCGACCCTCCGACGCGCACACCCACCACCTCGGCCAGGTAGGTCGACGCGCGTCTCACGTGCCAAGCTGGTTGAAGTTACGAGACAGCATCGAACCCCAGCACTCCGGCCTACGTTATTGGTCAGAAGAAGGCTGAAAGCGCCTCCGCCACGCAGCCCGGCTCTTCGTGCCAGGGAAGGTGGCCGCCGCGTTTCACGACGCGCAAATCCCCGCCACACAATCCAGCCGTCGTTTCCCCCACGTCGACCGGCATAGGGCTGCGGGCGCCGACCATGACTATGACCGGCACGCCGAGTCCTTTTAGTCGCTCGGAGAAACCCCCCTCGGCGATCTCGTTCATGGCCGACATTGTGGTGCCGACGGCGCAAGCGCGCGACATTGCGAGGTCCGGCGGCGGTGCTGGTGCCGTCGTGGGATCAGCAAAGTAGCTCGGCCACACGAGCCGGAGGGACTCGAGAGCCAGGTCGTCGTTGGCTTCTTCGGAGGCGAGGCGCTCATCCAGCTGGGCGCAGGCAGCAGCCTTATCAGCCGGAAGGCGGCGACGGAGCTCGGCGCCGAGCCGGGGTGCTCCCCCGTCGTGGACGGAGCCGAGGCCGTCCACGACGACGACGCCCCGCACCCGGCGGGGATCGGCAAGAGCGATCTGGAGAGCGAGGTGTCCGCCCCAGGAGTGCCCGAGGACGACCGCCGGACCTGCCGCCTGCGCCGAAAGTACAGCGAGCGCGTCAGCCACATGCTGCTCGACTGTGAAAGGCGGCTCGATCGTTGACGGGGCAAGGCCACGTTGTTGATAACCGATGGAGCGCCAGCCCGCCGTTTCGCCTCCGAGAAGTGACATGTAGTCCGACAGGCCCGGGCCGCCATGCACGAGCAGAAGATCCGGGCCCTCCCCATCCGCCCATCCACCCACCGGCCCAGTACTACCGTCAACGGCAAAGGTCGACAACATCGCCTAATCATGTCGCGCCCGCGTGTCTGCGGGCTCAGCGGGTCTCACGTTGCCTACCGTGAGCCGAGCGACGCGGCACCAATGTCCCCAATCGCCGGCTCAGGGCGCGCCGTAACGACGCGCGAACCGTCTGTCAAGCGATCACGGGCCCGCAAATATACGGCATTCGGTGTTCCTCCACATCTGCGCAGCGTTACCAGTCGAAGATCCGCGCCGTCGATCCTCCGACACGAACCCCCACCTCGCTCTCGCTACGGCGGGCGACGCTTGACCGATCACGGCAGAAGGGACCGAACGACTCATCTGTATGGTCGCACAGCGGTCTTGGCGGGACCGGCGGCCGACCAGACGGTTCCTGCGTCGAGGTGGGACTCCCCTGAGGAGCGACCGCGACGAAACGTAGGTCCATGGGCACTGAGTGTCCGAGACTGCGTCACCCGGTATGCGCTGACTGATCTGATTGCTGACCTCGAGCTGGGAGCCATTCAAAACCTGGGACGGTCGCCGATGAGCGCAGCCGGGAACCTACCAGTCGTTTCCTCCGTCAAGGTTGTCTGTGTACGCGTCCTCTTCCTTCCTGGAAGCCACCAGCTCCACTCTCCGAGCAAGGAGATGAGAGCCGGAACGAGTAGGGACCGAACGACCGTGGCGTCGAGGAAGATCCCGATCGCCAGTGCGGTGGCGAACATCTTCAGCGACACGACCGGGCCCGAGGCGAGGGCGACGAATGCGAGGACGAGTACGGCCGCGGCGCTCGTCACGAGCCTTCCGGTGTGGCTGATACCCGTCACGACCGCGTCGTTCGTAGCGCGACCAGCGTCGTGTTCCTCGCGGATACGCGACACGATGAACACCTCATAGTCCATCGACAGTCCGAAGAGGAAGGCAAAGGTCACGAGCGGGACGAAGTCGACGATCGCGCCGGTCGCAGGGATGCCCCAGAACAGCCGGGAGCCGAAGCCGCGCTGCCAGAAGAGGACCAGCGCGCCCATCGTCGCTCCGATCGAGCACGCGTTCAGAACGAGTGCCTTCAACGCCAGAGCGATGGAACGGAACGCGACGCCGAGCACAAGCAGGCTTACGAGCGCGACGAGCAGGAGCACGATGATCGCACGCCCATAGAGCGCATGTAACCAGTCGGCCTCGACGAGGCTGTTGCCCGTCGCCGCGGCGTGCGGGGCGATCGCCGGCAGTTCGTGGCGGATCGCGGCGACGAGCGCCGTATCCCCGGCCGCCGTTGTCGGTGCGACCGGCACGACGTCGAGGAGAGCGGTGCCGTCGCGCCGCCACGATGTACCTGCGGGAGCTACGACGGTGTAAGCGCCGGGGAACCCGCTGAATCGCCGAGCCAGTGCTGCCAGGTTCTCTCCGTGGGGGACGAGCAGCTCGACCGGATCGAGGAGACCCGTGGGGAAGCCGCTGTGCTCGAGCGTCGCGAGACCGGCGGCGGCAGGACCCGAGGTTGCAAGCGAGTTCGGTTGTACCTCTCCGGCGCGCACGCCGAAGGCGACGACGATGAGAACGCCGAGGATCGTGAGCGCCGCGAGGACACTAAGGACGCGGTGGCGAACGACGCCGCGGGTCCAACCCAGCCAAGCGCGACTCGCAGATGGCACGTGCCGTCGGTGCGGCCACTCGAGGCGTGGGCCTATGGTCGTGAGCAGGGCGGGCAGCACGGTGAGGGTGACGACGACGCTCACGAACGGGATGAGGATGCCTGCGTAGCCAAGACCGCGGAGAAACGGCACTGGGAGCGCGACGAGAGAGAGCAGCCCGATTCCGACGGTGAGGCCACTGTAGGCGACCGCCCGCCCTGCGGTCGCGACTGCGGCCACGACGGCCTCATCGTTCGGGCGCCCCCGTCCGCGTTCCTCGCGCCAGCGGGTCACGACGAGCAGCGAGTAGTCGATCGCGATACCGAGCCCGATCAGGGCGATGAGGTACTCGACGAGCACGCTCACCGTGGTGAGGTCGGTAACGACCCCGATCAGGAGGAACGTCGTGAGGATGGAGACGATCGCGACGACGAGCGGAACGAGCGCGAGGAGCGAACCGAACACGAGACCAAGGATCAAAAGCGCGCCGATGCCGCCGACGACCGTCTCGGCGAGCACGCCGAGGCCCGAGCTGCTCGATCCGCTCTGAAGGTCGTTGTCGCTCGTCGCCGCGACCGCGAGCCCAGTAGGCGCCACTGAACGGACGCGAGCTGCCAGCGTCATCGACGTCGCCTCGTTGCTGCCGCCGAAGACGAGAGCGACAGTCGTCCGGTCGTCGCTAGCAACCAAACGTCGGTCGCCCGTGTCGGCGTACGAGGCGACGCGAAGGGACCGATCCCCGGTCAAGGGTGCGAGCGCCGCGTCGAGTTCCGCTCTTCCGGCGGGGCTCTCCACTTGCTGGCCAGCGGGAAAGCGCAGCACGACGACGACCGGCGGGTTGTCGCCTCCCGTGCCGTAGCGCTGGAGGATCGTCTGGCTCACGGCGAAGCTCGGCAGGCCCGGCAGCGTCTCGCTTGACGACAGCCGAGACTCGATCTTGCCGATACCAGCGAGACCGACGAGCACAACGGCGAGCCAGAACACGAGCACGATACGCCGGTGGTGGACGACGCTCCGGCCACAACGCGCCATCAACGTGCGAGGGCTGATCGGGTTTGTGGTCATGGACTACAGGTTCGGCGCGAACGAATCGCGGATCGATACGGCGCGCCGGTGGAGAGGGGTGGGGCGTGCCCCAGTAGGAAAGACCGGCGCGCCCCAGTGCCGCGTCGGCGCACCATGCCTATCGTGAGGACTGTCATGGAGATCGCCCGAGACGAACCGGCCCCCAGGGCCACCGCCCGCTCCTGGGCACTGGCGATTGTGCGCGCACTTCTTTGGCCCTGGCGCTCGCGCCGGCTCGGCCGGTCCCTCGCCCACGAGGCGCTCAGCATCCCGATCGGCTCCGTGACGGGCATGGTCTTTCTGGCGCTCGCCGCGCTCTGCCTCGTGTCGACGGTCACGTTCGTGCTCGCCGTTCCGGTCGTGCTCGGGACGGTCACGCTTGCCGACTGGGTCGCCCGGGCAGAGCGAGCCCGTGCGCACGCGCTGCTCTACATCGAAGTTCCCGTCCCGCATGCAACGACTCCGGCTGGACTGCGCCGCTGGGCAAGGGTGCGGACACGGATGACGAGACGATCGAGCTGGAAGGAAGTGGCCTACCTAGCCGTCGTGGCGCCCCTGCTCGGAATTGGCGCGGGGGTGGTATTGACGATCTGGTCGCTGGCGCTCGCACTCCTCACCCTCCCGGCCTACGCAGGATCGCTCCCGGGCGGCTCTGCAGATCTCGGATTTGCGCGCGTCGCCCCCGGCCTAGGCGCCGCGCTCGCCTGCCTCGTCGGGCTCGGGATTGGTGTCTTGCTCGCCCCGCTCGCTACGGCCGGCCTGGCCTCGATCGAGGGCACTGCGGTGCGTGGCTTGCTCGGCCCGCCTGCCCGCGACGAGCTCACAGCGCGCGTCGGCGCGCTCGAGACGAGCCGTGCGGCGGCCGTCGACAGCGCGGAGACAGAGCGTCGTCGCATCGAGCGCGACCTGCACGACGGAGTCCAGCAGCGGCTTGCCAGCCTCGCGATGGAGCTCGGTCGGGCGCGTGAGCGGTTCGCGACAGACCCGTCCGGTGCCGAGACGCTCGTCGCTGGCGCGCACGAGGATGCCAAGGCCGCCCTGAGCGAGCTGCGCGAGGTCGCCCGAGGCGTCCATCCGGCGATCCTCACCGACCGGGGACTCGACGCTGCGCTCTCCTCTGTCGTCGCCCGCTGCCCCATCCCGGTCGAGCTATCGGTGGAGGTCGAGACGCGACCGCCCGCCCCGATCGAGAGCGCGGCCTACTTCGTCGTCTCCGAAGCGCTGACGAACGTCGTGAAACACGCCCAGGCCTCGCGAGTCCGCATCGCGATCGCGCGTCAGGACGACCGACTCGCCATCGCCATTGACGACGACGGCGTCGGCGGTGCGGCGGTCGGAGGCTCAGGTGGTCTTGCCGGCCTGTCCGAGCGGGTTACCGCCCTCGGTGGATGGTTGCGCGTGCTGAGCCCTGCAGGCGGACCAACAAGCGTGATCGTGGAGCTGCCGTGCGGGTCGTGATCGGCGAGGACGCCGTGTTGTTGCGCGCGGGTCTCGTTCGCGTGCTCGAGGAGGCCGGTGAAGAGGTCGTGGCCGCCGTCGGCGATGCCCCTGCATTGGTCGATGCCGTTACGCGCCTCTCACCGGACGTGGCGATCGTCGACATCAGAATGCCGCCGGACATGACCGACGACGGGCTTCGTGCCGCCATCGAGCTCCGAACCCGCCGACCCGATTCCGCCGTCCTCGTCTTCTCCCAGTACGTGGAGCAGGCGTACGCGAGCGAGCTTCTCGCGACGGGCTCGGTCGGTCTCGGCTACCTGTTGAAAGAACGGGTTGCCGACGTCGGACAGTTCGTTGAGGCGGTGCGGCGCGTGGCGGCCGGAGGAACGGCGCTTGATCCCGAGGTCGTCGTGCAACTCGTTGCCAGGAGCAACCGGCGCGACCCGCTCGCACGGCTCTCGCCGCGCGAACGAGAGGTACTCAGTCTCATGGCGGAAGGGCGCAGCAACCAGACCATCGCCCGACTGCTCGTCGTCAGCAACGGCGCGGTCGAAAAGCACGTGAGCAACATCTTCACCAAGCTCGACCTGCCGCCGAACGAGCCCGATGATCGCCGCGTGCTCGCAGTGCTGCGATGGCTCGGCGCCTGATGGGCTCCCAACTGTTCACGACGAACGTGCCGAGGCGAACCGGGAGCGCGTGGTTGACCATCGGGTCGCTGCTCGCAATCGCGATCGTCGTCGTCGGCGCGTACACGATCGTGACGGACATCGCCTACCGCCGCCTGCCCCCGAGTGCACGGACGTTTCACGCACCGGTTCGAGTGCTCGACGTCGACATCGACAATGGGTCGGTCGTCGTCGAAGCATGGTCGCGCACCGGAGCGAGTGTGACGAGCATGGTTACCGAGGGCATCAGCTCGCCGAGCGACGACGAGGACTTGACCGAGGGGACGCTCCGCGTCAGCTCGAGCTGCGGCGCGAACTACGTCGGGAACGATCACTGCAACTTGAACGTGGCGATCCGGGTACCCCCGACGACGAAGATCAACGTGCAAGCGGAAAACGGCGACGTCACGGTTCGCGATGTCATGGATTCGCTGGACCTCGATTCTGGCCAGGGAGACCTGACGACGGTCGGCTGTAGAGGAGCCCTCGAGCTCCGCTCCGGCCAGGGAGACGTGACGGTGATCGGCGGCCAAGGACGCCTCGAGCTCCACTCCGGCCAGGGTGCGGTCAACGCCAGTGACCTCACGAGCTCACTCGTCACCGCCACGAGCGGACAAGGAGACGTCCATATCGCGTTCGCCACGGCGCCGAGCGACGTCCTGGCCACCTCAGCGCAAGGCAGCGTGACGGTCGATTTGCCTAAGGGGCCCACCGCGTACCGCGTCCTCGCAAGTTCGAGCCAGGGGAGCGTCTCGACTGGCTCTGTCCACATCGACTCGGCGAGCCGACGGGTCGTGACGGCAACCTCTGGCCAAGGTGATGTCTCGGTTCGTTATGGCGCGCCGTAAGTGGGCTTCAGGCGCGAACGAGGCACGCAGACTGTTCCACTGGGTCGATATGGCGTCGGGCGCAGCCGGACCGTGGGAAGCGCCTAACAGATCTCGCACGATGGTGTTTCTCTCGCCTTCTATGTCGCCTGAACGAGACGATCCCCGGGGAGGGTGCGGGAGAGTTTCAGGCACGGTAGGTTTATTCAGTGGGCTCCCTCGGCATCAAGCTCTCGCCCCAGAACTGCACGATCGAGGATCTTCGGGCCGTGTGGCGCATTGCCGACGAAGCAGGCTTCGACCACCTGTGGGCGTTCGATCACTTCGACCCGATCTTCGCCGATGTGCAGGGTGATGTCTTTGAGGGCATGACGCTGCTGGCGGCGATGGCAGAGGCCACCTCACGCGTGCGAATCGGGCTGATGGTCACCGGCAACACCTATCGCCACCCTGGGGTACTGGCGAAGATGGCGACGACGATCGACCATGTGTCCGGTGGACGCCTTGAGTTCGGGCTTGGGGCCAGTGGAGCCGAGGTCGAGCACACGATGCTCGGCATTCCGTTCCAAACGCCCGGTGAGCGCATCCGAAGGCTCGGTGAGGCGCTCGCCGTCTGCCGCATGCTGTGGACCGAGGACAACGTCTCTTTCGCGGGCCGGTACTACACGCTCAGTGGCGCCACCCAGAACCCCAAGCCGCTGCAGCGGCCGCACCCGAGGTCCGCAGGTGCATCCCCATCCGCGAGTAGCCATCGTCGACCCGTTCGCTGAGCGATCCACCCACGCTGCTCAGGACGTAGTCGCTGCGGATTCCATCGAGGCCGCTGCCGTAGTGGGTCCCGTGGTGGGCCGACACGACCACGCCGCACCTCTCGTCAGCCAGTAGCGGGGCAACCTCCCCGTGCAAGCTCTTGTCGAGATCACCCAGGAACACGAACCTCCTGTCCTTGGTGGCGAATACCAGGGACAGGCAGTTGGCCCCACTCGTCATAGCGGAGCGCAGAGAGAACATCTCTTTGACGAGAGGGTCGTCGCTCGCTTCTCCGGGAGGGGTACCGCGCTGGAGGGGCAACTCTGGAAACCGGTCGCGCTCGGTACGATCGGGGACGTCATAGTGGAAGGCACCATCGGAGTCGGGCACGATGTCACCCGCCTCCCGGACGCGGATCAATGCGTCGAGCAACCGGCGGTCGTCGCGTTCGGCAGCCCTTGCGGCGAGGGCATCGTAAGCATCGACTAGGCGCTGCAGGCGCAGGGAAACCCCCGGGCTGAGCTCATTCGGTGGCCAGAGAACATCGCATTCGTAGTCGGCCAGCTCCATATGCGAACCGATCTGCAACGGGATCCGCCGAACCGGACCATCGGTACACGTAGCGACGGCTAGTCCCAACTGGTATTCGGGTACGCCCGAGAGCGCCGTCTCAAGGGCTAGGAAGCGCATCACAAAGGAGGAAGCTTCGAGATTGACGGGGACCCGAGGGTGGAAGAACCGGGCCGGCCGACCCTCGAGCAGGGGGGACGACCGGAAGTACCGCGGATGCTCGCGTACGCGAGTAGCCCCGAGAAGTGATCCCGGTGAGGATGTGAGATAACGACGGACGCCGCAGGTGCCAATGGCCAATGCCACCGAGGCCAGGGAAAGCGGTGGTGGCGATGGTGATGAGGGTCGATCAACCTCTCCAGACCTTGCAAGGCGGCGGTGTACCCGCTGGAGCCGAAATCGACGATCGCGCTGGTGTCAGGGCCTGCAAGGATGGTCGTATAACCGGCTCCAACATCCGACATGCCGATCCCGAGCGCCATCGGACCAGTGTCTCACGGCTGCCATCTGGACTGTGGGTGCGGCGCTCATGACTGCCGTCGCCGCAGATGGCGTGAGTGGACGAGCGTAGACGGTGACTAAGGCAGCAGGAGGTTCGGTCAACGAGAATTGCCGGATGCCGTCCCGTGCTCCTGGCAACGCTTAGGCAATCCGCAGCCTTCGGGATCGCCCCCGAGGTCGTCGCTAGTTGCCTCGACGAAGAGTCTCCGGGGGACGAGCTGTTCTCCAAGGGATGGCGGGATGGGGTGGGCTGCCTGACACGGCGCGAGCGGTGCGCGGTAGCCGGCGTGACTGGCCACTTCGCAGAGTCCGTCGTGGAGATGCTGCTCGAACCGATGGGGTGGTCGCCGCTGTGGCATTTCAGCGGTCCAGGGCGGCACGGCGTCGATCTCATCTTCCTGGCACCGGGAGACCTCGTGGTCGCCGTCGAGGTGAAAGGCAGCTTGGTGCCGGGACGCACACCGCCACTTTCGAATCGGGAGGTGGCCCAGATGAGCGCGACGTGGGTCGACAAGCTCGACAATCCGGGGATGTCAGAGCTCGACCTCACGAGTACGGACGTCTACGGCGGCATAGCCGTAGTGAACTTCGCAGATTTGACCTGGAGGGTGGCACTCACGGGTGACTTCGCCTCATTCCACCCGGTAACCCGATCGGGCCAGCTGAGGGAGCTTGGTTGGTGGCGTCCGGGTAGTCCCGATGCGTCGGTGCCCGTCGGCGGCTGACAAGCTCGTCGCAGTGGCATCCTCTCCATATGGGTTCCGACGAGGAGCCAGAGAGCATCCTGAGAGGCGCCGTTCGCGCTGAGGCGAGCAAACTAGACGGCCATTTCGACGGCACTCTGGCCGATTCCGAACTGGAGGGAGTCTCCCCGCAGGAGGCCGTCAGCCGCGCACTCGCCCGGATCCGGCAACGAGACGCCGCGAAGATCGGGCGGCTCGGCGAGCGAGTTGCCCGCGTCGGACTCGAGAAGCGCCGCATCCCCTCACTTTCAGGAAGTGCGCGCTTCCGGGTCCCCGACATCCTCACCGCTAGTGAGCTGATAGAGGTCAAGAACGTCAAGCGCCTCGCGCTCACCCCGCAACTCCTCGACTTCTGCCAGTTCGCTGAGATGTCAGGGCTGACCTTCGTCCTCGTCACCCGCTTCGACACCATCCTGGCCCCCGACCTCCGGGCCCTCATCGATACCGGCCGGGTAGAGCACCGCCATCTCACTGGTCTGCTGTCGCCGACCGGCAGGCGTCTGATCAGGCGCCTGATCGATGAGACGATCGCCGATCCGGCGCCGGGCCAGTGACACCACCCGCTGTCTGTTGCGCCTCTCGACCGGCTGTGGACAGCCGGGTCCAGCGATGAGGGCTGCAGCCCGTTAGGCCCTTGCTGGGCGCAGCGAGGTGCCGGACCACGCCTGGCAGGGTGATCTGGAGCTCCAGCCGCGACAGATCGGGCACTCGGCACGCCTGCCTTTACGCTTATACCGATGGCCGCACCGACCTTGGATGTTCACATCGGCGAATGGACTCCATCGCGCTGGGATGAGATCGACACGATCCGCGCCGAGCACAACCCCCGGGCGTTTGGAGACCGGGCTCGGCCAGGTATTACGTCCGAGCTGATCGACTGGGCTGCGCTTGGCTTCACCCCCCGGTGGGTCGGTGAGGATTCCAGCGAAGCAGTGGCCGCCCTCGAACCGAACCTCTTCCACGATCGGGGTGCTGACGAGTGGCGGCGGTTCCTCGCTGGTGCCGAGTCGCGCGCCGAGCTTGCCTTGGCCGTCTCGCTGGTAGGCAGTGCAGCCGAACCCGCTTACCGACCGCTCGGGGGCCTGCGGGCGGGCGTGACGCTGCCGGGTGGGGACGGGTCCAGCGTGGGGGGTGAGCGCCTGGCGCTCGCGTCGCCCCCAGAACCGGCGCCTGACCTCGGGCGAGCCGACCGCGACCTCGCGCTGCGGCTGGCCGGCGCCCGGCCGAGCGAGCTTCCCTGGTGGCATTTAGAACTGGCTGGCTTCGAGGAGTACCGGGGCGGGTACATAGCGGAAAGCGGTCCGGAGGGAACGTTGCTGCCGCTGCTAGTGAGCCGCGCTGGCGAGGTTGTTGCCGCAGTGTGGACGTCTCCGGATAACGCGATCCGCCACTACGTCCTGCCGTACCTGCCCTCGTATGTTCCGATTCTGCAATGGTTGTCGGAACAGGCAATCCCGGAGTTCGTGCCGACCGCTGCCCGGCGGATGCGGACTTCGCTTGCCGGCGAGGCGGCACTCCAGACCGGCGCCGAGGTCGCAGCGTTGGCCGAGCTGGCTGACCTGGAAGCAGACTACGATCGCCGCCGTAACGAGCTGCAGGCGAGGGTGGACTCCGCCGCGGCAGAAGCCAACGAGGTGCGGGACCCATTGCTGTACGGGTCCGGTGGGTCGCTCGTCGCCGCGGTACACCGCGTCCTGACCGATGCTGGCGTGGCAATCCGAGACCTCGACGAGTTACTCGGCACCACGGCCAACGCGGACTTGCTCGCGTCCTGGCGTGACCGGAACATTCTGATCGAGGTGAAGTCTGCGACCGGAAATGCCCCCGAGAGACTTGCCGAGGCACCCTCCCGGCACCTTGCAACGTGGCCACAGCTGCGCCCCCAGATCCCAGTGGAGGGCGTCGTTCTCGTGGTTAACCATCAATCCAAGACCCACCCGCTCGATCGGTCACCACAGCCCTATTCCCGGACGGAATTCATCGATTCACTGGCATTCCCGGTGATCTCAGCAATGCAGCTGTTCGGATGGTGGCGCCGGGGTGATCACGAGGCGATCCGCTCAGCATTCTTCGGCACATGACCCGCTCCAGGCAGTCGGGGCGGGCTGTGCTGGCCCACCCCCGAGGTCGATCGTGACGCTGGGAGTAGATTTGCACCCGGAGGACCTGGCCACTTAAGGAAGTACGCCATGACGGGCATCGAACCATTGATCACGAGCGTGCTCTCGGGGGTGGCTGGTGGCTCGATGGGGGAGGCGGGTGCCCACTTGTGGGATGAGTTCACCACCCTTGTACGGCGGGGCTTGGGCCGGAGTTTCGCGTCAGCCGAACTCCCGGAAGACCCCTCCGAGCTTGGCGCTGATGGGATCGGTGCTCTGGCCGCGCTCCTCGCTCGCGAGGCCGAAGGCAATCAGGAGTTCGGTCAGGAGCTGCGCCTGTGGCTGGATGCGTCGGTGAAGATCGACACCCACGCTGACGTTTCGAACACGATCGTGGGAAACCCGTCTGGTCCCGTTGTCCAAGCTCGCGACATCCAGAATGTCCGCTTCAGCTAGACCCACCATCTCCCCGCACGGACACTGCGCTCCGGCAGGTAGTCAAAGGTGAACCCGGATGGGACCCGCGGGATCGTTCCGGGGTGGATCCGGGTTCCGGTCGGCGAGGGGTCTGCGCCGTACCTCTCGGTGCCCTTCGTCCGGAAGGTCCTCATCGTCGCGAGGACGGTTACCACCACCGAATGGCTGCTTGATTTCCTTCCGGAGATCTTCGCGGACCCACGGGTGCAGCTGCTGTTCACGGTCGAGGACGAAGCTCCATCGGTGTACCACCAAGGCGCCCTGGACCTCTTGCGGGACGTGGGCGTTCCGGTCATGCCCTGGGCTCAGGCGATGGCGACGACGTTCGATCTTGCCATCTGCTCGACCCACACGGGCAGCCTCGAGCACCTGCGTAGCCCGCTCATGATCTTGCCGCACGGGCCCGGGTTCGGGAAGCCTGCCAGTGTCCGCCCCGGCGGGGCGGTTCCGTTGCCTTTACTGTCTGACTCCGATCGCACGGCCGCTGAGCTTCCGGCCACCACCGTCGTCATCTCCCATCCCGACCAGGCATCCCTCTTCGCTGGCCGTCCCCCGGAAGTGAGCCTGCTGATGGCAGGGGACCCGGCGTTCGATCGGCTGGAGGCGAGCCTGCCGTTCCGAGACCACTACCGCGCAGCTGTGGGACTCGGCCCCGAGCAGAAACTGATCGTCCTCTCATCGACATGGGGACCGGGCGCGCAGCTGGGGCGCCACCCGGACCTGGCAGTGCGGCTGCTCAGCGAGTTGCCATTGGATGAGTACCGATTGGCCATGATCATCCATCCCAACATCTGGTACGGGCATGGTCCGTGGCAGGTGCGGACCTGGCTTCGGCGCGCGGTCGACGGGGGCGCCGCCTTGTCACCGGCGCGTGGCGACTCGTGGCGCGGCGTGGCGATCGCCGCCGACCTGTTCGTGGCAGACCATGGCTCCGTTGCCTTCTATGCGGCCTCGATCGGGAAGCCGGTCCTGCTCTGCTCCTTCGGGCACGACAAGTTGGTCGAGTCCTCACCCCTGGCCGAGCTAGGCCGCATCGCTCCAGAGCTCGACGTCGGTGCCCCCCTTCGACCCCAGATTGATAGAGCGATCCAGGAGTTTGAGCCAGAGCGTTACCAGCGTGTGGTCGAGCGAATGACGGGGGCTCCCGGTGAGTCGTTGAGGATCATGCGCGAGAAGATCTACCGGATCATCGGTCTAGAGGAACCCCCCGAACCTCCAAGGATCCTCACGGTGGGGCGCCCAGAGGTCAGCCTCGCTGAGGTCACGGCCCAACTCGTTTTCGCCGCTTTCCCACCCTCGGAGGAGCGGGACGGGGCGGTCGAGGTGTCCTTGCAGCGCTTTCCTGCTGTTCTCCCCCCCCCCCCCCCCCCCCCCGGAGTCGCGCGGGGCGCTCCGGTTCCTCATTGTCGACGAGAGGGAACGAGACCCCAGGTTCCTGCAGAGCGGTGCGGTGGTCATCCGGTCGAGAGGTGCTGGCATCGACCCGAACGGTGCGTCGGAGGCATCATGGGCGGCTCGTGCGCTCGAACGCAGCCCGGGCTGCCGCGTCGCAGCCTCGGTAGATGGGTCCCTCCGACGCGTCACCCTGTATCCCCGAGGTCGCGCCCCGCTGGTGCTGCGAGCCACTGACGAGGCTGGAGGAGAGTGGTCTCATCACGATACGACCCTGCTTGCGGCCGCCTTCTACGCCTGCGATGTGACCGGTCGGGCCTCGCTGCTCGCAGCGCATGGTCTGACGGTCAGGGTGGGGGATTCTCGACTGTCGAGCGTGGTTGCGTTGGCGGGGTAGCCCGCTGCTCCTTAGGCTGTGAGCCCCCTTGTGATTAGGGAGAGCAGGTCGTCGGCATGGGGATGTCCGAGTGACTTGTAGATGCGGTATGCCTGCTGGCGATGAGCGCGAGCCACGTCGGCATTACCACGGCTCTCGACGACGCTGGCCAGCGTTTCCAGAGCCTCCGCCTGTTCGAAGGGGATGTCGAGTCGGCTCATCGCATCGAGCGCCGCGGCCAGCTCCACCGCGGCCTCGTCGTAGCGCCCGAGGCCGCGGAGAGCCTCACCGCGCCGGACCAGGACCCGGCCGACGCTGATCTCATCACCTACGGCTGCCAGCTCGGCGCGGGCCAACCCGAGCGTCTCCAGCGCCGCGCCGTACTCTCCCAGCGATGTGAGCGCCCATCCGATGTAATAGTCCTGGAGCGCGGCACCTCGGGCGTTACCACCGGTCTCGAACATGGGCCTCGCGGCGCGGAATGCCTCTAGTGCTCTCTCGGCGTCCCCTTGGCGCAGGCGGCACACGCCGCCGAACTCCGTGACCGAGGCCTTCAGCATGTCGTTCCTGGACACCTCGGCCGCTGAGATCGCCCGGGACATCTCGTCCTCTGCTGCTTGGAAGTCTCCGAACTCGGCGTAGGCGCGGGCCAGCTGCGAGCGCATCCGGGCTTCGACCGCAGCGTCTCCCAACCGGAGGCCCGCGGCGATGCCAAGCTGCTGGGACTCGATCCACTCAGCAAAGAGGCGATGGCTTGCACAGAGAGGCCACAAGGCCTCCGCGATGAGCCACACTTGCTTGTCCCACTCCCGGTCGTACGCTGCGCGCTGCACGCTCAACACGTTCGATCGCTCTCCGCCGAACCATCCGAAGGAGTCCGCAGGAGTGGCGAACACGGGCAGGTTCTGTGACTTCAGCTGAATCAGATCGCTGAGGCGAAGGCGATCGAGGACGATAGAGCGGTCGGCGACCCGCACGGCATCGCAGTACCAGCCAACTAGCCGGCCCAGTGACTCCTCGCGGTCAGGTTCGGGCTCGTCCCGTACTGCACACGCCAGCGTGTGGTCCCGAATGAGGTCATGGAGCCGGAATCGGTCCGAGGTGGGCATCTCGACGAGGTGCGCGTCGTGAAGCACCTCGAGGGCCTCGGTCGCTTCGGCAAGACCGACGTCGGCCAAGGCGGCCACCGCGGGAGCGGTTATGTCCCGACCCGGATGGAGGCCAAGGCGCCGGTAGATGCGAGCAGTCGGTAAAGGAAGATCGCTGTAAGCGAAGTCGAAAACACCTTCGACCGCGTACGCGCCAGGCCCTGATAGGGCCTGCAGTGACCGTCCTTCCCGGGTGACCTGCTCGGCTAGCCAGGAGATTGAGCGGGTGGGATGGCTGGCGAGCCGGCCACCACACACGCAGAGCGCTATGGGAAGTCCCGCGCAGGTCCGGATGAGGTCATCCATTGCCATTGACTCAGCGGACGCGCGCTCAACGCCGACCATTCCGATGAGCAAATCGCGCGCCGTATCATCGTCGAGCGGCTCGAGCTCGATCAGATCAGCTCCGTCGTAGAGCAACTCCTCCAGGCCGAAGTTGGTGGTTACAACCACGACGCTGCCCGGACCTGACGGCAGTACCGCCTTCACCTGAGCGGGCTGGTCAACATCGTCGAGGAGTACGAGGAGCTTCTTGTCGGCTGTGAGGCGACCGAAGAGCTTCTGGCGCGCAGCCAGGGTAGGTGGCACGGCTGCGTCAGCGGTGCCAAGGTCTCGGAGGAAGTCGCCCAGCACTTCGCCTACGTCCACGGCACCGCCGTGGCGCCGCTTCGAGAAGTCCCCGAAGAGATCACCATCTTCAAACATGGTCCGGCACCGGTGGGCCCAGAAGCTCCCGATGGCGCTCTTCCCGACACCATGCATACCCCGGACGACCGCCACCTGGGCTCCGACCGTTCCCTCGCGGGGCTGCAAGAGCCTGTCGAGCATCGCAAGCTCCTGGCCTCGGTTCACGAACCGAAGTGGTGCCCGGGGAAGGTCCCGCGGCACAGCGTCTCGCGACTCAGGGACGTGAAAGTGGAGTTCCTCGATCCGGACGCTCCCGATGTCCCTCGCCTGGACGACCGGTCCGCTGGTGTTGCCCTGGATCACGTTCTGGACCTCGGCCGAAGGCGGCCTCTCATTGCCCGGATCCCCTCCCGGCGGGGTGCCTTCTACCATCTGAGCTGGCCTAGTGGTCCGGAAACTGGGATGCCACGAACATTCCACGGCGCACACCGCGGCCCACGACCGAATTGAAGACTGCATTATCCCTGGTCATGCCCTCGTACTCTAACGGCGACCTAGAAATGCCACCTGGGTAACCGGCGGTCGGTCGCTGGAGACCTTAAGGAGACGAAAGATCTGATTCCCGACCTTGCAGCGCCGCGGTCATGTGGGCCCGCACCGAGCAGGGATCGCGTAGCGCTTGGCGAGGGATACTTGGCGGAGATACATCCTCTGGCATCACACCCCTGAGCCTGCCGAGAACGAAGAAGCGAAGAACTCCTGAAACACAAGGTGAGTGAACCCGTAGAGGGGTTCGCCGCCGGCGTCTCGGCCGACCTCCGTTACGACCCAGGAGCGATCGCGACAGAACCGCAGGAAGTCGCTCGCTTGCGACCGCGCCAGTGCCGCCTCTATGCCTCCAGCGATGATCGCGTTGCTGACCACGTCAAGCATCACGTGCTCCGGCAAAACGGAGAGGTGCTCTCGGGCAGCGTATCGAGCGATAGATCCTGTGATGGATTCGATGACTGATGGCTCTAGGTCCCTCCCACCACCTATTCCACGTGCTCGATCAAGGTCCGAACCAAGAAGTCGAACGTATTGACCGAGAAGCTCGCTGGAATCCGTGGGTACGTGTCCCGCCGCCGCGACGAGCTGGCACAGCAGCGTCAAAAGGAGCGGAGTGGCGGCCAATGAGGAAACCTGATCGTTCCGCTGCAACAGGGCCCCGATCTCCTGTGCGCGCCGGCCCGTCGGATCCACATGTTCGAACCACCGGGAAATGAACTCGGCCTGCTGCGAGGTGTCGAAGGGTGCGAGTTCAGCCCGCGCAAAAGTGGCGGCGTCCAACGACGCCTCGGAGTAACCCACTTTGCGTGTTGTTATGAAGACTTGCAGTTCTGGGTATCGATGCGCGACTTGCTCGATTGTGCGGACGAATCGGCGCCGGGTTGCGAGCGAAGGCAGTTCATCCAGCCCATCGAGGAAGAGCGCGCTCCGGTCTTCTCTAATCACCTGGTCGAGGTAGCCCAAGGGCGGGACGAGCTGGTAGTCGGAGCGCATAAGAGCCTCAAGATATTCCGTTAGGGTCATTCCTGACTCAGCGAAGCTTCGCGCTTGCACTACGAAGGGCACGTACCTATCGGATGTCGCCATCCGACGCGCTAGCTCTCGAAGGAGAGTGGTCTTGCCGGTCCCTGGATCTCCCACGATAACGACGCGGCGGAACATCTCCACAAGAGCCGAACTACGAACTCGGCGCCCGCTTTCGCCTGTGGCACTGACTTCAACCCACGGTTCGAGAAAATACGAGTCAATGCTATGACGAATCTCGGGCATACCGATGTCGATGGCACGGGTTTCAAGTTCGATGGCCGAGCAATAGCGCCGGGTGAACTCTTCGGCATCGACCGTCGCAGTACCGGGTCTCTCGATGGGGGGTGAGGCTCCACGGCGGTTCGCCTCCAACAGGAGGTGGCTCGCAAGCTCCTCCATCAACTGGAGCTCGCGTGTCTTGCGAAATGACTCGGGCGTTAACCCAAACAATTCCGACGCCCGATAGCGCCGGTATGTCAATGCCTCCTCGTTGTCCAGGTTTAGCAGGATCCGCAGTCCGAGCTGTCTGTCTGGGCCAAATGCATCGATGGCCTCGTCGAGACGTCTGGAGACTTCCATCGCGGCCTGCGCTCGGTCGGCCTCGCCGATCCCCAGCGCCGCCACGACTGGAGTGAGATCGTCCCGTGGTGCTCTGAGGAGTGCGGCGGGGTTAAGGCCACGACGGAGCAGTTTCCGCAGGGACGAAGTAAGAGCCTCTAATTTTCCAGGTGATGCCCAGTTCTCTTCCACTTCTTCCACTATACCTCCACTTATGGTAAAACTGGGGGATGGAGACGGGGTGGCTTCCAAATAACCCGGACAGGTTGGCGAAAGACCCCGATCTGCGAGCGCTCCAGCTTCGCTGGCTGTCGGACACTCTCTATATGCGCCGGATCACGTTCGGCGCGTCCCTGGCTGCCATCCCGGCCAACATCGCGGTCCTGGCATTTGCCCCCCGGGCGGCGATCGTCACGCTCCCGGTGTCAGGGATCGTGGGCTTGACTGCGGCGGTGGGAAGAGCCGTCCGCTCACGGCGGGGTCAGCCGTGAGCGTCGGGTCATCAATCCGAAGGTCGAGTCCGGTCGAATGTCTCGGGGCTAACTCTCATCACCGGCGGGCGCGATTGAGCAGGACCGTGCCTTCGATGAGACATCACGAGCCAGACTGCAGCAGGTGGTCGTAGGCGAGCTTCCCCTGAATAATGACTGGATGGCGCTAAGCGACGAGGGGTTGACCCAAGAGGTTCTCGCTGAGCGAGATAGAGCCGCAGACGAAGCGCGTTGGAGCGCAGTTGCCGAGTGCGATTTTCGCCTTGGCAACATCGCTAAAGACTGTGGCGACTATGACCTGGCCCGGGTCCGGTTGCTGACAGCTCGAGAGCACTTCGCGGCAGGGGGCATGGCGTTCAACGTTACCGAATGTGACTATGTGCTCAGCGGTATAGCTCGCTCTATCGGCGACTACCCTGAGGCACGGCGGCGGGTGCTCGCAGCGCGCAGCGACTTCGTCATGCGTCGAGCGGGGGGCAGGATAGCGGACTGCGACCGCAGTCTCGGCCACCTCTCCCTGATGCTTGGTGACTATCCCGAAGCGCGCTCGCGGTACCTGGCAGCTCGTCATCGCTACAGGCGCCGGAACTGGCTGGAGAATATCGCCGATTGCGATCATGGGCTCGGCAACGTGGCCCTCCGGGCGGGAAAGTATCGAGAGGCTCTCTCACGTCTCATGAGGGCGCGCGACTACTTCGCCTCGCACGACCTAATCCGTAGGGTCGCCGATTGCGACAACGGCCTTGGCAACCTCGCCCTCTCGCTCGGGGACTACAGCGCTGCACTCCTGAGGTACCGAGACGCCCGTGCTTACTACCAGGACCACGGACTGGCCGAAGACGTCGCTGCCTGCGATCACAACCTCGGAAACGTAGCCAGGGCGTTGGGGGAGTACCACGAGTCCCGCACGCGCTATATGGCGGCCCGCGGCTACTACGACGCCCACGGGTTGCTCGAAGATGTGGCCGACTGCGATCGGGGAATAGCCAGCGTGTCACGGGCCCTCGGCGACTACGAAGACGCCCGTTCTCGGTACGCTGCTGCCCGCGATTACTACGAGAGCCATGATCTGCTTGAGGAGGTCGCGGACTGCGAGCACAGCCTCGGTAATGTCGCACACGCAGAGGGGAACTATCCCGAGGCGCGCGAGCGCTACTTGGGAGCACGCGCTTACTACGAGGCGCACAAGCTGGAGGAAAGAGTCGCAGACTGTGACCGTGCGCTGGGGGCAGTAGCGCGCTCCCTCGGGGAGTACCCGGAGGCTCGTTCCCGGTTCATGGCCGCACGCGACTACTACCGGTCAGCGGGGCTAAGAGAGCGCTCCGCATCGTGCAATCATGGCCTCGGGGCTGTCGCTCATGCGCTTGGGGAATACCCAGAAGCTCGCGCCCGCTACCTCTCGGCACGCAGGTACTTCGCTTCCCACGAGCTTGCTGAGCAGGTGGCCGCTTGTGACCACGGCCTCGGAGACGTCGCGCGCTCTGTCGGCGACTACGCCGAAGCACGTGCCAGGCTATTGGCGGCTCGAGCGCACTACGAAGAGCACGAGCTAGCCGAACAGGTTGCGGCCTGTGACCACGCCCTGGGTGCGGTGGCGCTGGCGGTCGCGGACTTCCCCGACGCTCGCGGTCGATTGCTTGCCGCTCGGTCCTTCTACGAGGCGCGGCGCCTCGGCGAGAAGGTCGCTGGCTGTGACCACGTCCTTGGGAACCTCGCCGACTCCCTGGGCGACTACCCAGGAGCGCGAGCGCGCCTGTGGGCGGCACGCGCTTACTACCAGGAGCATCAACGTTGGGAAAATGTCGCGGCAACGGACAACGACCTCGGGCTGGTCGCTCTCTCGCTCGGCGACTACGTGGAGGCGCGTGAGCGCTTCTTCGCAGCCCGCCGGTACTTCGAGTCGCGCAATCTCGCGGCCGGGATTGCTGATTGCGACCACAACCTGGCCAACGTGGCGCTCCGGCTGGGCGAATATGCCGAGGCAAAGTCTCGCCATGAACTGGCCCGTGCGTTCTTCGAGGCTAACGGGCTTTGGGAGGACGTGGCCGACGCCGAGCTAGGGCTCGGCTACGTCGCACGCTGCATGGACAACGACCTCGAGGCCGAGACCCGGTATCTGGCGGCCCGCAAGTACTACAAGGCTCGTGGACTGCAGGCGAAGTTGGCGTCGTGCGACCACAGCCTTGGCCACGTCGCCAGATCACGAGGCGACATGGGAGGAGCTCGCTCGTACTACGTCGCCGCTCTGCATTACTTCGAGCAGCATGGCCCCTTGGAGAATGCGGCCCAGTGCGAGCGAAGTCTCGCGTTGCTCGACCGGCAGGTCGGGCGGACCGAGGAGGCCCTCGAACATGCCGTGCGTGCCGCCGTGCGCTACGACCAACTCCGCTATCAACTCCGTAGCCCGGTCGACCGTCAGAGGTGGCTGGCTCTGCACTCGGTGACGCTTGCCATAGCGCTCGGTCTTGCCCACACGCTCGCCGATACGGCGCGTATCGCTGCGCTGGTCGAGTCTGCACGAATTCAAGGGGTGCCGACTCCTACTCCCGTCTCGCAGCGCGTTCAGGGAAGAGACGAGGATGTCGCCCCCGACATCGTGCTTCAGGCGACAGCTGTGGCCAGCATCGAGTCAGGCCGCCTCAGGCCCGCGCCCCAGGCGTCAAGCTCACCCGGCCAGGAGATTTCGCTCGGAATACCAGCGGTCGCGAGCGCGCTGGGCGAGGAGGAGGTGCTGAGCCCCCCGCACGGCGTGTGCGTGTCGGTTGGCTCGCCGTCCCTCGCTGGCTCCGTCGGACTTGAGGATCTCGCCGCGCCAGTCGCTGTAGCCGGGATGGCAAACGTCCTCGGTGGTGATGCAGCTTGGTGGTGGGGCAGCTGGGCGGCGGGAGGTTCTCTCCACTGGTTCCTCCTGGGACCAAAGGGCGAGCTTCACGCCGAGGAGATCGCGATCGATGATCTCGATCCGCTTCTCGGTGAGCTTGCCAACGCCATCCCCGAACCACGGAGGGGAGAACTAGCCGACACATTCCTGCGGAGAATGAGCGGTAGCCCTCTCCTGAGTCATTCCGAGGCAACGCTTGCGTGGCGGCTCGGCCAGTTGCTGCTGCCTCCACCACTACTCGAGCTGCTACGGAAGGCCAGCGCCGAGCAACCGATCTCCCTGGTCGTCGCTCCCGCTCCCGAGATAGCATCCGTTCCCGTTGGTTGGCTGGCGATTGACGAGGCCGGGACAAGGGTGCTCGAACGTGCCGTCGTTCGCTTGGGCGCATCCATCGGTCTCTTGCACGAGGCGATGGGGTACTGGGAGGACCCAGCTGAGCCAGGAGGAACCGTAGCCATCGTCGACCCGGGTACCCCCTCGTTGTTCGGCACCCAGCTCCCCGCACAGATCCCATCCGTTGACCGGCTTGCTCGGGATCTCGCTAGCCACGCGCCACTCAAGATCCTCACCAGCGCGGCTCACCTACGAGAGCTCGCATCCGTCGGTGCGCTCGAGTCAACGATACAAAACGTGCGCGCGAGCGTCAGCGCACCGCGATGCCCTGCGATCGTCTTCTATCTTGGTCACGCTCAAGTCGGTGACAGGCCAGCGCGCTCCGCTCTTGTCCTGTCTGACGGCGTGCTCACAGCTGAAGCGATGTTCCACAGTGGCGGGGGTTCGATGGCCAGACGTCTCGGGCTCATCGCCTGCGGCGGTGCTCGCCAACAGGGCCCAGAATGGCTCGGGCTTGCCCCGGCTGCCCTCTTCGCCGGTGCCCGTGTCGTGCTCGCGGCGCTCTGGAATCTCATCTGGATCTCGCCCGGCCACCTCCCCCGGACCCCCACCTACGATCTAGCCTGGCTCGCCCTAGAGATCCTGCAGAAACCCGAGGATCCCGCTGTGTCCTGGCGCGAGGTGCAGCAGCGGTACCTTCAGGCATGGCGACAGGGTGATGACGCTGCGGCCCCGCTCTACTGGGCCGGTATCGGTGTGGTCGGATTCAGGGACCCTTCGGCGAGCAGCGCCGACCAGGGCTAACCGCCCAGCCACGATCACTCCTGCTGTCGACAGGGCGGAGGGCGGTCACGGACGCGATACTGGTCGCATGTCAGCCTTCCACCCCGAGGACGCAAGGCGCGAGCGCGTCAGGGAAGCGGCGCTAGCGACGCTCCGGCAGTTGGACGAGTCCTACAGCGCCCGGGGGCGGGGCCCGTCGATCGTCCTAGGCGGGAGTCCGCAGGGTGACACCGACCGTGGTGACCTCGTGACCCTCGCCATCGCAACGGCTGCCCTCGCGGCTCCGAGCGCCCTCTTCGGCGCCTGTTGGTGCGGTGCGCCGCTGCAGTTCGAAGGCCACCAGGACGGTTCTCTGCACGTCTGCTGCACCGGGGCGGATCACCATTGCTTCAAACCGTAGCCACATCTGCGGCTGGTTGGCGATGGACGACTTTGACGATCGCATTCTTCGCCTGTGTTGCCGCGAGTGTGACCGCGCTTGCAGTTGGGTTCCTGCTGGGCGGTCGCCGCGTGCAGTGGGCGTCCACAGCCCTCCAGGGGGCTGAGCGACTCATCGTAGAAGCGAACCTCAGACCTGGTCAGGAGCTGCCAGCTGAACTCCGGCTGGGCCTCCTCTCCACAGTCACTCGGCTCCACCGTCGGCTAGAGGCGCTGTGGTGGTCGCGGTTTGTGTCCGCGAGCGTGCTGGTAGCTGCCCTGCTGGCCGGCGCGGCCGGTAGCAGTCTCGGCGGGCGTCCCGTAGTGGCCTTCGTACTCGGGGCGATTCTGGGTGGACTGTTCATGGGGGCCGTGTCGGGCACATACGCGGGGCGAGGCGGGAAGCAGGGCACTTGGATGGCCGAGGCACTGACATCTGCGGTCAGGGGAAACGTCAAGGCTTCGGCCGAGCTCCCGTTCGCAATGTCGTCCCTCTTGAATGGCGGAGTGGATCAGCAGTTCGGTGGCTTCGTTCGTGTCGCAAGGGCGTACGCCGATCAAGCAGAGCCCTGATCGTTTAGTTCAAGGGACCAGACCTCTGGGTTCGACGCTGATGCGCGATCGAAGGATGGCAACCCGGTGAACTGCGGGCGGCGAACCCGAAGGTCTAAAGGGGGCGACGCGACGCGGGGGAGAGGGGCCGATGACATCGCTCGGCGCGTAGCCGGAGCGTGCTCAGGCGGAAGCAGCGAGCCAAGCGCGCAACGCGTGCGTTGGAACGAGCAGCCGTCGTCCAACGCGCAGTGACGGAATCTCGCCGGTACGCATCGCCTCGTAGACCGTCCCTCGGCTGAGTCCGAGCAACCTGGCGACCTCCTCGGCATTGAGTACGTTCGCGGTGATCTCCGGAAGGGGGAGAACAGTCTTGGTCGGGGGCTGGTTCTCGCCCGTTTCGATGTCGGGCTCGAGGTGCGCCCGGAGGCGTTCCGCTGCGCCCTCGAGGGCGTCCGCCAGGATGAGTCGGAGCTGGTTCGGAGTCATCTCCGAGTGTCGCAGCGATGACGAAAGGACCGCTGATGACCTTGACCCCAAGCGAGCGATCTCATCGTGCGCGCATAGCCGCGCATGCGCTCCACGCGGACTCACGTCAGCCGGGAGCTCACAGAGCGAGCCCGTGCTGCGGGGCCTGGTTCGATGACGTACGGGGAGCGGAAGGTCGACCCCGATGGCCAGCTCGATGCGCACGAGCGCGCTCGCCGTGTCGAGCATGCTCGCAAGAGCTACTACGCCTCCCTGGCCCTCAAGTCGGCGATCGCTCGCCGTAAGGGGGGAGAGGGATAGCGAGGGGACTACGACTGGTCGGCCTACGACGTCGCGATGCGGGCGATGAAGGTTTCCGAAGGAAGAGAGCGACTGGTCGGCCTCAGAGCAGCAACTGGAGCTGCTTGATTGCCTTCCGGTTCCGGTTGAACAGGTCAAGCACGGCCTGAACGTTGGCAGCCGACACCAAGGCTGGAACAAACGCGCCTATTACGGGCGCTACTGGCAGAAGCGCCACCCCTGCAGCCAGGCTCAGCACGGTAGCGGCCGGCTTGTTGTCCTGAAGGTACTGGAGGATGTGGTGAGCGTGTCCTTCAGTCGCGTTGAGATGGTCTTGGAACACTTGCTCGCAGATCGCAGTTGCATCTTTCCTGGATGCACTTTCCTTCAATGCATTCGTAAGACGATCCTGGCAGTACTGCACGGCGAGCTTCACTGCGGTGAACGCTTCCTCATTCTCACGGAGCTTTGTCACGGTGGCGATGTCGACGGGCTTACTTCCATCGCCGATCGGGAGCACCCTGAAGGTCATCAAGTCGCTTACGAGCGACGTCTCGTCGGGCTCATCGCCTGTTGCCTTGAGGTACAACCGCGAGGCGAAGTCGTACATTCGCCGGTGAGGGAAAACCGGGCTCTGGCCCACGAGCCGGGCGTTGAGCCAGGCCCTGATGACCGCCTCTTCGTTGACACCACCTGGATAGTCAAAGGGATCGTAGGGGCGAGGTTCGATGTCAGGCTCATCAAAGAAATGCTCGAAGTCGATCGTCGGCGAAGGGCGTGGTGGCTCATCGCTCGGCTTGATACCGAGCCCCAGCTCATTCATGCGATCAACTGAGTAGTAGTTGGTTGCCGGGAAGGACGGAGCCTTCTGCTCTGGAAAGAAAACCAGAGCGCCAGATTCGATCAGAGGGCGCAGCTCGGCGAGGAGGGGGAGCCAGGCCTTCAGCCTCGCAACCTGGTTTGCGACTCCGAACTCTTCCTTGACTTTGTCGGTGGCATCTCGCGGCACCGACTCGGCGAGCAGGTAGAAGCTCTGGTAGAAGTTGTCCGCAACACAAACTGAGTCCGCAACGAGAAGGTGCTTCACGAGCGGCTGGACGAATCGTATGGCGGCATCATGGTTGACAGGCTCGTGGGGATCAGGCTGGAGGCCGAGCAGCGGCGTCTGCGTCTCGTACAGCTGCTGGACTGCCCTTGACCACGTCTCAAGGATGGTCGGATCGAACCAGAGCCGCAGCTTGCCGTCGTCGACATTGAGATCTGAGGCTGACTGCTCGCTGCTGGCCTGATACTGCTTCGCGAAGTCGAGCCATCTGTCATCGTCAACCCGACTTAGGGACCCGACACGCTTGGGGGTGACGACGCCTTGGTCTTCGAAGTAGTCCTCGATAATGCTGATCGGTGTCGTCACGACTTACCCCCTCTATCTTGTCGCCAGGTCCGCATAGCGAGGATCTGACGGGGTGCCCGGCGAGGCCTTACGTCGGAGCTTCCGTCTCGTTGTTCACTTCGACACCGTCGTAGGTTATGAGGAACGGCGGCCATCTGACACCACTGAGGGTTCCGTGAGCGTCCCGAAGGGCGACTTGGCCTGTCCTGCCGCTCGGCAGGAGCAGCTCAAGGCGTGTACCGAGAAGTCGGTGAAGGTCACCTGCATTTCGGCCTGAGACAACAGTGCCGCCCCACTCCACAGTGTTGTCCTGCCAGGTGTCGATCCCGATGGTCTTGATATGGACGACGTTCACGATCGCGGTGAGGACAACGTCGACATCAGCGACCTTTTCGGCGTCCTCGGGGCCATTACCGAGCGTCCAGAGCTCAGCTGTGCCCCTGTACGAGCCTCGTTGCTCTGGCCGAGATGTCATACGGACATCGTACGAGCGACTTTGCTGCGAGGTCTCCATTCCGATTTCTTCCCTCCCTCGCCCCCAGGTTGTGCCGATGTGACGAGCCTCCGGGAAACCCAGGCCGGTTCAGAAGGTCTGGCCTGGACCGGCACTGCCGGGCGAGTTTCTCGGGGCCTCAACGTGGAAGCGACGACATTGAGTAGTGCAGCGCCTGGGCGGCTGCATAGTGCGAGTCCTGTGATCAGCAGCGACGTCGGGTTGTGCACCCGAAGGTCAACGACAGAAACAAGTGCCGAATACTCCAAGCGCTCCACTCCACCTACTTGAACGTCTGCGGCCGAGGAGCCACCGCACCGTTGCTCGGTCGAGATCTCCCGCGGCGCCCATAGTGTTCGCGGTCTCGCCCGCAAAGCCAGGATTACCTCCGGAGCACGGGCACGGGGTTAGTGCGAGGAGACGTACGCCCTACTCCACTGCTGCGATTGGGCGACAAGTGATCGCGCTGGCTTCAAGCGGCGCCGTTGATACTGACCGAGTGCCTGTGGGACTCCGCCACGCGGTGCGTTTCGCAGCTCGGCAGCCAGCGCCTCGACGTCGAGAAGCCCATTGTGGAATCCGGCTCCGGTAATAGGGCTCACGACATGGGCCGCGTCTCCTATCAGAGCGACAGCGCCGCGCACCAGCCGCCGGGGCAAATACTCCGCAATCGGTGTGCCGATGAACTTCCGTTGAACCAGACTCTGGTCGATGGCGTCACCCCACGGCGAAGGCCAGTTTCGTCGCGAGAACCCCCGAAGTTCAGCGAGGATCTCGTTGGAGACTTCGCGGCCGCTGAGGGTACCCGTGACTACATCGCCGTCGAGTTTGCCCGACCGTTGGAGGAACTCGGCGCGGCCCGTGTCAAACCAGGAGAACGACGCGCCGCGTCGACCTCGGTGGGTGAAACCGTCACGACCGGGTACGCCAAAGGTCACAAGCCGAGCCCCAGGTGCCGAGTGCTCCGCAAATTCGATGTCCCAGCTGGCGAAGCCACCGCGGATCTTCTCTTCGTCAATGAGGCCGCGCCAGAGCAGGTAGCCGCTGTAGGCGGCATCTGGGTGTTGAGGCACCACGAACTGCCGAACGACGGAGCCGAAGCCGTCCGCTCCGACCACCAGGTCGGCGCGGAATTCGCCCCTGGCACTTCGGACCACCACGTCGCGGCCGTTCTCGTCCATCCTGACGTCATCGACACGATGGCCAGTACGGATACTGACCTCTGGGCGTTGCTGGAGCTCTGTGACCAGCACCGCCCGCACGAGTCCCCATGTCGTCTGCTGGAATTCGCCGTCAATCACCGACAGGGCGCCGGCATCAGCTCCGGATACCAGCGAGAGAAGCTCTCGGTCGATGCCGATACCGGTACCGCCCGAGGGTTCAGTCGAGGACCGTTCGAGGACCGTGACTTGCCATCCGTCCCGCGATAGTGCAAGTGCGGCGCATTGCCCAACGAGGGAGCCGCCGACCACCACGGCGCGCATCGGCAGATGGGGCGTGCTTCTGCGAATTGGAGCAGAACGGTCGGGAATCAGTGGTGCTCACTGTCGTACCGAACGCGATGGCCGACTACCGAGCAATCCACGGACGTCGGCGGTCTTGTCGACGTCCGTGGATTGGGGCATGACACTCAGCTGGCGATGGCGTCGTATGGCAGTGGCTCGGTGTTGACCCACACCACCTTGTAGGGGAACCGGGCCTGCCAGCGTCCGATGAGATCCTGCAATGGCTTGGCGCTGCCGAGCGTGCCGACAGCATCGATATCGGGGAGGGCGATCTGGGCCAGCGCGCTGGCCGCGAAGACCGGGGCATGTTCGTCCATGGGTGGGAACGGGACGTGGTTGCGGTGCTCGAAGCCCTTGGCGAGCCCGGACTCCTCGACGACGTGGTGCATCTCGTCGAAGAACTGGTCCCTGTCCTGCCCGGTCATGGCCGGGTCGAACGAGAAGACGAGGGTGTGGATGATCATGTGTAGATCCCTTCGTTGGTACGAGTAGCCCGGCACGAGAAGGCGACGGGCTCACGACACTCACGTTGAGTCGCAGAAGTAAACTCTACCGTACCGTTTACTTCGTGTCAATGGTGAGAGCGTTCGATGCAGCGGGTCTGCATTGCAGGGACGGCGAGCAGCACCGACCACTGTCGAGCTGGGCGAGTCGGGTCGGTCCTCGGTGCCAAACGCCGGGCGAGCCGCTCAGCGGCTAGAGGGTCGGGTGCCCTTGAGGCGAGGGCGGGGGGCCGACCTCTTTGGCAGGAGCGCCGCGACGGCTCGTTGGATCGGTGCGAGATCGATATCAGACGCGATGGCTGCTTCGTTGGGCTGCTTCTTCAGAGGCTTGTCAACGCCAGTAAGCGCGCGGACGTGGCGCGGGAAGAGCGTGCGGCCCAAGAGTTCGTATGCGATGTCGGCATTGTCCCGCGGTGTCAGCTTGTAGTGCACGCTCAGGAATGCCGTCAGACGTTCGTGGGTCGTGTTGAAGATGGCGTCGTAATACTTGGCCGATGCCTCTGGCAGCCTCTCGGCCTCGGCGATTCCGAGACGACAGGTCCGTAGCGCAGGCTGCCAGAGGAGCAGCTGGAGAAAGCGACCGCAGAAGAGGACGACGGCATCTTCAGCGTCATCGCTGTAGTCGTCGGGCCGCTTGAGGCTGCTCAGATAGAGCTCGCGCACAAGGTCAACGACGGCGAGAAAGAGCTTGTCCTTGCTCTCGAAGTGCGCATAAAGGGACCGCTTCGACGTTGCGGCACGTTCGGCCACGACGTCCATCGACGCGCGCTCGAAGCCCATCTCGAGGAAGACGTCCTTGGCGGTCCACAAGATGTGTTCCCGCAGCTCCTCCCCGCGTCGTGCCATGCGCTCTTCCCTCCAGCTATGTAAACGGTACGGGATAGTATACCTTAGGGTGCCTCAGTGAGAATACGCCGCTCCGCGGCGTCGGAAGGAGACTGACGATGCACTACCGCACGCTCGGGAGGACCGGCATCCGGGTCAGCCCGTACGCCCTCGGGGCCATGATGTTCGGCGCGATCGGCAACCCCGACCACGCGGACTCGATCCGCATCATCCATAAGGCTCTCGATGCCGGTATCAACTTCATCGATACCGCCGACTCGTACTCGGACGGCGAGTCCGAGCAGATCGTCGGCGAGGCCATTGCCGGCCGCCGGGATGGCGTCGTGCTCGCCACGAAGTTCGGCCGGCCGATGGGCATGGACCCGAACCAACAGGGCGGATCCCGCCGCTGGATCACGACGGCGGTCGAGAACTCACTGCGACGCTTGGGCACCGACTACATCGACCTCTACCAGCTCCACCGGCCCGACCCCATGACCGACATGGAGGAAACGCTCTCCGCCCTGACCGACCTGGTCCGCAGCGGCAAGATCCGGGCCTTTGGCACCTCGAAGCTGCCGGCGTCCGACATTGTCGAGGCGCAATGGATCGCCGAACGGCGGGGACTGGAACCGCTGCGCGCCGAGCAGCCCACGTACTCGATCCTCAACCGCGGTATCGAGCGCGAGGTTCTTCCGGTAGCGCAGCGTTATGGCATGGGCGTGCTCGTGTGGAGTCCGCTCGCCCAGGGCATGCTCACCGGACGAGTCCGCAAAGGCCAGCAGACCGACCTCCGTCGCGCAGCCATTTTCAAGCACATCAGCGACGAGTGCCGGATCGACACCGTCGAGCAGATCATCCCGGTCGCCGAGCAGTCCGGCCTGAAGATGACGCACCTGGCCGTCGCGTTCGCGATCGCCCACCCCGGAGTCACTTCGGCGATCATCGGACCGCGCACGATGGAACACCTCGACGACCTGATCGCGGGCTTCGACGTGATGCTCACCGACGACGTACTCGACGAACTCGACAGGATCGTCGGCCCCGGATCCGACATCGGTCAACTCGACATGGCCTACAACCCACTTGACATCGAGACAGCGAGCCTGCGCCGACGCCCGACCAACGAGCGGACCGCCGCGTAGAGCTCGAACGGTTTCCGGCCAGACCGTCATAACGATTTACCCCTGGTAGCGGATGAGCTCGGAACCTGGGAACGTCACACCCTGATGGACCGGGTCGTGCTGGAACGGGTGTGGGAAGTGAGACGGCTGCGAGGGACCGTCTCCCGCATGGAGGAGCAGTAGGGCATAACTAGGGTGTCCGACCGACCTCAGGGCAAAAAGGCCAGGACTACCCTTGGGTTTCCGGGGACCCGGCCGCGATCCTGTGATCAAGGCCCAGATGGCTGCATGGGGTAGGCGTCGTGATCGGCAGGTTCGTAAGGTCACCAATCGAAGGTCTCAGCAGGATCGGCAGTGGAGTCTGGAGTTTCTCGGGACCCCGATGGCGGAGGGCCGAAATTGAGTAGTGCAGCGCCTGGGCGGCTGCATAGTGCAAACCCGGTGACCAGCGGTAATGTCGGGTTTGTAGCCCGAAGGTGCACGATGGTCCTGAACCCCCGCCACCATTGAAACGCTGGTCGGCGCTTCTTGTGCATGGGGCAAGGGCGCCTGACCAGCGGTTTCGCGTTCGGGCCGAGGTCGAAGATCGGGGTTTCTCGGGGCTTTTTCTCGGGACCTACTCAGCTTTGCCCTATGCAGCACCATGCAGAGTGGCGCAGCGCACGCGGCCCGTACGCTGCTGTTTCGCGGTCGAGTCTTCGGTCGAGGGACGATGCATAGGGCTGCACAGGGCATGCCCTATGCACCTGCCCTACTCAATCTCTGGGCGGGGTTCATGGGTGGGACGCAAGAACAAGCCTTGTTGACTGTCCCACTTGACGCCCCTGTACCGAAATTGTCAACGGGCGGGTCCTACGGACACTCTCGACTTCACGCCTGCTCATTTGTCCAGCTGCCAGTTCACCTGGTGTCCAGTGACGGTTCGTGCTCCGGTACGGGATGGCGTGGTCCGACAGGGGTGCCGGCGCGCCGGGGATCGACTGGCCCTGAACCGACTGTCGCAGGTGAGGTGGCAAGCTGGGACCGTGGTCGATGACGAACCGACGTTCCGACACCGACAGGTCACCGTGGCAGGTTCATCGTTGCATATGGTGGAGACGGGCGACCCCGAGGCCGCCCCGTTCCTGTTTCTGCACGGCTGGCCGGAATCCTGGCATAGCTGGCGGCAGATCATGGTGGTGGCGTCACAGCAGGTGAGGGCGATCGCAATCGACCTCCCCGGCATCGGGGAATCGACGGGTGACCCGACCGACGGATCCAAGCGCCAGCTCGCCGCCGCCGTGCGCGGCCTCGTCGACGCCATGGGGCTGAGGAATCTCACCCTGGTGGGCCAGGACGTCGGCGGCATGGTCACCTACGCCTACCTCCGGACGTTCCCGGACCTCAGACGGTCAGTCATCATGGACGTCGTGATACCGGGCATCGACCCGTGGGAGCAGGTGCTGTGCAATCCGTATCTGTGGCATTTCGCCTTCCACTCGATCCCCAAGCTGCCCGAAAGGCTCGTGCAGGGACACCAGGGCGAGTACTTCGACTACTTCTACGACGCCATCTCGGCCGATCCGTCGAAGATCACCCCCGAGGCCCGGACGGCCTACGCGCAGGCTTATGCCACCGACAGCGCCCTGACCGCTGGGTTCAACTGGTATCGAACGTTCCCTCAGGACGCCGCGGCCAACAAGGAAGCCAACAGCCAGGCGCCGATGGCGACACGGCTGCTGTACCTGCGGGGCGAGAAGGAGGGCGGCCAGATCAACGACTACTTGGACGGTTTGCGGTCTGCCGGGATGACCCACGTCGACCATGCACTGGTGCCGAACGCCGGACATTTCACGCAGGAAGAAGCGCCCGAAGACACGTGGCGGCTGATCGCTGACTTTTCCGCTATCTAACTGGCTCTAACCGGCAAATCTTTCAACCGCAGGGCGTTCTCTTGCGGGGACGCTCAGGCGCCGGCCAGGAGTGGCGGTGGTCCGATTGCTGGTCAATCGCGGTCGGCGTCGAGAAGCGCCCAGTCCTGGCGGGTGACTATCCACGCACAGCCGATGCCCACCTGACCGGGGGCGCGGATTGCTTGCGGCTTCTCCTCCAGGAATTGATAGCCGAGACGCGGAGGAATGGCAGCGCTTCTCACGTTCGCCTTGTCGTGGTGGATCTCCACCTGGTTGACCTCAGGAATGGCGAACGCCGCTGATGTCAGGAGTCGTGCTGCACGCATCGCGTACCCCTTCCCCAGGTGTCCAACGCGTGTCCAGGAGGCAATCTCCAGGCTGTGCTCCTTGCGGTTGACATATCCCGAACCTCCGACGACCACTCCTGCCTGGAAGACCCCCATCGGAACCGATCCACCTTGCTCCCAGCCACGCTCCCATTGCTCGATGAGGGCACGTCGCTGCGCGACGGTCTGCGGCTCCTGCGCGATCCAATCCATCCATGGGCGGAGATGCTCGGTGCTTTCCACGACCGCTTCATGCAACACCTCAGCGTCATATGGCTGCTAGGCCCTCACAACAAATTCGCCTTCTTCGACGACTTTCGGTAGTCGCTCTGCCACCCACACACGCTGGCACGATCCTTCGGCCTCTTCCGTCGTTGAAGGGTGAGCGGTGAGCAACCATCCGGGAGTCCCGCTCTCGATATCGAAGTGGACCAATCTGGCTCTTCGCGTTGAAGTGGGGATGACGCCTTCCTGACCATCCACCATCGCGGCCAGAGGTCCCGACATCGTTGCTGCTGTTCACGACAGTCGCGACGAAGGGACCTCTGACATGGGAGACGGTACA
>Ga0326728_10004093_pt1 | contig 43875 bp, 28 predicted proteins | sample MB3enrmetagenome_FD_207602 | JGI IMG/M metagenome (GOLD analysis project Ga0326728, IMG submission 207602) | Lab enriched peat soil microbial communities from McLean, Ithaca, NY, United States - MB31MN | ecosystem: Environmental > Terrestrial > Soil > Wetlands > Peat | place: USA: New York...
GTGTAGACGGTCGCACCCGCGCCCACCGCCGGGCAGGTGAAGCCCGTGGGAAAATCACCCGCAAGGTTGGTAGTAGAATTGGTAATGGCGCTGAACGAGTACCCGTTCGAGCTGTTGGGCAGACCCGTTCCCGCAGTGACCGTGTACGTGATCGGGGCACAATTCGCCCCACCCAAACAAGTTCCGATGCCCGTGCCGTAGCTGCGGTTCAATACCGCCGGCGGGAAGGCGCCACCAACAAGAGGACTGAGCGTTACCGCCAGCGCCGCGTTGATCGGCAAACTCGTGCTGTTGGTCGCGGCGGTCCCGCCGCCCACGCTGCTCGCCGGCGTGCTGAGGTTGCCGGGGTCGTCTAATGCCACCGTAAAGCTGTAGGTTTCTACCGTCGCACTATTAGAAATCGTGCCGGAAAGGCTCTCACTGGCAGCGCCCGTGGTAGGCGTGCCACAAGCCGTACTAATGCCCCCCAGGCCGCTGGGCAAAGTAGTGGGTCCGGTGTCCACGCACCATTCATATGCCGCTGCACCCAAGGTCGAACCTACTGCTCCCAACCCGCCCGTAGCCGCGTACGTCGGTGCGCCGCCGCCCGCATTTATGATCCCGTATGTCCGGTTCACGACCCCCGGCAGCAAGGTGCCGGGATTAGTGGGTGTGGCATTGCCGGTCTGGGTCAACGTCACCCCCAAGGCGGCGTCGACAATCAAGGAATCGCTGTTACCACGTGTACTCCCCGGATCGGTGCTGGTGGTGGCGGCGGGCGTGGCGGTGTTGGCGAAGTCAACCGCCGTGACCGTCGGATGGGTAGTGCCGGCCGCCTGGGTGATGGCGCTGGCCGCCGAACACGTCAGCGTCGGACTTGCAGGGGTGCAAGCGATGGGTGTCGGGAAGTTAGCGTTGGTAAACGTATACCCTCCCGAGGCCCCCAAGCCACCCGCCGCAGTGTAAATCATGGCGGTGCAAGCCCCACCTCCCGGTGTGCATCCGTTTCCTTGGCCGTAAAGACGGCCATCAACGGCATCAGGCCACGCAGGGCCGAGATTCGTCGTTACCGTAAGTTGCGGGTTGACCAGCAAACTCGTGGTCGACGTCACATTCCCATTCGGTACGGCCGGGTTGGCGGCATCGTTCACCGTCACAGTTAAGCCCGAATAAGTATTTGCCGCAGCGGTCACCGTAGCTGCCGAACACGTGTAAGGACTGGTGGTGTTTGACGAGCACGCGAAACCTCCGGGGAAAGGTCCCGGAGACGCCGGGAGGAAAGTGTATCCTGTCACCAATCCCAAGCCACCGCTCGCCGTGTAAGTGGGCGTTCCGTTGCCGACCCCGTAAGGTCGATTGGTCACCCCCGGCAGCAGGTTCGGTGGGTTAGTTCCGGCGGGAATTCCGGCGGGATTCCCTGTCTGCGTCAGGTTAACCGCCAAGGGGGCATTGATGAGCAAACTCGTCGAGTTCGTTGCCGCCTGGCCGCTGAAGACGCTGCTCGGCGTGCTGCCGTTACCCGGGTCGTCCAATTCCACCGTAAAGGGGAAATTTTGGGAGGGCGGCGTGATGGCCGCCGTGATGTCGCTGGACGAGAGGCTCGCGGTGGCGACCCCGGTAGGCCCGAAAGTGGTGCAAGGCCCGCTGGCTGCTTCCACAGTGATTCCCGTCAGGCCCGCAGGCAAAGACGCGGCGGTGTCCACGCACCATTCATAATCCGCTACCGCTCTTGCTCCCAAACCGCCCGTAGCCGTGTACGTGGGCGCAGCGGCGGCCAAAGCACCAGACGCGTAACTGCGGCCAGAGACACCAGGAATCAGGGCGGCGGGATTCGTCGACGTCGGCGTGTCGCCGGTTTGGATGAGCGTTGCGAGGAGCGGCGCATCAACCCACAAGGTATCCGTGCGCGTGCTATTCGGGTCCGTCGCCACCGTGGCGGCAGGCGTGGCGGCGTTGGGGGTATCGGTAACCGTAGTGCTAGGACTATAGGAGATCGAAGCGGCCCCCGCACCGGTGGGATTGGCGCCTATCGTAGTCGCAGTACTGCAACTATAGGTTGTGGGCGTTGTTGCGTTGACCACCGAGCAGGTCAAGCCGGTAATGTTGGAATAATTGTTAACCGTGCCTGGCCACACGTAACCACCCAGGCTGCCGGTGACGCCACCCAGACCGCCGGCGGGTGTATAGACCGCCGGGGCGCAGCCACCGGCTCCCGTGCAACCTCCCCCGGTACCGTAGGCTCGACCACTCACGGCGTCCGGCCAAGTGCCGGTCACTCCGGAGGCAAATTGCGTGGTGCCAATAGCCACGGCAAGGCTTATCTGGGGATAGACAATAATGGAGGTGTTCACCACATTGGTCGTGCCCGATATAACCCCGGTGGGTACGGCGGGATTGCCCCCATCATCCAGCCTGACGGTGAAGGTGATCGGGTTGGCGCTGCCAGCTTGAGTAACAGTATTCGCCAACAAGGTTGCGGTGTTCTCCACGTCCTCCCCGGCCGTGCAGAGGATATTCATACCGGTTCCGTGGGCCGCGAATTGATCGATGAATCCCGCCGGCAGGGCCCCCAAGCTGATGCACCATCCGTAAGCCCCGTTGCCTACAACACTCTGACCCAGCCCGCCCGCAGCCGTGAACGTAGGTGCGCCGGCGCCCGAACTGATTACCCCGTAACTGCGGTTGTTGACTCCAGGCAGCAAGGCGCTGCCGGAAGCAACGGTTGCGCCATTCTGGGTCAACGTCGCCATGAGGGGAGGCTGCAAGGTCAAAGTCGTGCTGTTCGTAAGGGTCGCGACCGGCGTCGACCCGTTTCCGGTGTCATTCAACTGGACAGTAAAAGGAAAAGCGGTGGCAGTGGTTACGGCCTGGGTGATGTCGCTGGTCGCCTCAAGGGTTTCCGAGGGCGATTCCACTTGCGCGGTGCAAACCGAATTTAAATTGTTTCCCGCATTGCTGAAGGTCGCCGGCAGCGTGCCGGCGCTGATGCACCACCTGTAGAGGCTATTTCCCAGCGATCCGGCGTTGATTGCCCCCAATCCTCCAACGGGGGTATAGGTCGGTGTACCAGTCGGTGCATTAATAACGCCGTAAGTCCGTCCGGTGACCGCGTCAAGCAAATTGGTGGGATTGGTGGGGGTGGGATTTCCCGCTTGAGCCAAGGAAAAACTAAGCGGCGAATCGACGATCAATTTATCCGTGCGCGTGCTCAACGGATCGGTGGTGGTAGTGGCGGCAGGCGTCGCCTGGTTGGCGGTATCGGTAACCGTAATGTTAGGACTGTAAGTGATCGAAGCGGCCCCCGAGGTGGTGGGGGCGGCGGTTATCTTCGTAGCGCTGCACGTATCGGTATCATTGGGGTTAGTTACCTTTGTCACGGCACAAGTGTTAAACCCAAGGGTCTGAAGATTATTACCAGCGGCACCCAAGGCCGTCCACACATAACTCCCAGCGCCTGCAGGAATTGTCTCATTGGCCAGGCCGTTGCTGGCGGTATAAACCGCCGGGGCGCAGTTGCCTCCCGTGCAACCTGCCCCAGAGCCGTAGGCTCGACCGCTGACGGCGTCAGGCCAAGTCGCAGTTAGAGTCTGCGCGATTTGGATTGGGCCGTGGACCATCAGGGGGAAGGTCTTGGTAATGGTATTCGCCGGCACCACCGGCAGGGCCTGGCCGGTAACCGTAATTGGGGTGTCCGTAACGCTGATCGTAATTGAGTAGGGGCCAGCCGCGCCGGTCACCATGCTCGGGGTGCCGGTGCTGGTGATGGTGCACTCGCTTTGGGCCGGGGCTGCCGTGGCCGTCACTCCCGGATTGGAAGGCGTGGCAGTGGGAACGGCGCAGGAGACAATCGGCCCGTTTCCAAGGGCGGTGGGTGATCCCACGATGGCCGGCTCGGTTGCCGCAAGAGTCGTTGTAGACACCTGGGTGCACGTGTTCAGGGGCAAGCAGCCCGTCCCCGTACCATAGGGCCTTCCTTGCACCGCATCCATCAACAACGTCGCGTTAATGGAGTACTCGTTGCGCACGACGATGGTGTAAGTGTCTTGGACAGTCTTGACAGGCGCGCTGTTGTCAGTTGCCTGAACAGCCACCGAGTAAGTGCCCGCCGCGCCCGTCACCACGGTCGCGGTGAATAGGGTGCATTGACCCGCCGCGGGTCCGAGCTTCCAGGACATTCCCGCAGGGAGTGCCCCTGACGTAGTGGCACAGCTACTGAGAACTCCGCTTCCACCCGTGGTGTTTAGGACGAGGGTATAAGACCTTCCTGTGATGGCATCCGGAAACTGTGTGGTGGTAATGGTAAGATTACCGCCCCCTCCGGGGGGTAAACCAGGGGGGAGGGACGTAGTCGTTACCCCGCATCCGGCAAATAAACTGACACCGAGAAGACCTAGAATGAGAACGATCCTGTTGGAGGTTTTGCTCACGGCAGGACTCTCCTCTCTCCCAAATAATCGGCGAGTGATTTTGTACCGTTCCAACTTTTTGCGACTGATCCGCATAAGGCCGGTGGCAAGCCGATGCTGTGCAAAACAATAGTGGGAATACATCGCCTCAATAAGTTGGACCGGCACTGGTCTCTAAGAACGTTGGGCTGGAACCAGTTCGAATAAGATCCCATCCTGATCGGGTCAATCATGCCATCCGCTGCTGGCAGGGCAATTCCTTAAGGCCTGGGCACAATCCCAGCCTGCTCCCTCCGCCCGCCCATCGCCTCTCCACAATCTTGCAAGGAATGGCACTTACCAACAGACCACCCTCTCCCGATCTGAGACGGCATTACTTTTTGCAACTTCATTAAGTATCGCGTGCACTACCGCCGTCTGATATAGCGCTTATGAGGGGGGTTTGTCAAGTCCCTGGTGCTACTTCAAATTTATCCGCGCTTAAATCAGACCGGCCCCGCCTGTCAATCCCCGTCGAAGATTTAACCCCTCGATTCCACGATTGTCAAAGCCCGGTTCTCTTCTACACCCATGAATTGCGTCTCATTTTGGGGATAACCTGATAGTGTCCGCAAACCTGCGTCCAAACTCCCGGAAATTGAGAACGGCTGTAAGTGTCTGAAATCGAATAAGCCCTTTGCCAATGCCCCCATCGCTCCCCATCTGCACTATGAGATATCGTAGAAAAACTCTGTATCTCCATATCATGACAAAGGGCAAACAAGAAATCCGCACTTCGAGGTTTTTTGTTCATTTCAGGGATCCAGGGGCTCCAAACCATCACGAGCCCATAATTTCCCTTTTTTTGGGGCAAGGAATTTTCGAGGCATGGTTTTCACTTTTGCCCATTACCCTTACCCTTTGCCTTCTGGTTTGCTCTTGCGGCCCCGCACTTGCGCCCGGCTTTGAGTTTCCGCGCTTCGCGTTTTGCGTTTTGACTTTCCTTCCTTTGCGACTCCGCCGCGCTGCGTTTCCGCACGAGCTAGTTCAATGGGGTTCCAGTGGATTCCCAGGCTACGGCGGGGAAACGAAATGGCCCCCTTCACATTTGTCTGCTTGACAAACCCCTCGCCTTTTGCTAAACAGCTATTGGATTTAAGATAGTTCCTTTTGCATTGACTTAAAGGTGGGATAGACCGCAGCGACTTGTCATGGAGAGCCCTTCCTTATATAGGTCCCGTATAGGTCTCTCGAAAAGGAGAAAACCGATGTTCTCCCTCCGTTCGCCTTCGCGATTTTGGCTGATCTTTGCATTGGTTATTGCCGGCTTCGGCACGCTGGCGAAAGGTCAAACCATCAGCGGCACAATCGAAGGAACGGTTCTCGACCAACAAGGTGGCATTCTTGCGGGCGTGGGCGTAACCGCGACCAATGGGGAGACCGGGCTCAACTATCAAGGTGTGACCGACACAGCCCGCGGCTTGTTCGTTATCCCGGAAGTCCCTCCTGGTGTCTACCGCGTGCGCGCGCAGTTCAGTGGATTCCAACCCCAAGAGCATGATTCGGTGCGGGTGGACGTGAATCGTTTGACCGAAGAAGACTTCGTCTTAAAGATCTCCGTCTCCACCACGGTGGTGGTTGTGCAATCGGATGCCCCGATGACCGACATCAACATGCCCACGCAAGGGGAAAATTTCAACCAGACGCAGATTCGTGAATTGCCCCTCCTCTCGCGCGACGTCAACAACCTTGCTTTGTTGGCGCCGGGGGTGATGAGCGTTCGCACTTTCAGCTTCGCCAGCACGCTCGTGCCCTTTGCGGCCAGTGGCTCCTGGGGCCGCTATAACAATTTTATTGTCGATAGCGTCAGCAATAACGAACCCATTTTCGGCGGCGCCGCGACGCAATTTAGCAATCCTGATATCTTTTCTGATTATGCCATATTAACCAGCGTCCCCAAAGCTGAGTTCGGCCGCGATAGCGGTTCGACCGTGAATGTCATCACCAAGAGCGGATCCAGCAAAGTGCACGGAACAGCGTTCTGGTTTGGCCAGAATAACGATTTCAATGCCATGACACGCGCCGACACGGCAGCGCTTCTCACCACGACGCCTCCTTATTACGAGCAAAAAGTGGGAGGCACGTTGGGAGCCCCCCTGGGGAAGAAGGACACCTTCATCTTCCTGTCCTATCAATTTGACCGGTCCCGCACGGACCTTTCCGACGTTTACCCGGTGGTTTCGACGCTACCGACCGCCACGGGGTTAACGGCCCTTCGAGGTGTCGCTTCGCCGTCTGCGGCCCTGAGCACCATGCTGGCTTTCCCGTCCGTCGAAAGTATCCCCGGTTTGGTTGGCCAATGCTTCGCCGCCTCGCCTTCAACGATTACCGGCAATCCGATTCCCACCTCGAACCCGTGCTTTTCTAACAATGTCGCTACTGGCCTGGCGAGTCCCATCTCTGCTCAGTTTGGGAGCTATGACGTCCCGGAGGGCAACCTGTTCGATTTGTATGATCACCAGGCGTCCGCCCGCATTGACCGCCGCCTGAACGATTCCAATGATTTTTATGTGCGCTACCTGGTGGATGATCTAAATACGCCGCAAGCAGTTTTGAACCCGGCCGGCGACGTGGCCTTTAGTGATTTGGGAACTCTGCCGGACTCCCGTTCGATCCTTCACCAGCGCACCACCAGCGCCCTGCTCGACGAGCGCTATGCTCGCGCCACCTCCCTGAACGAGATGCGCTTCTCTTTCGGCCGCATCGCCCAGGGGATTGGAGCATATAATCTGCCCGCGAACCTCCTCAACACGGTCCCGGCCGCGACGGTGGCGGATAATTTCGGCGAATTCGGTGGGTACGGAGCAAATTTTCCTTCCGCCGGGACCCAGTTCACGCTGGGCCAGGATACCAGCGCCGCCATCACCCACAGCAACATCTTCGAAATTCAGGAAAACTTTTCACTAACTCGCAACCGCCATTTCATCAAGATGGGCGCGGATTTTGTCCACACGCAAAGCAATATTCTTGACGTGCCTTCCAATCTGGGCCATTACTTTTTTGGGGATCGTTCTAGTCCTAATGGAGGCGGTTTGCAGGCCTTTCTCACTCAACCGACCGCTGGCGCCGCCAATGCATTCTGTGGAGCGGCCGTCACTGCATCCGGCGCCTTCACCTCTTTTCCAAGCTGTGCCTACGCCGTGCTCCAAACCTTGCCGGACGTTTTTACCAACAGTTCCGGCGTCATTACCGGCCAAGGCCAAAATGAATTGCCCTTACGGGAAAGTGACGAGGCGGTCTTCATCCAGGATGATTTTCGTGTCCGCCCCAATGTCACTGTGAACCTGGGACTTCGTTATGAGCGCTTCGGGCAGCCGATCGACGGAATCCTGAAGCTGAATCCCGCTGGCGGACCTATTATCCCCACGAGCGCCGGCGACTTTGGCCCGCGTTTCGGCATCGCCTGGTCTCCGGGAGTGGATCGCAAAACGGTTTACCGTGCGGGCTATGCCTTAATGTATAACCAGATGCCGCTCAATATTCCCCTTTTGATGTGGCAAAGCGCCCCCATCTCGCCGGAAATTGCCACGATCACTCCCTTCGGCATGCAAGCTGCGCTTTCCGAGAATATTATCAACACGCCGAACCTCAGGTTACCGGTTACGGGCAACTATCCCACTTCACCCCTGACATGGCAGAATGTTGCCACCACCATGGTTTCCGCGTGCAGCACTACTGGCCTTCAGCAAACCACGAATTTTTCCAGTCCTTTCGCTGCCCAGACGACCGCCCCCGCAAGCGGACTTGGGATTCCTCTGACGAACTGCTCGACGCAGGATACGGTCTCTCCAAACCTCGTTACTCCCTTCATTCAAACCTGGTCCCTGGGTGTCCAGCGGGAGCTTTCTCGCAATATCATGTTCGAAGTCAATTATGTCGGGACGAAGGGGAGCAAACTCTATCAGCGCGCCGATCTGAACCCCTATCAAGGATGGAACATGAACTGCTTGAATCCCGCTCCGCCGCTAACCGGCTCAGCCGGTCCCGCGTGCTTGAATGAGCGCGTCAATCCGAATCGCGGCGACATCACTGCCGTCACCAACGCCGGGGTCTCCAGCTATAATGGATTGCAAGCTTCGTTGAATACGCGCACTTTGAACCTGCGTGGAAACTCCCTGACCTTCACGGCGGCCTACACCTGGAGCCACATGATCGACACGGACAGCGAAATATTCGGCCCGGGCGTCCGCGTACTCCAGTACAGCAGCATTCTCTCCACGTTGCAACTGTCGGCTCAAGGAATTTCCTCGATTGAGGCTATCACTCCCTTCGGGCAAGACAGCAGCTTGGTGCCGAGCGCGGTGGTCAACTCGGGATCCGAGCGGGGAAACTCCTCTTATGATCGCCGCCAGCGTTTGGTGTTCAGCGAAATCTGGGGGCTGCCCTCACGCCCCGACTATACACGAGCGGCGAGAGCCGTTCTGGGAGGCTGGTATTTGAATGGCGTCGGAACCGCGCAGAGTGGCCAACCCTTTAGCCCTTTGAACGGAGTTCCCGTGATCGGGGCGGGGGCGGGCGCGGGAGCTTGCGCGGATGCCAATGGCGAGGGATATCTCACCAACACCCGTCCCAATATCGGCACTCTCTCCGCCCCCTTGAACACCGTAGCCCTTCTTGCTGACCCGACATGCCGGAGCGCCAGCCTCGGTTATGTGAGCCTGACTGGACAAACCATTACGCCAGCGAGCGCCCACTTTGTGCAGGTTCCCCTGGGGACAAACCAAGGAGGAAATGCCGGCCGCAACATCCTGACGGGGCCGGGCATCTTGGATTTCGATTTCTCCCTGTTCAAGCAATTCCGCTGGGGTGAGAGCAAAACGTTGGAGTTTCGCTGGGAGGTTTACGACGTCTTCAACCACCCCATTTACAGCAATCCCCTGGGCAACATATTCGCTTCCAACGCCCAACCATCGCCTGGATTCGCGTTCTCGCCGAGTGCCACCGCCGCATCGGTCACCGGCTCTATCCCGGAAAACTCCATTGATGCCAAAGCCATCGGCGGCGCCCACGATTTCCTGAGCAAAGGCTACATGAACACCGGCAACCGCACGATGCAGTTCGGCATTCACTTCTCCTTCTAGACCGGGATCACTCCAAACCTCCCTCCCTCATCTTTGTGCTAAAGCCAAAGATGGGGAGGGAGAACGCCCCCACTCAAATCACCGAGGTCATCGTGCCCTGCGCGCGGGGAGTGCACCCTGCTTGGCAGCGCTTTTAAGAAAAGCCCGGTTGGCTGGGCAGAAATTTGGACGTGTGCGTGCAATGGTGCCGCCACCCTAGGGTGTAGGTGGGCACGTGGCCCTTCCGGGTTCAGCGGGGTGCGATACTAGCGACATTGTGTCCGTTTCTAAACGTGGTTACGGGGCTTGAGCACCTCATGATTTCGGTGACTAAATGTCGCCAGACCGGCCGCGAGACCATCGGCGAGATCAATCCCCTGGCTGAGAGCATTTATGAGCCCGCCTCGCACCAAAACCTGCTGTACAACCCTTTGCGAACCAACCGGGGATTTCGCCTGGTAAGTTCGCGGAAGCCGGGAAAAGCAGGCCCAGAAAGTGGGTGTAACCACGGATTGGAAGCCCCGCTCTTCCGGCAGGCCCGGAAAGGCGCCCCTGCGTGGTGAGAAATCCAGGCCTAAACGACCTCAGACCATTCCCAAAATGGTGAGCCCCAGGGTTGAAAAAGGTTGCGACGCCTGTGGGGCGAGATGCCCGACCCTAACAAAGGATGTGGAGGCTTAAGATAAGGCGGGCACTGACCGAGCAGAATTCAGGGCGGTGGCAAAGGCCTTCGTCGCGACCGCGCCTTAGAAGGTAACCCTTACCGCTATGCTGGTGTTAACCGGCCTGCCTTTCGCGGTGGGGGCCTTGAATTTCCACCCTCGCGCCGCTTTCTGCACTTCCGAGCCAAAGCCGCTGGTATCGTTCAAAATCTGATTGGGAGTTACATTCCCATTTTCATCGACCATGATCTTGATTAGCACCATGCTCCCGGCCGGCGCGCCCTGCACGGGGGGCATGGTGAGGTTCGTGGATTGGAGACCGCCATCCACGTTGTAATCAGGCACCAACATTCCCTTGCGCCAAGGAAGCGTCAAAGGTTGGGCTGTGCCCCCGGACAGGGGCGTAACGACCGGGTTGTGCCCGGCCGCGGGCGGAGCTGGCGGCGGGGGCACGGGGGCCTTCGGCTCGGGTTTGGGCGGCACGTTGACAGCGGCAATCTTTTGCAAGACCGCGGCATAGCGGTCCGCGGCATCAGGCCGTTTTGCAAGGAGGGCTTTGAATCCCGCCGCCGCGCCCGGTAAGTCGCCGCTATTTTCCTTCCTGACCGCATCATCCCATTTTGCCTGGTCCGCTGCCGCATTCTGCTTTTCTCTGATCTGCTGGATGTGTGATTGGGCTTGGTCTTTGAATTCGGGATTCGCGAGAAGCCCATTGAATTGACTCAGCGCATCGTCCAAGCGTCCAGCAGTCTCCGCCTGGACGGCAGCGTCAAACTTTCCCTTGGCCGCTGCGGCATTCATCTTTGCGGTGATTTCTTGGACGTGCTTTTGGGCCTCGGCCCCAAACGTTCCGCCCTGCCCCTGGATGTCCTTGAATTTAGCCAGCGCGTCTTCCAGATGGTTACTATTCTCCGCCTGGACGGCAGCGTCGAATTGTTGCTTGACCGCTGCGTTTTTCGTCGCGTCCTGTATCATCTGATCAAGCTTAGGAACGCGCTGCCTCGCTTCAGCTTGGTAGGTCCCCGGTTTCCCGGCTATGGCTTGGAATTTAGTCAACGCACCCTGTAAGTCTCCCCGATTCTGCGTTGCAGCCGCGTCATCGAACTCCGTCTTTTCTTTCAAGATTGGCGCAATCTGTTCAAGCTGCGTTTGCGCTTGTTGCGCAAAGTTCGAATCGGGAACTTTGAAACCGATGACTTGCTGGAAAAGAGCCTGTGCCTGGGCATACTCCTTCTTCTTAAAGGCTTGCGTCGCCTTGTTGAACGTATCCTTTTCCAGCCCGGCATTATCCACACCTTTAATTTGTTGCTCGACGATGGGAATGGCTTGCTTTGCCTGATCTTTCATCGTTCCGTTCATATCGGCAACTTTAGTGTATAGGCTGAGGGCATCTGTATACTTCTTCGCATCCTGGGCAGCTTGGGCCTGACGGAAAAGGTCCTGCTCGGAGGGTCCCTGCGGTTGTTGGACGATTGTAGTACCACCCGGCTGGCCGGTACCTGGTCCCACCGGCGGGTGGGGGCCGAAGATCTTGTAGCCACCGATCGCCAGGACTAGCACCACCACTGCGATCCCGACCCACATGATCATGGGCGACTTCTTGGGCGGTTCCACTCTTACCGCCGGTGGCGGAGTTGGCGTTACCCGTTGTGGTGCCGGGGCTGGTGTCGGAGCTGGAGCCGGTTTCCTCTCCACGCGCGGGGGCGGCGGCGGCTGAACTTGTGGTGGGTGTGCGGGTGGCGGCGGAGGCAGTGGAATCGGGAGAGGCGGTTCCAATGCTTTCGGCTCCGCGCCGGCCTGCGACTTGATGGAAGGATGCCGCAAGAGTGTGGCCGCATGCGCGTCGGCAGCCGGTTCAGCTTTGGCCGCCTCGGTTATCTGGGTCGCTTCTACCGGGGCTTGCGCATCTGTCACCGTGGGCGTAAGTGCGGTGGGCCTTGCGGGCGGAGCCGGTTCCGTCGCTCGCGGGGTGTCAAGCCGGCGGCGGAGTTCGTCCGCAGCCTGCATCGATCGCGCGGCGTCACTGACCGGCGGGGCCTGGAAAGGCGCCGTCTGCGTTGGAATGCCGGGCACGGGCGATGGCGCGGGCGCAGCCGGTTCCGCCTTACGCCGACTCAACTCTTGCAGCTTCTGCTGCACCTCTTCCGCATCCGGATAGGCTTGCTGCAATGCTGTCAGCTTGCGTTCCGCCTCGTCGAACTTCTTCTTGGAAATCAGACTCTCAGCCTGGGTCAATCCCTCCTTAAGGTGCTGCTCCAGCTCGCGTTCCTGGCGTTCCTTTAGAATGTCGGCGAGGAATTTTGTGGCCTGGGCGTTGGCCGGGTCGAGTTGCAACGCGCGTTGGTACTCGCGCTCCGCGGCCCGGGCATCTCCCCGATGCATGGCACGCTGACCCGCGCTGATCGCCTCACGAACCTGCCGCAGGCGATCGCGTTGCTGGACAGCCCGCCCTTTCAGGTCGCGCACGCGCTCGTCGCCGGGCGCCAGCTCCTGGGCTTCGGTCAGAATCCGGACAGCCTCACCAAATTCACCTTGATCAAAGGCGTGTTGGCCTCCCGCATATAACCGGTCCAACTTCATCCGCTGGTCAAGCTCCAGCAGCTTCTGGTCAATCTCGGTGGAATCGGGGAACTCCTGTTGTAATTCCAGAAGGGCGCGTTGCGCATCGTCGAATTTCCCCTCGACAATCTGGCTGTCAATTTGCAGCAACGACACCCGGAATTGCTCGTCGCGCTGACGCGCGCGCTGCTGCTTTTGAATCTGCTCCAACAGGTTGCTTGCCTGGGAATTCGCCGGATCGAGTTGAAGGGCTTTCTGCAGCTCGCGTTCTGCCGCGACCGCATCTCCCTGGCGCATGGCCCTTTGGCCAGCGCTCAAGGCCTCGCGGACTTGCCGCAGCCGGTCGCGCTCCTGGAGCGCCCGCTCCTTCAGCTCCCGCGCCTGGTCGTTCTGTGGATTCAGCTCCAGGGCTTCGGTAAGAGCCCGGACGGCTTCCGCATATTCGCCCTGGTTGAAGGCGCTCTCGCCGTCCTGGACGAGTTTCCGCGCCTGGAGGAGTTGGTCCAACGTTTGCAGCTTCTGGTAGACCTCGTCCGAGCTGGGAAATTCCTGCTGAAGTTCCAGGAGCTGGTTTTGCGCCTCTTCGTACTTGCCCGCGGAAATCAGGTTGTCGGCCTCCCACAATACTTCTTTCAGCCGGAAATCCCGCTCGCGCGCAAGTCGATCCTGCCGGATCTCCTCCAGAAGTTCCGCGGCCTGGGCGTTTTCCGGGTCAAGTTGACGAGCTCGATTTAACTCTTGTTCCGCCGTGGTCAGGTCGCCTTGCTTCATGGCCCGCTGGCCGGAGGTCAAGGCCTCGTGCACCTCCTGCACGCGGTCCTGCTCACGCAGGGCCTTATCCTTGAGGTTGCGCGCCTGGGTGTCCGCCGGATTCAACTCCTGCGCTTGGTCCAGCATGCGAACGGCCTCGGCGTATTCGCCGCGGTTCAATGCTTGCTCCGCTTGCGCCACTAATCTCTTGGCTTTGGTGACCGGGGAGAGTTCCGCAGAAAGCTCGCCGTGCAGGCGCTTCGCTTCGATGTTGGTATTATCGATGATCAGGACTCCCCGCACTTTTTCTTTGGCGGCGTCGTAATCACCCTTATCCCGAAGATCCTTCGCTTCCTGAAGCATGTCGCCGATAAAACTCAGTTGCAGGCCGCGGGCGATGGGCGTCAGACCCGCCAGCATTTCCTCCAGCGACTGGTAACGCTCCTCGTTGTTCTTCTTCAGGCCTTTGCTGATGACCGTGTCGAGCTCGACCGGCACTCCCGGGCAGCAGCGGCTCAGAGGTTCCGGTTCCCCGCTCAAAATCCTGGCGATGATGGCGGCGATGTTCGATCCGTCGAAAGCCTTCTTGTAAGCAATGAGCTCGTACACCACGCAGGTCACGGACCAGAGGTCAGACCGGCCATCGACTCGCCCGTCGTTGATCTGTTCCGGCGGAGCATAGTGGATGGTCCCCAGGAACATCCCGGTCTTGGTGAGGTGCGTGGCTTCCAAATGGGCAATGCCGAAGTCCACCACCTTGACGACGCCCTCATTCGTCACCAGGATGTTCGCAGGCTTCACGTCGCGATGCACCACCCCGTGTTTGTGCGCGTGGTCGAGGCCCTCGCAAATTTGGTGCACCAATCGCAGCTTGGCGGCGAGAGGAATTCGGGCGCGCCGGTTGATGATGCTTTGGAGGCTTTCACCCTCCACAAATTGCATGGCGATATAGGGCCGGCCGTCCCCCTCTCCCATATCGTAGATCGTCACAATATTCGGGTGCTCGAGAGTCCCGGCGGATTGCGCCTCCCGGTAAAAGCGCTTGAGGATTTCGGGGTCGGAAACCAGTTCGGGATTAATGGTTTTGAGCGCCACGATGCGCCCGATGAAGGGGTCACGGGCCTTGTAAACAGTCCCCATGCCGCCCTGGCCCAACTCGGACAGGACCTCGTACTTGCCGATTTTTTGCACAACTTTCTGCTGGTCCATCAGCTTGTGCTCTCAACCTGGCAGATCTCAGCTAAAATCACCGTGATATTGTCCGGACCACCGCCCTCATTGGCGCGCGTAACCAAGTGCGTGGCTTTTTCCTGAAGTCCAATCTCCAGTTCCAGAGTCTCCACGATTTCTCCCGGAGGAACAACTTTGTAGAGTCCGTCACAACACAGCAAGAGAAAATCCCCCGGCTGGATATCGACCGCCGTCATGACCACTTCGACTTCCGCTTGCGCCCCCACCGCCTGGATCAGCATCTCCTGGATTTGCGCATCCACTTTGCTGGAGTCTTCACCGCGGGTGCGCAACTGGTTTCCGATGGTCTGATCCTGCGTCAATAACAACAACTTTCCCTCGCGGAAGAGGTAGGCGCGCGAGTCCCCCACCTGGGCCAGTTCCGCGTGCGGTCCGTGCACCAGCAATGCCGTCAGGGTCGTCCCCATCGTCAGCTTCTCGGTGCTACTTTGCGCGTGGGCGTAAACCACTTTGTGCGCGGCTTCTACCGCTTTTTTCAGCGCAGCGGGCAAGTCCGTCTGGCCATTTTCGGAGGCCTGAAGTTGGTTGACAAGTTCTTTGGCGAGGTTTTCAATACACATGCGGCTGGCCACTTCGCCGGCAAAGTGTCCGCCCATGCCATCCGCGACGGCCATCAACAATTTGCCATTTTCAATCCCCACCGTGCCCGGCTCACCCGCTTGCGGACGACCCCTGCCATCCAGGGGGAGAACCATATGATTGTCTTGGTTGTCACGCCGTCGGCGGCCCACATCGGTGACGTGAGCGACACGCGCGCACAGGCGGAGTACACCCTTATCCTCACCGCTAATGGACGATACTTCTGGCACGTGATCCGCCACCGGGAAGACCCTTCCCCTTCGCGTTCTGTTTGTAACAACCCTACCGGGATTTCTCTACAAGTGTAGTTTAACTAAAATTTTGGGAAATGCAAGCGATGTGCAAATTTTCCGGGATGCCCCCCGAACACCGGGGTAACCCCTTCTAAGGCTTGAATGCAAAAAAGAGGAGTAGAGCCACCGTCACAAGAAAAAGGCCACCGAGAATAAGCATAGGCACCCAGACCTTGCGCTTCATGCCGGCGGGGTGGGCAGGCGTGTCCTTGGCAATGTAAGGCGCGGGTCGAAACCGCGGGGGTGGCTCACGGTAGGGCGGAGGGACCGGGGCAGGAAGGTAAGGGGCGCGGGAGGGCGGGGGAGCCGGACCCGTGAGATTCGCGGGCGGGCGGCCGCCGGCAGGCGGAACCCCCGTCGGTAGCGGGCCGGCTATGGCCTTCACGTTCTCGATCATTCGCGTGTACTCCCCCGGCTGCGCCCCCCCTGGCACCGGGGAGAGGCCCGTCGCCGGCACGGGAGGCGACGGAACTAACCGAGTCGCTTTTTCTGACTCCGCGAAGGCTTTGCGGGCGAAGGGCGGCGAAGGCGGCGCGGAGGGTTCCTTCTTGACCCCCACTGCTGGCCTCGGCCCTCCGGGAACGTTGGGGAAACCCTTGGCAGGACTGGCCCCGATCCTTCCCGCCACCGGACTTGCAGCCGGCGGCGGGACAAGGGGCAAGCCCCCCGCCGCGGTCGGCTCCGCCTCTTCCGGCCCGGGTCCCGGCACGATGGGCACCGGGGCGGTCATGATCCCGGACTGATCCGGCGCACCCGACAAGGTCGGATGCGAGCGCGGCTTGCTGCTTTGGAACACCACTTCAAATCCCTTGGGACTCGGCCGAGGAGGAACGTTCTCCGCCAACTTCCCCTCCCCCTCTTTCTCCTCGTCCACGTCGGGTGTGGATGATAACGCCGCAGCTTGCAGCGGGGCTTTGTCCTTCTCGACCAGCAGCCCCGCAAAATCCAGAGGCGTTTGCGTCTCGGGGCCAGCGGCAACAAGCGGCACGCCAGGTTGTGGAGATAGCTTGGAAACCTCCGCCTCACGCGGCGCCGGGGGCGGTTTCATCACTTCGGTGGGCGCCAGAACCGCCGCATCCGCAAACCTACCCGCGTCACCCTTGGCCTCTGCCGGGCCGGCATCTGCGGCAGGCGTGCGTTCACGTTCAGCAGACTGCCCTTTGAGAGTCCGCATGGGTTCGGTGGGAGCATCCTGAATGTTTGAAGACGACCGCCCCGTTAGATAATCCGCCAGATCCTCGGAAACCTTGGAAGGGCTTTCCGCGCCTTTTGGCGAAGCGGGCGGCGTGGGAATGGATGCCGCGTGTCCGGCAGGTTCGGCCGGGGAGGACTTCTCCCAAAAGCGGGAAAAGTCAGTCGGACCGTGATCGCTGACTTCCGATGAGGCAGCGGGAATCTCCGGAGGCGGTATCAAAACACCGGGGCTTTTTTCCGGAGCGGGAACGGGTGGCTGTGCCGCGGGCGGCGCCGGGGAAGGGGGAGCGGGCTCGCTCACCGGAAAGTGCGATATCTGCCGCAAAACCTTGGTGGTGAAATTGCGCGTGAATTCAATCTTACTTAAATCCGGAGTTACCTCTCCCGCAAGTTGAGCGTCCCCTTCTTTCCCCGCGTGCGCCTCGGTCACCGACTGGAGCCATTGGCGAAGGTCCAGACATTCCGGCACATCCGCCGTCACCACAAAGATGCGGCCCTCATCCTCTCCCATATCAAGAAAATTCCGGCTCTCTTCGGCCGATGCGCAGCGAAGAAATTTGAAGATCAAGGAAGCCAAATCGGGCTGCGGGGAGGGAGTTTGACCTGCGGCAAGATGGTGCACAAGTACGGGCCGCCCCGAGGAGATCTGTAGCGCCCGGAACGATCGGGATTCGCCATCACTCAGCGCCGACACAACCTCGTATTTTCCCTGGAAGCTCGCCATTTGGCTCCCATCTGCCTACCTGTTTTATATTATCACGAAAATGCATCTTGGGAGCGGTAATGCTACGCGACGAGGCTTTGTGAGGCACCCGGGTATTATCACGCTTTATATCGATGGGCGGCATTTTTTCCGGCCCCCCTCAGCGAATCTGTGTTGCTTGACCCGAAGATGATGTAAGATGTGCCGTGTGAAACGCCGGAAACAGCCCTCGGAATTTTCGGCAGGCGCAAATCCGGACGGCTTCGCCCCACGCCGCACATGCTCATGGGGATAACCTCCCCGGTTTGCATGTCACGCCGTGGGATCCCCGAGAGGCAAGAGGTCAGGGATGGGCGCAGACCAGACTAACTTTGCAACCACACTCAACGCCGAATTGCGGCCTGGACCCCGCAAGGAAAACCTCGCGCTCATTTATCAAGAAGTTCTGACCGTCATCACCCGCTTGCGCTTGAGCCGTCAAGCCGTGATGGACGCTGAGGCTTTTCGCAGCTCGATGAAGGCGGCCCTTACTGCCGCGCAAGACGATGCCACGCGCAAGGGATACACGCCCGAAGGCGCACGCCTGGCCACTTTCGCGGTGGTGGCCTTCCTCGACGAATCGGTCGAGAACGCGAATGACCCCACCTTCGCGGATTGGTCCCGCCTGCCGTTGCAGGAAGAAATGTTTGGCGACCCCACTTCGGGCGAAATTTTTTTCCAGTGTATTGACCGGCTGCTGGCGCGCACCGATTCCCCGGAGGATGCGGATGTGTTGGAAGTCTTCGCACTCTGCCTGCTGCTGGGGTACGAGGGACGATACAGCACGAGCGGGCGAGAGGGCGTGCGTCCCATCGTCACCAAGATCGCGGATAAGGTGCAACGCATCAGGGGACCGCGCCGTCTGGCTCCCGACTGGGCGCCGGCGCAGGATGCCGTGCTGCAACCGCCGGGTGATCCCTGGGTGCGGGCGCTCATCCTCGGCACGGTGGGAGCCTTATTTCTCGCCGTCCTGTTTTTTGTGGGTTTCAAAGTCGCCCTGCTGTCCGGGGCATCCGGATTACACTCGATCGGTCAGCTTATCCCTCACTAGGAAGAAGCCGTGAACACTGCGTGGAAATATTGGATTGTCGCGATTGCTCTCATCGTGTGGATCGTGCTGGCTTGGCTGGCGGGTCCCTGGATGAACTTGCAAGGGAAAGACCTCTGGGTCCTGCGCGGCGCACTGATCCTGATCGGCCTGGCGGCTTTCATCACCTCGGTGTGGTGGTTTAGAGAACTCGATGAAGAGCGCCTGGCGCAAATAACCGAGGAAGGGATGCCGGGCGCTGATGAGATCGACATCCTGATGCGAAAAGCCCAGGTGAGCCTGGACGCTCTGCAACTCGGCAAGGCGGAGTTTTGCGATTTGTCCGCAGTTCTGGTGTTGGGTGAAGCCGGCTCCGCCAAGACCAGCGTCGTCCTGCATTCCGGCCTTGATCCCCAACTGCTGGCAGGCCAGACGGTCCAGAACAACATCCCCATCCCCACTCGCGCGTTGAACCTGTGGTTCATGCGGCCGTTTATCGTGGTGGAAGCCGGCGCACCCTTGCTCGAGGAACCGCCGCGGTGGGCGCATTGGGTGAGGAAGTTTGCGCCCGGAGGGAGCCAGTTGCTGGGAAAAGCCGCTGCTGCCCCGCGCCTGGCGCTGGTGTGCATCGACTGCGAAAAATTCCTGACCCCGGGTGTCGCCGAAACCCTGGGTGCGAGTATCGACCATTGGCGGGCGCGCCTTCGCGAGACTTCCCAGTTGCTGGGCATCAACCTCCCTGTCTATGTGGTCTTTACGCGGGCTGACCGCATTCAGTTTTTTCAGGACTACGTGGCGCCGTTAACCGATGAGGAGGCCTCGCGGGTCTTCGGCGCGGCGCTCCCCCTGGCCGCTTATTCTTCCGGCAACTACGCGGAACTGGAAACCGCCGCGGTTTCCGCCGCCTTCGATAATCTCTTGCAAAGTCTGGCGGATTGGCGGCTGACCTTACTGGCGCGCAAACTCGATACCCCCCAGGCTCCCCCCATCTACGAATTTCCGCGCGAGTTCAAGAAGCTTCGATCGTTCCTGGTGCCGCTGCTGGTGGATATTTGCCGGCCCAGCCCTTCGCGCACCACTCCCTTTCTTCGCGGGTTCTACTTCACGGGGGTCAGACCCCTGGTGATCACCGCGCCGCGTGCGGAGCCGGCCAAAGAGGAAACGCCCGCGCAGGCCGAGGCCGCACTCGGCGACTTGAGCGCCACCCGGATGTTTGATATCAAGAAGGCGAAGGCCGCCGCCGCGAAGCTGGCCGGTGCTCCCGAGGCGCTGGAAACTCGCCGCATCCCGCAATGGGTCTTTCTTCCTCAACTTTTCAAGGAAGTGCTCTTCAAAGACACCACCGCCCTCACCACCAGCACCTTCAGCACAAGAATCGGCCTGCGCACAAGATTTCTCCTGGCGGCTGCGATGGGAATTCTCCTGGTGCTGATTGTCGGCTTCACGGTCTCCTCGGTTCGCAACAAGCGCCTGGAAAATCAGGTCGTCGGCGCCGCGCAGGATCTTTCGGATGTGCACGTCACGGGCCGGCAACTGCCCTCTCTGGAAGACCTGAATAAGCTGGAAACGCTCCGCCAGTCCGTTGAAACTCTGGAGAACTATCAGCGCCAAGGCCCGCCCTTCAGCATGCGCTGGGGGCTGTACATCGGCAATTCCCTGCTTCCCGATGCCCGGAACATTTACTTCCAGCATTTCCAAGAAATCCTTTTCGGGCCGGCGCAAGCGGCTCTGCTGCAAACCCTTTCCTCGCTTCCCGCATCTCCGCTCCCCAACAGTCGATATGATCCGGTGTTTGAGGCATTAAAGGCCTATCTGCTGACGACCTCCGATTCCGCGAGGAGCGATCGCAAGTTCCTTTCGCCCGCCCTCCTGCGGGCCTGGGCGGAAGGCCGGGATATCAATCCCGCGCGCCTGCAATTGGCGCAAAGGCAATTCGACTTCTACACCAACGAATTAACAACCGGAAATCCCTTCTCGTCTGAGAATGATGCCCAGGTCGTAGCGCGCGCGCGCCATTACCTGGCACAATTTTCCGGCGATGAGCGTGTGTACCGCTCGATCCTCTCGGCGGCGGAAAAAGCCAACCCTCCCATCGATTTCAACCACAAGTTTCCCAGCGCCGCGGAGGCCGTCGCCGAGCAAACCGAAGTGAGCGGCGCCTTCACCCAGGGCGGCTGGAATTTCATGCAAAGCGCCTTGGAGAATCCCTCGCAGTATTTCAGTGCGGACTCATGGGTCCTGGGGCTGGAGAGCCTCTCCGCGGCCGACTTGGCGAAACACGCCGATAATTTGCGTCGCACCTATCAACGGGAGTACATCGAGCGATGGCATTCTTTCTTGCGCGACGCGAACGTAAATCACCCCGTTGGCCTGGCCGACGCATCACAGGAACTTCGGAAACTTTCCGGCGACCAGTCCCCACTCCTTGCCTTGTTTTGTGTTGCCGCGCAGAACACCGAGATCGATCAACCGGACGTGACCAAGGCCTTCCAAGCCGTCCAGTCGGTGGCGCCGCATGACTGCCAGAACCAATTGGCAGGCCCGCCCACCGCCGCCTACCTCAGGAGCCTGAGTGATCTTCAGGCTTGCGTGGACCGCGCCGACAACAGTCCCCCCGATCAAAAAGATGCCGCCAAAACTCAGTGCTTGAGCGATGTCACCCAGGCGGAACAAGCCGTCACCAATATCGCCCAAGGGTTCCAACCTGACCCGGAGGCCCACTCCGACCAAACCGTAAAGGACCTGCTGCTGGCTCCGATCAACACCGTCGCAACCCTCCTGCGCCCGGGCCCGGTCAGCGCCGCGCCCTTGTGCCAGCAGATGAGCACTCTGGAATCCCAGTTCCCCTTCAATCTCCAAGCCTCCAGGGTGGTTTCTTTGCAGGAACTCACCAGGGTGTACGCCCCCAACAAGGGCGTGCTTTCACAGTTCTATGCCTCGGCACTGAAGAATCTCCTGCTCCCCCAAGGCACGGGCTACGCGCCCAATCCTGCCTCCCGGCAAAAGGTGAAGCTGCCGTTCCTCAGCTTTTTCAACCGCGCCATGGGCGTGCAGCGAGCGCTCTATCCGGACGCCGGGGCCAAACTGGAATTCCGCTACGCGCTCCGTCCGCGCGCGACGGAGAACGTCAGCAGCCTTGACCTGAGCATTGACGGGCAAAGTCTAAGCTTCAGCGGCGGCGCCGCGCAGTTCTACCCCTTGAGCTGGCCCGGCACTTCCGGCCAGGGAGTAAGGCTGACGGTGAAGATTCCCGGTGGCACCGAACTGGGATTCACCCCCTATGACGGCCTGTGGGGAGTCTTCCACTTCTTTGATGATGCCACCGTGCTTCAACAGAACGGGAGTGTCTACACCCTGGAGTGGGTCTTGGGCGGCGATCATCCCGTGACTGCACCCAACGGTAAGCCGGTGACGGTTCAGTTCGACCTGGATACACGGGGCGCGGAGCCTATTTTGGAAAAGGGATTTCTCTCGAATCTGCGTTGCGTGTCAGCCGTGGCCAAGTGATCAGGGCTTGGCGTCCCCGACGGGATTTGAACCCGTGTTACCGCCGTGAAAGTCCCAAAAGTAAGTAATGACAAGAATGGACAGTGTATGACTTTCATAACAGAATCAGGGGCTTGCCCGCGAACCATGCGGGTGCCGCAATGACACGTTTGGACGGCTGTAGACGGGTTTCCCGCATCCTTAGTCACCCGTTCGTCACCGCATCGTCACCAGGCATAGATGGGCAAGGCTTGACCCCTCCGGAAATGCAATTGCGCGAACTTCGTGAGTTCTGCGAGCGTCGGGCTTGGTCGGTCTCCGAGGAGTACGTAGATGTCGGGATTTCCGGTAGTAAGGAAGACCGTGGCGAACTGAACCGCCTCATGCCTGATGCGCACCGTAGGCGATTTGATGCCGTCGTTGTCTGGAAGTTCCACCGCTTCGCACGCTCAGTTTCTCACTTGCTTCGCCCTCTCGAAACCTTCAAGGCCCTCGGGATCGACTTCGTTTCCCTTTCGGAGCAAGTGGACACCGGCACGCCCACCGGCAAGATGGTTTTCATGGTGCTTGGCGCAGTCGCCGAGCTTGAGCGCAGCCTGATTGCCGAGCGGGTCCGTGCTGGCATCAGGAATGCGAGGGCCAAAGGCAAGAGGCTTGGAAGGCCGAGGGTTGCCGTGGACGGCCCCAGAATCGCGGCCTTACGCGCCCAGGGCCACTCTTGGGGCACGATCCAACGGGAAACGGGCATTGCTAAGGGGACAGCGCAGCGGGCCTTCTACGGCCTGCCTGAGAGCGCTGCGCGTTTGAACCAGTAGTTCTGCGGAGACCAGCTCAACGGCTGCTGCAAGGCTGAGCCCCACGCTGCGGACAGGAAGCTGAGAGCGTGACCGCTGTTGTAATTTTGGTTGGCCATACGCACGTTCCTGCCATGAGGTCCTTCAGTTCCGACGTGGCCGTCAATCCAGGCGGTCTTGGGCACCCCAAAACGGGAAGCCCCCAGTCCCGTTACGCAGTCTGGAAGGACGGCAAGTTCGAACTTAGGTCGGGACCGCCACGCACTCCAATTGAAGCGCGGTTTACTTCCGGACGCGAATCTCGATTTCATCAAGCACCACTCCCGGGTCGGGCGTCCATATTTTTACCGTGCGCAAATTCCGGCCATTGGCACCGAATGGGAACTCAACTGTAACCCGATTTGCCATCTCGCCCTGGGCGCGACCGCCGGTCTTGTTGCTTTCGCCGCAGCGACTGCCGGGCACGTCTACCAACTGCGGCGCACCCTGATCCATGCCCGCAGCCACACGCAGCTTCAACGACGGATTTAGCTGAAAGGTAGGCAGAAGGTGCACGAGGACATTCAAGTCCGAAGTCGCGTCATCTATTCGGATATCGTATTCCAGTCTGGGAGCGCGCCCCAGACCATCGGGCGCCTCCCAACGGTTAGCAGCAATCGTCTTTTCCCACCCCATAGCCCGGCCACTCCAACCTAAGCCCTCGATGACGTGCCAGCGCACCGGGTGGACGTCGAACTTTCTGGAAAACTGTGCCGCTCCCAACACCTTGCCCGACGGAAACTCGGCGGCAGTGCCAGCCGGTTTCTGCTCGGCGGCAGCGCTGTCGATATCCGGAAGCTTGTACAAAGCGCAAAAGCCGGAGTCGCTGCCGCCGACGGTCATCATGCGTTTCCACTTTCCCCCTTCAAGTCTATTGTTGTAATAGTCGGTATTCTCAAGAATCATCCGGTTCCACCGTTTGACCGCCTCCGCATACTCACGAGACTTGAGCGGCTGGTCCAAGCTGTTGAGATACCATTCGTAGTCGATGAAAGTTGAGCCGCTCGCGCAAAGCATCCTAACCGGGTACAGAACCAGTTCAAAATACGCGGCGCGCGCTTCCTCGGGAAGCTCCAGCGCGACCTTTTCAGCGCGCTCCAGCAGGGATTGATACTGGCGCAGCAAAAGATCGGCAAATTCCGGTGGCATGCCAGCCGCCCAGGCGCTACGTATGGTGTGGGGCCGGACGATGCATAAGGCGCTACCCATGGTGTCGGGTTTCCGAATGAAGCATAATCGGAAGAACTCCGCCAGGATTGACGCGATCTCGCCGGCGTTTTCCTGGCCAAACGACTCCTCGGCAAAATTCTTCAGAAAAGCGGGTTGCGATTCAGGCCCGAATTCGTCGATGTTCCAGGCGAGCCGCGCCCAGAAATCCGTATCGATTTCCTGTGACTTGATGTCGCCGACGTTCACTACCCAGAGTGTCCTGGCACCGTTGTCCCACGCCTTGCGCATTTCCTCCCAGATTTGGGACGGCGGACTCGCGCTGAACCAGCAATGGTCATGGGGCTGACCGCTGTAGTCAACGTGATAATAGACGCCACTCCCGCCCGGTCGCTCTTGCTGCGAAGCATCCGGCAACTGGCGAATGTAACCCCAGTTGTCATCCGGCCACACCAGGGTAACGTCCGGGGGAACCTTCAACCCGGCGTCAAACAGGTCTAATACCTCGTTGTACATGGCAAATTCCTGAGGAACGTTTCCGCCGCGCGCCGGAACAACATACTTCTGCAGCAACTCACGCTGGTCCCTAAATGCCTCATCAAGGATCGCAATCTGGTCGGCTTCCGTTTTGGGACCTATCATCGGAAGGTCGCCGTTCCCCCGCAGCCCGAGCGGCCATACTGCTTCATATTTGGCTCGCGCTTGCGCCCATTCTTGCCAGAACGCCAACATGTTCGCGCGGTTCGTCCTATAATCCCAAGGCCCCTGCGTCGCGACGTTCCAAGAAGCGGGGCTCCGCAGGATGGGCTCGGCATGTGAGGCTCCCATCACCATCGCCCACTGATCGGCCAATGCGCAATTCCCGGGCACCGCGCCAAACTCCTGTTTCCCACCCGCCGAGGGCCAGAGATAATTGAGCCGTAAGCGCAGCATGAGTTCAAAAACCTTTCGGTACGTCTTTGGTCCCACGTCCTCGCCCGGGTCAAACGTTTCCATGACCCAGTGTAGAAACCCCCACAACTCATCATTTATGAAAATGCCCCGATACTTGACCGAAGGGGAAGACGAGATTTGTGCGTTGGCCCCACCGAGGATTAGGTTTCGCCGCTTCTGAACAGGTACATCCGCCCACCAGTACCAAGGCGAGACGCCAATGCGGCGGCTGATTTCCATTACTCCATAAGCTGTTCCACGCCGGTCGCTGCCCGCTATCACCAGCGCTTTCGCGACCCCGGCCAACGGCTTGCTGACGAGCTTGATCCCGTACGCTTCCCAGCGCCCCTGGATCCGGCTGGAATCAAGCTGCCCCGCTGCGGCAATTTGATGGAGAAGCCGAGATTCCTCCAACGTCCCGACGATCATGGCATTCGCTCCGAGTTGGGTGGCATCGGATTTTATGGCTGGCCGCTTCCCGGTAACTCGTTCAATGTCGTCCGCAATGAGACCTGCCGCAATCTTGACCACCTCGAAGTCTCCTGGGTCAACGTAAATATCCGACGTCTGGCTGCCCGATACCAGCGCCAGTTCGCCGGCCTCTGCCTCTGCACGATCTTCCACCCACAATTGCGAACTGGCGGGGATTCCCGCTGATAACGGCCAACCACCCAGCGCCTTTGTCACCTTCATCGCGACCGGAGCGAAGATGGATTTCAATGCTGTTCTTCTTTTCATGCTTGTCCTCAATGATGGCCCAGGTCGCTGCCCACGCAGCAACGCAAGCCTTGCTGCTTAGCCGGATTAACGTTTGGGCCTTCCGGTAGTCGAAAATATACATCCACTTGGGTGCAGGCGAGCACATTCTTTCTCCCGGCGGTCACATCCACTGCCCACAACCCCTCCGTAAGCCCTGAAAAATCGTCGCCGCGGATTCCAGACGCCGTTTTTTCAGACACCTCTCCACTCCTAGGAGATACCGTGATTGTTTTCATGGCAGCCGGTAGCCTCCCAGCCCTCGGCACTGTGAACGTTGCCGGGACGGAGCTTCGCCGCTAACCGCTTGCCCAAAAACCCCGGCCTTCGGCTTATCGCAAGCGGTTGATTCTTAAGTGTTGGTCTGAGCAGATTTCGGTGCCCAGAATCAGATGTTTGTGGGCGCAAATGGAACACCCCGGACTCACCAAGCAACTTAGTTAATGCCCTACTCTACAATCGTAATGATTTGGTGCCCCAGTGGTCTTACGCGAGCATTTAGGATCATCGGTTGGCATAGCCAGCCGCTCCACAATGAGATCCCGGCAAGCGAGACCTTACCAGTTGCTGAGATCGCTCTCGTAGCGAATACGCGTCCACCCCAGGTCAACCCTGGGATTGGCTTTCTCTGCCCTTTGGAGGGCTTCAGGTTTGTCAGCAGTCTATTTGATGCAACCGGATTTGCGTGACGGCGTCGGTTTCACTGGATGCCATGTCGACCGCGTTCCCACGAAGTTCAACTGCGGTGGGAATCGGATCGACCGGGCTTTTAACGGTGGGGAGTCCCAGCCGCTTTAAGCGGAAGCGGATGCGGTCCCCCTCACTCAGAAATCCGATGCGCGCGGACGATAAATCTCTGGGGGGCGGGGCCGACAAAATAGAACGGGTAGCAGGTGACCAGGGTGAGGATATCGTTTGCCGTAGCGCTCAGTACCCCAATGTCCTCGGGCTCGACGACCTGGGTCGAGTCCACGCGATAGCGGTAGGACCCATGGAGGGTCGTCAAGGTGATTTCGTCGTCCTTGTGGATATTGCGCAGTCCGCGGAAGAACGTGTCCCGGTGCCCCGCCAGCGCGACGTTGCCTTGTTGACCCGGCAGCGGGGTGCCGGGAATATGTCCGACCGCGTGTCGCAAAGTCCTCGCATCGACGCCTTCCATAATCATCGCCGCAAGGCCGATGGAGCTGATCTCAATTCGCCCCAGCGGAGAGCCTGCCAGGCCATCGATGCCGAAACTCTCAGCGCGCGCACGGTCCGCTACCGCCTGAGTGGCAAGACGAGGCGAAGCAGGCTGTTCGCCGCTGCGGGCAGAAGCCTGCGCATCCTTCAAGGCGCGCTCAAATCGCCAGGTTTGATAGGCCTGAAAGCCCCACCGGTCGAGCAGCACGACGGCGCAGTAACTCAGCGCCAGGACTCCCACGACAAGAAAGAAGAATCGGCACCAACGGACAAACAAGGCCAGTCGCGTTGGCTGCTGTTTAATCTTGAACATCATGGCCGGTCGCTCTGACTGCCGGCAGTGGGGGCGAAGGCCTGGGGTTTCGAGGGTGCGTAGTAACCGGCCCGGGTGCGGACGAACAGTCGTCCATGACCTGGCGCCGTCGCCTTCACTTGGATGACCCGATACGCACCGTCGGAATTTCTGTTCAGGGGAGTATAAGCAAGGGTGTACTGTTCACGGATGTCATGAGCGATTCGTTCACAAACAGGGACCACGTCTGGTATGGCCTGCGGAAAGAACGCCTCGCCTCCCGTAGCCTTGGAAAGCTCCCGGAGGGCGTCGGGCTTCTTGTCGGGGTCGTCGTCGGTATAGATTCCAATGGTATAGATGATGGCATCGGACTGCCTCGCCATGGTCAGGATCTGACCCAACTTGTGTTGGCTGGCGTTGTCCCCCCCGTCGCTCACCACGATCAGCACTTTCTTGTCCCGATTCCCCATCTTCAGGTGCTCGAGCGCAGCGGCCAGAGCGTCATAGAGCGCCGTCTCGCCGTTCGTCTTAAACTTCGACAGGGCAACCTGCAATTGCGCCGTTTGGTCTGTGAAGGGCAGGTTGGCGGGAAGGCCAAACCTCACATGCTCGTTGAAATTGACCACGAACATCTGGTCCTGCGGATTGCTGGAGCGGGCAAACGCCAGGGCCGCGGCTATCACCTCATCTCGCTTGGGTCCCATGCTTCCACTGTTGTCTAAAACCAGGCCCACCGTGACCGGAATATCTTCATGACTATAATATTCAATCGGTTGCAGCGCGCCGTCCTCGTAGACCTGAAAGTCCTCTTTCCCGAGCCCCGAAACCGCAGCGCCTTTGCGGTTCTGCACGGTCGCGTGCAAGACCACGCTGGAAACATTCACACGGATTTTGTAGGGTTCAATCGGGCGAAGCTCGGAAGTCGAGGCTTCCTGAGGGCGGGCAACACTGGACAGGGTAAGCAAGAAAACTAGCGCGACCAGACATCGGCTCGTGGTGGCGCGTGCCTCCCCCGTGCGTGCTCCCGTGCTGAGCGACTTCGCTGCTTGCGACAACCTGCACCTCCGCTAAACCGTAGCACGTCTCTTGGATGCTGAAGTAGCGGCGAGTTTACCTCGCCAAATGGCGGCGTCAAGCCGCCTCTACACGCGAGGTTCCGCCGTCGGCCTTCCCATCAGCCAATTGGCGCCGGGCGCGGATAGTTCTCGCCACCTCCGCCACGTAATACCGCCTGTCTCCCAGAGCATGACGCACATCGCGGTAGCCGTAAACAACAGCGTCCCACCGATCAAAGCTGCGAGCAAGCAAGCGGCGTATTCGTAGATGATGAACAACATTCCATCCTCAATCCAGATTACCCATCGCCTTCCACTCGATTCCGCCAGTTGGCAGAAGGTCGATCTTCTTGATGTTCGACCTTGGAACGTGGAGGGGAGGTGATTCTCTGCGTACCACCTCCCTCTCACGACCCGACGCTCGGTCAACTTCGCCCGGGCCAACAAAGTAGCAACCCAAGCGTCCTACTCAGGCCCCTTACGTGGATGGTCTAAGCAGGCCTACACACTTTCGCGGCTTAAACAATCCGCTTCGAAAGAGCGGAAAGACCGAACCACGCGCCGATTGACAGTAGCCCAATCAATCCCACAAGTGGCAAGTGACTGGCGGTTTGCGGCAGGGTCGCTGCTGGGGCAGGTGTCTCCGCGGCAGCTACTTCTGTCGGCGGAGGCGTAACCACTTCCGTTACGGCTACCTCTTCACCTGTCGGTTTAACGGCTACGATCGGCGCCGTCGCCAAAGTCTCGACCGGCGCGGGCAGTTCGACTGGCGTCGCGAGCACGGGCTCGTTGACGATCTTGGCGAGCTCTAAAGCCCTGGACTTGGGGTAAACAAATTCCTCGCCCCATTCGTGGCCGGGATAAAACCATGCCCGGATGGCTTCCGGCTGTCCTTCGGCCCGCTCCTTAAAAGTCATCACCGTTTTGTCGGTCGCCCGCAAACGATAATTGGGGATGGCGAGGATGGTGGTGTAAACATGGTCTTCGGCTTGGTTGAAGATTTGCACAATGTGGCGATCGGAGGGGGAATCAAGGAGCTTGAAAACATACGTACCGGCCGGCAGGGTCTGAGCACCCACACCCGGAACCTCGACAGGCGCGTCGAAGGTCACAATTGTTTTGTGGTTCCACTCGTCTGCCTTGGCGCTGGGGAGAATCGTGAGAACCACCAGGCATAAGCAGAAGGCTAAAGCTAGGACTTTGAATTGATACAACTTTTTCATCGGAGTTACCTCAATCTTTCTTGGGGCGTTCGATTCTGCCCCGCGTTTTTGGGTCGGACCTACAAATGAAATGAATTTATGAGGCACCAAATCAGCGGGAAACCTCGGCCTGAGGTGGCCCGCGCGGGCGCCACTTTGAAAGGCTGAAGGGCCGACTGATAGATCTTTAGATCCGCTGTCGCCTCAATGCCTTCCCCGTGGTCTGTCACTTGCCCCTGGGTTTGTAATGGGGAATTCCCAACCTCACAGACTTGAACGGACGGTTTCCCCAGGGCGACTCTGGCCAAGGCCGCCAAGGCGCCAAAGCTTCTGGTCCAGAATCCTCCCCGTCTCTCCTTTTGATCCCAAAGGCTTAAGGAGAGGGCTTCCGTTCCGTCCGGGACGGTGAAGGCGAGAAGGCCGCGAAAATCCTTTTCCTTTCGAAATCGCGGAATAACTTCCTGCTCGAAAGTCCTGGTAAGCTCCACCTCGCAACCGGGCTGCACCTTGATGACCACTGCTCGTGCGAACATTTCACTTTTCCCCTGACATCCGCCTCCCACCAGAACCCTCCTGGCAGATCGAGGCACAGTTGTTATACCCTGGGGTGATTTGCGTGTCTGTTCAGCATGGCTCACGTGTTTGGTCAAAATAGCTCAGGCCGGTTCAGGAGGGGGATTTCCGGGTGAGGCCGGGGAGAAATATGACTATTGCATCGCGGCCAAAACTTCGTCGAGCGCCACCGTGGCGAAAGTTGTGGCGTAGTCGGACATCCCGTACGGAATAATCAGTTGCCCGCCGCGCAGGAGACTGCCACAGGAGTAAACAACGTTGGGGACGTAGCCTTCGCGCTCGTCTTTGTTGGGCTTGATGAGGGGCTCACGCAGGCGGCCAATGACCTTGGTGGGGTCGTCAAGATCGAGCAGGAAGGCGCCAATGCAATATTTCCGCATCGGCCCCACGCCATGACTGATCACCAGCCAGCCGGCTGCGGTTTCGATCGGTGAGCCGCAATTGCCCAACTGGATGAATTCCCACGGGAACGATGGCTCCAGGACAAGCTGCATGGTGTGCCAGAAGTGCAGATGGTCGGAGAACATCACGTAGATGTTTTCGGCGTCCTGCCGGCCCAGCATCGCATAACGTCCTTTAATCTTGCGTGGGAAAAGCGCCATGCCTTTGTTCTCGACGGCCGGGCCATTCAGCGTGATGAATTTAAAATGCAGGAAGTCGGAGGTTTCGAGGAACTGGGGCAGGATCATCTTGCCGTCGTAAGCCGTGTAAGTGGCGTAATAAGTCCGGGTGCCGTCGTCGTTTTGAAATAGAACAAAGCGGGCGTCCTCGATCCCGTTGCTCTGCGAGGGCGTGGCGGGGAACAACACGCGCTCGGACAAAGGCGAGTCGGGTGCGAATTGCACTTCGTAATTCGATTGGGCCAACATCAGGGTTGCTCTGGCAACGGTTTTGGTCTCTTGGTCAGGTGCGTGGAGCCGTCCCATGGTGAGGCTCACGCAGGCGCGGAGGTCTTCCAACGTGAATGTGTCCCCCAGGCATTTGAGAACCTGTTCATTAAACCCGCCCGCCAGGTTGAGTTCCTGAAGCTTCCGTTCGAATAGGCGCTTCTCGTAAATCGCGTTGGACACTTGCATCGGCTCGAGGCTGTAACGGGTTGGCGTGTCGATGGTGATGTTGTTGCTGGCGTCCAGGAGGCCGGTGCGAAAGGTGATGGAGGAAACGTGCCCTTCGGCCGTGGCCCGCAGGCTCAGAATGAAGCGCAGTGAACCGGGCGGAAGGTCCGACTGATCCGGGTGCGGCACGATGGAGGGATTGAACAACGCCGCGGCTTCCAGTGAAAACTCATGAGTGAAATATCCCCCCAACAACAACTCGCGTTCTTCGGAGAGTCGCTGGCCATTGAGCAAATACGGCCGCACCTCGTCGAACTGCCGTTTGAGGAACTCGCAGACCTTGGGGTGGCGATCACCAAATTCAGCCCGCACCTGCTCCAGAATCGCATGGACTTCGCTTTCTGGAAGGGCCATGACTCGCGCGCAGATTTTGACGGAGCGCTGGTCACTCATAAGCCGAAACGGCCGGGCTAGCACCCGCGTGTGATCCGGGTGCAACGAGACGTTGGTGCGTTTGAGATTGATGGTTTTCATATGATGATCGAGGCTAAGATGCTGGCTCATTAAACACCGTGACCGCGTCTTGCATAAGTTTCATTTCCGCCAGCGACAACAGGAAGGCCAGCGTCGATTCGGCTCCCTGGTTCATGTTAACTCGATCCACGTGCAACGCGTCGCAGCAGCCGCCGGTATTGATGGAGTTAAGTTCCAGCCCGAGGTCATTCCAACCCAAAAACCAGTCGAAGGCGCAATGGGCCTGTTCGTACCACCAGGAGTCCGAAGTCGCTCGGTAGGCCTCAAGACAGGCCGACACCATCGCATAAGCCTCAATAGGCTGCTGGTCGAAGGCTGAGCGCGTGCCGCCACGTTGATAGAATCCGTTGCTGCCGATGGGCCGGAAGTGCCCATTTTCCGAGGTTTGCACCTTCACCAGCCACCGTAGGGCCTCCAAGCCTCGGTCAAACGCTCTTTGATTTCCGTTAACACGTCCGCTGAGAATCAGGGCGTGCGCGAGCTTGGCATTGTCGTAGCTCAACTCCTCTTCAAACCAGGGCCAATCCGGTTGGGATGCCCGGTCGAAAATATCCATCAAGCGTGCCCTCAGCCCTTCGCGGATTTGACTCACCAAGCGGTCGCCGGCGAGACGCCGTAGATATTCGTGGATGCCGATGAGGCAGAATGCCCACGCACGCGGTGAAGTAAACTCCGTAACCACCGGCAAAGCCCGCGCGAAGAGTTGGCCGGCCATAATCTGAAAACTCCGATGCGGGGAGCGTCCCACGCCCACGCCCAGCGCCCAGAGCGCGCGGGCGTGACAATCCTCAGACCCTTGTTCATCAAGCCAGCGACGGTCGAAACTCAGGAAGTTATGGAACCGCTTCGTTTTGTCGTCGAAGGCATAATTCAAGAAGGCGGCATAAGTACTGGAAAGCGTTTCTACCTGTGCCGGTTCTTCTTTCAACTCGTCAAGCAGCGTCGCGAGAATGAAGGCTCGGGCGTTGTCATCCGTGCAGTATCCTTCGGAGAAATTTGGCACCGTGAGAATGGCGTGTTGGAAAATGCCGGTCAAATCGGTCATCCGGGAAAGATGGTCCAGTCTTATATCCGGCAATTCCCGCGGTTGCTGGTCGAGAGTCTTCGTGGCAAACAACTTCCGGGATACCGAGGCGCCCTGGAGGCGAGCTTGTTCGAAGCTGTGCATGTAGAGCCGCGCCACGTTGCTCCACACCATTTCACGGCCCAGCTTGTAAGCGTTCTTGCGAATGGCATTGCGACGTGTCGCATCGCGCAGCAAGCCGCAGACCTCGCGGACGATGGCGCTGGAGTCCCCAAAGGGCACCAAAACACCGCGGTCGTCCGCCAGCAATTCTGCGGCGTGCCAATAGGGGGTCGAAACCACGGCTTTACCCGCGCCGAATGTGTAAGCCAGCGTGCCCGAAGTGATCTGGGCTTCGTTGAGATAGGGTGTAATGTAGAGGTCTGCCGCACCAATGAACTCTTTCAACTCCTCGATTTCTACGAAGCGGTTGTAGAAAATGACGTTCTTCTCGACCTTGTTCTTTTTGGCCAGGATTTCCAGGCTGAGGCGATACGCCTCGCCGCGCTCCGCCAACTCGTGGGGATGCGTCGCACCCAGGACGATATAAACAACGTCCGGGAATTCCGCCAGAATCTGCGGCAGAGAATTCAGGACATGCTCGATCCCCTTGTTGGGCGAAAGCAACCCGAAGGTGAGCAACACCACCCGTCCTTCTACGCCAAACTGGTCCTTGTAATAGTTGGGATCCACAAACGGTATGTCGGGAATACCGTGCGGAATGACATCGATCTTGGCGGAGGGTGCACTGTAAATATCCTGCAACATCAGGCGTCCGCGTTCGGTCATGGTTACCAGCCGGGTCGAGTGCGCGATCAATTCATGCATCACGCGCCGCTGTGTGTCGTTCGGCTCGCGCAGAAGGGTGTGGAACGTCGTGACGACGGGCATTTTCAGTTCCCGAACCAACGCCAGCAGATGGCGGCCGGCCGGCCCGCCGTAAATCCCAAACTCATGCTGAACGCAGACGATGTCCACGTTGCTGATGTTGATGAAGTCCGCCGCGCGCTGGTAGGACGTTAAATCCTGCTCCTCAATCTCGAAGCGAACTACGTGCGGATACTCGTAGCCGCCCTCGATGTCATTCACCGGCACCGCGAAGCACTGGCTTTGGGGGTGCTCCGCCGCCACCGAGGTGAGAAGGTCGGACGTAAACGTGGCGATGCCGCACTTGCGCGGTAGGTAATCGCCGAGGAAGGCGATCTTTCGAATTTTAGACTCCGAGTCCACAGGTATATTCGTTTGACACCCTGTCCGCGTAAGACTTGCGTCTTCGAACCGGGCGCATTCGAGTAGAAGACCATGCCAAGCCAGGGGCCGCACGGTCGTGGCGGTTCAGCAGCGCGGAAGACACGTTGCCAACGATTCCTCCCGACGGCAAGCGCACTCCCAACGCCAGGGTGAGTAGTATTGCAAAACGCCTTCAGGTGTACCGCGTGATTTCGCGCCAGTCGCCGGCCTCCACTCGGGGTGGAAATGCGAAGCTACCCGGCACAACGGTTATACCCCGGGGTGATTTGCACGTCTGTTCAGTTTTGCTCACACCGGGGCTCAAAATCGCTCCGCCACGTTTGCGGCGACGCACGGGCGGGCGAGGACTCGTGGACTTGGTACGGGCTCGAATCTGGAAGTAATTTGATCCTTCGCGCCCCGTGGGCCGTGACTGGACTTGCCATTTCACGATGACAGCATTCAGCATTAATTGCCGCTTGAGTAGTTCGCAAGCCAAAGGTCACATTCCCCCCTCGGGGCGATCCACCCGGCGCGTGCTGATGGAATCCTTCCCCGAAGGTGTGCTGAATAAATCGTTAGAACATATTGAGGGTAATCTGTATGCCGGGAAACCTCAGGTCGCACAGATAATAGGCACCATCAATGTATTCGACAAAAAAGTCGTCGTCGTAGCCCCAGCCTACTGGCCATCCCTGATTGTACCCGAACGAATAACCGCCATACTGGAAGCGGTTAAACCCGCCGCTCAGTTGGGGACGCCCCATGTGGAACGAGTGGCCGTGACCGAAATGGGAACTGTAATTGGCGTCAGAAATGCGGCCATAGTGGCCGCCGCCGCGGTTGTTAGCAACGGTCTGGGTCTGCTGCCTGGCGGGCTGTTGCGCTTGCTGTGCGCGTTGTGGCTGAGCCTTCGCGGGCTGGGCGCGCTGCGGTTGCGCTTGTTGTGCGCGTTGTGGCTGAGCCTTCGCGGGTTCTGCCCGCTGTGGTTGCGCTTGTGCGCGTTGTGGCTGAGCCTTTGCGGGCTGGACGCGCTGCGGTTGCGCCTTTTGTTGCGCCGCCGGGGCTTTTGCTCCGCCCTTCTCCTCATCGCCTTTTTGGGCGAATGCAGGAATAGTGGTTCCGAGAAGTAAAAACAGAACTGCTGTGCTGATAACTCGATTGTATTTCATAGGTGTTGCCCCCAACTCATGTCACATCTGCCTCTCACCGAATATTCGAGGCACACTGGTTATACCGTCTGTGCACAGGGGTGTCAGTTCAGTTCGGCTCACAGGTTAGGTCAATAAAGCTCATCCCAGATAAAATGGGGAAACCTACAATTTGTAGCCGGTGGGGATTTGCCGAGGATTGGACATGCGCCATCGTCTGAAGCCGCGTTAGAGGCGACATTCTGTGGCCCACGGCCAACAGCCGTGGGTAAAAAAGGAAGTGGAAAATGATTCTCCAGCCCCGTCAGGGGCGGCATCCGGGAGACCGTCACAAAAACATAGCGCGGGTCATCCTTAATCCATTTACTTTTTGGAAGGGGGCCAGCGCATCTTTCTGATATCGCCACTACCGTGGCTCGCGCGCCACTTTGCGATGCGCAATCCCACGGCTGGTGCCGTGGGCCAAATGATGCCGCCCGCTACGCGGGCTTTCGGGTGTCTCTGAGAATATGGATATTCCTCCCCTTCGGGGAGGATGAGGGAGAAAACCGGCGCTAGTCGCTCAGGACGACGCTCAAAAGGCCACTGTTCACCGTCAATGCGCCGCTGCCCGCGTAATCGATAAAGCCCAGCGTCCGGAATTTGTTCATGAAATGGCTGACCCGCGACCGGGTGGTGCCGATCATTTGCGCCAGGTGTTCCTGATTGATCCCGGGATGGACCGTTTCGGTTCTGCTTTCCTTGCCAAAATGCGCCAGCAATAAGAGAATCCGGGCCAGGCGCTTCTCGCTGGAGTTGAAAAGCTGGTCGACCAGATCCTCTTCAAATCGCGTGTTGCGGGTCAGCAGGTGCGCGATGAACAATTCCGCGATTCCGTGCTGCTCGTGGAGCACACGCTCCATCAGGGACTTCTCGATCCGGTAAAGGGTGCAATCCGTCACCGCCATCGCCGTGGAGATGCGCAAGGACTGGCCCGCCAAGCATCCCTCGCCGAAGAACTCGTTGCCGCCCAGAACGCTGACGATCGCTTCCTTGCCTTGTTGGGAGGTCACCGCAAGTTTCACCTTGCCTTTGTGGAGATACCACACGGAATCCGCGAGGTCTCCCTGCGTGAAGATCGTGCGGCCTGCGCCGTATTCCAGGACGGTTTTCCCGTGCGAGATTCCGGCGAGGAATGCTGCCCAATCGATGGGCGGGCTTTTCTGATTTGCCGTAATAGGCTCAGGCTGGCTTTTGTTATGCGCCGTAACAGCATCACCCTTCTTGCTGAAGGCGGCGCCTTTAATGGGAATTCTTTTGCTCGTCATAACACTCTCCGTCTGCTTGGTGAAGACATCGCGCTTTGCGGCGTATGCCGGAACAGTATTCCCGCTGGCGAGTCCCGTGAGGGCGGCTTCCCAATCGACAGACGGCCGTTTCTTGTCCGCTACGATAATCATCTTCCGATAATCGACAGGCGGGCTCCTCCTAGGAGCCACAGCAACATTGTTTCCCATAATCCCCTCCTGTTGAAGCCAGCGAAATGGTTTTTCTCACCCTGGAGCTTTCAGAATAAATCCCGACGCCGATAACGTCCATCAGTCCCAGTCTGATTCTTTCGTAGGACTTTGGGGGGAGGGGGGATCGGTGTTTGTCCTACAGGAAGGCTGAAGGCGGGAAAAGAGGTTGCAGGCTGGACGGTGGGCCCGGCATTTGGCGCTTTCTCAAATCACCAGACCGTTTCGGACGGCGTACTGGACGATGGCCGCACTATTTTTAAAGCCGAGCTTTTCCAGGACCCGGGTGCGATAGGTGCTGATGGTCTTTACGCTGAGCGACAGTTCTCCGGCGATCTCCGAAACGGTCTTTCCCGAGGCGATCAGGCACATGACTTCATACTCGCGGTCGGAGAGCGTCTCGTGCGGCAGGCGCGTGAAAACTTTTCGGACGTTCGAGGCCAGCTTTTCGGCCAGGGTGGGACTTACATATCGCCCCCCGGCCAGGACCTTGCGGATGGCTTTCACCAATTCCGCGGGAGCGCTGTCCTTGGTCAGGTAGCCTTCCGCGCCCGCCTTGAGGGCACGAAGGGCAAATTGGTCTTCCGGGTGAGCACTCAGGACCAGAACCGGAAGCCTGGGGCGTGCGACCAATTCACGGCGCGGCAGGGCCGGCAGTTTTTGCGGGTAGCGGTTTTTCTTTCGGTTCGCCAACCGCTTTCCTCCTTCCACCTGCAATTACTCCCGCACCTTCAGATCCAGTCCGAAGAGCACTTTTTCCTGGTTCGACATATCCCCAATGAGCCTTCGCAGCGGGAACGGGAGGCGCTTGATGAGCATGGGCACCGCCACAATCTGCTGTTCTCTGGATAGCTTCGCCTGCTGGTAAATGTCGATGACTTCCAGGTCATAGCGATTCTTCAAGTGCTGCTCACAAACCCGCTTGATATTTTCTACAGCCCGCGACGATTTCAACGTGGATCCGCTTACGTACAAACGCAAGACGTACTTTGGCTGGCGGGAATGGGAGCCGGCCTGCTCCACTTTCCCAGCCCATCCGGGTTTCTGCTTTCCTGCCGGGCGGCTTTTCTTGGGGGGCTTTTTCATGTGGGCCTTGTTACACCTCGCGTAGGGCCGAGCGGCGTTCGGCCCTACATCTGAACTGGGTCAGTCTTCCTTTCGTACGTCCAGGCCCACCAATACCCGCACGCTGTCGGAAAGGTCTCCAATAATCTTTCGGACAGGTTGCGGAAGTTTTCTGATCAGGCTCGGAACGGCCACGATCTGGTCGCCCCGCGCCAGTTGCGGATTCTCCATCAGGTCGATTACTTCGATCCGATAGCGGCCCTTCAAGTGCTCTTCACACAGCACCTTGAGGTTGGCAAAGGCACGAATCGACTTGGGAGTCTGGCCCGCCACGTAGAGCCGCAGTTTCACAATCTCCGGTTTTCGGGGCGCCGGTTGGCGTGGTCGCGCCCGAGTTGTTGTCCTGGTTGCTGACATTTAGTGTTTTCGCGCGGCTTTCGCGCCCCCTTCCTTATTGTAGGGTGAGGAGTCGGCTTTCCGGCTCCGCACCATCTGCCCGCGGGCCTGCGACAGTTCCTCGCCGAGTGATTCCGATTCGGAGATGGTCTGTTGAATTCTTTCTTCCTCCGCTTCATGCTCCGCCCGGAGGGTAGCCATGCGGGCTTCAAAGATCCGGTGCGCGCGCTCCAGTTCGCGCCGGCGGGACGTGCCCGCTACTTTCTCGCGCTCTTCCTGCTAGGAGCCATAGCAACATTGTTTCCCATAATCACCTCCCGTTGAAGCCAGCGAAATGGTTATTCTCACCATGGAAGTTTCAGAATAAATCCCGACGCCGATAACGTCCATCAGTCCTAGTCTGATTCTTTCGTAGGACTTCGGGGGGAGGGGGGACGGTGTTTGTCCTACAGGAAGGCTGAAGGCGGGAAAAGAGGTTGCAGGCTGGACGGTGGGCCCGGCATTTGGCGCATACTCAAATCACCAGACCGTTTCGGACGGCGTACTGGACGATAGCCGCACTATTTTTAACGCCCAGCTTTTCCAAGACCCGGGTGCGATAGGTGCTGATGGTTTTTACGCTGAGCGACAGTTCTCCGGCGATCTCCGTAACGGTCTTTCCCGAGGCGATCAGGCACATGATTTCATACTCGCGGTCGGAGAGCGTCTCGTGCGGCAGGCGCGTGAAATCTTTTCGTACGTTCAAGGCCAGCTTTTCGGCCAGGGTGGGACTTACATATCGCCCCCCGGCCAAGACCTTGCGGATGGCTTTCACCAATTCCCCGGGAGCGCTGTCCTTCGTCAGGTAGCCTCCCGCGCCCGCCTTGAGGGCGCGAAGGGCAAATTGGTCTTCCGGGTGAGCGCTCAGGACCAGAACCGGAAGCTTCGGGCGTGCGCCCTTTAATTCCTTGAGGAGCTCCAGGCCGCTTTTTGCCGGCAAGGCGATGTCGAGCAGCGCGACATCCCACTTTTCTCTCCGCAGCTCTTTCATCGCCTGCTGGGCATCGGAGGCCTCTCCAAATGCGGCCCCGGGGAGCTCATCGGAAAGCAGCCCCTTCAAACCGCGCCGAACAATAGCGTGATCGTCGACGATAAGGACTCGGATCATGCTTTGGCCCCGGACTTCTCCGGCGATGAGAAGGGAATCCAGGCGGCGACGGTAGTCCCTTTCCCCGGAGCACTGGAAATATTCACATGGCCACCCAGAATGGCGGCGCGTTCCCGCATACCCAGCAGACCCAGGGATTGGGAAAGGGAAGAGTCCGCCTGATCAAAACCCCGGCCGTTATCGCGTATCCAAAGGACAAGCCGGTCCCGTTGCTTCTGTAAGACCACCTCGACCCGCGTGGCCTTGGCATGTCGCACGACGTTGGTCAAACTCTCCTGAAGAATACGAAACAGGGCGGTGGAAACGTCAGCGGCAAACGCCTCACGGGTGAGCAACCGGTGGCTGCACTGGATGCCGGTTCGGGCCTGAAATTCCTGAACCTGCCATTCCACGGCGGCCGCCAAACCCATATCCAAAATACCAGGCCTTAGCTCGGTCGAGATTCTGCGCACATCTTGGATCAAGCTCTTGGCTAACTGCCGCGTGGAGCGGAGCCTTTCGAGCATCTCGCTGTTTTCCCGTGGCACCCGCCTCGCCAGCCAGGTGAGGTTCAATTTCACCGCGGTCAGCGACTGGCCCAGCTCATCGTGGACGGCGCGGGAGATCCTGGCCCGCTCCTCCTCCCGCACGGTCAGCAGGTGCGCCGCAAGACTTCGCAACTGCTCGCTGGAAGCCCGCAGCTCCTGCTCGGCGCGCTTCGTCTCGGACAGGTCCGAAGCGATCAGGCAGACCGCCCGCGTGCCGTCCAGGCGGAGAGGATTCAAGGAGAGATGGACGGGCAAAGGGGGGCCTTTTCGTGATTGCAAACGGATCTCCCCGCGGCAGCTCCTTTGGGCCGCGCACCGGAGTAAGGCATTCAGCCGCTCATGATCGCCGGGCCAAACCAAGTCCTGCATGGAAGAACCGATGACGCTCTGAAGCCCCGCTCCCAGGAACCGGGCAAAACGGCGGTTGCAGTGCACGACGGTGTGGTCGGCGCTGAGAACCGCGGCGCCTTCGTTCATCCTCTCCACGAAAACACGGTAGGTGTGATCAGCCCCCTGTAGCGTGAACACTTTCTCCCCGCCGGGGCCGTTCACAACAATGGCATCCACTTCGCCGGAACGAATGGCACGAAGGGTTTCCTCGGCTTCGCTCAGGCGTGCGACCAATTCACGGCGCGACAAGGCCGGCAGTTTTTGCGGGGAGCGGTTTTTCTTTCGCTTAGCCAACCGCTTTCCTCCTTCCACCTGCAATTACTCCCGCACCTTCAGGTCTAGTCCGAAGAGTACTTTTTCCTGGTTCGACATGTCTCCAATGAGCCTTCGCAGCGGCAGCGGGAGCCGCTTAATGAGCGTGGGCGCCGCCACAATCTGCTGGTCTCTGGCCAGTTTCGCCTGCTGGTAAATGTCGATGACTTCCAGGTCATAGCGATTCTTCAAGTGCTTCTCACAAACTCGCTTGATATTTTCTACAGCCCGCGATGATTTCAATGTGGATCCGCTTACGTACAAACGCAAGATGTACTTTGCCCGGCGAGAATGGGTGTCCGCCTGCTCTACTTTCCCTGCCCATCCGCGTTTTTGCTTTCCTGCCTGACGGGTCTTTTTCACGGGCTTTTTCATATGCGCCTTGCTGCACCTCGCGTAGGGCCGAGCGGCGCTCGGCCCTACACCTGATCTGGGTCAGTCTTCCTTTCGAACGTCCAGGCCCACCAATACCCGCACGCTGTCGGAAAGGTCGCCAATAATCTTTCGGACAGGTTGCGGAAGTTTTCTGATCAGGGTCGGAACGGCTATGATCTGGTCGCCCCGCGCCAGTTGCGGATTCTCCATCAGGTCGATCACTTCGATCCGATAGCGGCCTTTCAAGTGCTCTTCACACAGCACCTTGAGGTTGGCAAAGGCACGAATCGACTTGGGAGTCTGGCCCGCCACGTAGAGCCGCAGTTTCCAAATCTCCGGTTTTCGGGGGGCCGGCTTGCCTGGTCGCGCCCGAGTTTTTGTCTTGGTTGCCGACATTTAGTGTTTCTTCGCCGCTTTCGCGCCCCCTTCCTTTTTGTAGGTTGAGGAGTCTGCTTTCCGGCTCCGCACCATCTGCCCGCGGGCCTGCAACAGTTCCTTGCCGAGTGATTGCGATTCGGAGATGGTCTTTTGAATTTTTTCTTTCTCCGCTTCATGCTCCGCCCGGAGCGTGGCCATGCGGGCTTCAAAGGTCCGGCGCGCGCTCTCCAGTTCGCGCCGGTGGCTCTCCAGTTTTTGCCGGCGGGACATGTCCACTGTTTTCTCGCGCTCTTCCTGCGACAACCGGGCGGAACCGGTCAGCACGCCCTCGGGTCCAAGGTAAACGTCCAGCAATCGGAGGCCGTGGTCAGTGAGCAGGAATTCGCGAATCTGGTTGGAATGCTCCATGCCTCGCGATTTCAGCACGTAGAGCGCGCGGTTCCGCTCCCCCCCGACCTCGATGCTTTCCAGCACCAGCCAAGTGTCCATGAGAGAGGAGACGTCCGCTTCGCTGGCTTCCAGAGGGCCGCCACCTGCCGTCAAACTGGTGAAAATCGAGGTGATCCCCTGGGTCTTCAGAAAATCGACCAGCCGCGTGAGCATGGACCGCACTTCGTTCGGGGTGCTGACCATGATCAGATTGGTGACCGGGTCCACCACGACAACGCTGGGCTGGAAGCTGGAGATGCGTTTGTGGGTCACTAACAGGTGCTCTTCGATCCCCCCGTAGGTGGGACGCGCCGCTTGGAAGAGCAGCAGCCCTTTGCGAACCCAGGGCTGGAGGTCGATGCCGATCGAACGCATATTGCGGACGATCTGCCGGGGCGATTCCTCGAAAGCGAAATACAAGCAGCGCTCGCCGCGGCGGCAGGCCGCATCCACGAAGTGCGCTGCAACGCTGGTTTTACCGGTTCCCGAAGTGCCGGATATCAAAATGCTGCTCCCCCGATAAAAGCCCTTGCCACCCAGCATGCCATCCAACCGGGCAATGCCGCTGGAGATTCGTTCGGCGGGCGCAGCGTGGTCCAGACCCAGTGAGGAGATCGGCAGGACGGAAATGCCTTGTTCATCGATCAGGAACGGATACTCGTTCGTGCCGTGGGTGGAACCCCGGTACTTGACGATGCGGAGGCGCCGGGTGGAGATCTCCTCCCGGATGCGATGGTCCAGCACGATCACGCAATCGGAGACGAACTCCTCGATGCCGTGCCGGGTCAGCCTGTCGGGCCGGTCCCGCTCGGCGGTAATGACCGTGGTCAATCCTTTTTCCTTGAGCCAGCCGAACAGGCGGCGGATTTCGGCGCGCAAGATACCCGGATTGGGCAACTCGCTGAAGAGCGATTCTATGGTGTCCAGGACGACTCGCTGCGCCCCGACCCTCCGGACAGCGTCGGCAATTCGAATGAAGAGGCCATCGAGATCATACTCGCCGCTTTCCGAAATCTCGCTCCGCGTGATGAGCACATGATCCAGAAACAGCTTCTTATCCGCTGCCAGTCGGGCCAGGTCGAAACCCAGCGAAGCGGCATTCTTGGTCAGGTCCGGGATCGATTCCTCGAACGACATGAACACGCCGGGTTCGTTGTATTGTGTGGCGCCCCGAACCAGGAACTCCAGTCCGAACAGTGTCTTTCCGGAACCAGCGCCCCCACTGATGAGAGTGGGACGCCCGCGGGGCAACCCTCCCAACGTGATTTCGTCCAAACCCTGGATGCCGGTGGCTGCTTTCGGCAGCGTTTTGGAAGATGGCTGGCTGGCTTTCTTCTTTTGTGCCATTGGCTTGATCCTTGCCCCGGGCGATCTCCGCCCGGTTGGCAGTAGTGGCGTAATCCCCCGGCCTCGCGGGTCGCCCTTACTCAAGAGGGCCACTCGGTCCCCTCACCACAGACTGCTTCTATATGAATATGGCGACGGATTTTACCACCATGGGCGCCATTGCGTATCAACTTTCGGGGCGTGGAGCGCTATGCCGTACCTACCAAAAACTTGCATCGGGGATGAAAAGCCACCCATTCGGGCTCTGAATCAACTTGGCAGAAGTCGTCGTAGTTTGCGATTCCGGAGCGCGAAACGGAATCAGTTGCGACCGCCTGCGACGCCAGCTTCCTATACGTATGGAACGTAAGCACATCCCCCCGGAGCCCGCCAAGCTCAAATTGACGAACCCTTCGTGATTTCGATCGCTCCCCCTGTACAGGCTAAGGAAGAATCTCGCATTGCCATGAAAATGCACAGAGCGAGGTCCTTCGCGCAGTTTACCCTGAGCGGCAGGGCGAGATCTTTCGCTGCGCTCAGGACGACAGCGAAGGGCTCAGGATAACAGCGTTGGAGGGTTTTTCCGCGGCACTTGAAACCCGCGGATGTGCAACCCCTGCGGGGTCGATGGTCTTAGCTTGCGTGCTCGGCAACCGTAGGTTTCATCCCGGAGGGCGAGACCGAATGAGGCCTGCGGCTAATGGTGTTCCCCTCCTTCTGGGAGGATGAGGGAGAAACCCGGCACTACTCGCTCAGGACCACGCTCAAGAGGCCGCTGTTAACCGTCAACGCGCCGTTGCCCGTGTAATCGACAAAGCCCAGCGTCCGGAACTTGTTCATGAAATGGCTGACCCGCGACCGGGTGGTGCCGATCATCTGCGCCAAGTGTTCCTGATTGATCCCGGGATGGACCGTTTCGGTTCTGCTTTCCTTGCCAAAATGCGCCAGCAATAAGAGAATCCGGGCCAGGCGCTTCTCGCTGGA
>Ga0326728_10004094_pt1 | contig 43875 bp, 37 predicted proteins | sample MB3enrmetagenome_FD_207602 | JGI IMG/M metagenome (GOLD analysis project Ga0326728, IMG submission 207602) | Lab enriched peat soil microbial communities from McLean, Ithaca, NY, United States - MB31MN | ecosystem: Environmental > Terrestrial > Soil > Wetlands > Peat | place: USA: New York...
ATGTGATAACCGGCGTGGCCTTCGGCTTCAATGTCACCGTTGCCGAGGCAAACTTGTCCGTCTCCACCTTATTAGTCGCGGTAACTATCACTGTCTGCTGCTTCGAGATAGTGGCCGGGGCCGTGTATAGGCCGGTCGAGCTGATCGTGCCCACGGAGGGGCTGATCGACCACGTCACTGCCTCTTTGCCCGGTTCGTCCACACTGGCTGTAAATTGCTGCGTCTGCCCGCCGTAGAGCGTCGCGCTGGACGGCTTCACCGACACCGTGCAAGCGACGGCTATAAACCAATTGGTTGAAAAGAGGAATGCAACTAGACACAGAAATGCAATACGGGTGGAACGGGGGATATTCATTCGATCCTCGCAGCCTGGGATTGTGAAAAAGTACTTCGTCGGTGAAACGATGCGCTGCTCAAGCATAATTTTTCGCTTGCAGCTCTGATTCTTGGCTTACCTGCATAACGGAATTGCTTCAGCCGCATTGGATACAGCTTAGACAATAAAATGTTCGAGGGCCCGGCCAATAAAGGAAATCTTCTACAAGAGAACAACACTGCGGCCTCAGCTTAACAATTACCGAGACTCTAATCTGGAACATATAAATTGAGAAGAAATGGCTGAGATTCTTTGTTTCATGAAGCTGGTACGAATGTCAAATAAAATAATGCGATGTGAGGCATATCACATTAAGGTAACCCGCTATGTTGTCTATCAAGTTAATACCTCAATAACCATCGAGCAGCGGTCTAATGTTATTGTTATGTCAAATAATAAGTGTGGTATCACGTAAGCCGGTCGTGACGTAGCGGTATGTGCCGTTGACTTCGAGAAAGTCAACGTAGCGGTGGGCAGTTACGGTTCCAGTAAGAACTGTATGCCTTCATATTCGGTGATCCGGTTGGCGAACACGATACGTTTTGCGATACGTTGGTTCTCGGTGTCGCACGTTCTTACAAGGACTTAGGGAGCCACCGGGGTCTTGTAAGTTATTGAAATACCTAATGTCGGGTCCATGGCATGGAAGAGTTTACTCCAACCAGGAATTCCTCCTGGTTACATTGGCGTTTCTCAGGATCCATTGTGTTTGGCGCATATTAGGAGATTCTGGGATATGCTGCCTTCATATCGCGCTACGACTACAAGTGGCTTAGTTTGTGCTGCTTAAGCCTAGGGTAAACAGAGCCACATCATGGCAATGAAAGCGAAGTGCCTCCCAAACCAGAAACTGAAAGAAGAGCGGGAGATCAGAGACAATCGGGCCATAAGAACACCATCGCGAAAGCCCAACGCCCCAGCCTCAGCCGGTTTTTTCCTTTTCATAACGAATTGAGTGGTTTAGTATTCGTTTGGTTCCACTTTACAATTGGGAGGTGTACTCAGGTGCCGATAAGACCATGGCCTTTTTTCCCTGAACGCCTGACCGATATCTGGGATGAAGATCTAGTCAAGTTCTTCCAATCGGGATCGGCTGTGCACACCAGGCTGCCGATGTCGATTGTGGAATTGCGACCCGGGCCGCTCGGCAAGCCACAGCCTTTTTCCATTCAGCCATACGATCGTTGGTTGAACTATACCCCATTCTGTAAATATCTTCGTGGCGATGCGGAAACAGCTCCAGGGGCCTTCCCCGGAGGCGATAAAGCCTGCAAGGAGTGCGACGAACAAACGGCTCTGGAGTTTCTTCAAGGCCGTCTTCATCCAGAGCCCGGCCACACTGGCGTTGCTTATCGATGTCACATGCACCTATGGGACTATGTGGCCCCGATCGAGGTACTGGGCCGGAGGGTAGCGGCAATCTTTGGGGGCCAGAGGCGTCCGGAGGGCCTCGTTGGAGTGCAAGAGATTCGAAGTCAGGTGGACAAGATTGGGACTCCCAAAAGCCCGATCGGCGGTACATCAGATGCCAAGAAGAGACTGAGGTTGTTAATAGACGAGATTACACCGGAGGATGGAGGCACACTGGAGAAACTGGAACAACAGGCTATGAGCATCGCAGAACTTGCCACGGAGCGATGCCATCGGAATAAGAAAGAACTGGAAAAAGACTTTTTGGCTAGTCCTGGTCTAAAAATATGCGATACGGTGAATGGACCGGCTTTGGAAAAGGATCTGGCCAGATTGCTCGGAGAGATTGTAATGTGGTGCGGCGTCGAGTTCGCATTTGTGTTGGTAACAGAGAAACCCGGGGACCACTTACTCACCAGGCTTGTGCACTACGGACTACCCCATGATCTGTCCGAATCCAAGCTGCATTTCAATTGGACCAAAGCAGGACTGCCCGGATTCGAAACCGGAACATTCGAGAAGCCAACTGATAGCAGGGATCTCTTGAAAGGGCTTCGGGGAGAAAAAGCCAAAACAATTGCCTCCAGGATAGGATTCGCCTATGCGGTCTCGCTTGTGACGGAGCACCGCATGGTGCTCTGCCTCGGCCGGCGGAACGATGGCATGGATTTGGCAGGAGAGAGCGACTTTCTTGCTCGGCTTGCGAGCCATGTCTGCCACCCATACCTGGAACGGAAGCAGTTCCTGGAACTAAAGTCGCGAGAGGAACTGTGGGAAGATGTGGCGTCCCTGATCGGTCACCAGGTGAGGGGAGAGTTGCAGGCTATTGAAGCAGAAGCTGACATGGCCCGTGTTCATCTTTTAGATCCCAAAGACTGGGTGCCTGAAGAGCGGGCACGGGCGGCACTCGATATTATCATGGCAGAATGCGATGCTCTCGCCGATTATGCAAGCGAGATTCTGGAGTTCTGGCATTGGATAGTGGGGAGGAATCACCGCAAGTTCGAAAAGCGTTCGCTTGCCGAGACGGTGAATCTGTGCGCAACCCGCTTCAGGGGAGTTGCTGAGCGCGCGAGAATTGCAATCTGGGTCGATCCGGCGTTGAAAGAGATACCGCATGTGGATGCGCTCGGAAAAACTATCGATATCGCAATAGGAAATATTCTTGAGAATGCTGTCAAGTATAGTTTTGACGACAAAGTGATCAAATTGCGTGGATTCGTAAACAAGGGCAATGCACACCTGGAGATTGAGGATTTCGGTATCGGAATCCCTGAGGATGAACGTGAAAAGGTATTCAAGAAGGGGTACCGAAGCAATCATCGCGGTCGGAAGATGGCGCGTGACGGTCAGGGATTGGGCGCATGGCAGGCTCGCGAAATCGTGCAAGCGCACGGAGGCAGAATTGAATGTTATAGCAAGTCCGGCGATCGGCAGCCTCAGCCAGGAGACGTACACGGTTTTAGAACCGTATTCACCATAGTGATTCCCGTGGATCAATCGAAGCGGTACGAGGAGGAAGTGTGAAGGCACTGGGCGACAAGACGATTTTGTACTATGAGGACCAGCAGGACAAGGTCAGAACCATCCTAGAAATGCTGACAATAAAACTTGGTCTAACGGTGTTGCTTGCCGAGACTCCATCGGAGGCCCGCGACGCGGTTGAAAAGCGGAACTTGGACCTCATCCTTTTGGATATTCGTATCCGAGGTGACAATCAAGATGAGGATGAAGAGGAGGACTGGAGGAGACGCGGGCTGTACTTTCTTCGCGATCTGCGTGCTGGAAAGCTCTCTGGAGCAACACCAGCTGATATTCCGGTACTTGTGATTACTGGCGTGGTCAACACAGCCGATGTGGACGAGATTCTAAAGGCAGGTAACGCTAACAACGGACGTTGCCGGTACTTGGCAAAGCCAGTGCGTCTGGAGCCGGTCGAACGCGAGGTCAGGGATCTGATTGGGTAACGGTGCAAAGATGCCTCCTGTGATACGTGACGTTCAGGGCGAAAACGATTATCCACCGGAAGCCTGCCAGCTAGTGGTGTGGCAATTCCAAGGAATCATCGACAGATTGTGGGAGGACTTTCTTAATATAAAGGAGGCAAAGCCTCGAAAGCACATCTTTGATGATCTGGATAAGTTTTTCGCCAACGCATTTGGTAACTGTTTACTGTTCACGGCGGAGAGCATCACGGAATCGCCATCTAGTGTACGACAACGGTATAGGATCCGGAAATGGTGTTACAACAACAGCTCGATCAGGCCCAGTTTATCGAAGAAGCCGAGATGGGCCGAGAGTTTTGAGAGCAGGCTCCTCGATAAAGCGCAAAGCTCGGTGAAACCACTCGTTGTCCCGTACGAGAAGATGTCTGAGGATGATGGACATCTGGGTAAGAAGCTGGAGAATTTGGGGATTACGCCAATCTGGTTCGACCACGGGGGTGTTTTGCTCCTTGGAGTCAGTCTGCTTTCCAACGCCCAGGATCGAGAAGTTTGGAAGGGTTGGATGGTAAGACTCCTCGAGTTTTTTCCTGAACTACTGGCGACACCGCTGCGCATAGGAAGTCACCACTCTCAGTTGAGGGTCTTTCAGGGCGCATGCCGTGATGGGGTAGCGACAGAAGTCGAGAGACTGGGTCAGAGCATCCTGCTATCTCGCATACGTTTAGCCTGGCGGGCAGCAGACGTCAAAAGAAGCAATCAGACGGTCGAGCCACGGATACTTTCAGGCCAGAAGCCGCCGGAAGTTTCCGGCGAATACGATGCAGTCGTTGCAAACTACTTGGATGCCAAACGGTTTGTCGCAGTGGCGGCGCTGGACAGTCCGCGCGGTCAACAGCCTACGGATGCCGTCGAGGATGTTCGCAAGGGGTTCTTGCCCTCAGAAGGCAAGGGCGGGCACCGCCTTTTCCTCTCTGCGCCAAGTGGTTCCGAACCAAGGGAAAGCTCCTTCATTGTGGCCCAGGAGGCTACGCTCGCCCGCCATGCGATCGGAAGATCGCTGAGATGGATGGAGTATAAAACGGGGTACCTCGACGAGGCAAAACTAGACTCTGAAAAGTGTCCATTTCCGCACGAACACGAAACACATGAGGGCTGCGAGGCTTGGCTTCGTGAGGACCATGGAAAAGACATGCCGCCTCTCGATAACGTAATCCACCCGGACAGCATTTACACGAGTTGGCTGCGATACCTTTGGGTCGAAGTATTCTATTGCGCTCGTCACATCAGGGAGAACAGACGCGAGAGCAGCGGGGATCTCCTTACCAAGTTGGCGGGAAAATATGCTCACGCTGTAGAGGTCACGAGGCCGGTGTTTCCCGCCATATTGGCGGCAAGACAGGCGGCAGAAAGGCCGAAAGCAGAATCCGAGCAGAAAGGGGATTTGGAGTCCAAAGAAGAGTCAACACAAGGACCAGATACCGGACTCAAAGTGGACTGGCGATGGCTGTACTTGTGGTTTCTGGCGAATGCGACGAGTTCCCAACAATTGCAGGAGGCGTACGGGAGTTATATTCATGGCAAGCACGGATTCAAGTCGCACCTTGACCACTATCGCGATGCGAGTACGGCCGTGCTCTTTGGGCTTCACCTTGTTCGGTTCTGGGATGGCGCAAAAGCGATGGAGTTGTGGGATCTTCCGGAGCTGCGGCCGGACGAGGTGATGCAGGCCCGGCTACGGCTGCTGTGCGAATACGCCTATTGGGAGATTGGTGTCAACCGTGCGTGGCAGTTGGAACATCATCTCGGGGCGCAGTTTCAGCCGGAGATGATCCTGCAGGCCACTTCTTCGGCGCACCGCGAGCACGTGCTGCACGTAATGGACGTATGCTTGCTGGGGCACCTGCTGGTGAGTTCCTATGAAGGCACAGAGGGATCGCCGTCCAAGTTTTGCGAGACCTTGCTCCAAGTGAGAACCGAGAAGGAGTTCTTGCGCCTGTGGTACCCAGCCGCACTTCTCCATGATCTTGGCCGCGCACAGGAGATTGCACTTAGTTTTCCGGAGATGATGGGTAGTCTCAATACGCCGGACTTGACCAGCTTTGCCAAAGCAGTAACGGAGGGAATTGACGGCGCGAATCGCACGCTCGACAAGGCGATCATTGAGCAGTTCAAAGGAATCGGCTTGCCAATAGCGGAACCCACCGATGGAATCGGCCGGGACCACGGAGTTATTTCGGCAAATCATCTCATCCACTCGCTAGGGCAAACCGCCGGTGACGCCGGCTTTCTGAAGACAGCGGACACCAAGACGATTCTGCTGGCAATCGCGCGGCACAACCGCCGTCGCGATAGCTTCGCAGCGTCTGCAGAGCCGCTTTCCTACTTACTGGTGATATGCGACCATCTGCAGGATTGGTCGAGGCCTCGCTTTACATCCCAACGGCTCGCAATGGGCTTCCTGGGCTGGTCTCAGCTTTCCTCGCCTGTGATGATCAAGGGGCAGAGGGCTGCTCAGTGGTTGTCGCCATGTGCAGACTATCGGGCGGAGCAAAATGCCATTGTTTTCAAGGGCAATGATATTTGCTTGACGCTGGAGTATGAGCCGTCCAGGTCGTCTCTGTTGGAGCCGGCGTGCCTTTGGGTGGGCATGACCGCGGACATTGAGCGGGTTTGGTTTGATGATGGATACCCAGTAGTGGAGATAGTTTTTGTGCATCCGCGTTCGGAAGTGCTGACTCATTCTCATTCAGGCGCATATGAAATGGAGCTTCTGCGCGACTTCGCGATGACGGAGGACGGCGCGTTTCTATCATCTTGGCTGGGTTCCGTGGCCGGCGAAGACGGGATGTCTCATAGCATAGACCCTGACAAGGAAACGGAACGCTTTTGCCTGCGTCTCGGCACCAGACGAATGGACGCACCTAAGTTGCTGAATTCGATACCTAAAAGGTTCTACTCTCAATTTGTGGAGTGGAAGAAACGGCAGTTGCGATTGGCCGACGAGGAATGAAGCCAACAATTACCTTAATCCTCTCAGCGCCTTGTGGATTACTCCCCAAATGTCGGCAAGGTGCAACTGATCCTCGCATCTGATACAACCCTCCCAAGTGCTCGAACCATGAGCTGACGATGCTGCCGGATCAGAAATCCGTCTGCTCCATTTCTGCTCTATTCGATTTCTGTAGAACAACACCTTCAAAGAACCCCAGAATCTCTATCGCCAGAACGAGATCCGACGAACGCCATATTCTTTGTTTTCAATTGACCGCCACATTCCCAAGCTGACTATCGGTTGTTGCCTAGAGCGCGATTCACTCAGTCATGGGACATAGGGTTCTTTTGGGTCCCTATTGAGCAGTCGGCAATCTGGAAGCCAACCCATAGCCTGGATGCCGAGCTGTCCCGTTGACTATCCTGTCATCGACTACAGCGTAGAGGCTTCTTCGTAATGTACATTTCATCCTTTGAGGTACACTCGGGGTACATCTGTTAGTTTGGCTTGTTTACGCATACTTACGCTAAACTCTTGTAATTGAGGGAGTTGCACGGTCGCAAGATTACTCTCAGTTTCCCTTATTTTTCATAGGTTTACGGTGTTCGTCACAAACTTAAAATCCGCAGGCCGCAAGGCCGTGGGGGTTCAAGTCCCCCTCTGGGCACCAAGATCTTGGAGGTTTAAGGTTTGGCTTTGGGTTTCCCGGACATCGTACGGCCACCGGCTCTGCCCGTACTATGCCCGGCTTCTTCTTGTCCGCCTTGGTGCGGCCGTCCACCCCACCGTTGTTCCAGAGCGTTGATCGGCAGGACTTGCTTGGGCAAAATGGGGGGTCTTCGACCTCCGGTATCCACCGGTGGCGCACCTGTCACAGACATTGTCATCGGAACCTGCCTCAGGAGCGATATAATCGCATAGAAGCTCTCCTCAAAATAGAAATTCCAGTTAAGTCTTTCGGATACTGCGTGGAAACCTCCTAATGCTGACCCCTGCCAGCAAATCAATCCGGTATATCAAGGCGGCAGCTGTAGCCGGTTCTTGCGGCCTTAGTTTCTTTCTGCTTGGATTCTTCCCGTTTGCGGCGAGGCCATGGTGGGCGTTCGCCATGTTCGGCTCCTTCGTCATTTACCTGAACAATTCGCCGGGGCGCAGGGGGATTACGCTCTCTCTCTTTGCGGGTGCACTGTGTTACTGTCGAGACCGCTTCCTGGGGGGACATTTCCACTCGTATACATACGTCGAATACAACATCGCAGTTCTTGTCGCATATGCGGGAGCCGGCTGTCTGGTTGCATTGTCTACTTCCAGTTTGCTGGCCAAATCGAAGCGCGCTCGAAGCGAGGCTGCCGACTGCCTGCTTTCCTGTATAAGCCTGCCCAGTGCGGTGATCTTGATCGATTACGTCCTGCTGAAGCCCACGACGCAATTGTCCTATGACAGGGTGCTACTGGCTTGTGATGGTGTATTTGGGCTGCAGCCGAGCTACTTGGTAGCCCGAATGGTGCAAAGTTACCTCCCGGCGCTAAGGACCTTCAGACTTGTCTACGACGCCCTGCCGCTGGCGATTGCATGCGGCTATGTCGCATCTTCTCGCGTATCGGCGGCGAGGTTGGCGAAGAGCCTGGTTCTTGCTGGCGTAATCGGCCGCTTTCTGCATTTCCTGATACCCGCTGCCGGACCGAAATGGGCACTTAGCGGCTTGTTCCCGGCTGTGGTCCCGACAATCACGGCAGACTGGATGAGGCCCTTCGAGGGTAAGGCGGTTTTCAACTGCGTGCCTTCCCTCCATCTGGCCTGGGCTCTCCTGATTTTTTTGCAGCTCAGACGCAGCAAGTCCACCATAGCCATGGTCATCTCTGCAGTATTTCTGACGTGTACGGCCATATCGACATTGGCATTGGGCGAACATTACTTGTTTGATTTAATCATCGCCTTGCCATTTACACTGACGGTGGAAGCACTGTGCATTCGAAGTTTTTTGAGCGATTGGGACAAGCGGCGCATCTCGGCCGCATTGGTCGGCACAGCGCTTTTTGCCGGTCTGGCATTCCTCATTCGCTCTGGCTGGCTTCTGCACTTCTCTGCACCGGCGGCTTGGGTGCTTGTGACGGCTATACTGCTTTTGAGTGTCTTCTTTGAAGCCCGCCTCGTCGGCACAGAAAAGCCGGAATGCATACAGGACCGCTGCGTACAATAAACAATCCTTGTTCACGCATACCACGCTGAATATTAGAACTCTTGCAAGCTGGATTCGAGCAAGACCTATGCGTGCCGGCCAGCAAACTCACGGTTAGTTCAACCAACTATGCCTCCAGATACCAGCAAAGGGCACAGGCTGGTGCGAAAGCTGGAGCCGGCGCCGTCGTCCCGGGCAACTTACAACGCCCACCAAATGGCAACCGGCGGACGCAGCGAAGCTGCCGACGCCGACGCCGCAAAGTTGAAAAATGAAGTCTATCCGAAAAACTTGTACCTGAGCAGGCATGTCCGAAGTATTACCGAACAGCGGGAAGGGCACTCGGAAGACTGGCCGCAAGTGCTTGATGCTCCTCAGGGGCACACCTGTCAACAGAACTTAAAATCCGCAGGCCGCAAGGCCGTGGGGGTTCAAATCCCCCTCTGGGCACCAAGTTTGCATCAATGAACAGAATTTCAGCCCAGTTGGCGCGCCGACTGGGCTGAGGCTTAGCGAGCCAGATTGCTCATTCCTGACATACTGTGCTGTTTGCCGCGTGAGCGGCGCAATTGCACCGTCAAGCAAATGGAACATCGCCAGGGGTAATAACCAAAAAGTGGAGCCAGCTTGGTATGCAGGTACCCTTCACGCTTGATCCTGCGCATTCTATCGCACTTGCACTTTTTACATTCCATGTAATCTCACTCCGCAATGGCTAGCACGAAAAACTTACCATCATATAATCGTCTAAAAAGGCCCAATGGTTAGAATATTCAAATAAAAACCTATGGGATAAATTATTCTCGCTCTCGGAAGTCAAAAGTAACCTGTAGCCTGTGACTGAAAATAGAATCCACAGCCGCTGCCCGCCAGTTCTCCACCGTCACCATAGCCACTTATACCCTGCGCGAAGCAGGTTCCACTCAGAGCGGATACAGTAGGAATAGCGATGTACACACCTGCATTCAACCAGGTCGCTAACCGCGCCGCTCAGGCCGCCCATGCCGCCGGCACTCCCGATCAGCAGGCTCTGGCCGCCTGGATGAAGCGGATGGCAGGATGAAGACGCGCATATAACCGCTTCCGCCGACTCCCAGCTTTTGCTATACTTGTTGAGTTCACCACTGTGCGGAGGTGGCGAAATTGGCAGACGCACCAGCTTGAGGTGCTGGCGCCCGTTGGGCATAGGGGTTCAAGTCCCCTCTTCCGCACCAAATTTCTCTCGTCCGGGCCTGCCGGACTGACCTGGAAAGCAGCTTTCAAGATGAATGCTTTACTTATTTTCGTCGTTGTCGTGCATGTGATCGTGAGCTTTTTTCTGATCGGCGTGGTTCTGTTGCAACAGGGCCGCTCCGCCGACCTGGCAGGCGCCTTCGGCGGACAGGGCTCACAAACAGCCTTCGGCCCCCGCGCCGCAGCCAACGTGCTCACCCGGCTAACCACATGGTCAGCGATTATCTTCATGTGCACCTCCATCACCCTGACCATCCTCTACCAGCGCGCCACAACCGGCTCTAAATCCGTGCTGGATCATGCCTCCCAATCCGCTCCTGCCAAGTCCGGCAAATAGTCTGCAAGCATTTTATTTTCATTCAGGTACACAAAAGCGGCGGGTTACAAAGCCCGCCGTTTTTACGTCTGTGTCTATCCCGTAATCATTTTCTCGAAGATATTCCTTGACAATTATATCTTTCAGATATATCTTACAGCTATATGAAGAACAACCGTACCGCCTACGTCATCCTCGGCATGCTCTCTATTGCGCCGAAAGGCTCCGGCTACGAGATTCACAAGGCCATCGAAGAGAACTTCGGCAGCTTCTGGGGCGAAAGCTACGGGCAAATCTACCCCTCTCTGAAGCGGCTTGCCGAAGAAGGCCTGATCGAGGTGTGTAAACCGTCCTCGGCGCCCAAAAAGCGACGGCAGGAGTACGCGCTGACCGATGCAGGGCGCGCCCGCCTTAGGGAGTGGCTTACCCTGCCCTGCCAGAACGATCCGCCGCGCAATGAATTTCTGCTCAAGCTGTTTTTTGGCCGCGAGGCAGCACCTGGCGTTGCACTTGCGCACGTTCGCGAGCTGCAGGAGAGAAACCGGCGCATGCTCGCCACCCTGGAAGGGATCGAGAGCATGGCGCGAGAGATTCAATTGCAAAACCCCAACAAGCCGTACTGGATGCTCACGCTGGGCCTGGGTCTGGCGATGACCCGCGCCGCGCTCGATTGGGGCGAATCGGCGCTGGCTGAGCTTTCTGCCATGGAGGCAGCCGCTGAAACCCGCAGTGTAAACGAATCCTGAACCCGCCCGCGAGGCCAATAACCTGCGTATGACGCATGTGCGCGCTAAATCAAAGGAGAACTGCAAAATGCCTACAAACGTTAAATCCAACCGCGGCTCGCAGATCGCGGCGTGGGCTGTCGCCAGCCTTTTTGCCCTCGGCTTTTTCTTTACCCAAGTGGGAGCGTGGACCGGCCCAATTCTGGGCGCGTGGTTCGTGGGAACGCAAAAGCCCCGGCGCGGATTCCTGTGGATGATAGCATTCAGCTTCATCCCCAGCTTGCTCTTCGGCTGGCGCAACTTCCCGCTGACCGGCCCGGAGCAAGCGCTCAAATACCTTGGCTGGGCGCTGTTGACCGCCGTGCTCGGCGTGTTGCCCTATACCTTTCACCGGCTGGTTAGCGTTCGCCTGCCTGGATTTCTTTCCACACTTCCCTTGCCGCTGGCTGCTGTAGCGATCCCCTCACTGGCTCTGGCGCTGCACATCGGCGCAGCTTCCATGATCGGACCATCCGCCTTCTTCATCTTTTGGTTTGCGGCGACAATCGTGTGGTTGTGGAACCAGGAATCGCGCGCCACCAAATTTGTTTTCGGAGCGGGCTTCATCGTTGTAGGCGGCTTCGGGCTCTTCCGCCATTTCAGCGGCGTCGCGTTGCCGATCAATCTGCTCGCCGGCGCAACGTTTTCCTGGATTTGCCTTGGCGCATCCCTGTTCCTGAGCGTCTGGGCGCTCTTCCACCCGCTCAAACACAAGTCCTGGGCTGAACGGCCGCAGACAGTTGCCCTGCTGCAAAGCCCCTTTACCAGAAACCCATTGCATGTAGTCAGCGAAGGGGGCAAGGAAGCCCTGATCAGCACTTCCGGAGAGCGATTCCCGGTACGCGATGGAATTCCGGCCTTTCTCAAGCCAGAGGATCTGACCGGCGACAATCTCAAATACAACCACCAGTATGAAACTATCGGCGGCTTTTATGACGACACACAGCGCGTTTTCCTCGCGCTGGGCGGAGTCGATCGCGAAACGTTTTTTCTCGGTCATCTGCGCCTGCTCGAAGTCAAGCCTGGCGATTCGGTGCTGGAGACCTCGGTGGGCACCGGCCTCAACTTCAAATATCTGCCTCGCTGCGTAAAGCTCTCCGGCCTTGATCTATCCCAGGAGATGCTGACCAACTGCCAAACTAATCTGCGCCGCTGGGAGATGGACGCCGATCTCTATCTGGGCAATGCCGAGAGCCTGCCATTCGCCGATTCCAGTTTCGATGTTGTCTATCATGTGGGAGGCATCAACTTCTTCAACGACCGCGCCAAAGCGATCCGGGAGATGATTCGCGTCGCCAAGCCGGGCAGCCTTCTGCTCATCTCCGATGAAACCGAGAAACACGTGAAGAGCGTGTATGAAAAACAGCCTGGCGGCTTATATAAGAACCGCAAGGAACAGGTCAGCGCGCCCATCGATCTGCTGCCGCCCGAGATGCAAGAGATCCATCTAGAAGAGCTGATGAACGGCCAAACCTACGCGCTCACCTTCCGCAAACCGGCGGCTGGCGTGTAGCATGGTTGCTATCCAATACTCACAAAGGGAGTGCCGCACGGCATGAACAAACTCGAAGAGATTACCGCCAGACGGAAACGCGCTCATGCGAAGTTGATTGCATGCAAGTCGAAGGTGTATGAAGGCTTTCTGGCCATGGAAAAGGCTGCCTATTGCGACGGCGCGCTGTCTAAAAAGCAGAAAGAGCTGATTGCCGTGGGAATCTCCGTGGTAAAGGATTGCGAATCCTGTATGCAGTGGCACATCGAGCAGGCGGTGGCCGATAAAGCAAGCTTTGAAGAGCTGCTGGAGGCCATCGAGGTTGGCATGGAAATGGGCGGAGGCCGGGCGACTGTCTCGGCGAGATTTGCGCTAGAGGTGATGGAGAGCGTGGGGCTGAAGCCGCGCCGGGGTTAGCGACGCCTGACCCGCCGGAGCGCCTATAGAATGAAACCATGATTCTGGAGAGCTTTCCCGTCGGCCCGCTGCAAGCCAACTGCATCCTCCTCGGCGACGAGGAGGCCGGCGAGGCGATTGTCATCGATCCCGGCGACGAGGCCGAGCGCATTCACGGCCGGCTCGGCAAACTGGGCCTCAAACTGAAGCAGATTCTCCTCACCCACGCGCACATAGACCACGTGGGCGGAGCGCTCAAGCTCAAGCAGTTGACCGGCGCGCCCATTTTTTTGCATGAAAACGACTGGTCAATGCTCAAGACGATGAGGATGCAGGCCTCATGGATCGGCATCCCGGCGCCGGAGACCGCGCCGCCGGATGAAGGCCTGGCCGATGGCCAGATTGTGGGCCTGGAACGCTATCCCGCACAGGTCATCCACACGCCCGGCCATACGCAGGGCTCGGTCTGCCTCCACTTTGCCCCGCTCAAGCTACTGGTGGCCGGAGATACGCTCTTTGAAGGCAGCATCGGCCGCACGGACCTGCCCGGCGGCAACTACGGCCAGATCATTGACTCCATCCAGAACCGCCTGCTGGCATTGCCCGACGAAACGCGGGTTCTGACCGGTCACGGCCCCGAAACCACCATCGGCAAGGAACGACGGAGCAACCCGTTTCTGCAAGGGCCGTGAGAAGACAGTGGACAGTAATCAGTGGACAGTAATCAGTGGACAGTAATCAGTGGTCAGTGGTCAGTTGGAGAAACCGGGATTTATGCGTGACTTCAGAAGAGCTAACCTTCGGTCCGCAGAACTTCGATGCAGCGCTTCAGGCTGCCATCAGTAGTTAAGATGCTCCAGTGTTTGCGCGCGGCAACGGCGCAGAGCAGCATGTCGACTCGTCCGCACTCAACCCCACGACTTCTGCATATATTGAACAAGCGCGCGGCTTCTTCGAAATCGCCGGTTGGTATGGGTTCGTCTGGAAAAGCTCCGAGCGTGCGCCTCAATTTCTCGAATTGCGCCGGCTCCTTGATTCCAGAGAGCACTTCCTGCCGGATAGGGCCTATGATGGCGACGCGGCCATCCCGAATCGCATCCTGTAGCGACATCACCGCTTGCTGCTCGTCGCCGCTCAAAGCGCTCTTACCCTTGCGACGCAGCAAAAACGACCAGACACAACTATCAACCAGTGTCTTCATGGCTCGACGTAGATCCGATCTAACTGGCGTATTTTCTTGTAATCGTAATCCGGATCATAGTCGATTGTCCCAGCGAGTTTCAGGATTTCCAACTGCTTGCGCCGGCTTACGTATTCCTCCAGCGCAGCGGTGACGGCGGCCTTCTTGGTCGCGTGGTGGCCGATCTGCCGCGCCTCATTGATCAGTTTGTCGTCGATTGCCAGATTCGTGGCCATGTCGCACCTCCATGTATGTGTAGAATATCACACATTGCGATGTGTGGAAAGATGTGTGGAAGCGGAGAAATACTCCACCAGCCCGGCGACTCCGCGGCTGAACTCCGCCTCGTCCGCGAGCAGGCTCAACACCAGCCAGCCCGAGTCTGGCAGTCCGAAGAAGTAGCCGGGATGGAGCCAGACTCCCTGGTCGAGAAGGGCAAGCACTGTCTGCTCGTCCGGACCCAGCGCCGGAATCCGCAGGACCGCGTACCAGCCGCCCTCAACCTCCAGCCGGCTCACCTCCGGCAATTGAGTGAGATGACGGTCCAGCTCGGCGAGGTTGGCCGTGACGCGAGCCCGAATCTGCCGCTGAATCGACTCGCGGCCTTCGAGCCAAAAGGCAAGCGCATGCTGCACCGGCGCATTCATGGAGAGAAAGGTGTCGGCGATGACCTCCAGGCGGTCCAGCGCCGTGCAGGCTTCGGGACCAGCCGCCACAATCCAGGCTGCCTTCATCTGCGGCAACCCGGCAATCTTGCTGAGGCCGCTGACGACGAAGACCGGAACGCCCTCGAGACCGGCGGCAAAGCTCTTCTCTGGGCCGGATACGCTTGGGGTAAGGCCGTAGTCCAGAAAGACCTCGTCCACAATCAGCGTGAGATCGAATTCCCGGCAGAGACGCGCCAACTCCGCAGCCTCCCACGGCTTGGTGAAGTGGCCAGTTGGGTTGTTGGGATGCACCAGGACGATGGCCCGCGCCTGCGGCGTGATGGCGCGGCGAAGACCATCGACATCGATCTGCCAGCCATGGTTATAAACCAGCGGCGCGGCCTTGAGGCGCACATCGTCCAGCACGGCCAGAAAGTCGAAGAGCGGATAGCCAGGCTGGAGGACGAGAATCTCGCTGCCCGCGTCCGAGAGCAGGCGGAAGAGGAAGCTGTAGGCCTCACTGGTGCTGGTGGTGAGAATGACCTGCTCCGGCTGGAGCTGAACGCCGTGAGCGGCATAGTAGCCGCAGACCGCCTGACGCGCGCTGAGCAGGCCGAGCGGCTGCGGATCGTAGTTGAGGGCTTGCGGATTTGTGAGTGCCGCCAGCAAGGCAGGATCGTAGCGGAAGCCGCAGCGCGTAGGATTCGAGGCCGTGAGATCGGCAATCGGCAGCCCTGCCTTGACGCGCAACCGATGCGCGCGCGCCAGCTCGCTCTCCTCCGTGTTCCAGTTAGTTCGCTTGGAAAAGCGCATTAAATTAACGGCCTCCGCCCTCTTTTCATTGGCCTGGTTTGAGTTCCTCCGGGGCTAAAGCCCGCTGTGATTGCAAGCCAACATTCAGTGGCCTGAAGGCCACTGCTCCCTCCGCCCATCCTAAGGGCCATCAGGCACAATAGAAGCAGTCGTCCTACATTTAACAGTACACGGATGCTCACGATTTATACGCAATCAGGAGGAAGATTGGCTCTGCGCGCGGTGATCTTTGATTATGGTGTTGTTCTGACTGGACCGCCGGACGCTGATGCGTGGGCCAAGCTGCTGCGCATTACCGGACTGCCCCAGGAGCGCTTCGAGCCGCTTTACTGGGCCAATCGCACCGCCCTAGATGAAGGCAAGCTGAGCGGCATCGGCTACTGGCAGAAGTTCCTGCGCGAGGCAGGGCTGCCGCTGGATCATGCAGAAGAGCTGAGCCGCTGGGACGCGCGCCTGTGGACCGTTCAGAACCCTGTCATGGTGGCCTGGCAATCGGCCGTCAAGCAGCGCGGCCTGCTGACCGCCATCCTCTCCAACATCAGCGACAATGTGCTGGAGAGCGTGGAGCGCGAGTTCGCCTGGATTCACCGCTTCGACGTGCTGGTGTGGAGCTTTCAACTGGGCATCGCCAAACCCGACCCGGCGATTTATCGGTACATCCTCGGCAAACTTGGCACGCAGCCCGATGAGACGCTCTTTATCGACGACAAGCGGCCCAACGTGGAGGCCGCGCGAGCGCTGGGGATTCAGGCTATCGAGTTTTACAGCGTGGAAGGACTGCGCGAAGAGCTGATCGCTCGCGGACTGGACGGAGTTTTGCCGCTTCCGGGGACAGCGATCGAACGAAGGCTGAACACGCCGGATTTGTAATGATCTGCAAAGGCTGACCCGATACACTTAGCTCATGGTCCTCCGCCTCTGTGCAGCGTCTTTACGCGCGGCTCAACCGTCCTGAGACAGGGCAAGGACTATAAAAAGGTGAATTCCATGCAGGAAATGAAAGAATTGCGCGCGGCTGTTGCGGCCGTGCTGGGTTTAGTTCTGGCGCTGGGCGCGGGTCTGGCCGCGGGTCAGAATGTGCCGGTGGTGACCGGCGACGCGCGGGTGGACAAGCTGCTGAGCCAGATGACGCTGAACGAGAAGCTGACACTGATCCACGGAACGCAGGAGGATCCGGCGGTCTATCAGGGCGAGGCCGGCTACCTGGCCGGAATACCGCGGCTGGGGATTCCGGGGCTGCGCTTTGCCGATGGGCCTCCGGGGGTTCTGACGCGCCATCCGTCGGCGGGCGAAACGGCCACCATGGGCGTGGCCGCCACCTTCAGCCGGAAGACGGCCGAGGCGAATGGGCTGGTGATTGGCCGCGAAGACCGCGCGCTGGGCATCGACGTCTCCCTGCAGCCCTTTGTGAACATCGACCGCGACCTGGAGTTTGGCCGCGGCTACAACACCTTCGGCGAAGACCCGTTCCTTTCGGGAGAGATGGGCGCGAGCGAGATCAAGGGCATCCAGTCGCAGCACGTGATGGCTCAGGTGAAGCACTTTGTGGGTTACGACTCGGACGGCACCAGCACGTACATCGACGACCAGACGCTGCATGAGGTCTACGTGGCGCCCTTCGACGCGGCTATCCAGGCCGGCGTTTCGTCGATCATGTGCTCGTACAATCGCCTCAACGGGACCTTTGCCTGCGGCAACGAGTCCTCGCTGACCAAGATTTTGCGCGACGAGATCGGCTTCAAGGGATTTGTGACCTCGGACTGGGGCGCGGTTCACGGGGTCAACTTCATCAACGCCGGGCTGGACATGGAGATGCCCGGCGAGCCGAAGCCGGGCGGCGGCGGATTCCAAATACCATCGTTCTTCGATTTGCAGCCGCTACCGCCTCCTCCGCCGCCCAGGACTCCCGAGATGATAGCCGACATGATGGAGATGTTCGGCGGGCACATTCCCGAGGAGCCGGCCCCGCAACGCGGCGGCTTTGGCGACTTCGGCGTAAAACTGGACCCCAAGAAGATGGCCGACGCCCTCAAGGAGGGCACGGTCAACGAAGCGGCCATCACCCGCGCCGCGGGACGCGTGCTCTATGAGATTGTGCACTTCGGCTATCTGGACGGCCAGAGCAAGCACGATGTGACCGAGCAGTCGATTGAAGCCAACGCCGCAATCATCGAGAAGACCAGCGAAGAGGCGGCGGTGCTGTTGAAGAATGAGGGCGGAGCGCTGCCCTTGAAGGCCACGGAGCTGGATTCCGTGGTGCTGATCGGCCCCACCGCCGGACAAGTTGATTCGATTGGCATCAATGGCGAACGATCGGTTGGGCTGCCGCAGCGCCAGGTCGGACCCCTTGAGGCGCTCAGGAAAATCTCCGGCAACAGCAACATCCAGTTTGCCGTGGACGACGATATGACCGGCACACCGGTTCCCGCCTGCGCGTTGAACCACGATGGCCAACCGGGGCTGGTCCGCAGCGGATTGGGCGCGGAACAAACTGACGCGCAGGTCAACTTTACAGGCGCTAAGGCTCTGGCGCCCAACTCGACCGTCACGTGGAAGGGCACGCTTACGCCGCCGCACGCAGGCGTCTATTGGATTTATTTGCAGGCGATGGGCACAAACGCCAGCATCTCCCTTGACGGCAAGCGGCTGGCAGGAACCGGCGCCTACCAGGGCGGCGTGCACGGCGACATTCTGCAAGCCAACCAGGATAATGCAATACCGACCATCGACGGGCTCGACAATGTGCGCCGCGCGGTTGAGCTGACCGCCGGGCCGCACCAGATCGAGATCAAGACCAGCCCGGACAGCTCCAATGCGCCGGTGCAGGTGCGGCTGAACTGGTATACCCCGGAGCAGCGCAAGGCCGACCACGAGGCCGCCATCGCCGCAGCGAAGAAGGCCAAGGTCGCGGTGGTTTTTGTGTGGACGCGCCTCGAACCGGTCTTCGGCCTGCCTGGCGAGCAGGACAAGCTGGTCGAAGAGGTGGCCGCGGTGAACCCCAACACCATTGTGGTGCTGAATACCAGCCAGCCGGTTACCCTGCCCTGGGTGGACAAGGTGAAGGCGGTACTGGAAATGTGGTGGCCGGGAGATGAGGGCGGCTGGTCGACGGCCAACCTGTTGCTGGGCAAGAGCAGCCCCGCAGGACGGTTGCCGGTGACCTGGGGCAAGCGACTGGAGGATTACGCAGCCACCGACCCCAAGCACCCGGAGCGCTCCAAGAAGGGCGTGGACGGAAAAACCACTTACAGCGAGGGCGTGAACGTGGGCTACCGCTGGTTCGACAAGGAGAAGATCACGCCGCTGTTCGCCTTTGGGCACGGCTTGAGCTACACGACCTTCAAATACTCGGGGCTGAAGATTGCAAAGGCCGCGGATGGTGGACTCGATGTGCAGGTGACGATCAAGAATAGCGGCGGAGTGGAGTCGGACGAGGTGCCGCAGGTTTATCTGGGCGCGCCCAGCGTGATTCCGGAAGGGGTGCAGTTCCCGGTGCGGGCCTTGGCGGGCTTTGATCGCGTTCACCTGGCCGCAGGCGAAGCAAAGGCCGTGACGCTGCGCGTGGCGCCGCGCCAGTTGCAGTACTGGTCGACGAAGGAAGGCAAGTGGGTTACGGCGATAGGCAAACGGACGGTGAGCGTGGGAGCATCGAGCCGGGATTTGCGCCTGGAGCAGAGCATCGACTAAACGGAGCTCAGCGATCCGTGTGCTGAACAACAGAAAAGGGGCCGGCCCACGATGGAGTAACGTCTATCGTGGGCCGGTTTCTTTTGGCGACCGAGGCCAATTACACTCTTCCCATGGCCCTCCGTCTCTTTGCCGCCACCACCAGCCAGGGCAAGCTGCGGGACTTCAGCACCGCAGCGGAGGCGCATGGCCTGACGATTGAGCCGCTGCCAGAGCTGGGGACAATCCCCGCGCCGGAGGAGGACGGCCTGAGCTTCGCCGAAAACGCCAGGCTCAAGGCGATCTACTACTCGCGGTTTGCGCCGGGGGAGTGGGTACTGGCCGACGACTCGGGGCTGGAGGTGGATGCGCTGGGCGGCGAGCCGGGCGTGCGCTCGGCGCGGTTTGCCGCGGATGCGGGCGTGGTAGACTCGCCCGGCGCCAACGACAACACAGACGTATGGAACAATATGGAGCTGCTGCTGCGGCTGGCCGGCGTTCCGCCAACGAAGCGTACGGCGCGCTACCGCTGCGTGCTGGTGGCGGCGCGAGACGGCAAGGCGCTGCACACCGCCGAGGGGGCAGTGGAGGGGCTGATTCTGGAATCGCCGCGCGGGACAGGCGGATTTGGCTACGACCCGCTCTTTTATTTGCCTTCGCTGGGCCTGACCATGGCCGAAATTGACCTGGAAACCAAGCACACGCTCAGCCATAGAGGGCGGGCTATTACGGCGATGCTGGCCATGCTGGGAGTATGACCTTCCAGATGGCGCGGGACTCCTTGACGGGTGTGATGTAGAACACCAATAATGGATGAAAATCAGGCTTTGCTTCCCTCTTTCGTCCATCGAAAGCACCGCCGCTAGGAATCTTATCCGGAACCTGATCTGAAGCCGTAAGGAGCTGACACCGCTATGGCAACCGCTCAAAACCCTGCCGCGCACACCGTCCAGCGCGGCGTTCAGCCCCTGCGCGCCGCCGAGGGCTGGTCCTTCGTCTGGCGCAAGCTGCACTCGCTGCTGGGCATTGTCCCGCTAGGCGCCTTCCTGCTGGAGCATCTGCTCTCGAACTTCGAGGCGCTCAAAGGTCCGGCGGCCTACGGGGCGCAGGTCCGCTTCCTCAACAGCCTGCCGATGGTGCGCGTGCTGGAGTGGGTCTTCATCTTTCTGCCGCTGCTGTATCACGCCTGTTACGGCGTCTGGATCTGGCTGCGCGGCAAATCGAACATTGTCTACTACCCATGGGCGGGTAATTGGCTTTATGTCGCCCAGCGCTACACCGGGCTGATCGCCTTTGCATACATTTTGCAGCACGTCCTGCGGCAGCGCTTCATGGGACCCAATTTGCCGGAGCATCCGGAGTTCGCCTTCGCCAAAGTGCAACAGGAGCTGGCTAACCCGTGGATGCTGGCCGTCTACATTGTGGCCATGATCGCCATCTGCTGGCATTTTTCTTATGGCGTCTGGCTCTTCGCGGCCAAGTGGGGGATTACGCCCGGCACAAAAGCCCGCAAGCGCTTCGGGTTTGTCTGCGTGGCGATGGGGCTGGCGCTGGCAATTCTGGGCTTGGTGAGCATGTGGGCCTTTGTGGTGGACCCGAAGTACAAGAACGCGCCGGAGAACCCGGCTGTCTCGATCTCGATGGCCCCTGCAGCTACTGGAGTTGATTCCATATTATGAAGAACCTTTTTGAAGCGGCAACGACGGAAGAAGTGAGAGAACGCCTGGCACAGATGCGGCCGGATAGCGAGCGGCTGTGGGGCAAGATGAGTCCAGCGCAGGCCCTGGCGCATTGCTCTGCGGCAATGGAAATGGCGGTAGGGCTGACATTTCCTCCGCGTAGTTTTATGGGGAGGCTGTTCGGGCGGCGGGCGAAGTCGAGTATTTTGAACGAGAAGCCGATGCGCCGCAATCTGCCAACTGGGAAGAGCTTTGTAGTGAACGATAAGCGGGATTTTGCAGCGGAGAAGCAACGGTTGCACGGATTGATTGATAGATTTGCAGCCGGTGGGCCTGCAGGTTGCACGAAGCATCCGCACTGCTTTTTCGGGCCAACAACGCCGGAAGAGTGGGCGGCATTGAATTACAAGCATCTGGACCATCATCTGCGGCAGTTTGGGGTTTAGCGCCAGCCGAGGAGCGCCAAGACATCTAGCGAAAAGGAACGAGGATTGCATATGGCAATACCCAGAATCATCGTGATTGGCGGAGGATTGGCGGGGCTTTCGGCGGTCATTAAGATCGCCGAGGCCGGCGGGAGCGTCGATTTGTTTTCGATTGTCCCGGTCAAGCGCTCGCACTCGGTTTGCGCGCAGGGCGGCATCAACGCAGCCAAGAACCTGAAGGGCGAGGGCGACACCACCTGGAAGCACTTCGACGACAGCATCTATGGCGGCGACTTTCTGGCCAACCAGACGCCGGTGAAGCTGATGTGCGAGGCTGCGCCGGCGATTATCGACCTGCTCGACCGCATGGGCGTGCCTTTCAACCGCACTCCCGAGGGACTGCTGGATTTCCGGCGCTTCGGCGGCACGCTCTACAACCGCACAGCCTTTGCCGGCGCAACGACTGGGCAGCAGTTGCTTTACGCGCTCGACGAGCAGGTTCGCCGCTACGAGTCCGAAGGCAAGGTGAAGAAGTACGAGGGCTGGGAGTTTCTCTCCGCGGTGATCGACTCGAAGGGCGTGGCGCGCGGCATCACGGCGCTCGATCTGCGCACCATGGAGTTGCGTTCCTTCGCGTCGAATGCAGTGATTCTGGCGACGGGAGGAATTGGGGCCATCTTCGGCAAGAGCACCAACTCCGTGGTCTGCACCGGCTCGGCGCAGTCGGCGGTTTACCAGCAGGGCGTTTATTACGCCAACGGCGAGTTCATTCAGGTTCATCCCACGTGCATTCCCGGCGAAGACAAGCTACGGCTGATGAGCGAGTCGGCGCGCGGCGAGGGCGGGCGCGTGTGGGTGCCGCGCGCGGCCGGCGACAAGCGGCTGGGCAGGCAGATTCCCGAGGCCGAGCGATTTTATTTTCTTGAGGAGTGGTATCCCAAGTACGGCAACCTGGTGCCGCGCGACATTGCCACGCGCGCCATTCACAAGGTGGTCTACGAAAATCATCTGGGCATCGACGGGCAGCCGATGGTCTATCTCGACCTGACGCACATCGACCGGGCTACGCTGGACCGCAAGCTGGGCGGGATTCTGGACATCTACGAGAAGTTTGTGGGCGACGATCCTCACGAAGTGCCGATGAAGATCTTCCCCGGCATGCACTACACCATGGGCGGAGTGTGGGTGGACGTCGACCAGATGACCAACATACCCGGCATCTACGCGATCGGCGAATGCGATTACCAGTACCACGGGGCCAATCGGTTGGGCGCCAACTCGCTGCTCAGTTGCATCTACGCCGGATTCGTTGCCGGGCCGCACGCTCTGAATTACGCCAAGAGCGCGGCGGCGCAGGAGGGCGACGGCGGCCATGCAGCCGAGTTGGCCCGCCAAACCGAGCTGAACGCGAAGCTGATCAAGAATGAGGGCGAAGAGAATCCCTTCAAGCTATGGCGCGAGCTGGGCGATACCATGACGAAGCACGCCACGGTAATTCGTTATAACAAAGGGCTGAAGGAGGCCGACGAAAAGATCGTCGAGCTGATCGACCGCTATAAGAATGTGAGCCTCGCCGACCGCAGCCAGTGGGCCAACACCAGCTTCGCCTTCGCGCGGCAGTTGAAGAATATGCTGGAGTTGGCGCGGGTGATTGTGCAGGGAGCGATCTTGCGCGACGAGTCGCGCGGCGCGCACTACAAGCCCGACTTTCCGGAGCGCGATGACGAGCGGTTCCTGAAAACCACCAAGGCGAGCTTTACGGAATCAGGCCCGCGCTTTGAGTACGAAGAGGTCGATACGCAATTCATCAAACCGCGGCGGCGCAGCTACGACGCGGCAAATTAAGGAGACTGACAATGGCAAACAAGACCGTGCAAATTGAAATCAAGCGCCAGGCCAGTCCCGACGATCCGGCTGTATGGGAGAGCTTCGAGCTGGTATGGCGACCTGGCATGAACGTGACTACGGCGATGATGGACATCGCCGCCAACCCGGTCACCGCGAGCGGCAAGACGACCACTCCCGTCACTTATGATTCCTGCTGCCTGGAGGAGATCTGCGGCTCGTGCGCCATGCGCATTAACGGCCGCGCGCGCATGGCTTGTTCGTCGCTAGTGGACAATCTGGAGCAGCCCATCCGCGTGGAACCGCTCTCGAAGTTTCCGCTGGTGCGCGATTTGCAGGTGGACCGGGCCGTTTTATTTGAGAACCTGAAGACGGTCAAGGCGTGGATTCCCATCGACGGCACGTATGATCTGGGCTCCGGCCCGCGCGTTTACCCGCAGCAGCAGGAGATCAACTACCCGCTGTCGAACTGCATCAGCTGCACCTGCTGCATGGAAGTCTGCCCGCAGTTCAACGAGGAGACGGGCTTTGTGGGCGCGGCCACCATCGCCCAGGTGAAGCTCTTCAATAACCACCCCACCGGCAAGGTGCTGAAGGAAGAACGCTTGCGCGCTTTGGCCGGAGACGGCGGCATTCAGGAGTGCGGCTTTGCGCAAAACTGCGTGGAGGTCTGCCCCAAGAAATTACCTTTGACCAACACGATCTCCGATGTGAGCCGCGATGTACTCATGCAGAAGGCCAAGGATTTTCTGCTGAGTTGACGATTCGCTCGAAGGCTAACCTGGCCTCATGATGGACGGCAAATTGCCCTCATCGCGGGGCCATGATTTTTTCGGCTTGGGGAAATTCACGGCGCAGATACACCCACAGATAGAAAATGCTCATCGCCAACATGACGAGCGATGCAGGCCGAATCAGCGCAACGGTCAGCATCTTTCCGAAGAACCCCGCCGTGCTCACATGCAGCAGAGTCGAAAAACTACTGAGAAGCGCCAGCGTTATATCTCCGGTAAATAGCAGCCCCATCGAAGTCACCAGCAGCGCGGCGCGGGCAATCCGGCCGCCTTTGGCCCACAACAGGGCGCAGGCCGGAACGGTGAGCATCAAGAGCTTGGCATCCCAGGGCCGATGATAGGTCACCAGCATGGAAAGCGGCACAACCGCCGCCAGAGCAATCCATGCCGCGGCCATCGAGACTCTAGACCGGAGAGTTCTCACTGCCCATGCGAGCAGAAGCGCGCCGCAGAAGAGATAGCTGGCCGGATTGTAGATGCGCGGATCGTCGCGGAAGACACTGATGGCTGCCTGGAGATCGACAACCACGGCGGCGGTGCGGCCGGTGAGGGAATCAGGGCCGGGCTGATTGATGCCGCCGGGGCCTGAAATGGCGGTGAGATTGGATTGCCAGTCCTCGATCCAATGCGGCGCGACATGCGAAACCCAGAGAAAGGCAGACAGGCCGAGGATGGCAGTGATGAAGAGGGATTGCAGAGCGCGTTTTCGATACACTCCGCCCGCCAGCAGAAAGTAGAGCCAGACCAGGCCCGCGTCATGGGGCTTGATGGCGAGGCTGAGCGCCATGCATAGAATGCCGGCGGCCACAAACCGCTCGCGCAGGAAGCACCAGACGGCCACCACGCAAAGGCCTACGACAATTCCGGCCGTGTTGCCGGCCGTGAAAATCTCCTCGCAGTTAGCGAGCAGGATGCAAAGCAGAAAGAGGGAGATGCCGGGGGCATAGTCCGCGCCAAGATCCCACATCAGAAAGGCGGCAAGGATAAACAGAGCGGCGGTGAGCGCGAGCCACAGCAGATGCGCGGGCCCCCAGGGCAGCATGGCCAAGGGGGTTACAACAATGAATACGGTGGGCACGTTTACATACAACACCACCGCTTGATGGGCCGGTGGAGACTCCGACGGAGGTTGCCCGCCCTCTGCCCGGTAAACACTCTCCAGCTCGCTCACCTTATAAGGATTGTGGTGTTGGAGCAGACAGCGCGTGCCGTAGTAAACGGCCCTGAAGTCTACCCACCCATTGGCGGTTTGCCCTACCGAGGAACCCCACCAAATGGAAATGCCGCCGGCCAGCAGTATCCACGCCAATGCAATGCGTCGCGCTTTTGTCATGGCAGGCCTCTTTGCGGATCACGCCGCACGTAAATCCACAGATAGAAAATTCCCATCGCCAACATGATGAGTGATATGGGCCGCAATACAACAGCGGCCATGAATTGTCCGCGGATCGTTGCTATATTCTCATGATAATTCCTGGTGAGAATGGCATAAACCGTCAACGGAATATCTCCCGCCGAAACAAACCCCGCAATATTCATAAGCAGTGCAATCCAGCGGATCGCATAACCCTCGGCCCATAGTATCGTGCAGGCCGGAAGAGTCAGCAGCAGGAGTCTTACATCGCATGGCCGATGATAGGTCACCAGCATCGTCAGAGGCACGACGGCCGCGAGAGCAAACCAGGCATTTTCCAGCGAAAATTGCGTTCTATGTGCACGAACCGCCCAGAGCAGCAGAAGCGGGCAGCAGACAATATAACTAACCAGGTTATAAAAGCGCGGATTGTCCCGGAAGACGCTCACAACGGCTTGAAGGTCGATAACTGTAGTTCCGTTGATCGAAGCGGGACCTGGATCATTGACATCACCGCGCGCCGAAGTGGCAATAAAATTCGAGTGCAACTCCGGCAACCAATGCGGCGCGACGCGCGAGACCCAGATCATTGCGGGTATCGCCAGCAAAAGCGTTACCGCAAAGCTCTGCAGCGCGCGCTTGCGATAAACACCTCCCGACAACAGAAAAAATAGCCACACGAGACCTGTATTGTGAGGCTTCATAGCGAGGCTGATGGCCAGGCAAAGAATACCAGCCGGCACATACCGATCCTTGAGAAAGCACCAGACGGCCACTACGCAAAGAGCGACAGCGATTCCCGCAGCATTGCCGAAAGCCAGGAGAGATTCGTTGTCGGCAAGAAAAAAGCAAATCAGGCCAACGGAGATAACAGGCGCGTAATCTGCCCCGATATCCCACATCAGGTACGCGGCCACAATGAGGCTTACGGATGTAAAAAACATCCACAGAAATTGTGCCTGCCCCCAAGCCAGCATCGCCAGAGGAGCTATGAGGAACAAGCAAGTTGGCAGATTGATGCAAACGGTTACGGCGCGGCGGAAAAAATGCGACCTGACAGGCTCGGATGGGAATTTTCCGCCTTCCGCCTGGAAGATGCGCACAAATTCATCTTGATTATAAGGATCACTATGCTGAATCAGGCAGCGCGAGCCATAGTAAACCGCCTTAAAGTCGACCATTCCGAGAGGCGAGGCACGCTCAATAGAAATAGACCATAGGACGGAAATACCGCCGCTCAACAGGATCAAGACCAGAGCTAAAAGCCGCGTTATTTTCATGCTCATCTTCACTCTCAGAGCTTTCGGCCGCCTGGAACCTGAAACTGGACCGAGAGGGATATGCATGTAATTCTACACAGGCGCAAAAAGCGAGGGAGAGCCGGTATCGGCAAATGAATTGCCCGGCGACTCTCCCACACAAGAAAGGAGATACTCTATGGCGACAGACCGAGAACCAACATAAGCTCCACGTACGGCTGGCGCTCGTGATAGATTTTTACTTGCTGCCTCCGCCGGGTGGGGGGAGAGAGCTTGCCTACTGGTAAGCTCTGGCAGACTCTCTCAGACGAAGGCACTTAACCCTAGCACCCTGGTCTTAACGGCAGGTTATATTCCGGCTGCAAATTCCGAGCTGACGGTTAAAAATGTAGTGCTGATGGCCCCAGCCAAAGACTGCATGGCGGCGACAGCGCCAAGAGCGATCAAAGCAACCACGAGGGCGTATTCGACCAGATCCTGGCCTTCCTCGCGGCTCAGCAGGCTATTCAGTAACAAAAATGACCTGAGACATAGGACGTCCATGACATCTCTCCCTATAGCAATTACAATCCACAACCCAATGGATTGTATTGCATAACCGTGTGAGGATACAAGACTTTCCTCAGTGCCAGGAATGGCTTCCCTGGTGCTGATCAGGCATTTTGCTAAGCGCCAGCTGCGAATTGCGAACTAACTGTTGAGAACACGGTGCTGATGGCCCCAGCCAAAGACTGCATGGCGGCAGCTGAGCCTAGAGCGATAAAAGTAATCACAAGGGCGTATTCAACCAGATCCTGACCTTCCTCACGGCTTACCAAGCTATTCAGCAGCAAATACGACCTGAGAGACAGTTTGCCCAAGTTGCATCTCCTGATGACATATATTGCCTTACTAACCCGCACGGAATGAATCACATAACCGGGTGTGAACACGCCCAGCACAGTGCCAGAACTGCTTCCCAGGTGTTAATCAGACGGGTCGCTAGATGCCGGACGCGAATTCCGAACTGACGGTCATAAACGCGGTGCTGATGGCCCCTGATAAGGCTTTCATCGCGGCAACAGCGCCAAGGGCAATCAAAGCAACCACAAGAGCGTACTCAACCAAGTCCTGACCTTCCTCGCGGTTCATCAGGTTGTCGAGCTTGATATACATCTTGAGTAGCATAGTGTTCATCGGGTTCCTCTCCATTGACTCATTCTCCCAGCGTCTGCCGGGGCACCTTTAGATGAGCAAGTTGTGTGCCATTCGTCTCAATTATCAGTTTATTCATATAAATCAATCACCTACGGAAACCAAAGCGATCAATAAGCTCAAGATAGTGTATACAATTGTTTACAGTGTGAGACTGGCAGACCGGTACAGTATACAGAACAAGAAAGGATAGTAACCGGGGAGGATCAGTATGCCACTGCCTGCCTTCCGGGAGACCTGGCCCGTCTGACGAAGTAGAATTGTCTGAATGGCAGACAAGGCGGAAACATCCGCGGTCCAGGTGAAGACCGATCTCGCGGATTTGTCGATTGTCGTGGTAAGCGGGCTGGGCCTTGCGCTGGTCGTCCTCTTTCTGTGTGTTGTGCCATTGGTGGGCGACATTGCAGGTGGGCGTGATTATGTTGTTTTTTGGGCCACAGCCCAGCAACTTGTTCACCATGCCAATCCTTATGACAGCGAGGCGATGATGCGGATCGAGCACTCCGCGGGGCTTCCTGCCAAAGACGGCGCCATGTTTATGAGGAATTTACCCTGGAGTCTGCCCCTTGTGCTCCCCCTGGGATTCATCGGCTTGCGGGTGGGCGCTTTTCTGTGGTCCCTGCTGCTGGCGGGGTGCCTGGTAGCTTCTGTGCTGATGCTTTGGCGGATGCACGGCAGCCCCAAAAATGTACTGCATTGGCTGGGATACGCATTCGTACCTGCCCTGCTGTGCGTGACCATGGGGCAAACCACCATCTTTACGTTGCTGGGATACGTTCTGTTTCTATCCATGCACCGCAGGCGCCCCTTTCTGGCGGGAATTTCACTCTGGCTTTGCGCTCTGAAGCCTCAGCTTTTTCTGGCCTTCGGGGTGGTCTTGCTGGCCTGGATACTGGTTTCCAGGAGCTACAAGATACTAGCCGGGGCGGCGACTGCCCTGGCTGCCAGTTGCGCGGCAGTAGCCTGCATCGACCCCTCAGCGTGGAGCGATTATGGGCGGATGATGCGGACGGCGGAGACCGAGATGGTTCGCATTCCGTGCTTGAGCGTGGCGGTGCGCAACTGGATAAGTCCGGGGATGATGTGGCTCACCTACCTGCCGGCCGCCGTGGGCTGCGTCTGGGCGCTGGGCTATTTCTGGAGCCGCCGGCACAGATGGGAGTGGATGAGAGATGGCAGCCTTGTGCTGCTCGTTTCCCTGTTAACCGCTCCCTATTCATGGATTTACGATGATTGTGCAGCGATACCTGCCCTTTTGCAGGGAGCATATCAAACCCGCATCCGGCCCCTATTAGTCATTCTTTCGCTAGCCTTCGTCCTTATCGATATCGAACTTATCTCCGGCGTGAAGATTACCTCGACCTTCTTTCTTTGGACGGCGCCAGCGTGGCTTGCCTGGTATCTGTGCGCAGTAAGAATCAAGCGAATGGGAATGCGCGGCGACCCCGTAATCGCATTAGAATAGTCAGAATGGCCAGCAATACGGGACTTTCCACGGTTCGCGTGAAGTACGACATCGCAGATTTGTCGATCGCGTTAACAGGCGGCCTGGCGCTGGCATTCGTCGTACTGTACATATGCGTTGTGCCTTTGACCAATATTGCCGGGTCGCGCGATTTTGTCACCTACTGGGCAACCGGCCAGCAGCTTGTACATCACGCCAATCCCTACGATAGCGTCGCGATGAAGCGGATCGAGCATGAAGCGGGGCTTCCCTCCGGTTACACAGTCGGCTTTATGCGGAATCCGCCCTGGGGTCTGCCCCTTGCGCTTCCCCTGGGGTTGATGGGCTTGCGAACGGGAGCGTTTCTGTGGTCTCTGCTGCTGCTGGCGTGCCTGCTGAGTTCTGTACTCATGCTTCGGCGGATGTACGGCAGTCCCGGCAATTACCTGCACTGGCTCGGGTGGTCTTTCGCACCGGCCCTGCTCACCCTGACGATGGGGCAAACCTCTCTCTTCTCGCTGCTGGGGTACGTTCTGTTTCTGCGCCTTCATCGCTCGCGCCAATTTCTGGCTGGGATCTCCCTCTGGCTTTGCGCGCTGAAGCCTCACCTATTCCTGATCTTCGGCGTGGTACTGCTGGCGTGGATATTGGTTTCCAGGAGCTACAAGATACTGGCCGGCGTGGCGTTTGCCATGGCCATAAGTTGCGCGGCCACAACCTGCATCTACCCGGCGGCGTGGAGCGAATACGCGCAGATGATACGGACGGTGGGAATCGAGAAGGAATTCATTCCCTGCCTGAGCATTGTGCTGCGCTTTTGGCTCAGCCCACAGATGATGGTTCTGCAATACCTGCCAGCCGCGCTGGGCTGCGCATGGGGACTGATTTATTTCTGGAAACGCTGCCGGGCATGGGACTGGATGAGTGAAGGCAGTCTGCTGCTGCTGATTTCGATTCTTTTTGCGCCATATTGCTGGCTTATTGATCAATGCCTGGCGATACCAGCCTTGCTCCAGGGAGCCTATGTAACCCGGTTTCGGTCCATGCTGATTATTTTAGCCAGCGCCAATCTTATTCTTGAGATCGAACTGATGAGCGGCGTGAAGTTACCCTCGGTCCACTATCTCTGGACGGCGCCAGCGTGGCTTGCCTGGTATCTGTGCGCAATCGGATTCAAACGAATGGCAACCAACGGTTATCGCAGAGACACGCAGATTGCAGATCCGCCTCAATGAACTGCCATTTCCTATAATTGCAGTGCACTCTGGAGAGGAATGAATGGCGCGCATGACCGGCACAGCCCAAACTGCCGCAGTGAATCCCGGCACACGACGGAAAATTCTTCAAACATTGGTCACCCTGCCCATCGTAACCGTCTGCGGCCTGGCTTTTGGATTTATCGCCGGGGTTCTCTGCGTTGCGCTGCTGTCGCCAATCGCTCCATGCACGCGCGATTACATTGTCTATTGGGCCACCGGCCAGCAGCTTGCGCACCACGCCAATCCCTATGATCCGGTTGCCACAACGCATCTTGAGCGCTCCGCGGGGCTTCCCGCCAATATGAATCCGGGTCAGATGCGGAACCCGCCCTGGGCGCTGCCGCTGGTCTTTCCGCTGGGTTATCTCAGTTTGCGCGCGGGCTGGGTGCTGTGGGCCCTGCTGCTGTTCGCGTGCCTAGTGATTTCGGTCCACCTGGTCTGGATTCACTACGGCAGGCCTGGGAACCGCCGCATTTTACTGGGTTACTCCTTTGGGCCGGCGCTGATCTGCCTGGTCTATGGGCAGACCTCGTTGTTCGCGTTGCTGGGGTTAGTCCTGTTCTTGCGCCTGCATCGCACGCGCCCGTATCTGGCGGGAATTTCACTCTGGCTTTGCGCTCTGAAGCCACACCTTTTTCTTCCTTTCGGCATTGTACTTTTAGCGTGGGTACTGGTTTCCAGGTGCTACAAGCTACTGGCCGGCGCAGCGGTTGCCATGGCCGCAAGCTGCGCCATCACATATGCCATTGACCCCCAGGCCTGGAGCCAGTACATGCAATTTGCGCGCTCGTCTGGAATTGAGAGGGAATACATTCCCTGCCTGAGCTACCAGCTGCGCGCCTGGCTCAGCCCGCACTCGATCTGGATGCAATATCTTCCGGCCGCGGTGGGCTGCGCATGGGCTCTGGCTTATTACTGGCCTCGACGCCACGCGTGGGACTGGACGAAGAACGGCAGCCCGCTGATGCTGGTTTCCATCCTGGTGTCGCCCTACTCGTGGATTTACGACCAGGGGCTGGTCATTCCTGCTCTATTGCAAGGCGCATTTCTTACCCGGTACCGCAACCTGCTGATCGCTCTTGCGTTTCTGAGCGCCCTGGTTGAAATCGCGCTCTACCGCAGTTTTTCGCACCCCACTGCCATGGCTCTTTGGACATACTGGACAGCGCCAGCGTGGCTGGCATGGTATCTTGTCGCGCTTGCTCCCTCTACGAACTGGTTCAGGGACTGGCGTGTTTCGAAGACAGGTTCCCGCGACTCAAGCGTTCGGGAAGAGAAACAATACACCAATTCGCCGGAGAAATAATAATTCGCACAGGAAAGCCACACCGTCTCAGTGGCATCAATCCGTTTGGCCTGGCCAAGGCACATCCAGAAATTCGAGCGTGTCGCCGGGTTGTGTCAGCGTTGCGCGGATTGTACCGGAGGGAAGCTCGAGTACCGAGTGCGCCCAGAGACAGCCTGACAGCCGCCAAGGAGGAACCGCGCTCACCAGCTTGCGGATTCGACGCTCGCGATCCAGATAGACAAGATCAATGGGGAATTGCATGCCGAAGGTGTGCACCGCCTGGCAGGGGCAAATCCACATGCCCTCTCCCAGCGCGAGGCCTTCACGCCCCAGCAGGCCCTTGTTGCGCATGGCGGCGCTATCGGCAACTTCCATGCAGGTGGCAAGCACGGTATTGCGCGTCAGGTTGGAGATGCGCAGACGGTTATCCGGGCGTGCCTTGTGGCGTGAAGAGAGGAGTTTGCGCAGCCCCAGAAACGGATTCATCCGATACCCTTAGATTCTTCTTGCTTTCCAGGCACCGCGCTCTATGCAACCCATCTCGAAGTTACCGGCTGCACGGAAGGCAGCCGGAAACATCATTGGGATGATGACGAAGCGGAGGTGCTGGACGATGCAGCGCCTGAGCCTCCCGATAACGTATCACCCGCCAGCGGCGTCTCTGGTTTCATGCTTTCGATTAATTTCTCCACAGGTATGGAGGGCGGCGCGGGTGCTGGGGTATTGGCCGCAGTCTTGGCGTCCGGCGTATGCATGGGAATGTTGGAATTGGCCGGCAGGAACTTTGCTGGTAACTTCAGTTCAGGCAGCGGCCCTCCGGCCGGAATGGGAGCGACAATCTCCGTCGTCACGATCACAATCAGCTCGGTGTTCGCCTTGGTCTTCTGCATGGACTGGAAGAACTTGCCGAGAACGGGAACATCCCCCAGTAAGGGTATCTTCTGGAGGGTTTGTGACTCGGTATTGTCCAGCAGGCCGCCGATGACAAAGCTTTGCCCATCGGCCAGTTCGACCTCTGTTTTTACTTTCCTGGTGGTGATGGCGGGCACTTCAAATCCGGAGATTTCGACGGAATCTGCAAAGTCGAGCGAGCTCACTTCCGGAGCCACCTGAAGGCGGATGGTTCCGCGGGGAGTGATGGTGGGGATGAAGTTCAGGCGAACGCCATACTCCTTGAACGCAATGGTAACCGCCGCACCCGCGCCGCCCGAGCCTCCCTGAACCATGGGATAAGGATATTCACCGCCGGCCAGGAAGCTGGCCTGCTTGCCGTTGGCCGCCAGCAGGTTGGGCTCGGCCAGAACCTGTCCCCCGACATTTGACTGGAGGGCCTGAATAGTTGCGCCGATATTCAAACCGGGGTAGAAGACGGAGATATTCGTCGGAGTCGTTCCTCCGGTCACCGTGGCGCCTGTGTTGCCAGTCGGAGTTGTCGTTGATAACGAACCGGTTGAAATACCACCGATTGTGTTTCCAAAACCGTTACTGAAAATATTGATGCCGAGCTGCTGCGATTTGGTGCGGTCAACGCTGATAAAGCGCACCTTGAGGAGAATCTGCGGGTCGGAGGCCGGCACGTTGACGTTGAGCAAGTTGACGACTTTACCGCCGATAGAGGCGATCTTAACCGCGCGATCTGAACTGTTGAGATCCTTAACCGTTCCGCGCAGGAAGATGGCGCCGTTTTCGGAGCTGACCTTGACGGTATCGCCGGGAAGCTCTGTTCTGAGTTCGCGGCGGATGGCGTCCAGGTTGTCGTGCAAAATGGAGACGCCGGGGCGCACTGTGACGTTGAAGAACTGACGCCCGCCACTGGTGTCCCAGATAATCAGATTGGTTTCGCCAAGGGTTTTGCCCTCCACCATGACCTCGGTAGGAGTTGTCGCATGGACTTCGGCGATGTCGCCCTGACCGATGACCACCCGCGCGATGGGCAGCCTGCAGTCGACCAGCACGGTCTTGCCCACGGCGACGGAGAGTTCATTGGCCGAATCCTGAGAGGAGCCGGCGGAGAGTTGATCAGGAGGCGGCGCGGCTTGTGCCTGCAAGCGCGTCCCGGTGCAGAGGGCAAGAAGCAATACGCCGCAATATACGATGGTGATGCAGGTTTTCGTTCTCACTTGCTCCCCCCTGGTGAAGCAAATTTTTCTTGAGTCACTTTAGAACCGTTGTACACCTCGATGGTAAGAAACTTGGGCGTGACCTTTTTGACCCGCCGCGTCTTACCCGGCGACGCGATCTCGCCCGTAAAAAGGTTGCTCATAGCCGTGCCGGGAACCGTGGTAATTTTCGTATCCAGCGGATTGCGCAGCACCAGCTGGATTTTCACCTGACTGCTGGCCAAGCTAAGGATCTCAGCCTGTTCAGGGGTAACCAGCAGGTTGACCACCTGCACCGCCTTCGCTTTACCTTCAGCATCTTTTTGATAGTCAGTGCCCGCGGACAAGACCTGAAGGTTCTGCAGGAGCGTTCGCGACTCCGTGCCTTGTGCGGAGTTTTGCTGGCCGGGAGGATTGCCGGAGATAAGAACGTCTACGCGCATTCCGGGGGTAACGAACCCCGACACGTTGACTACCTCATCGACCCTGACCGCACAGGCTCTCATGCCTTGGGGGATGGTGGCTGCCAGCCCGCCGCCCGAGCCGACCGCGGCCAGCCGACTATCGATAATCGGCTCACCCTCATACAGGTCCGTGAGGACGCCTCTTCCGACCAGACTCTTTCTGTCTTTCAGGAGAATGGCGCCCTTGGGCGGCGTTCCCGCGATCTCTATGGTCGTCAGATTGTCATCGTTGAGAACGCTTCCAAGTTTGATGTTAGTCTTAGCCGCAATCACGAGCGTAGTGGCAGGCGGCTTTGTAGTCGCCGACGACTGGTTCTTAACCAGGCGAACGACGACTAAAGCACACACGGCGGCAATAAGAAAAGCCACGAAAAGGATCACGAGTACTCTTCTGTTCATCTGGAGGCCTTCTGAACCGGCTAACCGGCCAGCTACACCTTTCTGTTACCTGCTGCAATTGCCGCCCATAAAATGGACGTACAGCTCGCCAAACACGTTTACCGCCTATATAGTGTATCCCTTTCATGCCACGCGGGTACGCACGGAGCATGCATGCTGTCAAGGGGGGTATCAAGAGAGTTATAGGTCAAAGACAATTAATAGGCGATTCTGTAAGAGATTATAATTAGACACTTGAAGGGGAGCGGCAGGCCATTTTACAGTGCACGATCAGGCTGAGAATGACTGAAATGCGATCTCCTCTTCATGATGGAGCAGGGCGCGCCAGGGAGAAAATTCATCCGGTCATGAGGTCTTCCCTATGATTACGCTTTTCTCGGAGCGACCGGAGCAGAATCAGCGGCCCTACACCTTTCTTGTATCGATCCTGATGCATTGTGGCGCGGCGGGACTGGTGTCTTTAGGAATTCTGACCGCGCCCAAGGTCAAGAACCCGTCACTGGCACAACGATACGTGGTGCGGCATCTGAATTTGCACACGATAGAGCCTGAGGTGGAGAGGGCCGCCCGTAAAGCGATTGAGCAATCCCGCCCGCAAATCAAGCGCAAGCTTCCGCCGCCCAAGTTGAGCGCCGCGGCACGACCACCCGCGATGCGGCCGATGGTCCAGGCTCCGCCGGGACCCCAGACGCTTCTCCAGCCGGATATCCCCAAGCCTGTGACGCTCACCGAAGAGATTCCGGTGCCGGCAGTCATCCTCTGGAACGGGCTGAAGACTCCCGCCAAGACGCTGGTTGCGCCAGTGCCGGAGAAGCCGGCCGTGGCCGACGTACCACCATTGATCGAGATGTCCAACCAGGAGCTGAACGTGGCGGACATTGCCCTGCCAGCCTCAGAACTGGCTACCAGGCCCCAGCCGATTCTCGCCAGCACCACATCGCCGCTCGTAGCTCCAGGGCCGAAACCGACGCCGCCGGCCCCGCTCACGACCACGGAAGGGGCCGAGCAGCCAACACCCACGGCGCTGATGTCTGCTTCCGACCTTCAGATGAAGAGTGGAGACGTGACGCTGCCGCCGGTGAACGAGTCGGCTGCGTCAAACTCCACCGGGTCGCTGGCAGCGGGGCAAAGCACAGCCAATGCCGGCGAAACGCCGGGCGCCGTCACAACCGCCCAGGGGGACGAAACTGCTTCCGGGCAAAATGGCTTTACTCCAATTGGCTCCGGAAATGGCAACCAGACTTCGGTGACTCACATCTCGCTTCCCCATGACGGCCAGTTCGGCGCCGTAGTGGTGGGTTCCTCGCTGGAAGAAAAATATCCGGAGACAGCCTCACTGTGGAGCGACCGGATGTCGTACACCGTCTATCTGCACGTGGGCCTTTCCAGGAGCTGGATTCTCCAGTATTCTCTTTCGCGGGCCGATAACGCGGCCTCCGCGGGCAACATCACGCACATCGAGGCGCCCTGGCCGTATAACATCGTGCGGCCCAACATCGAGCCGGGCGCGATCGACGCCGATGCGCTCATGGTGCATGGTTTTGTGAACAAGGCAGGGCGCTTCGAGGCGCTGTCCATTCTCTTTCCGCCCCAGTTTGAGCAGGCGCAGTTTGTGCTGGACTCGCTCTCCCAGTGGCAGTTCCGTCCGGCGGCGCAAAATGGGCAAAATGTTCAGGTGGAAGTGCTGCTGATTATTCCCGATGAGACGCAATAAAGCGGTTTATCCGTTAGACACTCTGTTCCGCGAGCGTTGCTTTCGGGGTACAGCTACTTTGGTTTCGCTATCGGCGGCGCGCCCAGCTACGGCACCCGAAAGTGACAACATTGATTACGAATCTACGAAGTCACGGGACTAGTCTTGAACTGTCTCGATCGAGGTGCTGAAGAAAGGAACCGAGGAGGCAGGAATTTTTGGAATATTCAGACCAAATTGATAATATACCGTCACCTGAACCTGGCAACCCTGAGCGAGTGCAGTGCATGTACCGCCAGCCGCCGTTGTAGTGAGCGCGATGGGCGTAATGTTGCTTGTCGTCAAGTAGATGCCGGGATGCGGCAGGCTCAATATGTAGTTTTGCACGTCGGACGGCGCAGCCTTGCAGCCAGAGGTAAGCGTCGACGAGCAGGGTTGTGTCCAATCCGAACCGCGCACCATCCAATATCGCGCCCCTTGCTGGGAGGCGAATGTGACAAAATTGCTCGTATAGGCTAACAGACAAAACTTGATGATACCGAAGACCAACATGTATAAGAATAGGAAAGAAAGGGTAAATTCTACTAATTCGGCGGCGTCTTCGTCACAAATGAGTCTCTTTAATCTTTTCATCTTGGTCCTCCTGCATCCGTTCAACTGCGTATTTTTGTTCCAAAGCACGGCTATGGCTAGTTGCCGCGTATGGTGGCCGTACTGGACACAGTGATAGTTTTTGAAATGCCTGGCCAAGGCAACAGCGTCGTATAGGATGCCGAAGTTGTAACTTGGGCCCTATCTACCACATTGGTGCCCCGAGTAGCGGTTGACGTGCATGTCGGCTTAGAGGGGCAGTTTAGTGTGTACGAAGTGCCATCGCTGCATTCACAGCCGTATGTCACAACCGGCGTGTTATATGACAAATTCAGCATATACGACTCGCTTTGCTGAGCCGCAGTGGTGATGCCAGTCGTATCGCTGTTGTGTAATGACCCGTATTCCGCTCCAGCATGCGCGGCATTCACCACCCGGAGGCCCGCACAATACCAGAGGCCAAAATCGACGGCCCCTAATGCGAGCAGCACAAAAAATGGAGTCACCAAGGCCATCTCCATGAGGCTTGCCCCATGATCGGCTTTGCAAAGGACGCGGATACGCTTTGGAAGTTTCATCGATTACTCCGCTAATGAAATGGTTTGTGCACCGCCGCCGCCGCCACCGCCGCCGCCACCGCCAGCACATGTTGCGTTCGGCATCCCAGAACAATTAAGAACTAAAGTTGCGTCTACATTCAATGACTGCGCAACTATATTGCCATTTGCGTTCAAGGTGCTACTGCCATTTATCTGAAGCTGCCCATTGGGAATGTAGATCGCGCCATTCAAAGTCGCTGGGCTGGTTGGATCCAGGATAAATCCGTCCCCGCTCGTTGAGGGCTGCCAAATCAACATTCCATTGATAGCACCGGTAGACTCCACCGTGCCAACCGCGTCCGAACTAACAGCGGGCGCAGAGAGAGTAACGGAAGTTCCACCGCCATTGAAAGTTATGCCCGCGCCAGGCGCAAAGACAAAGGTCACTCCGGTTCCAGTGACGGTACTGTTGCTAAAGGTGACGCTGGAATCGAAGTAATATAAACCGGGAGCAAAGGTCACGGTGTAGTTGCCACCGTTGGTATTGAGGTTGGAATTATAGAGACCAGGCTTCAATGTTGTGGTGCCACTGACTGGATTACAGCAGGTGGATGATAGAGCCGGTGCGGTCGGCGGCGTAAGGCCCTTGAAGGGATCCGGCGGCACCGAGGTGACACCCGTTGTAGGAGCGGGAGAGGCAGTTCCCTGGTTGCAGACGTTTCCGGCCACCTCGAGGGGGACATCCACCGTACCATCAAGCATCACAGCTGCTGTGCTCCCGCACCCGTTACCCGAACCAACCGAGGGTGAATCAGAGTAGGCGGCGCAACTGGAACCTGGGGCATTTTTAATAACAGAACCTCCGTTAAGCGTCATATCTTGTCCCCCCCCCGTGGCAATCGAGCAGGCGGGTTTGCTTGGGACTACGATTCCATAACCGGCTTCCGACCGCGCGGAGATGTGGAGTGTTTTGCTACCGCTGAAGATTCCCTCAAAGTAGGATGGTACGTCTAAAGAAACCACAGTTTCCACGTAATTCTTAAGCCCGTTATTCGGATCGTTTGTGCCCAGCGCGCAGGGGCCGTTGTTGATTGTCAGGAGCAGGCCCGTCCCGGACGCCGTCGCGCATTGCACGAAGAGGGTAGGCGTTGCGCTCCCGCCCTCAGTCAACGCCGTAGTTGCGGCTTTTTGCATGATGAGGCAGCTGCTCGAACTGCTCGTCCCGCCGCATGAACTGATCTCCAGCGCTCCCGCCATTGCGGCGGCGTCGGCAAGCGTCTGCAATTGGTGATGTATGTAGAAAAATTTGCTTAAATCGAGGGCCAATGCCAAAAATGAAAGCAGCATCGTCATCATCAACGCCGTCAATAGGAGTATATTTCCACGTTCGTCTCTGAGCATTCTCATCGAGTTCCCCCCTCTTTCCCCCTCTTATTTTCCTCCCAAAAAGCTCTATACGACAATATATATTTTTTGTCAATGTACCCTGACAAAGGTAACCGGATGGATTCTTGCAGGGCGCGCCCCCTCGGCGCCTAGCCATCGCCATTGCGGAACTGCTCCAGAAACAGCTCAAGTTCTCTCGATGTGGCGCCATTTACCAATGGGTTCATCCCGTTGAACGCCATCTGATCATCTCGAAGAACAAACTGGAGGCCTACGCCGTCGTTGCCCCAGCGGATGGCCCTGGAATGCACGGCGATGGAATGCTCAACGCTTTCCTCCGAGTCGCCTTCCGCCTGCAGCGTCATCAGAATCAGAGTTCCGGGGTACCAACGCTCTTCCGTGATCACGTACAACCCTGATGGGCTGATGTCCTTGATTTGGTGCGCCTTGGGAGAGCCGCCAGTCCAGTAATAGGCAGCCAGGCCGGGCAGAACTTCTCGCGGGACACTGCGCAGATCGGGAGCAGTTTTTGGATCTGGAAACCACAATCGCTTCCACCAGGCCTTCGACGGCTTGACGTACTGAATCCCCGGCTCGACAATTTCAACCTCGTACTGATTCCCGGAGATGTCACGCTCCTTGCCGGAGATTTTCTTCACCTCCGCCACGCCTGGACCGTCAGCCCATAGCGGTTTTCCGCGCAAGAGCACACCGCTTTGCACGCTGCCGGCAACTCCGCTGGCGCTGGAATAACGCTCCAGCAGTCCCTGCATCTCCTCCGCCAGGCAGAGCACCAGTTGATCGCCCGCCTGGGTCTGCGACGAATATATCGAGTGAATGGGCAGCGCCACAACGCTTGACGCCCGCGGGCTTGACGGAGAAACACGAAACGTGGGAAATGACTCCACCACCTCAATGACCCGGCAATTATCGTCCAGGTAAATCAGATCAAGCGGAGCGCGCATATCCGTCTCTGGCATCCCCCGGAAAGGGTTTATCCATAGGCCTTCACCGGACTTAAGCGATAGCTTTCGAAACAGCCTTTTGAGTACAGCCGGCGCCATATCGGCGGCGCTGACCTCCAGTCCGAGAAAGCATTCGCGAGTCTGGTTGTATGCGCAAAGTCTTCGTAATTCCATCAAACCTCCGGTCCTCTGTAAGGACCCGGAAACGGGCGCAATCTCAAAGTTCTATCCGCTGACTCAACCCCCTATGTCAGAACCGCACTGCGAGTCCAATCTTCGCGTTCGCAGTAACCGCCCTTGTCTGTACTGCCAAGGGCATAGGAACGCATTGCTCTCATCCGGAGAGCGAGCATGGACGCACCAACATATATACGCGACCGGGTACAATGCGGAGACGCTCATGGCCTCAATGGCAATGCCCCCGGCAAGCGAGATGGCCGGGGCAGCCAGCAAAATATGCGCGCCAGCGCGGCCCTGCTGCCCCCCGTTAAATTTGCGCTACTTGACCCGTGTGCGTCGGCGCTGGATCAAAATGATCAATACGACAACGGCTAATACGCCGGCTACAACCTGAATAATTGTGGTAGTGTCCATCGCAAATTCTCCTTGTTAGATCAAGATACCTGTTGCGCTCCCCGGCTTGAGCAATTACGAGCGACGCCGGGCGCCATTACGGCAACGTTTCCGAACCGCGAGACTACGGACCAGCCAGCAAGCGCGCCTTGACGGCGCCGCAAACAACACACTACGCTACTTAACCCGCGTACGGCGGCGCTGGATCAGCACGATCAATACGACAACCGCTAACACACCAGCAACAATCTGAATAATTGTTGTATTGTCCAATCGATTTCTCCTTTCCTTATTGAGCTAAACTCCCAAATGAACTCATGATGGAAATGAGCGCCGGCCCCAAAGTGACCACGAAAAGCGAGGGGAAGATGAACAGCACAAGCGGAAATAGCAGCTTGATGGTAGTCTTTGCCGCCGCCTCTTCTACGGCCTGCACGCGCTGTGATCTGAGCGTATCGCTGTGAACGCGCAAGGTCTTGGCAATGCTGGTTCCAAACTGATCAGCCTGCACCAGCATGGAAACCAGATTGCGCACACAATCGACATTGGTTCGATCCGCCATGTGCTTCCATGCTTCTCCCCGAGCTCGACCAGCGCGTTGCTCGAGCACAACAATGCCTAATTCATCGCATAATTCCGGCTGCGCGGTTTTCAGTTCCGATGCGGTGCGCGCCGTCCCCTGGTCCAGGCTCAGTCCTGCCTCGATGCAGATTACCAGTAAATCAAGCACGTCCGGAAGTCCTCGGCGAATAGCGCTTTGGCGTTTTGTAATCTGCCTTCCCAGCCAGAAATCCGGGATTAAAAAACCCATGCCAAGGGCCAAAATATATAGAAAAATGCCGCCAGCCGCTCCAAGCCCGCTAACCAGGATAAGGAAGCATAGCAAGAGGGGAACCAATACTTTCGAGCCGTAGAAGATTTTGTCGGCTGCTTCGTCGCGGTAACCAGCGCGCTGCAGTCTCTGCCGAACAATGGATATCTCGGCCTGGCTTCTTGGCAGGACGTTCTCGAAGTGTCCGACGACGCCGCCGATCGATGCGCCTGTTTGCTGGATGGTGTTCAACAGGGATTTCGCCGGTTTCTGTTTGGGATGCGGGTTGATCGCCTCAGTGATGCGCTGAATCATTTCTTCGCGATAGAACAGGATCAGCCCGCCGCTCACAATCATCGCAAAAACAACGGAAAATGTAATAATCGCAAATCCCATAATTCCCCTCAAACGTCCATGTTGACAATCTTGCGAATGATAAGACCGCCAATCACGATCATGCCGCCGGATATGTAAAGCATCTTGATGCCGATTGGATTGGTCCACAAGAGGCGCATCATCTCCGGGTTAACAGCATACAAAGCGATTCCCAGCACCACCGGCAGCAGGGTAAGCACCCAGCCAGTCATGCGCCCCTGAGCCGTGTGCACCGCGACCTGCCGCTTGAGCCGAAAACGTTCCCGTATCACATGAGAGGTTTTGTCGAGGACCTCGGCTAGATTTCCCCCGCTCTCCTTCTGGATCATAATCGCGGTTGCGAAGATGCGAAGGTCCTGCAAGGGAACGCGTGTGATCAGGTTGTCCAGCGCTAACTTCAGTTCCAGGCCATAATTCTGTTCCTCGAAACAAATCTTGAATTCGCTGCCGATGGGGTCGGCGCACTCCCGAGACACCAAGCCGAGCACGGCGATCAGACTGTGCCCGGCGCGCAGACCGCTCACCATCAATTCCAGCGCTTCCGGCATTCCCTGCTGAAACAGGTCAAGGCGCTTGTTGCGTTTACGGAGCACCCAGGCAAAAGGCGCGGCGCCCATCAGCAATCCGGCCAGCAGAGCTATGAGGATGGATTCGAAGCGCATGTAAACCAAATATGCCGAGACCGCAAAGCAGAATAAACAAGCGGCCATCAGCCTTCCTGTGCTCCAGTTGAGATCAGCCTGAGAGAGCAGGATTTGGAGGCGCGGCGCCAGATCGTTCTGAAGCAGCTTGCGATTGATCCAGGGAATGCCGCTTAAATCATCTTTTTTGCGAAGATTGACGAGGTTTTCGCGAGCTTCTTGAGTAACTTCCGTAGACAGAGCCGAGTCGAGCGTGGCGTGGACTTTCTTTGCCTGCTGAGAGGCCCCGGATGTGATGGCCAGGATCAGCAGGGCAATGACTGCGAAAGCGCCTATGAAGACCACACCGAGAATCATTCCCATGCCTATCTCCCTCCCTTTCGCTCAATTGACCGGTGTTTCGCGCTCGAACAGAACCGGCGGCAACACGATGCCCGAGATGCGAAGCCGTTCGAGGAACCGGGGGCGTATGCGGGTAGGTTGAAACACGCCCACGACCTTGCCATCGGGCCCGATTCCTTTCTTATTGAAAGTAAAAATCTCCTGCATGCTGATTACGTTTTCTTCCATGCCGGCGATCTCTGAGATGCTGGATATTTTGCGCGTGCCATCGCTCATACGCGTGACCTGAACAACAATGGTGATGGCTGATGAAATCTGCTGGCGAACTGATTTTTCCGGCATATTCATATTACCCATCGCGACCATCGATTCAAGCCTGGCGATGGCGTCGCGGGGGGTGTTGGCGTGAATCGTAGCCATCGAACCTTCGTGCCCGGTATTCATGGCCTGAAGCATATCGAAGGCTTCTTCTCCACGCACCTCGCCGATTATGATGCGGTCGGGGCGCATACGGAGGCAGTTGATCAGCAGTTGCCGCTGGCGAATCGCTCCCTGTCCTTCGATGTTGGGCGGACGGGTTTCGAGTCGCACGATATTTTCCTGCGCCAGGCGAAGTTCGGCCGCGTCTTCGATGGTGACGACGCGTTCGTTGCGTGGAATGTACTGCGACAGAATGTTCAGAAGGGTGGTCTTGCCGGTGCCGGTGCCGCCGGAGATAAGGATGCTGATCCGGGCTTTTACCGCGGAGGAAAGTAATTCCATCATCTCCGGGGATACGCTTTTCAGCTGAACCAGCTGATTGGCTGCCAGGGGGCCTGTCCCGAAGCGGCGGATGGACAAAGATGGCCCGTCCAGCGCCAGAGGAGGAATGATGGCATTCACGCGAGAGCCGTCAGGCAAGCGGGCGTCGACCATGGGAGAGGACTCATCCACCCTGCGGCCCACGCGCGACACGATGCGGTCGATAATCTGGAGCAGGTGGCGGTCGTCTCGAAAGGTCGTATCGACCCTCTGCAGAAGCCCGTTTTTCTCGACAATAACATGAT
>Ga0326728_10004095_pt1 | contig 43871 bp, 36 predicted proteins | sample MB3enrmetagenome_FD_207602 | JGI IMG/M metagenome (GOLD analysis project Ga0326728, IMG submission 207602) | Lab enriched peat soil microbial communities from McLean, Ithaca, NY, United States - MB31MN | ecosystem: Environmental > Terrestrial > Soil > Wetlands > Peat | place: USA: New York...
GTTGCCTGCGTCGTCAGCTCCGGCGGCTTCCGCCTCGGCCGCCCCTCCTCCTTCCACTTCCACTGGTACATCATCTTCACGTCTAATCCCAACTTCCGCCCCAACCCCAAAATGTTCTTGCACTCCTTCATCCGCCTCACCACTTCCCGCTTGAACTCCTCACTGTGCCGTCGCCTTTTCACCTTCTCCGACATCCGTTTCCCTCCATTCCCTGTATACACTATGGGCTAACGAATGTCTCACTTTTGGGGTTCACTCCACTGACCGTGGGTTCTTCCTGAACTATCTGCACCAACCAACAGTTCGAAAACATGCAGTCAACAGACGAGAAGGTCGGCGATAGGCAATCGAAAAGCCCACGGTCAAAAAGAACATTGACCGTGGCTACGAGCCCCCCGCCCGAAAAATTCACCCTCAAGGCGTGGTGTTGAGCCCGGCGGATTTGAGGGCGCGGCGGAGTTGCTCCTCGCCGCCCGCGCCGATGTATTCGGCAGCGATTTTGCCCTTGCGGTTGATGACCACTGTTCTCGGCACGCAGCGAACGCCATAAAGCCCATGGACGGTTTGCTTCGAGTCCAGCAGCATCGGAAACGTGTAGCCGTGAGCCTTGACAAAATCCTCCACGGTCTCTGATCTCTCTTCGTCAATTCCGAGAAAAACCACTCCCTTTGATGCGAGCTCGTCGTGTAGCTTCTGGATGGCCGCCAATTCTCCCTGGCAGGGCATGCACCAGCTCGCCCAGAAATCCAGCACCACGATTTTGTTGTGCAACCCGTGAAGGCGTACATTTTCGCCACCGAGGCTTGCGACCGTGAAGTCGCGTGCCTTCGAGCCTTGGAGGACGTACTCCGTTCCTTGGACAACGTGCTCCATTTCCGAGCCCATGAGGCGACCCAGGAGCACCTCCTCGCCGCGCTGGAGAGGCCCGGCCGGAGGGCTGAATGAATCCACACGGCGGGCGCCGCTCGGAACATCAAATTGAAAGGCATCGTTCGATATCGGCCCAAGGTCCGCCTTCGTCAATCGCGATGTCGAAACACCCGCGTCCAGAAGCTCGCTCCTGTACGGGTTAGCATTGTCGGCCCCGGTACCGGGAGTGGAAATCCACTCATCCCGCAAAACAATGAAACGCTGCTCGTCAACCCAAAGCCTCCTCGAGCCGGAGCGATCTGGGACGCCCACAACGTAGCACCGCACCTCCTGCCCGCCGAGGCTCACCGTTTCCTCACCTCGCAGCTTCGCGCGCCCGGCCTCGCGAGACAGGCCCCTGTACCGGGCGAGGTCGTTGCCGATAAGGCGAACGGGGTGCGCCCACAGCTCTTGCAGCAGCGGCGCCGCGTCAGTCTCCGTGTATTCGTTCAGGTTGGGAATGTACGCCCAGGTCTTCCGGCCATCCGAGACCAGCAAAATTCCGCCTTCCCCAGAGCTCACAACGAGCCGGATCATTCCAGGGGTGGATACGGCTAGGTCCGTTTCGCCTTGCGCCGGGCCGTTGCCAAAAGGGTCGGGAACGGCGTACATCACGCTCGGGTCGGCATCCGTCGCTTCTCTGCTTTCTTGGCGTTCCACGAAACGGAAGGAACTGAGGGCGCTGTAGGTCTGGGAAACCTTCGCCACGATCTGCTCGGCCGTGAGGTCGGTTGCGAAAGAGACCGCGGGGGCCACCAAAGCCAGCCCCAGGAGCAGGGTAGCGCAGAGTTTCGCGGTCCAGAAACTCTGCGGCCTTACATTTTGCGCATCAAGGGGTTGTAAGCGTTTGCCATGTCCAAAGCTTCTCATCAAGCCTCCTTCCTTGCACGCCCGCTCGGCAGATGCGCCCCTCACCTCGTAGCAGGAAAACGGAGTCAAGAAGGGTGGAAGTCTACTTATTCCAATGCACACTCACGAGCTGATTCGGTTCGGGATGCATCGGCGTGATGACAATCTCGCCTTGCTTATTGAAGACGACTTTGCAGTATGGGAAGAGAAGCCCTTTCCCGTTTCCCTTTTCGTCCACCTCCAGTTGAATGACAATATAATCGTAGTCGCGGTGTCCGGCCATCATCGTGCGCGGCCCCGTTCCCGCCGAAGAAAAGGCGCCCGGTGTTTCCCCTGAGAAAATGGTGTCCGGCGCTTCCCCTACTAACTGTAAACGGCGGCCGGTGCCTACAGGCTGGGCCTGAATCATCAGCAGGCGCACGGTCTGGCTGGACAACGTAAAATAGCCCTTCTTGCTTTTGCCCATGGCGCTCCGCAAGGAATCCTCGCCGCCTCGGGCATAGCTTTGCACAAGTTGCTGCACTTCGTCGTCTGTGGAGAACTCCTGAATGGCAATGGTCAGGTTAAGTGCGTTGCCGGATGCCGACAGGAGGGTCGCTACGAAACTCTCCCGAACCGGCTCCTCCGGCTTCTTCTTGGCGTCGGCCGTGAAAGAGCCAAGAAGCACCAGTGCCACGAGCATCGCCATGGAAATGATCTGCCTTCTCATGCATGCCTCCCTCCGAGGAAAAGCTGTCAGGTAACTTTTTTTCTGTGCCTTTAACGCCGTTCCCCTCCTTCGATTCCGCCCCGTGTTTCCCAATCCGCATTGCGCAGCCACTCTTGAAAGCAAGGTAGCAGAGTTTCGCGCTCCAGAAACTCTGCGGCTTTGCATTTTGTGCATCAAGGGGTTGTAAGCGTCCGCCATGTCCAAAGCCGCAGACTCTCAAAACCCGTGAGTCGGCGCTACCCTGCGCGCCACCCCGCCTGCCTTTGGCCCTCCTGCGTCCGTGCTTGCTCCCGCGCCCCACCCTGGAGGCGACCTGCCCCCTGCTAACCTCGACGCTCAGACACCCCGCCCGAAAAATCCACCCTCAAGGCGTGGTGCTGAGCCCGGCGGATTTGAGGGCACTGCGGAGTTGCGCTTCGCCGCCCGCGCCGATGTATTCGGCGGCGATTTTGCCCTTGCGGTCGATCACCACTGTGGTCGGCGCCAAGCGAACGCCGTAAAGACCATGCACGGTTTGCTTCGGGTCCAGGAGCATCGGAAACGTGTAGCCGTGAGCCTTCACAAAATCCCCCATGATTTGCGAGCTCTCGTCGTCAATTCCGAGAAAAACCACTCCCTTTGACGCGAGCTCTTCGTGCAGCTTTTGCATGGCCGCCAATTCTTCCTGGCAGGGCTTGCACCAGCTCGCCCAAAAATCCAGCACCACGATTTTGCCGTGCAACTCGTGCAGGCGTACATTTGCACCGCTTAGGCTTCCGGCCGTAAAGTCGTGCGCCTTCCTGCCTTGGAGGAAGTACCCCTCTATCGGGCGGACATAATGGTTCTGCATTTCCGAGCCCATGAGGAGACCTGCGAGCACCTCCTCCGGGCGCTGCTCAACCCCGGCCGGAGCGCTGAATGAATCCACACGGCGGGCACCGCTCGGAACAACAAATTGAAAGACATCGTTCGATATCGGTCCGAGGTCGGCGTTCGTCAGCCGCGAGGTCCAAACACCCTCGTCATCAAAAACGTTCCTGGGGTCGCTGATCTCGGTCCCGCCACCGGGAGCCGAACTCAACTCATCCTGCAAAACAATGAAACGCTGCTCGTCAACCCAAAGCCTCTGCGAGCCAGCGGCCGCTGGGACGTCCACAACGTAGCATCGCACCTCCTGCCCCCCGAGGCTCAACGTTTCCTCGCCTCGCAGCTTCGCGCGTTCCGCCCCGTGAGACAAGCTCCTGTACCGGGCGAGGTCGCCGCTGATAAGGCCAACGGGGTGCGCCCACAGCTCTTCGAGCAGCGGCGCCGCGGCGGCCTCGGTGTATTCGTTCAGGTTGGGGATGTACTCCCAGGTGTTCCGGCCATCCGAGACCAACAGAATCATGCCGCCCCAAGCACTCACAACGAGCCGGATCTTTCCAGGGGTGGATACAGCCAGGGCAGTTTCGTAGCGTACCGGGGGGCTGCCGAAAGGGCCAGGCGGGACATATGTGCCCGGGGTCAGCCCGCTCCCCCGGCGTTCGACGAAACGGAATGATGTGAGGCTAGAGTAGGTCTGGGAAACCTTCGCCAGGATCTCCTCGGGCGTGGGGTCGGTTGCGAAAGAGACCGCGGGGACCACCAAAGCCAGCCCCAGGAGCAGGGTAGCACAGAGTTTCGCGCTCCAGAAACTCTGCGGCTTTGCATTTCGTGCATCAAGGGGTTGTAAGCGTTTGCCATGTCCAAAGCTATCCTGCTCGTGCGCCACGCCAGGAACGCTTACCGCCCCACTTGCGAAGAGAAGAGCAGCCGACACTGATCTTGGCGGTATGTCGTTCATGGGGTTTGCCTCCCAATCTTCTATATAACTAGACGAGCGCGGGGCTACAGGGTTACGCACGGTGGCCTCGATTGCGCCTGTCCGGGAGGGGCACGAAATTGCGATGGTTGATTGCAGGGAGAGCGGCTGGCTGGGGCAGGGTTAAACCCTGCGACGCCGCGCTTTCAGGCGAGTTGGTCTGGGGAATTCTTCCGTTGGGAGTGTTGATTGATGAGGTCGGCGATTCCCTGCGGCCGGTCGATATCGGGAATGGTCAGCCGGCTCGCCTCGCCCGCGGTCTCTATGGAAACATCGCCCACCGCAAGAATTCTTTGGCTGAGGCGCTGATGCACGGTTACATCCTGCACCCGCGAGATCAGGATGGTGCGCGTGGTCCGGCTCAGAAAGCCTGTTTCGTACCGCAGCCGGTCATCGAGGATTGTCATTTTCGTCAGGCGGTTGCGGAGATGGCGCTTAACCGGCCACAGCAGAAGGAGCACGGGCAGCCAGGGAATCCAACGTTGGAAGGACAACGGGACGTCGGGCGGCCACGCGATGCGCATCAACCCCACAACCAAAGCCACCACGATCACAATGGCCAGCAAGTATCCGAGGTAAATGAATTTCATTGTCGGACGGATGATCATTTCCGCCATGCGCGCCTCCTGCGACTCGTGCGCCCTATTGTACTCCCACACAGGTTTGACGGCGCGGCAAATCCCGCGGCGCGGAAAGTCGAAGGCATGAGCAACCACGTCCATGCGCTGTTTCGATTCTCGCAGAACCTCGCGCTGGCAAAAATCCGTTGATTTAGCCTCATCGGGCTGTTGATTCAGCCCCACAGGGCCATTGATTTAGCCCCAATGGGGCGAAATAACGAAGCCCAGGCTGAAGGCTCGCCGATCACGATGGCGGACTGAAGGCCTGGGTTAAGATTACCCCCCAGTTTTCACCTCTTAGCCCTGAAAGGGCGGGATACGCGTTCCCCCATGCCGTAATCGATTTCCCCACTCTACGTAACACAACAGGAAATCCCCCACCGCGTGGTCAGCTTGCGAGAGGAATTCCGGAATCTGCTGGGCGCGCGCGGAATTGCCTGCGACGAGCGGTACGTATGGGATGGAAAAGGATCATTCCGCCGCTGCGGGGCTCGGGTATCGGTTTGGGTTCCGTTGACCCAGGCCTTCAGTCCGCCATCGTGATCGGCGGGCCTTCAGCCTGGGCTTTGTTGCTTCGCCCCTTGGGGCTCACCTGCCGCCGCAGGCTGGGCGCTCTAACGATCTGCTTGTGGTGGAGATGAGGGGTCACTTCCCGAGGGGCCCCGCCGCCAACAAAGAATGTTCCTTCATTCTCCACCACACTTGCGTCGATAAACGAAGCGGGGGAGTGTCGGGGGCACAGCGAGGGGGCCAAGGACGGGAAACGGGATGTGGGACTCAGCCTGTCGACTCGCCACTTTCCACTCGTCACTGTCTTCTTCGTGTCCGGCGGCTGGTTCGTATGAGCGCGCAACGAAGAGCCGCATCGGGGTGGACAGAGTGTGTCGGTGTGCGCCGCCGGCTCTGAAAGGGTAGCTGACAGAGCGCCGGTTTATCCCGGCGCTCTACCTGACACCTTTCTCCTCACTGACCCAACACTGCTACCCACGCGCGTCCATATTTGTGGGGGAATCATCCCCACCGTTTATATCTGGCCTGGCAAACTTCACACCCTGGTCAGGCCTGCGGAAAAATCTCTCGCGGGATTGTTCCGGACGCGGATCTTCACGGGCTTACCGGCGCGCACCTCAAACCGCACCTGATCGCCCACAAACTCCACGTGACGGATCTCGACCGGGGCGTTGGCGGCGAACAGCAGTTGGCCGTCCTGGTGAACTTCCAGTCCATCCAATGATTGCGTGACATCGTAGAGTGATCCGGCGACGAAATAGCGCCGGATACCAGCCGGAGCCACGGGTTCGAGGTTGCCGAAACGCAATCCATGCCAGGGGTTGATGTCAATCAGCTCTTCGATGGCAACCAAGGCCATCGCCGCGCCCCAGGTATAGTGCAGAGTGCCCGTGCCCTCCCCCGTGATGGCGCTGAAGTTCTCATTGCATTCAGCTTTTTCGCGCCATGCCTTCAAAAACATCTTGGCGGACGACTCAGCAAGCAATCTCGCTTCGTGATCCCATTCGTAGATTTTTAGTCCCTGGTAAACCAACCAATTGTTCGGCGGCCAAACTTTGCCTTGCCAGTAATCCTGTCCGGGAAAGAGGGGATGGTCACGGCTGATCATGGGCATGATCCATTCCCCGGCAAATATCTTCGGATCGTGGAAAATCTTCCGGATGGACTCAGCCTGCTCGTGGGTAGCTACCTTTCCGAGGAGGGAGAAGAAAATGTCGGGACTCATCTGAGGAAAGAAGGGATCTCCCGCAAAGTTCTCCCAATGACGATTGTAGTAGCACCCGCGGGAGGGGTCCCAGAGCAGGCGGTTGATGGTTTCGACCATGCGGCGATGCTCGGCGGTGAGAGCCGCGGCATCCGCAGGCTTGCCTAACTGCTTGGCCATCCAAGCTAGAATCCAACAATCCAGAGCATACAAGCAGTTTCGTTCAACGATGTCCTGCTCCACGGTCTGCGTTTGGTTGTTGTAGTGAGCGACATGCCACCATTGGGGACTATTGTCGTACGACTCGTAATAGGCTGTTTGCTGCAGGTCATCGTGGGGGATCTCTTCCGGGTAGTTTGCGCCCAACTCGAGCAGCCCGTTCTTGTTGCCGTCCCGCCAAGGTTGTCCGTCTCCGCGGTCAGCAAACCACCAACGATGGTTCTTTAACAGCCGGGGATAGATTTCTTCCAGGAATCCTCGATTCGGGCGCCGGAGATGGATCTTGGCCATCATCAAGCTTCCGATGGGATATTGCGTGTGTCCCCAGGGGGTGGGGAATCCCGAGCGGTCCGGGTGAGTTAGAAATTGGCCATATTGGCAGAACATCCCTTGATCGTTTTGCCAGGAGGTGATATCGCGAATCATCTCATGGGACTTCTTTTCGTCTTCCTGGCAAAGCAGCAGACCGTTGAAGAAACTGTCCCAGAGAAAATCCGGAGCCACGGAGCTGTTGTAAAACGCCCAGTTGCGGCTGACGGTCACGTAGGTCCTTCGATGCGATGGCGTGTAGACCTCGCTCCATTCCAGGTTGTCGTTGATGGCGGAGGGCGCATCGGCCAGCCAACCCGTGCCTTCCGGCCGGGATTGCAAATAACGTTCACGATTGCCATCCAGCCACGCGTCAATCTTTCCTGGCGCCAGCCAAGCGCTCGTCGCCGCCTCCAGAGGACCGTAGGTCTGGCCCTGCCGCCCACAGAAATAGAGCTTCTCGATCCTGTGGAAGTATCCGTGCCATAACACTGCGCCCGTGCCGTCAACGTCGTCAGGGACGGCACTTAATGCCAGCACCCACCGCATGCCGTCGCGTGTTCCGGGAACCCAGGAGCGGCCGCGGAGGAAGCGCCGCTCCGGACCTTCCGAGTAGATCACCGAGAACTCCGGGGGCGCAGAATCCCAGGGGATGTAACCCTGCAACACCAGAGCGGCGGGTTCGGAGTGCGTCAGACGTCCGACGATTTCGTTCCTATCTGTCTGCGCCCACTCATACGTGACTTCCGGCCCCTCCTCGGGCATCTGCCAGACGAGTCGCGCGTAGGAGTTGTCCCACGCTTTCGGCCCGACGTGCTTCCACCAATGGGGTGTCCCGGCGGCGCCGGGTCGTCTAACGCCCCCCCAGCCTGACCACCACCCGGCGAAATGCTTGGCGCAGTATTGCGCTTGATTTGAAGACGGAGAGTCCTTCAGCCAGGCAGCGGGGAGTGAGAGGGTTCGAAAGCCGAAGATGTCTCGATCATCGGCCACAAAGACGCTCCCGGACCAGCTATCAGGTGACAGAGGACCGACCCTCCAGGTCTGCGTGTTCCTAAGGCGCTGCCAGAGCTTGAGGGGGTCTTCGCCCGTCATGGTGGCGAAGCCGAGCAGCCGGTAGATTTCCTGAGGGTCCATTGTGGCGTCGAGAGTCCTCGCTTCTGCCAGCGACACACCGGAGCCAGGGATGGAAGCCGCTTCGCCTCTGAAATCCCCCGCTATGAGTCGTGCTTTAAGCTGAGTCACGCTTGCCCACAATGTGGTTGTCGCTGTTCCCGCCCACTTCACAAAGCCACGTCTGTTCAAAAGCAGCATTTCTCCCTCTCGTTCCGGAAGTCAATTCTCGGTCGACACCCCTGTTTATCAGATGTCGCGGCCTCACATATATCACCTATGCTCACCAGCATCAACGCCGTTTCGATCTTGCCGTGGGGAAAGGGCGGGGGAAGCGGCAAGGTTTCGAGATTCGGGGTTCGGGGGGAGAGCAAGTCCGAAGTCCGAAGTCCAGACTCCGAAGTCGAAGGTAAGGTTTCGGGGGGCACCTTTCGACTTCCAACTTTCGACTCTTCAACCTCGCCGTGTTACCTTCTTGTATCCCCGCGGGGAAGCCTGTAGCATTTCCCTTTCTACGCCCCTCCCCGGAGGGGAGGAATACAATTGGACGTAGGTGAAACCTAGGGATTGGATCAGCGATGAAAAGGGGTGGTTCGCGAACCGCCCCCACCCCTCTGTCCGGATTGGGAGGTTACGATGGCTGAATCGGGTGAGAATCTTGCTCATGGGCCGCTTACGGCTTTGTCGGAAGAAGAGCGCATGTTTCAGGCGATGGCTCGCGAATTCGCCGCGAACGAAATTCTTCCCCATGTGGAAGTGATGGATCGTGAGGGCGTGTTCAACCCGGCGCTACTGGAGAATTTCTTCGCCCAGGGTTTTATGGGAATTGAAGTTCCCGAGGCTTACGGGGGCAGCGGAGGCTCGTTTTTCCTGGCGATTCTTGCCATCGAGGAATTCTCGCGCATCGACGCTTCGGCGGGCGTGGTGATTGACGTTCAGAACACGCTGGTGAACAATGCCGTCAAGAAATGGGGGACGGAGGGGCAGAAGCGGAAGTTTCTCCCGCGCCTGGTGCGTGACACGCTGGGCGCCTACGCGCTTTCGGAGGCAAATTCCGGCAGCGACGCTTTTGCGCTCGCGGCGCGCGCTCGCGACGATGGCGACCACTTCGTCCTGAACGGCCGCAAGCTTTGGATCACCAATGCCAAGGAAGCGGGCCTGTTCATCGTCTTTGCCAACGCCAATCCCCAGGCGGGCTATCGTGGCATCACGGCGTTCCTGGTGGAACGCGGCGCGCCCGGCTTCAGCGTCGGCAAGAAAGAGGACAAGCTCGGCATCCGCGCTTCCTCCACCTGCGAACTCATTCTGGAAGACTGCCGCGTGCCCAAGGAGAACGTGCTGGGCGAAATTGGCAAGGGTTATAAGGTGGCGATGGAGACGCTGAACGAAGGGCGCATCGGCATCTCCGCGCAGATGGTGGGCTTGGCGCGCGGGGCGCTGGAAAACGCCGTCCGCTACGCGCGGGAGCGCAAACAGTTCGGCAAACCCATTGCCGAGTTCCAGGCCATCCAGTTCCAATTGGCCCGCCTGGCTACGGAGGTGGAGGCGGCGGGCCTGATGGCCTATAACGCCGCGCGACTGCGGGACGCGGCGCTCCCTTTCCTGAAAGAAGCCGCCATGGCCAAGTATTTCTGCGCTCAGGTGGCGGAGCGGGTGGCGTCTGAGTGTCTGGAGATTTACGGCGGGTACGGCTTCACGCGCGATTACCCCGCGGAGAAATTCCTGCGCGACTCGAAGATCGGGAAAATCTACGAGGGCACGTCGTTTATGCAGCTTCAGACCATCGCCAAGAGCGTTCTGGGAGAGTGAGTGGGCTGGATCGCGCCTTCCCAGGCGGCGAAAGATTTGCTTCCGGCCGAAGAAAGGCAGGGCAGACTTGTTCCCGGGGTTCGCGGCTTTTGCTTGCCATAGGGTACCAGCCGTTTCGCTTTGAATGAGAGCGAAGAGCTCACGATGATGGCAGGCAAGTATTATCCCGCCGCGCGCACTTCCACCCCGAAGCGGCCACCGCCTTTGCCGAAGAGCCCCTTATTCCCGCCTCGCGGGCTTTAGAGAGTCTTCCCCCTCATCAAATTCATTGCGTGACAGCCGCCCTAAGGGAGGCGCCGCGGGTCGCGCGAGCGGCCCGCGGCGGAAATGCTATTTCTTCTTTGGAGGCACAACAGCGTCTTTGAACGCTTTGGCCAGCCGGAACTTTACCACGGTCTTGGCCGGAATTTTGATCGGCTCGCCCGTTTGTGGGTTGCGGCCCACGCGCGCTTTCCGGGCAGCCTTTACAGCTTTACCTAGCCCCGGGACCACGAATTGCCCCGTGCTCTTGGCTTCCTTGGTTGCGAGTGCGACAAGCTCTTCCAGAAGTCCCGCCGCTACCTTCTTCTGAATGGCTGCCTTCTCCGCCAGATGAGCTACTACCGCAGACTTGGTCATGACCTTCGCCATTTGTTACTCCTCTCCGCACTACCTGTTGTTTTTGAAAATGAAATTGTTGCCATGCACACCGGGCCTCAATTTAGACAATTAATGCTGAGCTGTCAAGACATTTTAATGTGGGGCACCCGAAAAAGCCAAATAAAATGCACCTGCGGTGGCCCCCGCATAGAAACCCCCGCCAAGTTCACGGCCGAGCGATTGCAAACGCGCGGGGGTTTGGCTATAGTCCACACAGGAGGTTCGAATGCCGCTCTTTGAATTCAAGTGCCGGGAATGCGGGACAACCTTTGAAAAGATCGTGCCCTCTTCCACCACCGAGGTGGCCTGCAAAAAGTGCGCAAGCCCCAAGATGGAAAAGCTGTTGTCCGTTTTTGCGGTGGGGGCCTCATCGCGCTCCACCGCCTCATTGGAATCGGGGCCCTGCGGTTCCTGTGGCGCGGCTCAACGCGGAATGTGCGGAATGGAGTAGGTGTCAGGGTGGAAGAAAGGGTGAAGGGTAAAGGGTAAAGGTTAAAGGATGAACCGATTTACCCTTTACCCTTTACCCTTTATCCTTTATCCCTAGTACTGAGCCCCCGGCACCTAATACACACCTAACGCCTGTCGCCTATGACTTCTCCGCGTATTCCCAATCTGCGCCTTGGCACTTCGAGCTGGTCCAGCGAAGACTGGGTGGGACCGTTTTACCCGCCCGGCACGCCGCCGGCGGATTTCCTCGCCGCTTACGCCCAGCATTTTGACACCGTGGAAGTGGATTCCACCTATTACCGGATTCCTTCCGAGTCCATGGTGCGGAACTGGCGCGCCCGCACGCCGCCGGGATTCACCTTCGCCGCCAAGTTTCCGCAAGTGATCACGCACGAAAAGGTATTGCAGGATTGCCGCGAGGAGTTGGCAAGCTTTCTTCGTACCATGAGCCTGCTGGAAGACCGCCTGGGTCCATTGCTTTTGCAGTTCCCTTACTTCAACAAAAAAGCATTTGCGAGCGGGGAGGATTTTCTGGCGCGCCTCACTCCCTTTCTGGAGGCGTTACCCGGCGAATTTCAATATGCTCTCGAGGTCCGTAATAAGTATTGGGTGAATGCGCGGCTGCTCGACGTCCTGCGCCGGAAGCGAGTGGCTCTGGCGTTGATCGATCACCCCTGGATGACTCCCATTTCGCAATTGGTGAGCAAGCTGGATGTGATCACCGCCGGATTTGCTTACATCCGCTGGCTCGGCGACCGCAAAGGCATCGAGAAAAAGACCCAGCACTGGGACCGCATCATCATCGACCGCGAAGATGAAATGCGCATCTGGATTCCGATCGTCCGCCAACTACTCCAGCGCCGCATTCAAGTGATGGGGTATTTCAACAATCATTACGCCGGCTTCGGGCCCGGGTCCATCGAACTGTTTGGCAAGGTCTGGGAGAGCATGAAGGAATTATGAATTACGAATTACGAATTATGAAATCGGTTAAGGTGTTTGCTTGATACTCCCGGCTCATGAGCGACGGCGACCTCGCGTGAAAATGCTGTTCTTTCCATTTGAATAATGTTGGAGACGCCGATGCCTCGACTCGAGGTCAGGGTGCTGAAAAATGTCGATGAGGCCCGCCAGTGCGAGCGGGTGCAGACGCACGTTTGGGGCGCGCCGGGCGTCACTCGCGAGGCTCTGACCGCGGCGCAGAAATATGGCGGCGCGCTGATTGGCGCCCTCATCGATGGCAAGGTGGTGGGTTTCATTTTTGCCTTCCTCGCCCAGTACCATGGCCGGCTGGTCCATTGGTCACACATGATGGCGGTGGAAGCGAAATACCGCGACCAGGGATTGGGCCTCAGGATGAAACGGGTCCACCGCCAAATCGCCCTGGAGCGCGGCCTCAAATCCATCTGCTGGACGTTCGACCCGTTGCAAAGCCGCAACGCGCGCTTGAACATCGCACGCTTGGGCGCGCTGGCGGAAGAATATGTGCCGGATTGTTATGGGCGCTTTCCCAGTCTGCTGGAAAAGGGCTTGCCCAGCGATCGCTGGGTGGCGAACTGGCGAATCTTGACTGCCCGCGTCGAGGAACGGCTGCGCGGGGAAACTCCGGCGTTTGACCCGGCGCTGACGCGTGTGAATGAGACTCGGCTGAACCCCCAAGGGTTTTTGCAGAACCGGACGATTCGGCTGGACCTCGCCCACCGCTGCTTGCTCGTAGAAATCCCCGCCCAAACCGACGCCATGCGCTCACAAGCCATGCCCCTGGCGCGCCGCTGGCGGATGGAAGCACGCCGCATCTTTCAGCACTATCTTTCCGCAGGATATCGCGTGGAGGACTTCTTCCCACCTCAACCGGCAACAGACGGTCACTGCTTTTATCTACTGCGGCAGCGGGCGTAAGGCCCTCCGCCATTCCGGTGGCAGTGCAGTTTCCGGTTTGCGCGTCATCCACCCAGAATCTGACACCAGCCGGTCCGGGTCGCGAGCGCTATCGCCTGATAACATCAACAATCAAACAAAGGTTGGTGGTTATTGGCAGCCTTCAAGGTATTGGGTCGCTTCCGGCGGCTTCAGCCGCTGGTCATTGCTGACCTTAAGGCGGGGTCAAAATTGGGGAAACGACCCTCGTGAGTGCCACCGGACCCACACTCGTGGGAAACGGAGAACCCGGCAAAGGCGCGAGGCTACCCGTAGATCCATCCACGCTGAAGGCAAGGATGCTCTTGGACTGAGTATCGGGAACGTACAAGACTCCGCCGTTGCCGTTGATCAGTCCTGCCACGGCCGTACCTGCTGGAAACGGAGAACCCGGGATCTCGGTCAGGACGCCGGTATTCTGGTCCACGCTGTAGGCGGAGATGGTATGGTCAAGCCCGTTGAGGGCATACAAGAAGCTGTTGTAGGCAAGAAGCGAGGCCGGACCGCGCCCGGCCATAAACGGCGAGCCGGGAACCGGGGCAAGGGCGCCCGATGCATCGACCGCGTAGGCGGCAATTTCATTCCGGCCACTCAGCACCACGTAGATTGTGGTCCAGTTGACAGCTATCGCACCGGGCGCACTGCTGGGCGGAGTTGCAAATGGAGAGCCGGAAACAGGCGTCAGCGCGCAATCGGAATTAAAGGTAAAACCCCAAATGCCACCGCCTGTGAAATCGGCCGCATACACAGCGTTAATGTTGTACGGGTTGTACGAAACCAGATTGACGGGTGCAACGCCGGCGGTGAAGGGCGAGACGGGAGCCAGCGTCAGGGCACCGCTAGAGGTGATGTTGAAAGCGGCGATCGTGCCGTTCGTGTTCCCGACATAGAGGCAGTTGCCAAATTGCAGAAGTCCCTCCGGACTACCCGGAGCAGCGCCCAGGCTGAAAGGCGATCCCATTATCGTCGTCAGCGTGCCGTCACTCAAATTCACGGCAAAAGCATCAATCGCATTCTTGTTCGGATCGGACACGTACAAAGTGTCGCCGCCAGCAGGAGCCATAAGGTAGGGGCTGTTAGCGCCGCCTTGAGTTATCGCGGGCGTACCGAGGGCACCGCTGGAGTCGGGCTTGAAGGTGAGAATCTGATCGGCATTTGTCGTCGCGTAAACAAACAAGCATCCGCTACACATGTCGCCTGACGGATCATTCTTACTGGTCGTACCGTTGGCACCGCAACCCGCGAGTATGAGCAACAGCGCTGGGACGAAAAGAACTTTGGCAAGAACTCCGAGAGAACGCATATACATTGCTTCTCCCTCCTGGGTCGGGGTGACGCCCCGGGGATTCGGCCGCCGGTTCGAGAATAGGGCCCGCGACGCGTCGAAGCTTGTGAACCCTGCGGCGAGAAAAAGGTTGCCTGTTCAGATTATAACGCCAACGCCCCATGAAACTCCAGGGGAATCCAGCACGATGCTGCTCGACAGGAATTCGGCTATGTCCGATTGACGATATAGCCCCTTATCACTCACGATGCCAGAATCGGCTCGTGACTGGGCGTGTGGTCGGCTACTCGGAATCTGCACCATTACCGTCGTTTCTGCCCAGCTTGACTAAACTCCTTCGCACAAGGTATCTTAATAGTTTGACTTTAGCGTAGGAAATCCAAGCGGGGAGCATTGCGTCTTGAAACGAACTTATCAACCGAACCGCCGGCGCCGGGCAAAAACGCACGGCTTTCGCATTCGTATGAGAACTCCGGGGGGGCGCAATGTGTTGCGGCGCCGCCGTCAGAAGAGCCGCCATCGCTTGACTCCTTAAAGAGCTCGTTTGACCTCTCAAGCTTTTCCCAAGACTTTTCGGCTGCTACGCCGAAGCGAGTTTCGGCGGGTTTACGACGAAGGGCAGCGCCGCAGCGCGTCACTATGCACGGTCTTTTGCCGGCCCAACGGCTTACCACATTCACGCCTGGGAATCACCACGCCGGTGCGGGTGGGGAACGCTGTCACACGCAATCGCCTGCGGCGGCGCGTGCGCGAAGTGTTCCGTCTGCATCGCGTGGACCTTCCGGGCGGTTGGGACATCCTGGTGAATCCGCGCGAGGCGGTGGGGAAGGTCTCCTTCACCACGCTCCAGCGGGAACTGCTGCGGCTGTTTCCCCATCAACCTCCGGCATAGGGGACAGGTTACAGGTTACAGGTGACAGGGAAGAGGCAAATACAGAACAGCGCCCAGTGACCGCAAACCTGTCACCTATGACCTTTGACGCGCTGCTGAAGCTTATTGCTCTGGTATTGATCCGCTTTTACCAAGCGTGTTTATCGCCCGTGCTGCCCTCGGCCTGCCGGCACTACCCTTCATGCTCAGCCTATGCCTGCGAAGCAGTCGAGATATGGGGAGTGTGGAGGGGCGGGCGCCTGGCTTTGGGGCGACTGCTTCGCTGCCGACCTTGGGGCAGTTACGGTTACGACCCGGTGCGGGAAAAGGGTGAAGGGTAAAGTTTAAAGGGTAAAACAGTTCGTCCCTTTTGCCCTTTGCACGTCTCATGAAGGCTGCGTGGTGAAGGAAGGTTGAAGGGTAAAGGTCAAAGCATAAAGAGTGAAACGCTTCATCACTTTCACCCTTTACACTTTGTCCTTTACGCTTTTAACTCACACTTGGCACCTCACCTAGGAATTGACTGTGAACCTTGACCAAGAAAAACGCGTGATGATCGCCTTCGCGCTCTCCATCGTGATGCTGATTCTGTATCGAATGTACTTCGTTAAGGAGCAGCCTCCCCCGCCGAAGACGGCAGCCCCGGCCGCGGTGGCCACTCCGGCCGGCCAGCCGGGAGCGCCCAAAACCACCAGCGGCGCTGGTTCCGCCGCTGCACCCAAAGCCGCGCCCGCCCCCGCGGTCCTGCCGGTTTTGCAAGGCGCGAAGCCGGAAGAGATCGTGGTGGAAAACAAGCTCTACGCCGTGACTTTTTCCACGCAGGGAGCAGTGGTCAAGAGTTGGGTGCTGAAGGATTATCGCGACGCCAAGGACCAACCCCTCGATACCGTCAATGCTCCGGCATGTGAAAGCCTGGGCTATCCCATGAGCTTGAGCCTTGGCGATCCTGCGCTCAAGGCCAGAGTCAACGAGGGGATTTACGTGGTCAAGGCCGTTGATGCGCGTGCTGTTCCCTCTGGGCAGGAACCCGCAGTGCAAACCGGGAACGCCTTCTCTTCTCCCGTTACTTTGACCTTCACTTACAGCGACGGCAAGGTGCAGGTGAAGAAGCAATTCACCTTCGGCGCGGACTACGTAGTCAAGGTTGCGGCGAGCGCCTTCGACGGCCAGAGCAATCTGCCCGTGGAAGTCACCTGGCCCGGCGGGTTCGGCGACCACACCCTCACTTCCGCCGCCATTGAGAGCTACCGCCAGGGGGTCTACGGTTCGATTGGCGACCTCACCACCGTCTCCCAGGGCAAAGTGAAAGAGGACCGCACAATTCCCGGCCCGCTGCAAGTGGCCGGACTTGAGGATAAATTCTTCGCCGATGTCTTCCTCCCTGACCTGCCCGAACAAGTCTCCTTCAAGTTGGCGCGGCAGGAGTGGTCTCCGCCCGATTGGACCGAGAAAGACAAGCCCAAGCCCCTTGCCGCCACCCTGGTGGAAACGCAGCCCAAGCCCCTGGAATTCCGCCTGTTCGTCGGTCCCAAGAACCTGGACGTGCTCAAGTCCGTGAATCCTCCCCTGGATTCCCTGGTGGACTTCGGCTGGCTCAGCATCATCGCCAAGCCTCTGTTTATATGTTTGCGATATATCGACGAACACTGGGTTCACAATTATGGCTGGGCCATTGTTCTGCTGACCGTCATTATTACCGCGGCGATGTTCCCGCTGAGGATCAAGAGCCTTCGTTCCGCACAGGAGATGCAGAAAGTCGCGCCCATCATCAAGGGCATCCAAGACAAGTACAAGGGTTACAAGTTCAACGACCCCCGCAAGCAAAAGATGAACGAGGAAGTCATGGCCGTCTACAAAGAGCACGGGGTCAATCCCTTGGGCGGCTGCCTGCCCTCGCTCATCCCGATGGCCTTTTTGTGGCCCTTCTACCGTGTGCTCGACCTTGCCATCGAGCTCCGCCATGCGCCATGGATCTGGTGGGTCAAAGACCTCTCCGCGCCGGACCGGCTCAACATTCCGGGTTTGCCCTTTTCCATTCCGGTTTTGGTCATTCTGATGACCATCGCGTCGTTTTACGCGCAGCGCATGATGCCCATGGCTACCGCCGACCCTGCCCAGCAGCGCATGATGATGATGATGCCGCTCATCATGGGATTCATGTTCTACCGTTTTGCCAGCGGCATGGTCCTCTACTGGCTCACCAGCAGTGTGGTTCAGCTTCTCCAGCAGATTGCCATTAATCACTTCATGCCGCCGCCACCCTCTCTTCTTGTTGCGCGCAAGCCTGCTGAGGCCAAGAGGTGAAACATGGATACCGATCCTCCATCTGCCGAACGCACCTCCGATGCCGGGCTAAAGCCCGGCGCTACGGGTTTCGAGAAATACTTAAGTGCGGCGGAGTCCTCACTCCACTCCATCATTGCGGCCAGTCCCTTTAAACTGACCTTTTCCGTTCATAAGGCTGCTGCCCAAGCGGATGACCCGGAGGGGCCGGAATACGTGGTGGATTTCTCCGGCCCGGATGCCGATCTGCTGCTGGAGAAGAATGCCACGCTCTTGCATGCCCTCGAATACTTGGTGTTGAAGGCCATCCGGCTGGAGGAGGATCTCTTCCGGAAAATTGCTTTCGATTGCCACGATTGGCGGCGAACGCGCATCGAGGAGTTGCGCCTGATCGCGCAGGTGGCGGCGGAACGCGTGATCGATACCGGCGATCCCTTCACTCTGAGCCCTATGAACCCCCGCGAGCGGCGCATCATCCACGTGGCCTTGAAAAACCAGCCGAAGGTCCGCACCGAGAGTGAAGGATTTGGACCCGAGCGAAAAGTAGTGATCTATCCCAGCAAGTAATCGGGGGATTTTGTGATCGGGTCATCTGGCCATCGGGTCATCGGGTCATTGAAAACCTTCCAACCCAGCAAATTGACTCGTCCTAATGACCTGACACTTCCAATAATCCCTGCGTGGAACAATTTGCCAATTCGGCTGTGTTAGGTGAGAAGATAAATCATCTGATTATGTCCGAAGGTTTTCAATGACCCGATGACCCGATGAGCAAATGACCCGATTCTTCGAAGACACCATCGTCGCGATTTCCACGCCTCCGGGCCGAGGCGGATTGGGAGTGGTGCGCCTTTCCGGCGCCCGCGCCATCGAGATTGCCACCTGCCTCATCAAACTGCCCAAGCTGCCACTTGAAACCCAACGCGCGGTGCTCGGCACGTTCGCGGAAATGGAATCGGGCCGAGTGCTCGACCAGGTGGTGGTGATCTGTTTTCGCGCGCCGCATTCCTACACGGGGGAAGACGTAGTGGAGATTTCCTGCCACGGCGCCCCGGTCATCCTGCGCTATCTCGAGGAGTGCTGCCTGGCCCAGGGCGCGCGCGTGGCGGAGCCGGGTGAATTCACCATGCGCGCCTTCCTGAACGGGCGCATTGACCTGACCCAGGCGGAAGCGGTTCGCGACTTGACCGAATCGCAAACGCTCTATCAAGCCCGCGTGGCCGCGCAACAGCTTTCGGGCTCCGTCTCCACGCGTCTGAAGCCGCACAAACAGGTTCTGCTCGAACTCATCGCGCGCCTCGAGGCCGGCATCGACTTCGCCGAAGACGATGTGGCGGTGATCGCATGGGAGGAAATCCTCACCCGTCTCGACAGCATCCGCGCCGACCTCCAAAAGCTGGTGGAGGGCTACGATTACGGACGCATCGTGCGCGAAGGGCTGACGCTGGCCATTGTGGGCCGGCCCAACGTGGGCAAATCAAGCTTGTTCAATCGCCTCGTGAATGAAGAACGCGCCATTGTTACCCCTCTGCCCGGAACCACCCGTGACCTGGTGGCAGAGACGGCCAACCTCGGCGGCATCCCCTTGCGCTTTGTGGATACGGCGGGCATCCGCGACGCTCTGGACGAAGTTGAGAAGCTCGGCGTCGAGCGCACCTTCCGCGCCATCGCCGATTCCGATTTGCGGCTCCTGGTGGTGGATGCTTCCCAACCCTGGACCGAGGATGATGCCCTGTTGCTCGACAAGTTGCGCCCCCTGGGCTCGCTGCTGGTTGCCCTGAACAAGTCGGACCTGCCGGCGTGTCATCCGTGGGCGGAAGTCGTGAAGTTCGTGCAAGGGGATTTGAATGCGGGAGCGACTCTGCCCGAGATTGTCCATACGTCGGCGCTGACGGGTGAGGGCATTCACCAACTGAAGGAAAAGATCCTCGCTCTGGCGGCCCCGGCGCGCGACATCGGGCCGGAAGGCGAATTCATCACCAACCTGCGCCACCAGCAGCTCATCAAGAATTCGCTCGCCGGCCTGGCCAAGGCCCGCCAAGCCGCCGAGCAGCACACCCACCACGAAATGCTCCTGCTCGACCTCTACGACGCGCTGCGCCCCCTCGACCTCATCACCGGCGCCACCTACGCCGACGACATCCTCGATGTCATCTTCAAGACCTTTTGCGTGGGAAAGTAAGGTGATCGGATCATCGGTTCGTCGGACCATCGGGTGATCGGGTGATCGCATGGTGAGATGATTTCCAATTGTCGAATTTCGATTCGCGCCCTGCGATTTGAGGTTGGTATTTTGCGATTTCTGATTCTCCCAGCCGGCAAATCGCTTCACCTTCTCACCAGGCGCTACCGATAACCGATACGGGGAAGTGGGTCTCGCAGGGGTTTGGCTGTCGGCGCCGCACGCATCCCGCCTGCCAATACGATGACCAGTGCGCATACTGCCCCAGCGGCCACTGAGGTGGGAAGCGATACCCCGAGCAGCTTAAAGGTGTTGTTGGACATAAGGTGGACGAGGATCATCGGCAACATATTTCCGTCGGTTCGCAGGAAAATCCACGTGTCGATCACCGAGACAGACATCGTGGCCAAAAGAAAGACAGGAAACACCCAGCGATTCTGTGGCAGCCCCACAATGAAGAAAGCCGGCAAGTGCCACACACCCCAAATCAGCCCCAGAATCAGACTTGCGGCGAGCGGTGGCCAGCGCTCAAGCATGCGAGGAAGGGCGAAGCCCCGCCAACCCAGCTCCTCTCCCAGAGGGCCTGGATCGACCACCAGGGCGGGGATCAGCGCGTAATAGAAGTGCCCCCAGTTGGGAACATGGCCCTGCACCGCCCCCCACAACCCAGCTATTCGCCCCGCCAGCAGCCCCACCAGGGGATACCCGGCCAAAACCACCAGATACCAGCGAAGCCCGGCGCGCCAGGGGATAAAACGCGCCAGTAATTTCCGCAGTCCCGCGGCGCCGTCGAAAAAGGGTGTCAAAATCAGCGATGTCAGGGTGGGCGCATATACGGCAATGTAGAATAACGGATTCGTCAATGCGCGCCCACGTCCCAAGGCCTTGGCCACGCCGGGTGAGAAGAGGCAAAAGGCGCCAATACCCCAGGTGATCGTGAACACTAGGACAAAGTAACTGACGAGGGGCCTGATTTCGGCAGGTTCCCTCCCAGCGGTTCTGCGCATCCAACTCGAACCACTCACCATTTTCCTCTGGGCTCGTTTTTCGGCCATCTTCGAGCAACGCTGCCGGCGGGCCGGAACCTGTTGTTTCCGGGCCAAGACTTGTTCTCCGCGCCAAGCGGAATTCATCATACCCCAAATCCGGGAGCGGCCCACAATCTCTATCGCGAATCGGCGGCGTCAGCCGAGCCGGCGTCTCACGTAATTCCAGCCTTGATGAGCGGTCGGCCCCAGAGCAATTCGCGCCGGCGAAAGGTGCTTTCGACCGTGCGAACTCCGCTGGTTATCGAATTGCTAGTGTGATGGCTTGCTGGGAAATTCCACGGAAAGCACGCAGTATTTAGGGCAAATGGTATGACTTGGGTCGGGCGCAAGCATCTGTTGGTGACTTTTTGTCCCGTTATCATGCTCCTTGCTCTGATTTTACAAGCCCAGCAGCCCAAGCCTTTGCCGGGAAGCAAACCGTGTCTGGATTGCCACGATACCGGCCGCCGCACCGGCAAGCGCCAGCCGGATGTTCCACCCCCCTTCAACGAAGCTGCTCTGCGGGCATCTCCTCACGCCACCTTGGAGTGCACCAGTTGCCACAGCGATCTGGAAGGCAGAAAGGACTTTCCCCACCCCGCCAAGCTCACGCCGGTTGATTGCGGCACGTGCCACGCGGACGAAAAACAGCAGTATACGGAAAGCCTGCACGGAAGAGCGGCCAAACGCGGTGACTCGCTGGCCCCCGGGTGCAAGGACTGTCACGGCACGCACAACATTCTGCGCCCCAGCGATCCCGGTTCTCCCACCACGACCACGCAGATTCCCCTTTTGTGTGGGCGCTGTCACCACGAAGGCTCGCCCGTCTCGCTGAGTCACAACATCCCGCAGGACCACATCCTGGCGAACTACACCGAAAGCATCCATGGTGAAGGCTTGTTCAAAAGGGGGCTCGTGGTCACGGCGGTTTGCACCAGTTGCCACACGGCGCACTTCGTTTTGCCGCACACCGATCCCCGTTCTTCGATTTCCAAACAGAACATCGCCCATACCTGCACCAAGTGCCATGCGCTGATTGAGACCGTGCACCGCAAAGTCATTCGCGGCGAGCTGTGGGAGAAGCAACCGCACCTTATCCCCGCCTGCGTCGACTGCCACGAGCCGCACAAGATCCGCCGGGCCTTCTATGCCCAGGGAATGGCGGATCAAGACTGCCAGCGCTGCCATGGCAACCCGCAGCTCAAGACCGCCAGCGGCGGGCGCTCCATGTTCGTGAACGAGCAGGAACTTTCCGGGTCGCGGCACGCGCGGATAGCCTGCGGGCAATGCCATACCGGCGGCGACCCGTCGCTGGCGCGGCCTTGCGCCACCATAACCGCCAAGGTCGATTGCTCGGTTTGCCACGCCAGCGCCGTGGAAGACTTCCAGCAGAGCATTCACGGCAAGTTGCTGGCCCAGGGCAGCCCGGACGCGCCCGCCTGCACGGACTGTCACGGCAAGCACGGAATCCTGAGCCACAACGATACCCAATCGCCCACCTTCTCGCGCAACGTTCCCACCCTGTGCGGCAACTGCCACCGTACGGGGCAGCGGGCGGCCCTCCGTTATAAAGGCGCCCAGACCAATATTGTGGAGAATTACAATGAGAGCATTCACGGCCAGGGGCTGCTGAAGAGCGGGCTGACGGTGACGGCCAATTGCGCCGACTGCCATACGCCTCACCGTGAGCTCCCCGCGAGCGACCTGCATTCCAGCGTCAATCCCCGCAACGTGGCCGCCACTTGCGGGCGGTGCCATCACGGCATCTACGAGTCTTTCATCACCAGCATTCACTCCCCGCAGGTGAATCACACTTCGAAGCCACTGCCGGTGTGCAGTGATTGCCACTCCGCCCACACCATCCGCCGCACCGATCTCTCCGACTTCCGCCTCCACATCATGGACCAATGCGGGCGGTGTCATGAGGCCATCAGCAAGACCTACTTTGACACTTATCACGGCAAGGTTTCCAAGCTGGGTTACGTGAAAACCGCCAAGTGCTACGACTGTCACGGAGCGCATGATGTCCGCTCGATAACCGATCCGGCCTCGAGGCTCAGTCGCGCCAACGTGGTGAAGACCTGCGCCCAGTGCCATCCCGGCTCCAACCGCCGCTTTGCCGGATACCTGACCCACGCCACCCACCACGATCCCGCCAAGTATCCCTTTCTGTTCCTCACCTTCTGGGGAATGACCTCGCTGCTCATGGGCACGCTGGTGGTGGCCGGGCTGCATACGGCGGCCTGGTTGCCGCGCTCGCTCCAGTACAGCCGCGAGTTGAAGGCGAGCGGCAAATCGCAGGGCGAATCCTACGTGCGCCGCTTCCGGCCGTTTGACCGCAATTTGCACCTTATGGTCATCACCAGTTTTCTCGGCCTGGCGATAACGGGCATGATGCTGAAGTTCTCCTACACGCGCTGGGCCCAGGTGCTATCACACTTGCTGGGAGGCTTCGAGGGCGCCGGGCTCATCCACCGCTTCTGCGCCGTCCTCACCTTCACTTATTTCGGATTGCACCTCTGGGACCTGGTCCGCCAGCATCGTGCCAGCGGCAAAACCTGGCGCCAGTTTGTCTTCGGTCCGGGGAGCATGGTGTTCAATCGCCGCGACGCGAGGGAGTTCATTGCTTCCATCAAGTGGTTTTTGGGCAAAGGGCCGCGTCCCGAATATGGCCGCTGGACTTACTGGGAGAAGTTTGATTACTTCGCGGTGTTCTGGGGCGTGGCGATTATTGGCAGTACCGGATTGTTTCTCTGGTTCCCGGAATTCTTCACGCGCCTCCTGCCCGGCTCGCTGATCAACGTGGCCACCATCATCCACAGTGATGAGGCGCTGCTGGCCGTGGGTTTCATCTTCACCGTGCACTTCTTCAACACGCACTTCCGCCCGGAGCGATTCCCCATCGACACGGTAGTATTCACCACCGGGGAGCCGCTGGAGAAATTCAAGCTCGACCGGCCGCGCGAATACCGCGAACTGGTCGAGGGCGGTGAACTGGAAAAGCATCTGATATCGCCTCCGCCACCGGTCGTGGTGACGTTCTGGCGGCGTTTCGGCTTTACCGCCCTGACCATCGGCCTGGTCATGATCCTGCTCATCCTCTACGCCGCGATCTTTGCCTATAAGTAAGGATGGACCACCAAGACACCAAGCGCTAGCGCAGGGCCCGCTCTCCGGCCCTGCGGCTTTTCCAGGGGTGCGGGTTCTTGCCGCGCCGCCACAAGATAATCCGTGTACTCACGGCTTACGCCGCCCAAACCACGGCGCGATGGAAGAGCCGCAAGGCCGGAGAGCGGGCCTTGCGCTGCTCGCGAGGCTGAATGCGGACGATCATTGAGTACTACTAGCAGAGTGACAAGACCCCCTCACCCCCGACCCCTCTCCCCCAAGGGGGCGAGGGGAGTTGGTAGCACGACTAAATCAATCAACTCTCCCCTCGCCCCCTTGGGGGAGAGGGGTCGGGGGTGAGGGGGTCTATGGGTCTCCGTATTATGCAGAAGTCAGTAGGTAAACCCTCCGCTCCCAGCGAGACTACAAACGGGAGAAAGCGGGGCGGCACGCCAAGACCCTCGATGCGGTGCTCATGACGGTAGTTGACCTGCTTGCCAGCGACGCGGCGCTCCGCAGGGTGAAGGCGGAACCCGGGGGCGGCAAGCCCTCCCCCAACGTTCGGCGCCGATGGACACGCAGAGATTTTAGTTGAAGGGAATTTCAACTTCGATATAGCTGCCGGGTGTGGCTGCATTGACGGCGGCCACAACCCTTTCGACGTAGCGGCGCAAAGTGGGCCATTGCTGATTGCCGATAACCACGAAGGCGATTTTCCGGCCTTTCAGGTTCTGCTGGTAACGCATGTTTTGTCAGTCGTCAGCAAAAGCTCAAAACCTGCCTCCGCAGCCGCCGCTATCAGTTCGCCGTTAAGAAGCCGGTCCCATCCTCGTTCGATGGCTTCAACCACCACATGGCCCTTGAGCGCATGCCCGAGCGGGGCGGGAGTACCGTTACCAAAGAGTATGAGCATCGGCCATGGGGGCGGGGGGTTGCACCGGAAGCGCAGCAAGGCTGCGGGCCGCAAACTCGATCACGGCTGTAACCTGTTCATGCGATAGATGGAACCACTCCATGATCTCGCTGATCGAGGCGCCTACTTCCAGATTGTCAAAGACAACCGAAACCGGCGTCCGCGTGTCCCGGAATACCCATGCGCCGCTACGCTTGCCGGGGATGCTTTCCACGGCGGGGCAGTGTGACCAATCGAGTGTTGCCATGCCCTTACCCTCTCTTCGTAGTTTTATACCATAGTCGGGCGGCCGCGTCACCTGCTGGCAGGGATGATGGCTGGCAGCCACAGTCACTTCTTCTTTATGCCCGTGAGCTTTCCCATCGATCGCGAACCCACGGTCAATTCCCAAGGCGAATTGAGAAGGGCAGTGGCGAGTGACGAGCCGGCGGGTCAGAAGACCGCTGGCAAGTGCCAAGCGGCGTAGGGGCAGGGCTCCCGACTTCGCCGGGACGGGTTGCCCTACCCGGCGTTCCGCAGGTTGAATGCGGAACCCAGAGGCGGCAACCCGTCCTCGCTGCGATAGGCCATCGGACCCACCGTACCCAAGAGTCGCGGACCTACGAACCACGTCAGCGCTAGCCACTCTCATCTCGGAATTTGGCATGTCGGAGTGGGCTTGCTTTGGAATTCTCAGTATTGATATTCTGAGAGGTGGAAACGGGAAGCAATCCGAGGAGCCAACTCATGCAGGATATTTCTTTTACCGTCCACACGTTCAAGGAAGGACAGATGTTTGTCGCCCACGTACCAGAACTCGATGTGTCGAGCTGTGGCGCGACCGACGAGGAGGCGCGCCGGAACATCCGAGATGCCGTCCGGGGATTCCTGGAAACGAGCGCTGACATGGGGACACTGCCGCAAATTCTCGAAGAAGCCGGCTACGAGCATGACGGCGAGACATGGCGAGCGCCGGAATTCGTATCCCTTGATCGATTGACACTGGGCGTGAAGTAGATGCCCCCGCTCCGCGCTGTCGACTACCGAACCCTCGCCAAGGTCTTCGAACAAGACGGCTTCGCCTTCAACCGCCAACGCGGTGACCATCTCATTTACACCAAAGCCGGCGTGAAGCGCCCCCTCGTGATCCCGATGTATAAGGAAGTTCCCGTGTTCATCATCAAGAACCTCCTCCGTAGTGCAGAAATGAGCCGCGAACGATATTTCGATCTTCTGAAAAACTGCTAGTACCTATCATTCTCGACAGCGGCCACGGCTAGTGCACGTGTGAACGTGGGCTTCTCCCTCGATGACGAACCCACGGTCAATTCCCGAGGCGAATTGAAAAGGGCAGTGGCGAGTGACCCGCCGCGGCGGGTCGAGTGACGAGTCCAACCGCCAAGATTCTTGTGTGAGGCGCCGCTCGAACGGGTGTATGCAATCCGGGGACATAAGGGATAGGGCTCCCGACTTCGTCGAGACAGGTTGCCCTACCCGGCGTTCCGCAGGGTGAATGCGGAACCAGGGGGCTGCCCATCGGTTGACGGATCCCCCTACGGCGAAAGAGGCTTCTCATTGGGTGCTGTACTATTTGAGTCGTAACGCCGGCTTCCAGCCGGCACCGGAGCCGCCAAGATGGCGGCGCTACGCCCAAATTAGGACCGCACCTCTCATTGCGGGCATTTGGCACTTCACGTATAATTTACTCATGCGTACCATACGCCTGACACCTCACAGCGAGGAATTGCTGCAAATGCAACTCACCCGCGGTCCTTATCGGTCGCCCGAAGAGGTCATCGAGCGGGCTCTGGAAACCCTCGCGCAAAAAGAGTCCACTCCCTTCCATCCTGGTTCCGCGGCCAAATCTCCTGCTGAGGCGGTCGCCGACATTCTGGAATTACGCAAGGGAGCGAAGCTGGGGGGGCTCAAAATCAAGGACCTGATCCACGAAGGACATAAGTACTAATGGCCCGATTGGTGCCGGACGCCTCTGCGACCTTGACTTGGTGCTTCGAGGACGAGGCGATGCCTTGGACGGACGATGTCCTCGCCCAGTTAAAAGCAGGTGATGAAGGTATCGTTCCGGCGCACTGGCGTGCCGAGGTAGCTAACGCCCTCCTAATTGCCGTTCGGCGGGGCCGCATCAGCCGGGAGAAAGCCAACAGATTTTTCTTGGATCTGCGTGCCTTGCCCATCCGCATCGATCCCGAAAGCAGCGAGACTGTTTTCGATCAAGTTTTTAAGCTGGCGGAGAAATATGGCCTCACCGTTTACGATGCCGCTTATCTTGAATTAGCGATTCGAGAAGGCCTGCCCTTAGCCACGCTCGACAAAGAGTTACGTATGGCTGCACGCGCCTCGGGAGTTCCATTAGTGGGACCACAGCACTGAGCGCCGCGACCAGGCGCGTAGCTACGGTCAAAGCTCCCATGACCGTGGGCTTTCCCTTCGACGACGAACCCACGGTCAATTCCCAAGACGAAATGGCCGAGGCGACCTCCCCAAGTTATCCCTGCCCACCGCCTCCTGTTCCGCACCACGCTGGCGTCAGCCCGCCCATGTTTCAGCACCATCCCGTCCGTCGGCTGACGGACACCCCTCCTCATCTGAGGAGGGGTGTTATTCTCACAACATCAGGGTCCAGTCTGGTAGCGGGTTGAATTGTTCCCTTAATTCACACCCTTGCCGCCGGGAACCGGCGTATGCGGAACGATGCTGTCGGGTTCGCCGGTGGGTGAGGCGGTCGAAGGCGGGGTCTTGCTCGCGGCGCCTCCCGGAGGTTTCGTCTGGTCTGGAGCTGGCGGCGCGGCTTCTTCCTCTTCTTCTCTCACCTCGTGCTCGGGGGCGCGGCCGGTCAGTACGGTCCATTTGAGGGGGTATACGTCGGGGTCGAAGATCACAAAATAGAAGTGCCAGATCAGGATCGAGAACGTGGCCAGGATGGCCTCGTAAAAGTGGACGGCTGTGGTCACCTCCAGGACGGCCAGGGCGTGCGGCAGGTAGGCCAAAACCGCGTCGTGGGCCCATAGCAGGATGCCGGTGATGGCCATGACGATGGTGCCCCACACCAGCGCCCAATATTCCGCCTTCTCCATGTAGTTGAAGCGGGTGTAGCGCGGTGGGATATGACGATAACCCAGGTTATAGCCCACCGTTTGCACTGCGTCGCGCACGTCGCGCACCACCGGGAGCATATCCTTCACCCAGCGGCGCCCGGCGCGATTCTTAAACAGATAAACAAGGTGATAAACACCCGTGCCCATCAACACCACGCCGGCGATCCGGTGCAGCAGGCCGCGCAGGGGGAAGTCTTTTTCCCAGCGCACAATGGGCTCCGCCCAAAAGGAGTGCGGATACTTCAATGCGAAGCCGGTGACGACCAGGGTGATGAAACTTGTGAGCAGCAGCACGTGCTGCACGCGCTCGTTGAGCGTCAGGCGAACTTGCCCGTGGCCGCTGCGGTAATGGGCCAACATCAGCCGCGCCTTACGCCACCAATCCAAGGAATTGTGCAGGAGCATGGACAGAAGAATCACGGGAATGGCCAGCAGGTAGAAGGCTTTGACGAAATCGAGTGCCCGTCCGCCCGCCGTGGTGGTGGGGAGCGTATGCACCGCGCCGATGGTGAATCGCTGACCGGCGTCAGGGTGGCACTTGCCGCAGGTCTTGGCCAAATTCGCTTTGTTGACGGTGGAGCGCGCGTCGCTCGAGGCAAAGATGTTGTGAACTCCGTGGCAACTGGCGCAATTGGCCACGGTCAGGCGGCCCGAACTGGAAGCAAGGCCATGATAACTGTCTTCATAAGTGGGGACGCGCGACGCCGGAACGTTGAAGCGTCCCATTAACTGGGTGTTGGCATGGCAACGCGAGCAGGTGACCTGCGAAACATTGGCCAGAGAAACCGTGGATTCGGGATTCCCGGGCGCCAGGATGCGATGCTCGCCGTGGCAGTCCGTGCAGGTGGCGGCATCCATTACCCCCGCTGCCACCGCCTGTCCGTGAATGCTCTGCCGGTAGGTGTCAAAAACATCCTTGTGGCACTGCGCACAGGTGGACGCCACATTCTGCTTCCAGATTTTCGAGTTCGGATCGGAGGCGGGAAGAATGTTGTGTACGCCATGGCAATCGTTGCACGAGGCAGCGTTCAAGTTGCCCCGCTGGATGGCGCGGCCGTGCGCGCTCGATGCGTAGGCCTCGACGGGCTTGGCTACCGCAAACATGTACTTTGCCGCAAGCGCCGGATTGGAATGGCACTGGCCGCAGGTGCCGGGCAGGTTCGCTTTGCTTACCGGCGATTTCGCGTCGCTTGCCACCACCACTTGGTGCGCCGGGCCGTGGCAACTTTGGCAGGTCGGGGCATCGCCGTTCATTTTGGCGCGCGCCCGGCCGTGAACGCTCGCGTTGTATTGACTCACCTCCGTCGCATGGCAGGTGGCGCAGAACTGGACACCGCGCGTGGCGGGGTTCACAACATCATGCGTTCCGTGGCAGGTGATGCAAGTCGAGCTGTCCTTGGGGTCGCCCAAAATGGCGTGCGCGCTCGAGCTGAGCTTCGCCGCCACATCGCCATGACACGTCAGGCAGGAAGCCGACGCCGTCTTCGCCGAGTGCCCCGACTTGGCAGCCCCGGCATGGCAATCCACACAACTCAGGTCCTTGTGAACGCTGTGCGCCAAAGAGGCAGGGTTTACCGTGATGGCCTTTCCCTGGGAATTCACCATTCCGGTTTCGGGTCCATGGCAGAGAACGCAGCCGTCCGCGGCAAATAGCAACTGTGGGTAAACCGAGAATGCCCAAAGAATGCCGAGGCAGACTAAACAGTGGAAAAGTCGCTGAGGGCGTCCCTTCCGGAGGATCGGGCTTAATGTCCGCTGCGTTTTGCTAGGTGCGTTCACGATGGGTCTCTTCCGAGGGTCAGATTGGGGCAAAATGCGCATGTTTTTGACCGACAAGGGTGACTATATGACTCCCGGTCGGTTTTCTAGTGCGTCCAATGGAATTGCAGCAACTCAAGTGCCGCAAAATTCAACTATCGCAAGGTCTGTTAACCGACAAAAACCCCTTATCCCAACGAATACAATGGCATTCTGTCTGTGTTTATAAGGATTTGCACACGAATTACGCCCAAATGCACGCCGAGCCCAGATTGTCGCGCCCGCTTGCCCTCCAGCAGGCTGATGAAAAATGGCATCGCGGTGGCACTGTGCCGCCATTCCCATTGAAAACAATAGAGATGCGTAGGGATTTCGATCTAATCGGGATGAATTCCCCCGCCGCTAGTGCGCCATACGACTTTTTGTCATCCTCCTGGATATTGCCCCGGCCTCGCCTGTGGGGACTTGCGGGGACTTGTGGAACACATGCTTTTGGCAGGGAGCGATTCTGAAATTCGAAAACACGGCAGCGACGAACTTCAATCGTCCACGCGAATTAGCCGGCACCTTTGCGAAGCGTTCTGCTGATCAATGGGGTGGGATTCTTGGCCGTGAGTCAACGTCAGGAAGGATGGCCGAGATAGAGGTCTCCGCTTTCCCATCCCTCCGTGTTAGCCCGAGCTCAATGCGTGACTTGGAAGCTGAAGACCGCGTCCGATCCGATTTTGCTTCCGGCAGGAGGATATTGCGTGAGGATGATTCCCTGGGAACCGCCGTTAGTGGCCACGGGAGTAACTTGCCCGAGTTTGAAGCCGTTCTTCTCCAACACCCGCCCCACCTGGGCAATGGGCTGTCCGATGAATCGAGGGCAAAGGAAAGCCGCAGGTTCTTCGCCGCCGGAGACCAGCAGGTTCACCGCCGGCGTGCGCACCTCAGCCGTGGCGGGAGGAGGATCTTGCGCCATGACCAGGTCCGGGTCGGCCGGCGCGGGGAGAACGGCGACGTCTCCCACCGTCAATCCTCGCTGAATCACCGTGATCCGCGCGGCGCGCACGCTATCTCCTACCACGTTCGGTACGGTCAACTGCGGAGGTCCCAGGCTGACCAGCACGTGTACGTGTTGCCCCATCTTCAAGGGCGTGCCGGGGGGTGGCATTTGCTCCGCAATCGTATTCGGCGGGTATTGCGTGCTGTAGATCTTGTCCTCGATTCTAAGTTCCAGGCCCCGAGCGGCGGCTACGCGCTGTGCCGACTCAAGGGAAGCGCCCACGAGCTTGGGCATGTTCTCCTGCCGGCCATGAATGGTTAGCCGGATCGTGGTGATGGCGCTGAGCAGAGCTACGGCCACCAACACCGTGAAGAGCAGGAAAAGGCGAAACATACTCCGCAGGCGATCGCTCACACTCATGGTAAGGGGATTTTATCACGTCGCGGGGTGAAAGGTGGATTAGTCGTAATAATACCGGTGGTGAATTTCGGCCCAGCGCCGATTGGCCGCGCCACTCGTCGCTTTCCCGCCATCAGATTTTGGGCGTATAATCGCCCTTGGGCTTGGGATCCTGACACCCATCGAGGAAGTTACACCTTCAAAGCGTGGCTTCGCGTGATGGTGGCGCGCTTCACCGATGGCATTTTTCACGTGGGCAGAGCAGGACAACTCGCGGTGATTTCCGGACTGAGCATTCTCCTTATGCCATTGCTGGGCACATCTGCGACTCTGAAGGTGGGCGACCGCGCTCCTGATTTCACGTTGCCTGACCAGAATGGCAAGACGGTAAAACTCGCGGATTTTCGCGGCAAGAAATCCGTGATCCTGGCCTTCTATATTCGCGCCTCCACTCCCGGTTGAACGAAAGAGATCAAGGCGTATCAGGGTGATATCGCCAAGTTTGAGGCCGCAGGCGCGCAAGTGCTGGGGATCAGTCTCGACAGCCAGGAAAGGAACTGCAAGTTTGCCCAGGAAACCGGCGCGACCTTTCCTCTGTTGAGCGACACTGACAAGCAAGTGGCCAAGGCTTATGGGGTCCTCAACTTCACCCGCCTCTTTGCCAACCGCGTCACCTTCGTAATCGATAAGGACGGCATCATCCGCCACATTGACGAAGGCTCCGACGCCATTGATCCCTCAGGCGCCGCTCAGGCCTGCACGCTGCCCGGAAAGCAGTAGGCAGAAAGCAGTAGGCAGTAAGCAGCAGGCAGAAAGCAGTCGGCAGTAAGCAGTAGGCAGCAGGCAGCGAACACCTCCCGTGAGTTCCAATGGAAAGGTCCTCCGCCCACGGGGAAAGAAAGTAGAGCAGGGCTCGCTCTCCAGCCCTGCGGCTCTTCCACTGCGATGCGGCTAGCTGGTGAGCCACTCAGCGAATAAGCAGGCGTCATCCGGGGAGGCGGAGGGCCAAACTCCTGCCGTTAGAAAAGCCGCAGGACCAGAGAGCAGGTCCTGCGCTACAAACGCCCGCGGCACGGCTGGGGGGACCACGCAGAATGTCGGGGCGAGCGCCCCTCGGCCCCGAGGCCGAACAGTGGTCCACCATTGAGATTGGCGGACTTTCAGCCGCGGCGACCCCTACAATTCCGCCATCACCTTATCGTCCTTCACAGCGGGAACTTCGATCACCATGGTAAGACCGCCCAGGCGGGCTCGGTGCACGACTCCGGCGGCGAAAACCAGCACTCCTCCATTCGCGAGGTTCACGCGCTCAAGGGGGGAATCCGCGGTGATGCGGTACTCCACTTCCATTGGATGTTCGGAGAAATAGATTTCCAAATGATGCGGATGATAGTGGGCGTCCTGCGGGCCTTTTTCATTGGCGAAGCAAAGCGCAAAGGGGCCTAACGTTTCATCGGCAAGCCCGGCGGCAAATTCGTGTGATTCACACAGCGCATTAGGAGCGTCGCCCGCGGAGTGCCGCCATTCGTCTCCTTCGAGCGGTCGCTCCGGTTTCACCTCTCTGCCCGCAGCTTTGAGCCTCGCAATTAAGGTGCTCGCCAGAATCTCCGGCGCCACGATCTTCACATCCTGCCGGGAATTCAGCGCGAAATGCTCGCAGACTTCTTCTAACGGTATGGCCAGGACTTTTCTCATCCGCTTTTCACTTGCAGTATGAACTGGATATGACGCTTGGCAGGAGGGCGTTGCGGCATTGCAATCCTTAGTTTACAACCCTCCTTTGAGTCTTGTGTGCTATGAACTCGGCGCGAGCATTGGCGTTGACTGCTACGCCTTGCTGGTGGCACCAAGTTAGCAACTCCTCAACGTCCACATCCACTTTGAGAATCAAAACGCCGGGGTTCTTTGCATTATCAAAGGCTTGGGCTGCACCTGTCTCCCATTCCGCGTAGGTCTCTTCGAGCTCATCGGCGTCCACTGAAACTTCGCGCAGCAGTTGCCACTGTTCGGGTCGATACCAGCCGATGCCGATCACGACCTTTTCCTTTTCCTTGTGCTTAGGTTTTCGCATCGAGCATTACTCCTTCCAGACAAGTAGGGCGGACTTGTTCTCTAAGTCCGCGGCTCTTCCTTCCCTGTGCGAGACAGGCCGCGGACCTAAAAAACAGGTCCGCGATACCCCCGTTTTCTGCCTACTGCCTTCTGCCTTCTGCCTACTTCTGTTTTGCCGCCAGCTTATTCAGCACTTCGCCGAGCTTCTTGATTTCATCGCCGTACCCCGCCCAATCGCCCTGGCGCTGGAGTTGCATGGCGCGATTGTAGTGCTGACTGGCCTCGTGGATGAGCGCCTGGGTGTCAGGAACGGCGGCGACGGTCTTGGAAGGCGCTGCCCCGGCAGCGGGTGTTGGCTGGCCGGGAGTTGTGGCCAGGTGCGCTTCCGTGGTGGTCACGGTGCCGCCGAAAATCTTGGTCAGAGCCGCGTCCAGCGTGGGCTCCATCACCACGTGGTCCGAATAGGCCACCAGCACGCGCTGCAATTGCGGCAGAGCGCCACTGGTGTCGGCGGCGAGATAAAGCGGCTCGACGTAGAGCACGGAGTTGAGCACGGGGGTCACCAGCAGCGTGCCGCGAATCACCTTCGAGCCGCCCTGTCCCCACAGGGTGAGTTGTTGCGAGATCGCCGGCTCCTGATCGATGCGCGATTCAATCTGCTGCGGGCCATAGATGAGCTTTTGCTTGGGGAAGGTAAACACCAGAACCTTGCCGTAATTGGGATCGTCGCAGCGCGCCGCCATCCAGGCAATCATGTTGTCTTTGCGCGCCGGCGTGAACGGCGCCATGAGGATGAACTCCTCGCGCGTCCCCACTTCCGCCAGTTTCATGATGTTGTAGTAGGGAGTCATGGCCGTGCCTGGGCCTCCCGCCGCGCTTTGGGCGACGCGCCACAAATCCTCCTTGTTATAGAACACGCGCGGGTCGGTCATGTGGAATAAGGCGTACATATTGGCCTGAACGGAGAAGAATTCCTCGGGATAGCGGATGTGGGCGCGCAGGTCCTTGGGCATTTCGGCAAGCGGATGGAACACTCCGGGAAATATCCGGGCGTAGGTTTGGATGAAGGGGTCTTCCGAATCGCTGATATAGAAGCGCACCTCGCCGCTATAGGCGTTGATGGTGGCCTTGACGGAGTTGCGGATGTAATTATCCCCCTTGGGAGCAGGTTCCGAGTAGGGATAAAGCGTCGAGCTGGTGTAGCCATCGAGGATCCAAAAAAGCGCGCCATTGTCCGCGATGACCATGTAGGGATCGTGATCGTAATGGATGAACGGCGTCAGGCGCTGGGCGCGCTCCAGAACTTGGCGGTAAATCATCAGGCGGCTGTCGGGTTGAATGTCGCTCGAGAACAGGATGTTCTTCTCCCCAAAATCCAGCGCGAACAGCATGCGCTTCCAGAAGCTCACCACCGGAATCCCCCCGGAGCCTTGATAGCTGGTGTAAACGTCTTTGTCGCCCTGGGGGTAATCGAATTCCTGCGCGCGCGTTTTGACGAAACAATAATCGCTGCCTTGCTCGCCAAAATAGATTTCCGGCCGCGTCACCTTCAGCGAAACATTGGAGGCGGGGGGAAGATCTTTAATGAAAAGCACCGGCAGCCCTTCGCTGGTGAATTCATTCACCGGTCCCAGACACAGTCCATAGCCGTGGGTATAAGTAAGATACTCGTTGATCCAATTCCTCTCCGGCAGGCTCGCCGGATTCAGTTCCCGGGGTGAAAGCGAGACCTGGCGGTAGACGCCGTTGATCCAGTAGCGGTCATTATCGATGTGCATGAAGTCGTAGTAGGTGCGAATTTCCTGCAATTGCGAGAAGGTGGTCAGCAACGGTTTGTGGTCCCACAAGCGGACGTTGCGGAAGGTCGCCTCGTTCTGGCGAATGTCGTCGAGCGTCAAGTCTTCCACGGCGGAGAAGCTGCGCTCCTCAAAGCGATCGAGGGCGTAGGCCCGGCGGGTGAATTCAATGGTATTGGCGATGTAAGGCCGCTCTTTATCGATCTCGTTGGGGGCCACCACAAACCGCTGCACGATCTCGGGGTAAAAAGATCCGCCCAGAATTCCCACCACGATGAACGCGCCAATGGCGATGAGCGGCGTGCGCAGATCCGTGGTGCCGGCGCGCAGGAAGAAGATGCCGGCGGTCAGAACCGCGACAATCAGCAGCGCCCACAGCACGGGCAGGGTGGCGTGAATGTCCGTGTAGCCCGCGCCGAACACCATTCCCCGCGGTGAATAGAGAAGATTGTACATGCCCAGGCGAATGCGGTAGGCAATCAGCAGAAAGAGAATGCCGCCTTGGATCATCAAGTGCGCTCTGGCCGCTCGGGCTATCACCGGCCCGCGCGGCGTTATCCACACGCCACCCTCCGCCAGGTACAAGAAGGCGCCGCTCAGCAGACAGCCAATCACCGTAACCAATGCCAGGTGGTAGAGAAACCACGTGTAGGGCAATTGAAATAGATAGAAGCCCAGATCGCGGCCGAACAGCGGGTCGGCGATCCCCATCGCCGGCGCCTGCCGGGCGCGCAAATAAACCAGCCAATGGCCCATGCCCCAATTGCTCACCACATAGCCCGCAAACAGCACGCCTCCCCAGATCAGCCAACGGGAAAGCGCGCCGAACCGCTCCAGGGGCGGGAAATCAATGTGCTCCTCGTAAATCCGATACCCCTGCCGATGCGCTAGGGTGTGAGCGAGGAAGAGATTTAAGCCGGCAACAATGATGAAGCCCATGCCGGCGATTCCGCTCAGGTTGATCTGGGCTTTCAATATGGTGAGATAGATCAGGCGGTAACCTTCCTGCTTGAACCACAACCAATCGACAAGCGTGCTTACGCCGTTGGTGAGCAGAGGCAGGAAAATCAGTACAAATAGTACGAACGCAATTACGATTCGAGCACGAAGATTCTTTTTTGCCATGGGGTTTCTCCCGCGATATCTTCACACAGAGGCGGACGAGAGTCAAAGACATCGGGTGATCGGGTCATCGGATCATTTGGTCATCGGATCATTGGTTAATTTAGCGATTGGGGATTTGCGACTTGTGCTGGGTGGTTCTCGATGTCAGCTTTCTTGTCACTTGTAACTCGTCACTGCCCTTGAGTTTGGGGCATGGGATTATCGGTTCATTGATTGTCATGTTATTCCGTCATTAAAACTGGCGCCGGGAATCTTCGTTAACCCCTTTCTTTTGCGGGAGATCGCCAGAGAGCATCTGTATCTTGTTTTGTTTCATCAACATCGCGAGAGGACAAGAAACTGACATTTTTTCTATATTTGTTTTCATCAACATAGCGAAGCCTCGTGCAAAAAAAGCCCCCCCCTTTTTTCCTTCCGGTCTCGATGACGTCTGAATAACTTGCTTATTATCAACCATATACGTCTTTGGGTTCGTCAACAGAAAAACCTATAACTGCCTCTATTATCAATAAGATCGCGAGAGAACGGAGCTTCTTCGCAACCATTCCGCTTGCGAGTTTTGCCTCCAGCCGTCAACTATCGGCCTAGCCCGGCGCGCCCGAAATCGCGAATAGCTTGGCTTGTATGGTGGCCCGTAGTAGAGTTGACGAGGATAGACCCCCCCTCACCCCCAGCCCCCATTGGCGCTAGACAAGCACCGCCTACAGCCGGCCCGCGTAGCGGGCGAAAGATAGTAGCCCATGGCGTGAGCCGTGGGTTAGGATTTTGAAGATCCCCGCGAGCCCCGGAGGGGCGAAAGAACATATCGCACCCTGGTCGACTACGGGGTCTTGATTTCGTTCGCCCCTAAAGGGGCTCGGAAGGGGGGGAGGGGGTTCGCGCATGCCCGTGGTCAGATATTAAGCGGGACACCACGCTGGCTATTACCCACTGGTTGGCTCCTGACTCCTGACTCCTGGCTCCCCCTCACTCTTCTTCGCATTACTAGGCTATCATGTCGGTATCAGTTGGTCAAGAGACAAACTGTCTTATTGACAAAGAAGGCTGTGACGGTACTTTATTGCCTCCCAGCGATAGTTTGGGAACAAGAAGGTCCAAGGCGGTGTCTAAGGAAGTATGAGGCCACTTAACCGCAAGCGGAAGATTCTGGGGTTTCTTGTTCTCGCCGTACTTGTCGTGCTTTTGGCGCCCTTCGTGGCGGTCCAGGTTCAGGAGCGGATCTTTCGGCATCGCGCGGAGCAACTGCTCGCCGACATGCGATCGCTCATGATACACAAGGCGGGCCTGGCGGAAATCCAAGCTGTCTTCAAGCATTGGCACCCCTCTGAATCAGATTGCAATGAGCAGGACTGCCGGTTGCGGATTGACCTAAGTTATAGCCCCTTCCTTCCCATTCTGGATTATAGGGGCGTATCCGACATAGATGTTTTGTGGGCATTGGACCAGCCCCAGCTTTGGCTGCGTCCATTCAGGATGTTTGGTGGGCACCTTGCCCATGTTCGCGCCTCGGCTGGGGTGTCGCACGGTGTCATGCTGGGGATGATGTATCAGGTCGATATGGAGATTTCACCGCCCCCAGATGACTGGAGTACCCTCAAGAAAGTCCACCAACAGTACCTCCTGTCTGCGGCGGCTGGTTCCAATCCGGGGTTTCCCATTTCGGGTGCGTGGCACGGTTTCACTCTCCACCGGAACTACGTTATCGACGAAGGATACCCCCCGCACTGGCACCCTCGCACCCCGGACGTCTATGCGGTGTTTGGCCCCGATGCCGACCCTGAGGATATTGCGCGCTTGATGACATTCGATCTTTCCTGCCTTACGAGTTTGCTGCCGTGTCGGAAACCCATAGACATCATGCCGGAGGCCGCGGCTCAGTATGCAAAAGAGGAGCCGCAGCTTGCACAGGCGCGGAAGGATCACGTGTGCGGCCCGAACATTGTCGCCCTTATGGCACGGGAAGCCGTTCGTGCGGGCGTGGTCGAGGTCACGGGCAGTCGCGCCGAACGCCTCCGCGACTGGGGCATTGTCTCCCTCCCTATCATCCGAATGATTCACGACTTCAGGCCGGCCAGTGGCTGGAAGACCGAAGAGAGTAGCGAACTGCTGATTCTTGACGCCAGCACCGACCGCGCTGTGACCGTTCTTCCTCCCGAGGTGCGGGTTGGTACTCGCTTTATCATGCTTGCCGAATCTGAAATCTCTTACTATAGGGTCATAGCAGACCGTTGCGGAATCGTGCCGCTGAATCCCGCGAATCTGGACCTCGTGCGCAACTCCATTGCGGGCAACCTTCCTTCCGCCAAGCCTTAGCACCTGCCATCCTCCCGAGCACGTCAGGACAGGTTTCGGGCGCGGCTGCCCAAATAAGTGAGCGGGTCAAGCTCTCGATGCGGGTTCGCCGCTTTGCTGTGGGGCATGCCATTGACGATGAAAATGCCGGGGTAACTCCCCTCCTTGGTTAAGGAGGGGTGGCGCGCCGAGCGACGGGGTGGTTGGTTCGTGATCGAATTGATCAAATCCCTTCCGGTTGATTCCTTGTGCCAGACACTTCATAATACCCAGCGCGCGGTTGGTGGGCGGAAGGGCTTTTTCATTTCATGCTGGTATAACTTGCGGGAGGATCCGTACCTCGCATTAGTCGAAGTTCCTTGATACCGGCTTCCGACGCGGCGCCATCCGGGGCGGTGCTCGAAGCCAGCAAACAGGTCGTGATTAAAAAGCATGGGGGCTATATCCGCCTGAGGATTGCATGATCGGATGAGCAAGAAGGCGACCTTGCCCGAACGGCCGTTTGTTCACCCGATCGCCGGATCACCCGATACCTTAAGAGGTCCCATGAACACACTCATTCGCCATGGCACGGTGGTTACGGCAAAAGAAACCCGCCAGGCCGATGTGCTGATTGAAGGTGAACGCATCAGCCAGGTCGGCCCGAGCCTTGCCGCCGGCTCGAATGCCTGGGTGATTGACGCCTCGGGCATGTTTGTGATCCCCGGGGGCATCGATGCCCACACCCATCTCGACATGCCCCTGGGCAGCACCAAGTCGAGCGACGATTTCGAGACGGGCACGCGCGCCGCGGCCTTCGGCGGCACCACCACCATTGTCGATTACGCCACCCAGGCGCGCGGCACTCGCATGAGGGACGCCCTCGACCTCTGGATGAAAAAGGCGGAGGGACGCGCCACCATCGATTACGGCCTGCACATGATTGTGACTGATCTGGCGGGAGCGGGCCTGGAGGACATGGACGAAATGGTGCGCGAAGGCGTATCCAGCTTCAAGCTCTTCATGGCCTATCCCCAGTCGCTGATGGTGGATGACGGCACGATCTTCAAAGCCCTGGCGCAAACCGCCAAAAACGGCGCACTCGTCTGCATGCACGCGGAAAACGGCAGCGTGATTGACGTGATGGTGGCGCGAGCGCTGGCCGAGGGCAAGACCGCGCCCATCTATCACGCCCTTACGCGGCCAGTGAAGGCGGAGGCCGAGGCCGTGCACCGCTCCATTGCGCTGGCGGAAATCGCCGGTGTGCCGGTTTATATCGTGCACCTCACTTCCGAGGACGCGCTCAACGAAGTTCGCGAGGCGCGCAACCGCGGCGTGCCGGTGTTTGCCGAAACCTGCCCGCAGTACCTTCTGCTTTCCGTCGACGAACTGGCGCGGCCGGGCTTTGAAGGCGCCAAGTACGTCCTCACCCCGCCGCTACGCCCCAAGGAGCATCAACCCAAGCTCTGGGACGGCCTCAGGCAGGACCACTTGCAGGTTGTCTCCACCGACCATTGCCCGTTCTGCTTTGCCGACCAGAAGATATTGGGCAAGGATGATTTCACCAGGATTCCTAACGGCGGCCCGGGCATCGAGAATCGCCTGCAATTGATTTATCACCACGGCGTGAATGCGGGGAAAATCACGCTGAACCGCTTCGTGGAAATCACTTCCACCACGCCTGCGCGCATTTTCGGCATGTACCCGCGCAAGGGCGAAATCGCGCCGGGCAGCGACGCCGACGTGTTGATTTGGGACCCCCAAGCGCTGCACACTATCAGCGCCAGGACACATCATATGCGGGTGGACTACTCGATGTTCGAGGGGTTTGAAATCCGCGGCAACCCCCGCACGGTGATTTCGCGCGGGGAGATCATCGTGGAAAACGGCCAGTTCCTCGGCAGGGCAGGCCGCGGACAATACTTGAAGCGGGCGGCGCGCGGCGGGGCGTGGAAATAATTTTGGATTTTCGATTTTGGATTAAGCCGCGACACGCCGCGAAGTGCGCAGCATTTTGGGGAGACCGTGCCTTGTGGGTGGTACTGATTTCAGATCGAATAGAAGGCGCCCGGAATTTAATCCAAAATTCAAACTCTAAAATCCAAGATGACGAAAGGCCCCACACTCTTTAACCGGGACTGGGCCCCGATTCCGCCGGAGCGCCGCAGTTGGGGACCGTACAACTACGCCTCGCTGTGGGAAGCAATGCCTTTGTGCGACGCCCGCCGACACAAGTCCGCCACCGGCGGATGTTTCCTCGGGCCCACGGTTTTCGACAATGTCACTCCCGACATGACCATCGCCAAGGAAGAGATCTTCGGCCCCGTCCTCTCTGTGATTCGAGTCAAGGCGCTGGACGAGGCTATCCAATTGGTGAACCTTTCGCCCTACAGTAACGCGACATCCATTTCACCAGCAACGGCAGGTGCGCGGGCGAGTACTCCTCGCGAATTGAGGTGGGCATGGTGGATTCAATGTCGGCATCGCCGCCCCCATGGCCTTCTTCCCCTTCGCCGGATGGAAGAATTCCTTTTTCGGAGACCTGCACGCCCACGGCAAAGACCCCGTGGCGTTTTGCACCGAGCTGAAACTCATCATGAGCCGATGGTTCTGAGTGGGCGGGGTCCCTGCCCTCGGTCGACTTAGCAATACTGTGGCTGCTTCTTCCCATGCGCCCCCAATACCCCACTTCGGGTCGGCAATTGCCAGTTTGCCTCCGCATTCAAAGGTGCGAATCTATGCAGGGGTTGTGGACTTTCAGAGCGCAAGTTTGCGTGACGCTTGCCAGGGAGCGCCGGCAACTTTTGGCAATGGCACTTGATGCATTTGTAAGAGAATTGCCTGCGCATCGACTACCTTAGATGGGAGAGGAATTGCGTCCATGCCGGCTCACAATCAAGACCCATCGCCGACGAAAGAAGCTTGTAAGAAACCCGGACAGCCATCGACTACCTTAGAGAGAAAGAGCCGAGTCCATGCCCAATGACAAGTCGAGCCAGGATGCGCTCTATAAAGAGGCAACCACCGCCTATGGAGGGGCGCTCGACCGCCTGGCTCGATCGTACGAAGCCGACTCGGAAAAGCGTCGAGACCTCCTCCAGGAGATTCACCTTGCTTTGTGGCGGAGTTTTGTGGGTTTTGATTCTCGATGTTCGCTCCGGACCTGGGTCTATCGGGTTGCGCATAATGTAGCGGCCTCGTACGTCATCCGTCATCGCCGGATGAATTCCCCCATCTTGCTGAGCCTGGATGAGCTGAACAACATTCCGGACCTGAACGATGCCGAAGCTGCGGCGGATCGGCACAAAGCAATGCAGCGGTTGTTGGCGCTAATCCAGCGGCTGCGGCCGACCGACCGCCAGATCATCCTCCTTTACCTGGAAGGAATGGATGCCGCATCAGTTGGAGAAATCATGGGGATTTCGCCGGGTAATGTCGCAACCAAAATTCACAGGATTAAAAGCGTTATTGCCGATCGATTCTGGAAAGGAGGCCGCCATGACAACTGAATTCCCTTCGGGAGACGTGAGGGATGCCTGGCAGAGTCAACCGGTGGAGCCTTTCCGGATGTCGCCGGACGAGATTCACAAGAAGATCGGCCAGCTCGACAAGAAGATACGCAGGAGAAACTTCATCGGGTTCGCGATATGCTTCTTGGAGATTGCATGTTTCAGTTGCTTTTACTTTATCTTTCCAATCCTGATTCAACGCATCGGAGCCCTTCTCACCGTTCTGGGGATGGGATATCTGGTTTACCAGCTTTATTTGAACCAGCTTCAGAGAGCGGAGTCCACAAACACGGCGGCGAGAATGGGCACTGCCGCCTTGGCCGAGTTCTATCGGGCCGAACTCCAGCGGCAGCGCGACTTTCATTGTGGCATCTGGTTCTGGTCGCGCCTGATAATGATTCTTCCCGGTCCGTTGGTGTTTATCGTCGGCCTTGAAACTGTCTATCCCTCGCTCGCGATCTATATCCGCGCGGAGGGAGCCGCATTCTTGTTCTTTGCGGCGCTGGCAATTCCACTGAATCGACGGCTCGCCCGCGAATACCAAAAGCAGTTTGACGAATTAGAAACTATGGTGAAGGAGTCATCATGAAACGCATATTTCTTGGTTTGGCACTGGGAATCGTTCTGCCGGTACAATTCGCCGTTGCTCAGTCTGCCGGCAGCTCCCCGGTTCCGCCCGATTCCGAGATTCGGAAGATCCTGGTCGAGCGCATTGACACCTTTCACCAGGGAGTGGGAATCGTGGTGGGCGTGATCGAGCCCCAAGGGCGCCGGGTGGTGGCTTACGGCAGCCTCAATCAGGGCGATCCCCGGCCGCTCAACGGCGACACGATTTTCGAAATCGGGTCGGTGACCAAGGTATTTACCTCGCTGCTGCTGGCGGATATGGTGCAGCATGGCGAGGTTGCCCTCTCCGACCCCGTATCGAAATGTCTCTCTGCCGATGTCAAGGTGCCGGAGCGCGGCGGTCGCGTCATCACCTTGGTGGACCTCTCCACCCACACTTCCGGCCTGCCGCGGTTGCCGTCCAACCTTCTGCCCAAAGATCCCGCCAATCCCTATGCGGATTACACGGCGGAGCAACTCTATCAATTCCTTTCGACCTATCAACTGACGCGCGACATCGGCTCGCAGTTTGAGTATTCCAATCTGGGAGGCGGGCTGCTGGGACATGCCCTGGCCCGCCGTGCCGGCATGGACTACGAGGCGCTGGTGCGGTCGCGCATCGCGGTCCCGCTGGGCATGAGCAGCACCGGCATCACGCTGACGCCGGAAATGAAGGCGCGGCTCGCCCTCGGGCACAATGATAAGTTGGTGGTGGTGCCCAATTGGGATTTTCAGGTGCTCGCCGGCTGCGGCGCGCTGCGATCGAGCGTCAACGATTTGCTGACCTTCCTCGCCGCCAACCTCGGCTATAAGAAATCGCCGCTGGCTCCCGCGATGGCCGCGATGCTATCAGTTCGCCGGCCGACCGGCACTCCCGGAACGGGAGAAATCGGTCTGGGTTGGCTTATTACCAAGCCCTCGGACGATGAGATCGTTTGGCACAATGGCGGTACCGGCGGGTACCGATCTTTCATAGGGTATGACGCGAAAACCCGCGTAGGGGTCGTCGTGCTTTCGAACACGTTCACGGCTGCCGGCGTCGACGACATCGGAATGCATCTGCTGGACTCGCATGCACCCTTGCTGCCCGCGCCCAAGGAGCACAAGGAAATTGCTGTCGATCCGAAGATTCTCGATGGGTACGTGGGCCAATACCAACTGGCGCCCAACTTCATTTTGACCATCACGCGCGAGGGTGACCAGCTTTACGCCCAAGCCACAAACCAGCCCAAGATCCAGATTTTTCCGGAGGGCGAGCGCGATTTCTTCTACAAGATTGTTGACGCCCAGATTAGCTTCGAGACCGATGACCGGGGCCGCGCCATCAGTCTGACGCTGCACCAGAACGGCGCCAACATGCCAGCCAAGCGGATCGAGGGAGAGGTCGCGCCCGCCGCCGCGCCCAAGGAACACAAGGAAATCGCTGTCGATCCGAAGATTTTCGAAGGGTACGTGGGCCAATACCAACTGGCGCCCAACTTCATTTTGACCATCACGCGCGAGGGCGACTCGCTTTTCGCCCAAGC
>Ga0326728_10004097_pt1 | contig 43857 bp, 38 predicted proteins | sample MB3enrmetagenome_FD_207602 | JGI IMG/M metagenome (GOLD analysis project Ga0326728, IMG submission 207602) | Lab enriched peat soil microbial communities from McLean, Ithaca, NY, United States - MB31MN | ecosystem: Environmental > Terrestrial > Soil > Wetlands > Peat | place: USA: New York...
GTGCAGGTGCACGCCATTGGCGAATTCGAAGTACGTGTCCCAACTGACGGGATTGTCGCAAAGCGCGTCATCGCTTGGCCATACGGCTTTGCCGAGGACGGAGAGCGGCCCGGTGTGGTCCGTCCCGTTTCCCCATTGTGCGATATCGATGTGATGGATTCCCCAGCCGCCCACATATCCCTGCGAGTAGTCGCTGATGTGGAACCAGTGAGGATAGGTCAGGCGGGCGGTGGTGTAAGGCGCGTAGGGCGCCGGGCCCAGCCACATTTCGTAATCCAGCCAATCGGGCACCGGCTCCGGCACGATTTTCTTGAGGCCGCTTCTTTCGTCGCTCAGTTCGCGCTCGCCGCGCGCCGTGAGACTGAGGGGACGAATCTCCTTGGGCCCCGTGCCGCTGCCCGCGCCGGCATGCACTCCCACTTTGATGGTGTGGACTTTGCCGATGCGGCCGTTGCGCACCAGTTCACACGCGAAGCGAAACTCTTGGGACGAGCGCTGCTGCGTGCCGAACTGAAAAACGCGGCCGCGCTGTTGCACTTCCTGGCGGAGCAACTTGATTTCGTTGATGCTCATGCCCATGGGCTTTTCCAGATAAACGTCTTTTCCCGCCCGCACCGCCGCCAGGGCGTGCAAGACATGCCAGGAATCCAGGGTGGCGATGCAGACGGCGTCGATGTCCTTCCGCGCCAGGAGCTCGCGAAAATCGTTGTACGCGGCGCAGACCTGCTGGTTGTACTCGCCGTTCACCAGGTGCTGCGCCTGCTCGCGCCGCCAGCGGTTGGGGTCGCAGACGGCGATCAACTGCACCTCCGGCTGGTAAATGAAGTGGCGCAGGTGGGCCTGGCCCATGTTTCCGACGCCGATCGAGCCGACGGTGACACGGTCGCTGGGCGGAACCGCGCCGTCTCGTCCTAACGCCCGGGAAGGAACAATAAAAGGGAACGCCGCGGATGCGCCCACAACTCCGGCGGTCCGTTGCATGAACTCGCGGCGATTGGTCTTGGCTGCGTGCGGCATGATGAGGCCTCCTATGATGGGACTTTCGCGACGCACACTTAAGCACTTTGAAAGGGACAAGTCAAGGCAGCGTCGATGGAGAGATTTGGTGAGGGGAGGTTTGTTGAGCGAAGAGTTTCGTGATTGACGATCAGCGCCGCAATCGGTCGGTTACTTCCCGGGAATTTTCAGCGACCCGGTGAGGTCTGCCAGGTGCAGCCGCTTGCGCCGGCAGTAATCGCGGATGCCTTCCACAATGCGCAACGAGGTTCCCGGGTCGTAAAAATTTGCCGTGCCCACTTGTACGGCGCGCGCACCGGCGATGATGAATTCGAGCGCGTCCTCGGCGCTGGCAATGCCACCGATGCCGATGATGGGAATCTTCACGGCGCGCGCGGCCTGGTAAACCATGCGTAGCGCCACCGGCTTGATGCCCGGCCCGGAAAGCCCCGCCGTGACGTTGGAGATGCGCGGCGTGCGCGTTTCCACGTCGATGGCCATTCCCACAAAGGTGTTGACCAGCGAGAGCGCGTCCGCGCCGGCGCCCTCCGCCACGCGGGCGAACTGCGCAATGTCCGTGACGTTGGGCGAAAGCTTGACGAAGAGCGGATAGCGCGCGGCCTTCTTTGACGCGGCCACCACTTCCTCGGTCAGGTGGGGGTCGCTGCCGTACACGATTCCGCCACAGCGCGTGTTGGGGCAGGAAATGTTCAATTCGTACGCCGCGATGCCTTCACCCTCGTTTAGCGTTTCAATGCACCGCACGTAATCTTCCGTGGAGTAGGCGAACACGTTCACCACGGTGCGCGCTTTGAGCGTGCGCAGAAAGGGCAACTTCTCGCCCAGGAACCGCTTCGCGCCCACGTTCTGAAGGCCGATGGCGTTCAGCATTCCCGAGTCGGTTTCGTAAATGCGCGGCGGCGGATTGCCCTCCATGGGCTCCGGCGAGATCCCTTTCACACAAATCGCGCCGAGCTGGTTGAGATCGATGAGGTGGGCGAACTCCTTCCCGTAACCAAACGTGCCGCTGGCCGTCCATACGGGGTTTTGGAATCGTACTCCGGCGATGTCAATTTCCAACTGAGGGGTGAATCCCTGCGCGGGGGCTGTTGCGGGCGTCATTTCAGGCGAAATGTTCGAGTTCACCGGGCCGCGGTTTCCCTTGACGCGTCCTCGCGCTGGTTTCGCTTTGTGTTCGCTTGCCGTCACGGTGTCCCTGTTTCCGCTCATTTGCGGGCAATAGCGGGGATTTTCGGAATATCCACAATGCACTCCAGCCTCGCGCGCTCCGCAACCAAAAATCCAGCACAATTTTTGTTTCCCAACTCCTAATCCCTGATCCCGAGTTGCCTATCCGTCTCCCAAACGATTTTCTCCGCCCAAAACACCGGCCCTTCCGTACAAACGCGCTGGTAGGCTTCGTGGCCCGTACCCTGAACGCGGATCGAGCAGCCCAGGCATACGCCCAGCCCGCAGCCCATGCGGTTCTCCATGGAAACCAGACAGGGATGGCGGAAGCGCTTGGCCAGTTCCACCGTGGCGCGCAACATCGCCCACGGGCCGCACACCATGAGCAAAAACTTTCGGTTGGTATGCTTGGTGAGATACTCCTCCAGCGGGCGCGTCACAAAGCCGCGATATCCCGCCGAGCCATTTTCCGTGGCCAGCAGCATGGCGCGCACCAGCGGCTTGAATTCGTTAACGCCCACCAAGTCGTCTTTGGTTCGCGCCCCGAAGAAAAGCCGCTGCTTGAATCCCGCTTCGGCTAAATGTTTCGCCGGAAGCATCAGCGCGGCGATGCCAATGCCTCCCGCGACGTGCAGAATCTCGTCGGATTCGTGCGCGCGGGGAAGATAATCCTCCTCAAAAAAACCGTGGCCGAGGGGTGCGAGCAGTCCCACCTTGTCGCCGGGCTTTAGTTCCGCCATTAGGCGCGTGCCGCGTCCCACGATTTTGTATAGAAGCTGGAGGACGCGCGGCGTTGACGCATGCCGAAGAGAGCCGTCCGGGCCGCCGTCCGGCGACTGGACATCAAAGATGCTCATGGGCCGGCGCAGCAGGACGTCAGACCGTCCGAGGATGCGCACCATGGCGAACTGGCCCGGGCGCACACTTGGTGCTTGGCGCGGAGCATCCAAACTCAAAAGGAAATGGCCACCCGTGAGGGCACGATTCTCGATGACAGCCACGGTTTCGTCGTACATCGGGACTATGGTAGCACAGGTATCAGGTGTCAGGTGCCAGGTGTCAGCAAACAGCGAAATTCGAAAATCGAAAGTCGAAACTCGCTCAGCCTGCACCGAATTTTGAGTTTCGCTTTTCGAGTTTCGAGGGGAGCACCTACCCCTTGATTCCTAAACTCTGACGCCTGATACCTGGCACCTTCCTTACAGGTGTTTCTGAATCCATCGCCGGATGTGAGGGATGGAACTGCGGGGAAACTTGTGGGGAGAATCGTAGAAGCGGAAGTCGAGGGTGGTGGCACGCATCGCCAGGTGCCGGCGGAACTCCAGGTTTTTCTCGCGTGAGTACCACTCATCATGGCGGGCGGCGATGTGCAGCACGTGGGTGCCCGCGGGCCGGTAGTGCGGATTCTCATCCCAATCGCCAGGAACGCCGCCGCACACGCTGACGGCGCCGCGGATCGCGCGCGGATGGGTAAATGCATAACGGTAGTTGAGCGAGCAGGCCTGCGAAAAAGCCAGCAAGAATACCCGTTGCGGGTCGGCGTGGTATTTCCGCACGGCATGGTGAAGGATCGTTTCCAGGTCGCGGTGATGAAGTTGGATGGAATCCTCCATCTTGTAGGGTGTGGCCCAGCCAAAGCCCACCCGAAAGTTCTTGGGATTTCTCCCGAAGCGGCGAAAGAACTGGTACGGGCCCTGGAGGGAAATCACCACCATGTTGCCATCCGCGATGTGCCGCGCCACACGCATCATGGAATTCATATTCCCTTCGTAACCATGCATGGCGATCAACAACGGCCAGCGTTTTCGCCGGGCGTGGTTGCGCGGCAGCTCAATCTCGTAATAGCGGCGAAGGGCGCTGCGAAAGAATTTTCCCATGGATTCAGTATCGATTTTAGCACACTCATTGCAGCCCCGTTCGCGACAGGGTAAGGGGATATCCTAGGCCTGCGGCAAAAGGGCGACGGTTGTTTAGGTGCATAGAGAGGGTGGGGCACCGCGGAGCCTCTCCAAACAGTGCAGGTGACACCTTGACCCTGTCGAGAAATCTACTGGACTTTGTCGGAGGATGGTGAGATAAAAGGCGCAGGGAGCGCACTGGACGGCTGGTCCGTTGGTGCCGCTACCGAACTTCAGGGCTAACGACAGGACAATGTGGGGCCAAATGGCCCAGTGAAGATTACTGGGTCTGTGCCGATATATTGGTCGGAGGGCATACCTATGAGGGTAGTGCACCCGATGAGTCGGCGGGTGATTCTATTGGTGTGGGTGGCGACATTTCTGCCTCTCGCGGCACGCAGTCGATCGCCAGCTACCCTGTTGCCGGACGGGGTTTGCGGCAACAATCAGACTATGTTGGAAGCCACCCAGGCGGGGAACGCCATGGTCCAGCAGGTCTTTGCCTCGGGCATGGCATGGGGTGATAAATCGCTTAATGAATATGTCAACCGACTAGGACAGAACCTGGCGCGGAGCAGCGGAAGTCAGCAGATCTTTGCCTTTTACGTTGTCTACAACCCTGCGGTTAACGCACAGGCGTTTCCCGGCGGATACATTGTGATCAATTCCGGAGCGATCAGCCTGGCGGAAAGTGAGGCGGAACTGGCTTCGGTTTTGTCCCACGAAATCGCCCATGAGAACTCTTGCGATTGGCATGCCGCGCCTCGCAAGGGCAATCTCTTTGAGTTAATCTGCGTGGTTCCAACGGTGGCCTTGGGAGGGCCGGCGGGGATAGCTATTTTAGCAGGAAGTGGTTGGGCGGGCACACTGGCACGCGCCCGCTCCAGCCGGGCAACCGAGGAGCGCGCCGACCGCCTGGCGGCTGAGTACCTGGTTCGCGCCGGCTACGACCCGCACGCGGCGGCGGAATTCTTCCAGCGGCTGCAAACAGAACAGGAACGCAGGGGAGGGGAGCCGGGTGGCTTGCTGGCTACGCACCCGCGCACAATTGACCGGCAAGAAAAGTTGGAGAAGATCATTCCCACTTTCTCTCCACCGGAATTTGCGCTGCACGACGAAACGGAATTCCTGCGGATGCGGAAGGCGGTGCGGGATTACGACGAAATTTATTCACGCGTGGTGGGCGTGCGCGTGCCTGGCCACGACGCACCTCCGCCCGAGCTCTCCCGCCGGCCGTCGTCAGCAGCCTCACCCTAGACGCTGGTGCCTCTGCATCTTCCGTCTCGGACAATCAGCAAGCAAGCGCTACTTCTGCCGCCACGACGCTCGGATTGCCCAGAGCGTTTGGAATTTTGGCAAGCCTCGCCTACAATAGATCGCTTCCAGGTGTTCCATGTCAGCCTTATTAAGAGCCTCATTGATTTTCGGTTTGGTGGCGCTTAACGCCTTTTTCGTCGCCACGGAATACGCCCTGCTGAGTGTGCGTCGCACCCGCCTGGAGCAGCTCTCCAATGAAGGCAATTCGCGTGCGAATCTGGTGCTCACCCTGCTTTCCGATATGGTGGCGCTCTTTGCGGGGACGCAACTGGGCATCACGGTCATCAGCCTGCTGATGGGCTGGATGGGCGAAGCCATCATGGCGGAGGCCATCGAACATTCGTTGGAAGGGTATCTCGGCCGCGTGGCGCGTGCTGCCGTGGCGCACTCCATTTCCGTCGGCACCGCTTTTTTGCTCATTACCATGATGCTGATGGTGTTGGGTGAGCTCGTCCCCAAGTCCATGGCTTACGAGAATGCGGAAAGATTTGCCTTGGGCGTGGCACGGCCCATGTCTCTTTTCCTCAAGCTCAGCCGCTACCCTGTGCTGCTGCTCGACACCCTGGCCAACGGCGTGCTCCGCACGTTCCGCCGCCATCCCGGCCGGGGTCACGGCCCGTTGCCCACGGCCGAAGAAGTGAAGCTGATCGTGTCGGGCATTCGCAAGCGCGGCCTCCTCGACGAAGAACAGGAGGAAATGATTCACAGTGTCTTCGATCTGGACCGCGTGCGCGTGCGCGAAATCATGGTGCCCTGGAATCGCATCACCTGTCTGCCCGTCGCCACAGATCTGCGCACGCTGCTCGACCGTGTCGTGAAGGACCAGCACTCCCGCATCCCCATTTATGACGGCCTGCCTGACCAGATCGTGGGCGTCCTTTACACCAAGGATCTGCTGGCTGTGAATGCAGAAAGGGCGCGCGCCGCAACCGCGGCAGAGGCACGCTTTGACCTGCACACCATTCTTCACCAGCCGATGATTGTGCCCGAGTCGATGTCGTTAACCCAGATGTTGAAGGAGGCGCGCCGGCGGCATTCGCAAATGGCGCTGGTGGTGGACGAATTTGGAACCTTCGTGGGCCTGGTGACCATCGAGGACGTGCTGGAACAGATTGTAGGAGAGATCCAGGATGAATACGACCGCGAAGAAGCGGCCATCCGCAAGGTGGGTGAGAACGTACTGGTGGTGGATGCATCAATGAGCCTGCGCGATCTGGCCAGCGACCGCGACATCGTCCTGCCGCGCGGGGCCGGCTACGAAACGCTGGCGGGGTTCGTGATGGCGCGGCTCGGATTCATTCCCCAAGGCGGCGAGAGTTTCGTCTTCGAATTCCGCCGCTACACTGTCCTGGAAGTGGAAGGCCGCCGAATTTCCAAGATTCGCATTGAAACGCTGCCCGGGGCTCTGGCCGCGGTGAAACCTGCCGCCGGCACTGACGGGAACTAAGACACCGACTTGCCTTCAGGCGGATTCGGGCGCCGCCGCAGAAGGCGCCCCGAGCATCACACCCACTTCCGCGCCCCGGTTCACATTCAGGCTTTTCGCGGCCGAACCGCGGTTGGTACAAACCTCGATATAGCCCGAGCTGCCCACGATTGCGAACAGCTCCGAGGGCTTGCCCATCGAATACGCCAGGTTCAGGCGGGTAATCTCCTGCTGGTTGATGATGATCCTGAAGGGCGGTGGATTTTCGGCGAAGAGTTGGGGAAGGTCTTCCGGCTGGAGATTGGTGATGATGTTCCCAAACTTGTCGATTTTCAGGACAACGCCTTTAATGAAGTTGTCACCCACGCGCTTGGGTTTGGGGGAAGAGAACTTGGTGTAATCGCTGATGGGGTCGCCGAACTTGTCGGCTTCCACCCATTTGCTCAGCCAGCCGACGACCGGGGCGAAGATGTCGCGTCCCTGAAACGTGGCGCTGACCGGATTGAGGAAGTAGTGGTCCGCGGTGATGTGGCGGACCTCCAGATTTTCTTCCCGTTCGTAGATCAACGAAAGCACACCGTTATCGGGCGCCACGAATTTGTACGCCATGCTGCGCGCCAGCAGGGGGCGGCGCGAAGTTCCCACTCCCGGGTCAACCACCACCAGGTGAATCGTATCGGAAGGGAAGAAGCGGTAGCTTTGGGCCAGCGTAAAGGCCGCGTCGAAAATATCGTAGGAGGCCACTTTGTGGGTGATGTCCACGATCTCAACTTCGGGGTTAATGTTGTAGATGACGCCTTTCATCGTACCCACAAAGTGGTCAGTCGTATCAAAATCGGTAATCAAGGTAATGATGGGCTTGCGAGCCAAGGTCTTCTCCTGTTCTTTGCATCCGCCAAAGCGAGCTTAAGGCCAAGTTACGGAAACCCGCCCCGGTTGTCAAGGACACTGCAAAGTCTGTTCCCGCGCAGCGCGTTCACCTCATGTGCTGCACGCGCGCCAGATGCGTGAAGTCGCACTGCGCGTCCAATTCCAGGGCGCGCAGCCAGGCGCGGACGGCGTTATCGATCTCCCCGAGTTCGATGAAGCTGAACCCCAGGGCCTGATGGACAAAGGCATCCCCGGCGCGGAAGGCCAGAGCTTCTTCATAAGCCGCCTGGGCGCCGGCCCAGTTTTTAAAGCGCAGGCAGTGAAATCCGCGCTCGCAGGCGGCCGCCCAGGGCTGGAGCTCCGGCGTGATCTCCCGCGGGAGCGGCCATTCCCGCTGCAAATCCCGCAAGCGGCGCGCACAATCCGGCACGTTGTCGCGCGCCGGGGAATTCTCAAAAATGGCCACGGACAGAATCAGCTCGCGAAGGCAGCGGTTCAAGTCCTCCGGCGACGGGTCCTGTGCGTAGAGCAGGCTCAAACCCGTGCGATAATGTTCCCGGCTCTCGATGAGCGATTCCACCTTCATCAGAAACTCTTCCGCTCTGCCGTGATCGGCGTCAAGCTCCAGGGCCCGGCGATAGCAAGCGGCCGCGCGGTCCAACTGGCCCAGACTGCCGCACGCGTTGCCCAAAAGATAATGCCCTTGGGCATCCGTGGGCGCGGCTTGCACGGCGCGGGAAAGGGCTTCCACGGCGTCGGAGGGCCGCTGCGTTTCCAGGTAACACACGCCGAGCTGGCTCCAGGCCCGGGCGTTCGCCGAGTCTTCCACCACGAGTTCCTCGAGCAGGCTGATGGCGGCGGGAAAATCCGCCTGTCCCAACGCCTCGAGGGCGCGCGCCAGCCGGTCCTGGGATTCAAGATTGGTCACAGCGTTTCCATCCACTCTCTTTCCGCGGTCACGGGTTGAAAATGGCGCGGAACTGCTCCAGGTTGAGCGGCGGCCTTTCCGCCGTACTGAGATTCTCTACGACGTGCTCGCGCCGGCTCATTCCCACCAGTGCGGAGGTGATGCCGGGGGTGGAGCGCACAAACTGGATGGCCCTTTGTGCGTCCTTCGCGAGGCCGGGAAACCACGTGTGGGTTTCCTCGGGCAGGCTCTCCGTCAATTTCTGCTGAAGCAGGCTGGCGCTGGCGAAAACCAGCATGCCGTGGGCGCGCGCCACCTGCAAAACCGGCACGGCCTTGCCGTTAACGCGTTGGGTCCGGGCCGACAGAGCTTCCGGCATGGCGAGGTTGTAAGGCAGTTGGATAGCGCGGAAATGATGATCCTTGCCGCCCACCTCCTCCGCCAGGCGCAGGAGGTCGGGGAGCGAAAGCGCCTCGTGCGAGTCGAGCCCCATGCGGTAGCCGTTCCACGTCGCCGTGCCGTACATGCGAACCTTGCCTTCGCCCACGGCTTTCTCCAGTGCCGCAAAGGCCGCGCGCATCCGCCGGTCGAATTCCTCGCGGGCCACGTGGGAAGCCTGCGTTTCGGGGTTATGTATATAATAAAGGTCCAGCGTCTCGACGCCGAGATTTTGTCGGCTCACATCAATCTGGTTCTCGAGAAACTTCGGCGACATCACGTGGCAGCCGGCCACCACTTCCTCGGGGCGAAAGAGACCGGGATCAATCAGGGTGCGCTGGAAGTACTCGGAGGGATCGTCGGGCTCGCCGCCGTCAAAGTTCAGGAAGCCGCCTTTGGTCGATATCATCACCTCGTCGCGCTGCACCGTGCCGGAGGAAAACACCGCCGCCAGCGCCTGGGCGATGGCCCGCTCGCTGCGCTGATGGCGGTAATTCACCGCCGTATCAATGACGTTGATCCCGCTTTCCAGAGCCTCGGCCACCGACTCACGATAGAGCGCGTCATAGGCGGCGGTGGGTTCGCCCAGGTAGGTCCCGATCCCGATGGAGGAAAGCCAGAGGCCCTGGAACTCACGGAAATGACCGGGAAACTTCGCCTCGAAACGCCGGCGAAAGCGGTCCGTCCCTTCCCCCGTGGCGTGGCCTGGAATAAGCACTTGTTGGAGTCTCCTGAAACCCAGCATAACTTTAGCACGAAAATCGAATCCACAGATTACGCAGATTCCACAGATAGGAAATCTGCGTGATCTGTGAAATCCGTGGACTCGAATTTCGGCCTTGTCAGTCCATATGCGCCTTCACCAGGAAGAGCGGAATGTCACTTTCGTGTCGAACCTTGGTGATGGTGGCGCCGTGGATAAGGTCAGCGATCAACCGGTGCCCGTGCGTGGTCATGGCGATGAGGTCGCATTGCTCGGCGTCCGCGGTTTTCAGGATGCCGCGGGCGGGCTCGCCGCTGGCATGGCGCGTCGTCACCCGTAAGTTCTCGGCGCGAAGTTCCGCGCTGACCTTCTCCAAATACTCCCGGTCTTCTTTTATTTCCTGGGAATCGGAGAGGTTCAGGTTTTCCTGCCATTGCGCCGCCCACCCGGTGGACACGTGCAGCAGAAGAAGCTCGGCGCCGGTCAGTTGGGCCAGCTCCTTGACGCGCGGCAGGAGGAAGGAGTCCGCCTTACTGTGATCGAGGGCAACCAGGATTTTCTTGAACATGGAAACCTCGTGATATCGGGTCATTGAATCATTGAATCATCGAGTCATTTAAGAACTGTCCGTGGTCAGTTGTCCGTTGTCCGTCACACGAGATTTTGCGAAATGAGAAGCGTAAGGACATAGACAACGGACAACTGACCACGGACAACGGACAGCTTTTCAATGGCCCAATGATTCGATGAATCAATGACTCAATCATCTCATCCAGTCTCGAACTGTCACTACCAAAAGATACGCATTCAACACCGCGATGATGGCCGCGGTGAACCACGCCAGGATTTTCAGCCATCGCGGGTTGACAAACTCACCCATCTTGCGCCGATCGCTCGTAAACATCACCAGGGGCACGACGGCGAAAGAAAGTTGCAGGCTCAGGATGACCTGGCTGAAGATCAGGAGCTTGGCCGTCCCCCCCTGCCCGAAGAAAATGACCGTAATGACCGCCGGGATGATGGCCAGAAGGCGCGTAATCAGCCGGCGCAGCCAGGGAACCAGCCGCAGGTTGAGAAATCCCTCCATCACGATCTGGCCCGCCAAGGTTCCCGTCAAGGTGGAGTTCTGCCCAGAACAGAGCAGGGCCACCGCAAAAATGATGGCGGCCAACTTCGTTCCCAGCAGGGGCGTCAGGGTGTGATACGCCTCCTGGATTTCCGCTACCTGCGTGTAACCGGCGCGGTAGAACGTTCCTGCGGCCATAATCAGAATAGCGGCATTAATCAGAAAGGCAAAATTTAAGGCCAGGAAATAGTCCAGGAAATTGTAGCGCATGGCCGTTTTCATGCCGGCGGGGGTGCGGTCAATGGCGCGCGTTTGCACCAGGGAGGAGTGCAGGTAAAGATTGTGCGGCATCACCGTGGCGCCCAGGATCCCGATGGCGATGTAGAGCATATCCGGGTTGGTGAGGATTTGCGGCGAGGGGACAAATCCCTTGGCAATCGCCACCACGTCGGGGCGCACCAGGAGGAGTTCAATCAGGTAGCACCCGCCGATGATCCCGATCAGCGTGACCACCACGGCTTCCAGGTAGCGGAAGCCTTTGTTCTGGAGGTAGAGGATGGCCAGCACGTCGAACGCCGTCAGGCAGACACCGATCAGCAGGGGAATATGAAAGAGCAGGTTGAGGGCGATGGCGGAGCCGATGACTTCCGCCAGGTCGCAGGCGGCGATGGCGATTTCGCAAATCACCCAGAGGATGAAGCTGGTTCGTCGCGAATAGTGTGCCTTGCAGGCCTGCGCCAGATCCATCTGCGTGGCGATCCCCAGCCGCGCCGCCAGCGCCTGAACGAGGATGGCGATGAGGTTGGAAATCATCAGGACAGAAATAAGTTGATAGGCGAAACGCGACCCACCGGCAATGTCGGTGGCCCAATTGCCGGGGTCCATATATCCCACCGCCACCAGAAATCCCGGTCCCGAGAAGGCTAGGAGCTTTCGCCAAAAGCCGGCGCCGGGAGGGACAATGACACTCCGGTGCACTTCCGGCAAGGACGGAGTTGCCGTCGCGGGGGCTTCGTGAATGGCGGGTGCGGGGTCTTGGTCCATGAAACGCTCAGTATACACGCAACGGACGGCGCGGGAATCGGTTCAACAGAAGGGATATTGGAGAAAGTATAAATGATAAAAATTGCATAGTGCGTTTAGTCCTCAATTTCGACTTCGAAAGCCTCAAACCAACAGTCTCAAATCGCCAATCAACCGGTGACTCGATTCTTACATATCTACTTTCTCCTTTATTTTCATAAACATCGCCAGAGACAGGCTGTAACTCTTTTGCTTTCAATTACATCGCCAGAGAGCGAAAATCAGACATTTTTTCTACGTTAGTTTTCATCAACATCGCCAAACTTACCTTCATTCTCTCCCCCCCTTTTTTTCCCCTGACCTTGGCTGCTGACGAAAGACTAACTGTCTTAATTTCAGTGAAATAGGTTTTTTCAAGATTTTTGTCCTGCACTGCTAACCTCTTTTTTTTCTGACATATCGCGAGAAGACGCGTCCCATTTTTTGCCCCGACCCCTGCTCTCGGTTTAACTATCCTTTTATGAGTAAGATGAAGTCCTGAGACATTTTGCAGCAAAACATTAACCCCCTTTTGTTTCTAGTAGATCGCGAGAAGCAAGATATCACGGTTTTCATCAACCTGTCCTGAAGTTCCCATCTCATGCTCAAAATTTGTTCCTCAGGAGCAGGTTTCTGAGGCGCCAGACTTCTTGAAGGTTCGAATCTTCCCACGCGTACGACTTGGTGGTTTCTTCTTCGAGCCCGTGGGAGTAGAACCAAATACCGCAAAGATACCAAGCTGCTCTCCTGTGCAGGCATGCCGGGCCGCACTCCGTCGGCCGTGACCAGTTTTCCTCTCGGTATTTTGACCTCTCGGGGTAGGAGGAAGCCGAGAGGCGCCGAGCGCCGGCAGGATGCCGGAACTCACGTTGATAATAGCCAAGTCGTAATCGATTGTCAAGAACTTTTTTTAACCTGCTTGCCCATCATCGTAGCCTGACAACTGATGGGCTATGATGCAGAGCAGCACCGCAGCGCGGCAGAGCCACAAATCACGCGTCTCGTAGGGGCTGGGCTTGCCCTGGTCGTTGGTCGGTGGTGTGAAACGGGGGCAATGCAAGCCCAGCCCCTACGAGACGTGCAAATTGTTTGCTACGAAAGTGGGGGCTGCCGGATTTCCGCTTCCACGCGTTCGAGCTCGCGAATCAATTCGTGGGCGTCCGCGGGGCGCAAATCCCGGTTCTTTTCCAGGCACCGCATTACGAAGTTCGCGAGGGCGTCGGGAATGGCCAAATCCGGCCGCACAGATTGAATGGGTCGAGGCGGGTTCTGGAGATGCGCCAGGATGTATTTCATAATGGAATCTGCTTGAAAGGGTAGCTCCTGGGTGAGCATTTGATACATGACGACGCCGAGTGAATAAAGGTCCGCGCGGCCATCCATGTCCTTGCACATGATAAGTTCGGGCGAGGGATATTGCGGCCTAACCAAAAGCCTACCGTCGCATTCAAGGTCGGAAGCGCTCCAGGCCCGTTTGAGATAGACGCTGCAGAAATCCACTACCTTGGCGATTTCAGCCCCAGGGGTGCCGACCAGCACAATGTTTTCGGGTTGGACGTCGCCATGAAATAGGCCGAGTGAGTGCGCCGCCCCCAGACCGGCCGCCACCTGCTTGGCGATTGAGCAGACCCGCAAAGGCGGGAGCGGGCCCTCCTGCTGGATCACCTGCTCCAGGCTCCGCCCCTCTACGCATTCCATAACCATGAAGGGGCGGCCGTCTTCCGACTCGTCGAAGTCTTCCACGCGCTCCACATTCGGGTGCTGGAGCTTGCTCAACGCACCGGCTTCCCGTGCGAAGAGGTCGACGAAATGCTGGTTGGCAGCCTCTTCCCAGTCTATCACCCAGAGGGCGCGGAACTGGTTAAACTTCAAGTGCAGGGCCTTGTAGACGTGGCCGGTAAACCTTTCGCTGAGAACGCTGATAATGCGGAATTTCCCCCGGATGATGGCGCCTTCTGACAACTCTGGGGCTGCGACGAGAGCATTTCCGTCGCGCGGGCAGACGGCGTAACCGTTCCCATAGGCGCCGCGGCATTTTGGACAGGTCTTCATGGCGGTGTGCCGAGAAGGGTGGAAGCCGTAGAGTAGCACGAATGGCTACTTCCGTCGCGGATAACGAGCTTCCACCAGGGTGCGCATGCCGCCGCGCGCGGCGAACTCCCCTTTCGCCACCGCCCACTTGGGCCGGCAGGCGCGCGCCACGTCATCCAGAATGCGGTTCACGGCGTTTTCATTGAAGATTCCAACGTTGCGGAAAGCCACGATGTAAGACTTCAGCGACTTCAATTCCAGGCAAAGCTTGTGGGGAAGATAATGAAGGGTGATGGTGCCAAAATCCGGCAGCCCCGTCTTGGGACAGATGCAAGTGAATTCGGGGATGGTAATGGTGATCTCGTAACCCTGGTACTGGTTCTCCCAGGTTTCGATTTCCGGCAGCTCGGCGTGAACTCCTCCACGGGCGTGTTCGCGCGTGTACTCGGGTTGGTGGGTCTTTCGTGGCATGGTTTCCTCCCAAGTATTCAGCATAAACTGAAACCGTGCGGCTTTGCACGTGGCAATCGCGCGGTCGAGATTTTGGATTGTCGATTGGCCCTCGGGCACAGCAAGGTGCAGACTTTGCCAGAAATATGTGAAATGATTAGAGCAAAGAGCATAAACACCTCACGCCAAGGCGCCAAGGCGCAGAGGCGCAAAGGAAAGGCCTAGGATGTCTAAACGGAATCTCGGAACTCTGACGCTTATCGTTCTCGCTGCCGTGATCTTCCCCATCGGAGTTCGTGCCCAGGAGCGACGCAAGATTATTATCGATCAAGATTGTGTGGGTCCGGCCACCAGCGATCTACAGGCGGTCCTGGTGTTGATCCAATCTCCCCAGGTTGATCCTTTGGGAATTACCGTGGTGAGCGGCGACGAGTGGAGGGATGAAGAGGTCGCGCACACTTTGCGCATGCTCGAAATTATCGGCCGCACCGATATCCCCGTGGTTCCGGGCGCGGTGTTTCCACTCATTAACAGCAAGGAGGAGACGGCGCGCTGGGAAAAGCTCTTCGGCAAAATCCACTACCAGGGCGCCTGGAATTGGGGAAAGCCCCATGACCCCTTTTTCGTGCCCGAGCTGCCCGAGGGAAATCCCACCACCCCGCCGGCCGCCGAGGACGCCGCCCACTTCATGATTCGGATGGTCCACAAGTATCCCCATCAAGTCACCATTTATGCCGGCGGCCCGTTAACCAATCTGGCTCTGGCTTGCGCACTGGATCCGCAATTTTCAACCCTCACCCACGAGTTGGTTTTTATGGGCGGGAGTCTCAGCACGTCCGTGGACGATCCGGAGTTTGCCGCGACGCCCCGCCGCGAGTTCAACATGCGGTGGGATCCGGAAGCCGCGCACATGGTTCTGAGGGCGGCGTGGCCAAAGATTACCTGCACGACGGTCGATATATCGGTAAAGACCCGGCTGACCAAGGAGATGATTCGCCAGATCGGTCAGGCTCCCACGCCTTTGGCCAAATACCTGGCCAAGTACGGCCAGGAGGGCTACATGTGGGATGAGTTGGCCGCCGCAGCGTGGCTCGACCCCAGCCTCATCACCCGCGAGCGGCAGTTGTTCATGGACGTCGAGATCGACCACGGGGCGGAGTACGGGAACACCGTGACGTGGATACCCGGCGATAACCCGGGACTTGGCGAGCAACTCGTGCACCTGCAGATGGATGTGAACACGTCGAGGCTCTACGCAATGTTTATCGACCTTATGACGCGCCCGACGCCTCGCCCTGCCGGGAAAGGGAATTGAAAAGACTATGCTTTCTCCTGAGTTTCCCCCCTGGACTGACTGCCAAGACCTACTGGGTCGATCTTTCCAAGTAGCGGCACCATCTCCTCAATGCGGAAAGGCAGAAACATGTATCTCTTTCAAAAATAAAGAATTAAAATACTTAAAAAATTTATGTTGACAATGATACGCTCAACATTTATTCTAATCTGCGACTAATAGGGCGCCGATAGCATCTATTAGTTGATGAGCGAGAGGTTGAGCAAGGTGGCAGTCATTCGTCGATGGAGGAGGGATTTAGCGTTATGGGCAAGATTATAGGAATTGACCTTGGTACCACGAATTCGGTTGTGGCGGTCATGGAGGGCGGCGAGCCGACCGTGATCACCAATCCCGAGGGCGGTCGCACGACCCCTTCGGTGGTAGGGTTTACGAAATCGGGAGAACGGTTGGTAGGCCAGGTGGCGAAGCGGCAGTCGATCACCAATCCCGAGAATACCATTTATTCCATCAAGCGGTTTATGGGACGCCGCTTCAATGAAGTGGAGAGTGAAATCAAGACGGTGTCTTATAAGGTCGTCTCGGGCCCCAATGGCGACGTGCGGGTGGTGGCGCTGGGCAAGGAATATTCGCCCCCGGAGATCTCCGCAATGATTTTGACGAAAATGAAGGACGCGGCGGAGCAGCATCTCGGCGAAAAAGTTACCCAGGCGGTCATTACGGTGCCTGCTTACTTTAACGACGCGCAGCGCCAGGCGACCAAGGACGCGGGCAAGATCGCGGGCCTTGAGGTTTTGCGCATCGTGAATGAGCCCACGGCGGCGGCGCTGGCTTACGGGCTCGACAAGAAGAAGGACGAAACGATTGCCGTTTACGACTTCGGCGGCGGCACCTTCGATATCTCCATCCTGGAAGTTGGCGAAGGCGTGGTGGAGGTGAAGTCCACCAACGGCGACACGCACCTGGGCGGCGACGACATTGACAAGCGCGTGATGGACTGGATCGTCGCGGAGTTTAACAAGGATCAGGGCATCGACCTGTCGAAGGACCGCATGGCCCTGCAACGCTTGAGGGAAGCGGCGGAGAAGGCCAAGATGGAACTCTCCACGGTGCTCGAAACGGAAATCAACCTGCCCTTCATTACTGCGGACGCTTCCGGCCCCAAGCACCTGGCCATGAAGCTGACGCGCGGACGCTTCGAGCAGATGTGCGAGGATATTTTCCAGCGCTCGGTGGGCCCCGTGAAGCAGGCGCTGAAAGATGCCGGGCTGACTCCCGACAAAATTGATGAGGTGGTGCTGGTGGGCGGCTCCATCCGCATCCCGCGCGTGCAACAGATCGTCAAGGACCTCTTCGGGGGCAAGGAGCCTCACAAGGGCGTCAATCCGGATGAAGTGGTGGCAGTGGGCGCGGCCATTCAAGCGGGCGTGTTGGGCGGCGAAGTCAAGGACCTGCTGCTTCTCGACGTGACCCCGCTGACCCTGGGTGTGGAAACCCTGGGTGGCGTCATGACCCCGCTGATCCAGCGCAACACGACGATCCCCACGCGCAAGACCGAGACTTTTTCCACGGCGGCGGACAGCCAGACCTCGGTGGAAATCCACGTCCTGCAAGGCGAGCGGCCGATGGCGAATGGCAATCGCACGTTGGGCAAATTCCATCTCATTGGCATACCTCCCGCTCCACGCGGGATACCGCAGATTGAGGTGACCTTCGATATCGACGCGAACGGCATCCTGAATGTCTCCGCCAAGGACCTGGGGACGGGCCGCGAGCAGAAGATCACCATCACCTCCTCCAGCGGCCTCAGCAAGGAAGAAGTGGAGCGCATGACCAAGGAAGGCGAGCTCCACGCCGATGAAGACAAACGGCGCAAAGAGGAAGTGGAGGTCAAGAACAAAGCCGATTCCATGGTGTACTCGGTCGAGAAGCTGCTCAAGGAAAATCGCGAGAAGATTTCTGACGGCGATGCCAAGTCGATCGAAGCGGCGCTCGAAGAGGCGAAGAAGACCATCCAGGAAGGCGACGCAGCCAAGATCAGCACGGCTGTCGAGAAACTGACGACGGCTTCCCACAAGCTCGCCGAAGCCATGTATAAGCAGGCAGCCTCCGCGAAGGCAGCCGCGGACGCCAGTACGGGGGGAGGCGCAGCAGGGGCGCAACAAGGTCCCACTGACGGCGGTCCGCAGGGCGGCGCCAAAGGCGAAGGAGAAGTGATCGACGCGGAGGTCGTGGACGACGACAAGAAGAAGAACTGAAGAAATAGTGAATAGTGGATCGAGGACCCTCAAAGCACGAAGCAGCTAACGGAGCCCGATGTTCTTACTGTTAACTGTGAACTGTAAACTGTGAACTTACTATGGAACATCGTGCCCAAGTGCCCGTTCAATGCCCGGTTTGCAATTGGCGGCACTTTTTGGAAGTGGAAGTTGAAGATTTCGACAAGGTGGTCGGGGCCGAACTCCGCAAGCATCTGGAGGCCTGGCTCGCCTCGCGCTGCCCCGATCACCTCGGGCCGATTTTGGAGATGAGTAAAAACTAAAAGAAGCTGTCAGTTGTCTGTGGTCAGTTGTCCGTTGTCAGTACTCGGTGGTTCGTCTCGTGGCGAGAGAAAGGCCGAAACTCGAAAATCGCACGGAGTTTCAAATCTCTAAATTGGCTGAACGCTGAAAGCTGATTGCTGAAAAATCCCAACTGACAACTGACAACGGACAACGGACAACTAACGTCCTTTTCCCATGCCTACTGGCACACAGAAAGACTATTACGCAACCCTCGGCGTCAGTCGCACCGCCAAGCCGGAGGAGATCCGCAAGGCTTACCGCCATCTGGCGCGCAAGTATCATCCGGATGTCAATCCTGGGAACAAAGGCGCGGAAGAGAAATTCAAGCAACTCTCGGAAGCTTACGAAATCCTGAGCGACGAGAAGAAGCGCAAGATTTACGACCAGTACGGATTCTATTCCGACAACCTTCCCCCCGGGGGCTATGGTCCCGGCCCTAGTCAAGGAGGGCCCGCCTATTCGCCTCCGCCCGGCGTGGACTTTTCCGGTTTTGACTTTTCCCACATGGATGATGCTGGCGCCGAAGCCGGCCGGCGTACCGGCGGGTTTGGTGGCGGCTTCCGCGACATCTTCTCCCAGATTTTTTCGCGCGGCGAACGCGAGGCAGCGAGCGAGGAGCCGGAAAAAGGTTCCGACATTGAATACCGGATGCACCTGGGTTTCTGGGATGCCATTCGCGGCGCGCAGGTACGAATTACCGTGGCGCGTGAGGATGCTTGCAGCAATTGCCATGGGACCGGGACCATCCCCGGCCCGGTGGTTCCCTGCGCGAATTGCGGGGGCTCGGGCAAGACTCTGAAACAGGTCGGCGCAATGCGCTTTGAGATGACTTGCCCGCAATGCGGGGGGAGCGGCAAGCAGCGCCGGCCCTGCCCCAAATGCCGCGGCAATGGTTCAATTCACACGCCCGAAACCTTGAACGTGCGGATTCCCCCCGGGGTTGACACCGGGTCGCGCGTGCGCGTTCCTGCCAAGGGCAATGCCGGAATTCTGGGAGGCCCGCCGGGCGATCTCTATATCGTTACCGAAGTGGAGCCGCATCCGGTGTTCGAGCGCAAGGGCGACAACTTCTACGTCAAGCTGCCTGTCACCATCTCCGAGGCCGCCTTGGGCGCCAAAGTGGAGGTCCCCACTATCGACGGTTTGAGCACCATTAAGATTCCTCCCGGCACGCAAAGCGGTCAGAAACTGCGCCTGCGCGGCAAGGGTGCGCCATCGTTACGGGAGTCTTCGGGCGAGCTGCGGGGCGACGAGTTTGTGGAAGTGCAGGTGATGGTGCCGCACGTCGCCGATGAGCGCACCAAGGAAATCCTTCGCGAACTCTCGCGCCTGAATCCTGACGACCCCAGGAAAGACTTAAAGGCGGCGGGCACCAAGCCGTAGCGGCGAAATTACGAATTAAGAATTACGATTTACGAATCACTAGTTATTTTGAATCTTGAATTTTGAATCTTGAATCCCCGATGGCCAAACGTGGCAGGAAAACTCGCGGCAAGGCCGGGTACATGATCTCGGCGGTGGCGGAGATGTACAACATCCATCCCCAGACGCTGCGGCTCTATGAGCGCGAAGGCCTGCTGATTCCGTCCCGCTCCAACGGCAACACGCGCCTTTACACGCAAAACGATTTGGAGCAGCTTGAAACCATCCTGAATCTAACTCGCGACCTGGGAGTGAATCTGGCCGGGATCGAAATCATCCTGAACATGCGCCGGCGCATGCGCCTGATGCAGGAAGAAATGCAGGCGTTCGTCGACTACGTACAGAAAGAATTTCTGGAGCGGTCGGAAAAGGACCGCGAAGGAATCCAGAACGCCCTGGTCCGCATTTCGCCATTGCAAATGATCCGCACAAGGAAGGGGTGAAAGGATGAAGTGTGAAGGATGAAGTATGAAACATGGGCCTTAACCTTTATCCTTCACCCTTCATACTTCATCCTTCACCCTTTACCCTTTAAACTTTACCTTTTATCCTTTACACTTTTCGGACATGCCCAGAAAAGACTGCCCTCAGTGTGACGGAACGGGATGGAAACCGGTGGAGGTGGACGGCATCCGGCGCGTTGCGCCTTGCGATTGCCAGAATCTGGAGCGCTCGGCCCTGCTGCTCAAGCAGGCGCGCATTCCACCCCGTTACGAGCACTGCGAGTTGGCGAATTATGACGTCCGCAAGATCCTGGGCACCGGCCAGGAGAACCCCAGCTTGGAGCGGGCGAAATTCACCGCAGGGAAATTCGTGGAGGAGTATCCCACCGACTTTGGCCTGCTCTTTGTGGGGCCGACCGGGGTGGGGAAGACCCACCTGGCGGTGGCGGTGCTCCGGGAGCTGATGCTGCGCAAAGGCGTGGAATGCCTCTTCTACGATTTCCACGAATTGTTGAAGACCATCCGTGACAGCTACAACCCCGGCACTCAGAGCACGGAGATGACCGTCCTCCAACCGGTCCTGGACGCGGAGGTGCTGTTGCTTGATGAGCTGGCCGCATCCAGCCCCAGTGGCTGGGTGAAGGAAACTCTGCAACACATCATCAATTCCCGTTACAACTACAAGAAGGTGACGCTCATCACCACCACACTGCCTTTCGGTGATGCCTCCGGGCGTCGCGAAGGCCGCCAGCCTTCCGGTGAAGCCATCCCCGACGTGGATTACACTCTGAACCAGTTAGGGGTTACGCTGCGGTCGCGGCTTTACGAAATGTGCAAGCTCGTGGAAATGAGTTCCGACGATTACCGCAAGGCCGTCAAACAAGCGGGCTACAGATTCCGTCCGGAGTGAGGCGGCGGGCTCCCACAGATTAGCGATCCAGTGACACCCACACCTTTCGCGCGGCGGCCTCACCCAGAACTGCGGCCTTCTTGCCTAGGCGCAGGCTGAGGGTTCCGTCATAATTTCGATCGAGGACTTTCACGCCAACGCCGGGCCGGATGCCCAGCCCGTCGAAGTATTCCAACAATTTCCGATCCCGCTCGTGCATGCTGTCGACTCTTACGCGCGCGCCCGGCGGGACTTCCCAGAGAAGTTGCAACCCCTCCTTCCGCAACTCGGGTGCGCCCTTATTAATCAGGCTACCATGGGGGCAGCGGCCGCTCGCGCCGAGCATGGCGGTCAACCTCCGCTCCACATCCTCGGAGATGGCGTGCTCCAGCCGCTCGGCCTCATCGTGGACTTTGTACCACTCGATTCCCAATAGTTCATGGAGCATCCGCTCCACAAGGTGGTGGCGGATGCGCAATTTATCGGCGACCCCGCGGCCCGCGGCGGTCAGGGAGATTCGGCCCTTGCGGTCGACCGTCGCCAGCTTGTCGCGGCGCAACCGGCGTAACGCCCAGGCGACGGCGGGGGCGCTCACCTGAAGCCAGCGGGCAATGGTGGCGGCGATCACCACACCCTCTTCGGCCTCCGCCTCGGCAATGGCTTTCAAGTAGTCTTCTTTTGATACCGTGAGTTTCATCTTGCCACCATCCTAGCAGATCCGCCGATTAAATCGATAGCACAAAAAGGGCTTGACTATGGACAAGGACTTATAGTTAACTATGGTTAACTCAAATATAGTAGCTATGATATATCAAGACGAAAAGCTCGGACAAAGCAGTATCTCGATCGCGCTTCCGCGGACGGGCGGGAACAACGGAATGGCGCGCATCATGGTTCTCGGCCTGTTGATTGTTGGCGCTTATGTGTTTTTCCCCTCTCGCGTGCGGGCGCAGGGTGAAACCACCAGTGCCATTGTTGGACAAGTGACTGATGCAACCCAGGCGGGCGTCCCGGGCGCCACGGTGACCATTGTGAATGCGGAGACCGGCCTGGAACGCCGCGCGCGGACGGACAATGAGGGCCGCTTCAATTTTCCGCAACTGCGTCCGGGCACTTACTCCGTCAAATTGGAAGCGGAAGGGTTCGAGCCACAGCAGAGCGGCCACGTGGTTGCCGGCCTGGGGCAAAAGCAAACGGTGAACTTCGTCCTGAAAATAGCTGCCACCCAGCAGACCATTGAAGTGACTGGAGTCGCCCCGCTGATCAATCCTGAGAACGCCAATACCTCCACCACCTTGGCCGCAACCGCCCTCGAAGACCTTCCGAATCCGGGAGGTGATATGACCTACCCGCTGCAATTTGCCGCTGGCGCCCTGATCAACACAGCGGGAAGCGGCAATGATTTCGTCGGTGGAACGAACGGGTACGGCAACGTGGAATTTAATGGGCTGCCCGCGCTGTCCAACGGCTATATCGTCGATGGGCTCGAGACCAATGACCCCCTCACCAACCTCAACAGCGGCCTTTCGACGAACCTTGTTCTGGGGCTCAACTCAATTTCCGAGGTTACCGTCAACACGCTTGCCTATTCCGTGGATCAGGGACGATTCGGAGCGTCGCAGGTCAACTATGTCACCAAGTCGGGCACCAACCGATTTCACGGAAACCTCTACGAAATCTGGAACGGGTCGCTGCTGAATGCAGCAGACTTTTTCACGAACGCTACTCCGGGAAACAGCAAGCCGCGCTCGACAGTGAATCATTTTGGGGGGAGCCTGGGCGGCCCCGTGGTGCGCGACAAGCTGTTTTTCTTTTTTGACAGCGAATGGATGAGGATTGCCCTGCCGATTGTTACCCCCACGACCGTCCCCACCCAGGCCTTCCAGCAATATGTTTTGCAACAACTGCCGCTGGGTGGAACGGATGCCATAACCGGATCAAGTTATCCGGCGGCGCCGCAATTGGTTCCGTTTTATCAAAAGATGTTCGCGCTGTACGGAAACACCGGCGGAACGCCGCTGGCCATCCTGGGGTGTCCGTTTAATGCCGATGGCAGTGCAGCCCCGGGCGTGCCCGCAAACGGAAACGGTTGTGCCAACCGGCAGAGCATTTCGCATTCCAGCGACGATCACGAGCAGGTGCAGACGGCGCGCGTCGATTACAACCTCAGCGAGAGGAATTCGCTCTGGTTCCGGTTTCAATCGGATACCGGCGTGCAAGCGGCCTATACAGACCCCATTAATCCGGTGTTTGACGCAGTCTCGCCGCAGCCGTTGTACTCTTTTGCGGCCGGGCACACGCATGTGTTTTCACAAAATCTTGTGAACTACTTCAATCCAGCATTCTCCTGGTACGAGAGCTTGTTCGCCCCTAGCGATTTGCAGAGAACGCTTTCCGCCTTCCCGATTGTTTTGCAGGGGCAAGGAGCCAACGCGCCCTTCACGACGATCGGCGGCTTGGACAATACGTGGTTGCAGGGCAGGCGCGCGACCCGTTTCTTCATCAATGACAACCTGGCCTGGAGCCGCGGGGCCCACGAATTCCGCTTTGGCACCAACACTCGCATCTTTCGCCTGAATGATTACGACTTTGGCGAGGGCACAGTTCCTACGGTGACCTACACCACCTTACCGCAATTCATTTACGGAATCGCTTCCACGGCGACCAAGACCTTCCCCGAGGCGGCAAACGAGCCCTTTAATTTCCTCAATTTGGACCTCTATGCGCAGGACACTTGGAAGGTAACTCCCCGCCTGACCTGGACCTTCGGCATTCGGGATACTTTCAATTCCAATCCCCTTGATCCCCACCAGGAGATTGCCCGCCTGGGTGGAGCATTCAGTTCAATTTCTCACGATGTCAATCAGCCCTTGAATGCGGCGATTCAAACGCATCTCGGCAATCTGTTCGCTTCTACGCCCCTGGCGATTCTCCAGCCGCGAACGGCCATCGCCTGGCAGTTGACATCCCACACCGTGCTTCGCGCCGGATTCGGGATCTTCAGCGATATCCTGCCGGGGAGTGTCGCCGACACTCTGGGCATGAACCCACCGTATGTGCAGACCTTCCAGGGCGGTTTGCTCGGCACCACAGGCGGGTTGGGCATTGCCCCGGGAGTGCCGGGCAGCGCCATTGACACGACGGTGGCCGCTAATCAGGCGTTCAGTTCCGGATTTGCGAGCGGTGAGCTTTCCTGTGCGTCCTTGCAAGCCAACCCCGGAGCATGTCTTCCCCCCGTGGCGATGACGGCGGCGCCGGGCGGCGAGTTACGCGCGCCCTACTTCCAGGAGTGGAGTTTTGGAATCGAGCATCAGTTTGGAAACACCTCCAGCTTACACGCCCAATACGTCGGCACACGCGCTTTGAACCAGCCGTATCTTACCCAAGAAAACGGTTACCAAACGGTTTGTTCCGGCTGCTTTGCTCCTTTCCCGTACATGCAGCCGGCGGACCCGAGGTTTGGGGCGGTAACTCAACTCTCCACCGGCGCGGACAGTCACTACCACGGCCTGCAATTGACGGCGGAGCGGCGCATGGGGCGCGGCCTTAAGGGGCAGGTGAACTACACCCTGAGCCGGTGCACGGATGAAGTCTCCAACGGTGGATTCCTCCAATTTTCCTCGGGGGGGATTCTTTCCCCCTTGCCGGGTGAACTGGCTCGGGACAAAGGTCCCTGCGACTACGACATTCGCCACAACCTTACCGGCCAGTACGTCTATGAGTTGCCGATCAAGGTGCAAAGGCATCGCCTTGGTTACGCTTTGAACGGGTGGCAGATTTCCGGAACGGCGTTCTGGCATAGTGGGATACCTCTTTCGGTGGAAAGCACTCCTTATTCTGACGGAGGAAATGGCATCGTGCAGGGAAGCGGGCCGCAATTCGCGAGGGTTGTTCCCGGCGTGCCATTGTACGTGAAGAGTTTCATTGCCGGCGTGACGCAACCCGGCACGCTCCAGTGGCTCAACCCGAATGCCTTTGTTTCGGCGGTCGACCCCAGCACCGGAGCTTGCGCGGGCAGCGACAATCCCTCGAATTGCCAATTCGGAACTCTGGGCCGTAATGCCTTGCGGGGACCCGATTTTCTATGGAGTGACCTCTACCTTACGAAGTCTCTTCCCCTGACTGAACGCGTTAAGCTGCGCCTGGAAGGGCAATTCTTCAATGTATTCAACCATCCGAACTTCGCACTCCCCAGTATGGTTTTGGCAGGTATTCCTGGAAATCCGGCCACGCAAACGGGCTTTGGCGCGCTCACCAGCGCCACCTCCCCTCCCACCGGCCTGCTGGGGGTTGGACTGGGTGGTGACAACGCCCCGCGCATGATTGCCTTTCAGGCACGTATTGAATTCTGAAGCAGGTTCGATTGACTTCGGTTTGGATGCGGGGGTAGAATTAGCCTTTCCTGTTAGTCTGCGTCGGGTACTAGGAGGGAGGCACGTGGATGTATTTGGAGGATAATCGCAGCTCACAGGAGGTTGGAACTGGCCCTGAACAACCCGTGGAAGTGAGTACGCTGAGCCCACCGGAGGCCGGAACTGAAGTGCAACAAGTTGCTGAGGGGGGCGCGCTCACCTCTGGCACTCCCGAAAGCAGTGACATGTCGAACCTGCTTGCCGGAATGGAGACGCTTGCGTCGACTCCTCTGGTGCCTGGAGAGGTAGTGCAGGGTAAGGTTCTTAAGGTCGGGGACGGAGAGATTGTCATCGACCTTGGTCTGAAGACGGAAGTTACTGCCCCTTTCACCGAATTCCTGAACAGTGACGGTCAGGTTGGCGTCGCCCCAGGCGACACGGTGGATATTTGGATCGAGAACTATGACGAGGCAACGGGGCGGGTTGAGTTTTCGCATCAGAAGGCGGTGCGCCGCAAACTCTGGGAAGACATTGAGCGGGCTTTTCAGGAGCAAACCAATGTCACCGGGCGGGTGATCGACCGCATCAAGGGTGGTTTGACCGTGGACGTGGGTGTGCCGGCATTTCTCCCGGCCTCTCATGCCGATGTCCGCACGCACCGCAACGTTGACGAGTTGAAGGGCCAGGAGATCACCTGCAAGATCATCAAGATCAATCGCAAGCGCAACAACGTGGTGATCAGCCGCAAGTTGGCCCTGGAAGAGGAGCTCAATCGCCGCAAAGGCGAATTGGCGGAGCGCCTGGTGGAAGGCGCGGAAGTGGTGGGGAAGGTCAAGAACCTGGCTGAGTATGGCGTATTTGTAGACCTGGGGGGGATGGACGGACTCTTACATATTACTGATCTCGCGTGGGGGCGCGTTGCTAACCCCTCGGAAGTCGTGCAGGTGGGCCAGGAAATCCGCGTCAAGGTCCTGAAACACGATATAGAAAAGGGGCGCATTTCGCTCGGCCTGAAGCAGCTTACCCCCGACCCCTGGGAGATGGTGCCCCGCACTTATCATGCGGGTGACCGCGTCGCCGGACGCGTCGTGAGCCTGACGGATTACGGAGCTTTCGTAGAGCTGGAGCCCGGAGTAGAGGGGCTCATCCACATCTCGGAAATGAGCTGGAGCAAACGTCTCCGTCATCCCTCCAAGATTCTCACCATGGGCGACCGCGTGGACGTGGGGGTTCTGGAGGTGGATATGGCCAAGCGCCGCATCTCCCTGAGCCTGAAAGCGAGTTTGCCGGATCCGTGGACCACCATCAGCGAGAAGTATGCCGTAGGCGCTGTCGTGCAGGGTCGAGTGCGGAACCTGACGGATTTCGGCGCCTTTGTGGAAATCGAAGATGGGGTGGATGGTTTAATTCATCTGACCAACATATCGTGGAATCGCAATATCAAGCACCCCTCGGAGGTTTTGAAGAAAGGGCAAAAAATTGACGCTGCCGTCCTGGCCCTGGACGCCGCAAATCGGCGGCTGGCTCTGGGGCTGAAACAACTGGAGGAAGATCCCTGGCAGAGTTTCTTTGCTAAGATTCATGTGGGCGACGTGGTGCACGGCAAAGTTTCCCGGCAAGTTTCTTTTGGAGTGTTTGTCGAACTGCAGGAAGGGATTGAAGGCCTGTGCCACGTTTCGGAAATGGAAAACGCGCCAAGCGCCAGCGGGAATGCTAAACTTGAGGTGGGAAGCGAGCACGAATTTCGAATCCTTCGCTTGAACCCCGGAGACCGGAAGATTGGCTTGAGCATGAGGGTAGCGGCCCCTCCTCCGCCTCCTCCTGAGCCGGTGGCTCCCAAAGCGAAAGAACCCGAAAGATTGTCGACCATGGCGGAAGCCTTGTCATCCGCCGGCATCACTCCTTAGTATTGGTCGTGAGCTGCGGATGGGTAAGAGGGCGGGGAAGCGGGATTGCGGCTTTTCCGCGAAGAATACGCCGTGACCGCGGCAACGGCCCTATAATGGGACCAGCAGTTCAATATACCAATAATCCTCGCAGCAGGAGATCACTATGACGAAAGCAGAATTGATCGAGGATGTATCGCGTGTCGTGGAAATGAGCCGCAAAGACTCCGAGATCATTGTCGAGACCATTTTTGACAGCATTGTAAAGTCGCTCAAGGCCGGAGACAAGATTGAAATCCGCGGCTTTGGAAGTTTTCGTACGCGGCAACGCAAGCCCCGCATCGGGCGGAATCCCAAGACCGGCGCGCGGGTGGACGTACCGGCGAAGAAGATTCCTTATTTCAAACCCAGCAAGGAATTGAAAGACCTGGTGAATACATCCCCGTCCGCGGAGAGCTCTGCGGCTGCGCCTCCTCTCCCGCCCGCGGCCCCGAACCCGGCGACTCCCTAGGAGTTCGTGTCCCCACTCACGGGGCATGCGGAAATTATGGAATACTTGTGGAGTCCCTGGAGATATCGATACGTCAGCCAGGCAGGTAAGGGTGAGGGTTGCCCGTTCTGTCAGAAGGTGGCGTTGGACCCTTCCCACGACCGCGAACAATTGGTGTTGTATCGCGGCCGGAACAACTTCATCCTGCTCAACCTCTATCCTTACACCACCGGCCATGTGCTGGTTACCCCTTACGCCCACGTGGCCAACCTCGACCAGATCACGCCGGAAACCCTGGTGGAAATGATGGGGCTGGCGCAGCGGCTCCTGCAGGCGCTGAAAGAATGTTATACCCCTGAGGGATATAACCTGGGGATGAATTTAGGAAGATGTGCCGGGGCGGGGGTGGCGGATCATCTGCACCTTCACCTGCTGCCGCGCTGGACCGGGGATTCGAATTTCATGACGGTGGTGGGGGAAACGCGCGTCCAACCGGAAGACCTTCTGGCTACCTACGACAAACTTGCCGCGTTCTTTCGGCGTGCGCAATAAATCATCACCCAGCTCGCTGGCGCTTGGGCAAGTCCGAAGGAAGAGGGGGGGCCCCGATGGTGAGGTCCAAGGCCGCCGCCACGGCAACCCCGGCCGCAACCTCGCGCAGCGGGTCACCGACTCTTTCCTGCCGCACGGGCCGGGCCGCAAACTTAAATCGCATTTCGCCCTGGTGGGTGATCTCGTCAGGGAGCACCAGTTCCAACTGCAGCGGTTCTTCCGCGTGAATCGCCGAGGGGACGACGAAGAAAATACCGGTCCGGGAAATATCTTTCGCCACTCCCTGGGTCTCGCACGATTTGCCGTCCTCATCGTGCCACGAGACGCGCAAGGGCAATTCCAGATGATACCGGCGATCGACCCGGCGGTCGGTGCCGCCGATCTGCATGGCATGGGAGATGACACCGCTGGGGAGAGAGATGGTCAACCCTTCGTTCGCTCCCCACGTGTTCGGGAACTCCTGCCGGGCATTCATCACCAGTCGGTCCACAAAGGCATCATCGCTTTCGGGGTCATGATGGAAGAGGATCAGGTTCTTTACGTTGCACTCCTGCGCAACGCGAACCCCTTCCCGCCAGGAGCTGTGCCCCCAACCTTTCTTATCCCCCGCCAATTGTTCGGGCGTGAACTGCGCGTCATACACCATTACGTCGGCGTCTTGGGCCAAATCGCAAAGGGCCTGGTCGTGGACCGGCGACCCCGGTTCGTTGTCGGTGGCGAGGACGAACGCCCCGCCGTCCGCATCAATCCTGTAACCCACGCATCCCTGGGGATGGTTCAGGGGAGCGGACCGCAAAGTGCCTCCCGGCACGCTGACGGGCTTGCCATCCAGGTTGGAAAAGTGGCGCTGGGCCGCCATCACCGCCATGTTCACGGGGAAGTAAGGGTTGGCCATTTGGCCTTCAATGGCATCTTTCAGCCCGGAGCCAGTCCGTAGCACGGAATGAAACTGGAACTGGTTCCCGCGCCGGTAAAGCGGCGCAAAGAATGGGATGCCCTGGATGTGGTCCCAATGAAAGTGGGTCATAAAGAGAGAAGCCTGGATGGGCTGCTCGCCAAATTCCTCCTGCAAGCTTCTGCCCAGCGCGCGCATCCCGCTCCCGCAATCCAGAATGATCAAGGCGTTGTCAGCCAAACGAACTTCAATGCAACAGGTGTTGCCGCCGTAGCGGGAGTTTCGCGGCTCAGGAGTGGGAGTGGAGCCTCGTACGCCCCATAGTCGGATTTGCATTCAGCACCGCCGCGCCCTTCGAGGGTGGTCAGCTTGCCTTTGGCAAGATCAACCTGTCGATGAGCGAGCACACTTCACTTGGGACAGGCGTTAAAGTCTCAGTTTATAAGCTCATTGCCAGCCTACCAAAACCTTCCGGGGATGTCCACCGCTTTGGGGCCGCGGAGAGGTGTCATTCGCAAGGTCCTCAACCGCCTGCCTTGACCCGGGCTTTCTCCCCCCGATAGAATTCCCACTGGACAGGGTATGCATCTGCGCTTTACCACTCCGTTCGAGGCTGGGGCTGAAGCGGACGCCTTACTGGAAGGGCTTTCCTCCTGCTCCGCGGTGTTCGCCTTGTTTCCAGAGTCTCGCGAAGGAGTTCCGTCCGCGCCGTACCTGGGGCGCACGCGCGATCTGCGCCGCCGCCTCGCGCGCCTGCTTTCCGTCCGACGGCCCATATCCAAAATGCTGAACCTGCGTGAGCTGACCGCGCGCATTGAATACGAACCCGTCGGGTCGGCATTTGAAGGAACGTGGCGCCTCTACCAGTTGAACCGGCATTACTATTCACGGCAGTATCGCGAGCGCCTGCGCCTGAAGCCTCCCGCACTTCTCAAATTGAAAATGCAGAACCGCTTCCCGCGCTGCTACCCAACGCGGCGCATGGCGAAAGATCACTCGCTCTATTACGGCCCGTTTCCCTCACTGGCGGTGGCGGAGCGCTTTGCCGGCGAGTTTCTGGACTTCTTCAAAATTCGCCGCTGCGTGGAGGAGCTGAATCCGGACCCTTCCCATCCCGGATGTATCTACTCGCAGCTTCACATGTGCCTGGCGCCCTGCTTCGCCGGATGCTCGGATTCCGAGTACCAGGGCGAAGTCCAGCGGGTGGTGGAGTTCCTGGATACGCAAGGCAAATCCCTCCAACGCTCACTCGAAGCGGAGCGAGCCCAGGCTTCCGAGCAACTGGAATTCGAGCAGGCTTCCAAGATTCACCACCGGATCGAGAAACTGGACGAAGTGCTGCGCCTGCGGTCCGACCTGGTAAGGAATCTTCGCGACCTCCACGCCGTGATGGTCCTGCCGGGGGCCGAGGCGAAATCCGTGGTCTTCTTCCGAGTCATGGGCGGCGATATTCGCGGCCCCACGGCGCTCTCGCTCGATGAAAATGTTTCCAACCCCATTCCACTCGACCGGCAACTCCACGACTTGATGGAATCGCTGGGCGGGGAAGCCAGCGGGCCCGCCCCGCCGCCTCCTTGGGAACATCTCAGCCTGCTGGCGCGCTGGTATTACAGCAGCTTCCGTCAAGGCGAACTGGTGATGTTGAACCCCGACCAGACGATACCGCACAGCCGCTTGATTCGCATCTGTCGCAAAGTCCTCGCGCCCGAGGGTGAAGGCGCGTCATGAAGCCGCGTCATAATAGCGGGCGGCGAGAGGCCCGGTTTTGCTTGGGAAGTCGGGCCAGGTCTCTTATACCAGAGCTATCCTAGGGGGAGTACTTCCATGATCCGGCGACGATTCCTTCAGACAAGTTCTTTGCTGCTCGCTTTGGCGAAGTTGGCGAAATCTCAGGCCCCGAGCACCGATGGGGGCAGTGCACAGCCATGGTTGAACGAATTCGCGAGTCCACCGGATGCGGCATACCCATGGGTGTACAGTTTCTGGTTGGAAGGCAACATCACGAAAGAAGGGATCACGGCGGACCTCGAGGCCATGAAGCAAGCGGGAATCCGGGGACTGCTATTCATGGACGGCGCTCTGGGGAATCCCGTTGGTCCCCACCGTTTTATGTCCGAATCGTGGTTGGAGATGTTCAACCACATGCTGGCAGAAGCCGATCGCCTCGGAATCGAAGTAAATCTGAACAACGACCCGGGGTGGGACGGTAGTGCCGGCCCTTGGGTAACGCCGGAACAGGCATCACAGAGGGTCATTGTTGGCGAAACGGTTTTGGAGGGGCCCTCACATCTTGACGCCCCACTCGCGCGGCCGGTCGGCATCAAGCGAGATTTTTATGAGGATATTGCCCTGCTTGCCTATCCTGTAGCATCAGATGAAAGCGCGCTGACCTATCGGATTCCAGGCATCAACACGACAAAATCATTTGCCGGAGGAGGCGATTTCGCCGGTGTGGTGCCGTGGCCGCGCTATATTCCTACACATCCGGAGTGGCCGGCGGTTCCCGCAAACCAATGCGTTCAGTCAGCCAAGATGCTGGATCTTACCGATAAACTCGAAAAGGAAGGCAAGCTAAGCTGGGATGTTCCGCCCGGCCGCTGGATTGTCTTGCGCTTCGGACATACGGTGTCCAATGGCGCAACGCGATCGGCGCAGGCGGAAGCCCAAGGATTGGAATGCGACAAACTCAGCAAGTCCGCAGTCGAGGCGCACTTTGCGGCCATGGTGGGGAAGCTTGCTCAGAAAGCCGGCCCCTTGGCGGGAAAAGTACTCGTATCGGCCCATATCGACAGTTGGGAGGCCGGTTCGGGCAATTGGACGAAGGGCTTCCGCGAGGAATTTCGCCGCCTGCGTAGCTACGACCTGCTGCCGTTCTTGCCCACGTTGAACGGAATGGTGGTTGACAGCCGCGAAGTGTCAGAGAGGTTCCTATGGGATTACCGTGAGACCGTCTGCCAGCTCTTACTGGAAAACTATGCTGGGCACCTTCGGGAGTTGGCGCACGCCAAAGGACTCCGATTGTCCATCGAGGCTTACGACGGCACCTGCGACGATTTGCGTTACGCCGGACGCGCGGACGAGCCGATGGGCGAGTTCTGGCGAAGCTGTTACAGCGGGCTGCCGCTGGGTGATCTGAACGAGAGTATGGCGTCGGCCGCCCACGTCTATGGTAAGCCAATTATCGGTGCTGAAGCATTCACATCCTTCCGGGGAGATTTCCTCGATCATCCTGCCACGCTCAAGCCGCTGGCGGACTGGGCGTTCTGCACGGGAATCAATCGTCTCTGCTTCAGTGAGTGGATCATGCAGCCTTGGCCACGGCTGATTCCGGGCGTTTCGTTTGCGACCATTGGAACGGTGTTTCATCGCGCGCTGACTTGGTGGGCGCAGGCGAAGCCCTGGCACGAATACCTCGCCCGTTGCCAGTACCTGTTGCGGCAGGGGCAATTCGCCGCGGACACCTGTTTTGTCGCGCCCGAGGGGGCGCCCTACCGTTTTACGCCACCGATTCCCGCAGAAGAACGCGGCGGCATTCCCGACCGTCCGGGGTACAACTTTGATGGCTGTCCGGCGGAATTGGTGCAAAGGATGAACGTGCAAGACGGCAGGGTGACCCTGCCGTCAGGAATGAGGTATCGCTTACTGGTTTTGCCCACCTACAACGCTGATAGCCAGCCGGTCATGCGGCTGATGGAATCTGACGATTACCTCTACAAGCCCATGCCGATGCCCAGGATCCAGACGATGACCCCGGAATTGCTGCGACGAATCAAAGAACTGGTCGCGGCCGGCGCGACGGTGCTCGGCAATAGGCCTCAAAAATCGCCAAGCCTCGCCCGCTTTCCGGAATGCGACCGGGAGGTGGAGCAACTGGCGGATGAGCTCTGGGGCGAAAGCGGAGGGGCCGACGGGGCAGGCGAGCATCGAGTGGGGATGGGCCGAGTGGTTTGGGGCAGCACGCCGGAACAGGTATTGGCCAGGATGGGAGTACCCGCGGATTTTTCCGGCGACGCGCATTTGAAAGGGAAACTCAACTATACCCATCGCCGGACTTCCGAGGGTTCAGAAATCTATTTCGTCGTCAACAAGCAAGCTGTCCCCGTCCTAGCAACCGGCTCTTTCCGTACGGTGGGCAAGCGTCCGGAGTTGTATTGGCCGCAAACCGGACGCAGTGAGTCGGTTGATGTTTATGAAGAGAACGACGGACTTACCAAGATACCGCTCTCTCTCCATGCCCGTGAGTCGGTGTTCGTGGTGTTTCGCCCCTCGGCCAAGCCTCCAAGGCGCATCGTCTCCGTTGCCCGTGACGGCGTGGCACTGTGGCCGCAGCCGGTCGCGGAATCGGAGCCGAACACCGACGATGGTTCATTCATGATGGCCGCATGGGCCCCTCCCGGTCCGGAAATCGTGCTGCCGAAAGAAAAGGGGGATGGCTGGACGTATGCGCGCAACGACGTGCAGGTACCCGGACGTGGGTTCCAAACGTACACGGCGCCCGGGCAAGGGCGCAACGGGTTTGCCATCGGCCGGAATGGCATCGTCGTGTATCAATACAGCCGTGAAGGCACGGTCGAGCCGCTGCTCGTGTACGCGGCGCCGATTACCGCGCCCGTGCTCGTAGGAGTGATTTACAAGGACAGAATTCCCAGGCTCTACCTCGACGGCAAACTGGCGAAAACCGGGCCGGTCAATCGTTTCCCCGAACCCGCCGACAACGGTTGGGCGGAACGCTGCCCGTACGCAGGCGAGGTTCCTCCTTTGGAACAGTTCAATGAAATGCTTCGGGCCGCGGGTGTCGATAGCCTGTGCCCGTCGCCTACCGCGGCCGATGATGTCGCAGCCTGGGATTTCTCCCATGGCGAAATCTGGAAATCGGGCACGTACGCGATCAAAACGGCTGATGGCCGGAGTCGGCAATGGACGGTTCTTCTTCCGCCGCTGCAGGAAATCACCGGCCCGTGGCAGGTGGCGTTTGATCCGAAATGGGGCGCGCCGGCAAGCGTGACGTTCGAGAGGCTGACGGACTGGTCGAAACACGCTGAGGATGGCATACGGTATTATTCCGGCGCGGCCACCTATCGTTGCAAATTCAATCTCGCTCGCCCGCGTCTTCCGGATTCAAATTCCAAAATCTATTTGGATTTGGGCAAGGTGGCGGTTATTGCCGAAGTGATTCTCAACGGTCAAAACCTTGGCATCGTTTGGAACCCGCCGTATCGGGTGGAGGTAACTCAAGCGCTTACGCTCGCCGACAACACGCTCGAAGTGAAGGTCGTCAATTTATGGGTCAACCGGCTGATCGGGGACGAGCACCTTCCGGAAGACAGCGATCGCAATCCGAAGGGACGGCTGACGGCATGGCCCCGGTGGGTTGAGGAAGGGAAATCCAGTCCCACCGGCCGCTTTACCTTCGCATCGTACCACGTGTGGACAAAGGATAGTCCTTTGGTGCCCTCCGGTTTGCTGGGGCCGGTGCGACTCCTCACCGCCGAGAATATGGAAACTCGGCGGTTAGTTGCAGAACGGCGATGAGGCGCGGAGCTGGAAATTAGCCTCCGCGCAGAGTGCCTGACTTGGGAAGACAAATGGGGAGCGGCAGTGAAGATTGACGATTACAAAGCGATTCTATATTCCCAGGAAGACGGCTCTTGGCTGGCGGAGATTCTGGCCATCTCGGGTTGTTACGCCCTGATGCCTACCCGCGAAGAAGCCCTAGCCGAGCTCACCAGAGTCTTCGAGATGATTGCCGAAGAATACCGTGAGAAGGGTATGCCACTCCCCGCGGACAACACCGAGATTGTTCATGCCTAGTGCAACGGTGCGTTAGGCCCCAAATACCCCCACTAACCAACAATCCTTTTATGCGCCCATTTCGAGTTTGGCAATAAACGTTCCTCTAGAGGGTTCAGCTATAACCCCAACTCTTTGCGTGAGTTACAAAGGGCTTTTTGGGGGTTTTTGGCTGTGCTCTTAAAACTGGCAAAAAAAGGGAGGTAGTAGTTGAAAAATTTTGGAGTCTGGTGCGCCGTTGCAGTTTTAGGCATTCTCATGGGCAAAGAGTTCCTGGACTGGGTGTGGTGGTACATCTGGGGCGACGATGAGGATGAGCCAAACCCAGGCCCCCTCATTTGCAAAACGTGGGCTGTTTGGGAGCTGATTGGTCGGGTCAGATTCTGGCTGTGGTTGAAAATCTGGCGATTGCCGGAGCGCTGGATTGACGGCATCTGGCACCGGTTCTTTTCTCCAGAACCACCCAAGGAGCCGACCGACCGAGATGGCCGGACGCCCACGGAGTGGCTATCAATCGGTATCTTCGGCGTTTGGGAAGTGCACAAAGATGAGTACGACCAAAAGGTCAAGACGAACTGGGAAGAGTACCTGAGGACCCGAAACGTGACAGAAGAGCCTGAAGCGGAGCGCACACTCAAGCACGAATAAGTGAATTGAATCGGCTGCATCGCGGAGTTACACTCTGCTCCATTCCAAGAGTCTAGGGAGGTTCCCGTGACCTATCTCACCCGGCGGGAGTTCATCTCAATTACGTTTGCTCCGTTGCTTGTAGGTAGGGCCGTAGCACGCGCGACGGCCTTTCCGCACACTTTCGAGCCTGCGCTCCCCTCCGCCCTCGAAAATCCCGCCAGTCAGCCGGAAGCCTTGCTTGCCGGGAGTGAGGAATGCCCTGAGTGCCGTGGCCTCGGGGCGGTCACCTGCCCGGCTTGCGACGGGACGGGGCTTTGGAACGAAGCCAGCGAATCCGCCGGATTCTATCAGCGTGAAGCCGCCCGCGCTACCGGCCACTGCGCATGGTGCAATGAGTGGGGGGAGATTGGCTGCCGGAAGTGCGAAGGGAGCGGCAGCAAATCATGGCAATGACAATCCGTGGCGAGCCGCTCATGGACAGTGCATCCGGCACTTGCGTATGCGCTAATCAGCGCAATTACAGATTTGCCCTTGGGGCATCAGATAACTGATACCCCATACGCCCGCACGAAGGAGGAGACATGGACATATTCGAGGAAGCGGTGATGGAATACCTCACGCACGATGGGGATGTCTTCGTTTGCCCTCAATACCGGGCCAATGGCGCGAACCCCGATTTTGTTGCACTGAACTTCACTAAGCATCAGATCGAGGTGGTTGAAGTTAACGGTGGACAGGAGCCGCAGCAGAGCCTGGCACCCAAAGTGAACGACAGGAAATGGGTCAACAATTTAGTTGCGCAACTTCGGGAAAAGAAAGTGATCGACGGCAGTTGGAAACGCATCCTAAGAGTGTTCATAATTAAGGCTAAAAAAGAGCAATTCTGCAAAAAGATCGTTAGCCCCCATGACGTGCTAGTCGAGACGATTGACGATGTATTTGCCTGTTTGCTGGACTGGCAAAAACGGCGAGAACCGGAGCCATGCAATCCTAAGGGGTGAATCCCGGGTGCCGCAGACTTGTTCTTGAAGTCTTCGGCCTTTTGTCGATGAATTCGAGCCGCTACGCGCTTAGTTCGTATATGCGAATTTCAATGCTCAGAAAGACCTAACTCCTTAAATACATAGCGTTTCGCGGTCCATTGAATAAACTCTGCCTTATTATCTGAGCCAGCTTGTAAGTCAAACTCGCAGATGGGTTTGTGCTCTTCCGGCACACTTGGGTCAAAATTGTAAACGGTCCAGGACCGGCCGTTGGTTACTATCCCGCGAACGAATGGCTTGTCGTCGAAATACAATCGAAACTGTTCATTAGTAGAACCACTGAAAAGGTTATCTAGAACATCTCCTCGAAGCTGTTCGTAAGCCACGCGCATGCGAGCACGACTACTGTCCAGGGACTTCACTTCTAGAACTACCGCTATTTTCCACTTTTTTTGGTAGTCAAAGCCCCCCAGCCAAATATCTCCAATCATTTTGCCCTCGCCGCGTGGATATTCACGATCCACCTGCCCATGGTCGAATGTGTCCCAACCCAGCCCTCGCAATAACGGCTCCACAAAAATTGCTCTGGTGTCATCCTCGAACACGCCTGCGTCTTTGTATTGAGCCGCTTTGTCGGCAAGAGTTGTCAGGCAGCGACTAGCCAAGCCCAAGTCGGTATTTTCAAGCCATCCGAGACGAAAAAGATCATCACTCATAAAGGATTCTCCTTTCCCTTCAGCCGCGGCGCATATCTTGCCTTTTAGGTATGCGGAGTTGCTTAAATCCTCAGGGAGTTGGTCGTCGAGCCGGTCCATTTCTGTTTGCAATTCTTCCGCGAGGAACTTGGCGAGTGTAAGTTGCGAGTACAGGACAGCGAGTGTGTCGTGATAGGCGTCGGAGAAACGGGGGGCCTTGGCAAGTTTCACAAGATTCGAACCCACGCCGGCGTGGAGCTCGCGGAATTCTCCCAGGAGCCGGTCAAGTGTCCGAGTATCCGGCGTTACCGCTGTGTTGGGTTTGCTCATGGTTCAATTCTAATGCTGACGCAGCCTCTCCTCCAAGCGATACCGCTGATTGGCCGCGCCCTGGGACTACGTTGCAGGCTCAAACCGCGCTTGGAAGAAGCGCAGGTATTTGGGCTCGTAGGTCATGCGCAGGCCGCGGGCTTGCTCGCGGTGCTCGTAAACCTCCAGCACCGATTCCGCCACCACGTCCATGTGCGCTTGTGTGTAGACGCGGCGGGGAAGGGTGATGCGCACCAGTTCCAGTTTGGGGAAATGTTCTTCGCCGGTTTTGGGATCGCGTCCGGCGGAGACGGCGCCGCGCTCCATGGTGCGCACGCCCGAATCAATATAGACATAGCAGGCAAGCGCCTGGGCCGGGTACTGCGACTGGGGGATGTGCGGGTAAAAGGCCTTGGCGTCCAGAAAGACCGCGTGCCCACCGATGGGCTTGACGATGGGCACGCCCCAGTCGAGCAGGTGGTTGCCGAGATATTCCACTTGGCCGATGCGCGTGCGGATGTGGTCGTCCTCGACACTTTCCACAATGCCGCGCGCCATGGCTTCCATGTCGCGTCCCGCCAGGCCGCCGTAGGTGTGCAAGCCTTCATAGACCACCACCAGGTTGCGTGCTTCTTCAAAGAGCCCCTCATCGTTGGTGGCCAGCCAGCCGCCGATGTTCACCAGCGCGTCTTTTTTCGCGCTCATTGTGCACGTGTCGGTATAAGAGCAGTACTCCTTCAAAATCTCAGCCACTTTCTTGGAATGGTATCCCGGCTCGCGTTGCTGAATGAAATAGCAATTCTCCACGGCGCGCGTGGCGTCAAGCACCACGGGGATTTCATGGCGCCGGCACAGTTCGTGGACGGCGCGCATGTTTTCCATGGATTGCGGCTGTCCGCCCGCCATGTTCACCGTGCCCGCGATGCACACATAGGGAATTTTGCGCGGGCCGGCGTCCGCAATGACGCGCTGAAGCTTGGCGAGGTCTACGTTGCCCTTGAAAGGGTGCGGGTTCGCGGGGTCGTGCGCTTCATCGATAATCACGTCGACGAACGTGCCCCCGGCGAGTTCCTGGTGCAGGCGCGTGGTGGTGAAGTACATGTTGCCGGGAATGATGTCCCCCGCGTGAATCATGACCTGGGAGAGGATGTGCTCCGCGCCGCGGCCCTGATGCGTGGGAACGAGATACTTATATCCATAATACTGAGTAACGGTCTCCCACAGATTATAAAAGTTCCTGCTGCCGGCATAGGCTTCGTCGCCCAGCATCAGGCCCGCCCACTGGCGGTCGCTCATGGCATTGGTGCCGCTGTCGGTCAGCAGGTCGATGTAGACGTCCTCGGAGCGCAGCAGAAAGGTGTTGTAACCCGCCTCGCCGATAAACTTTTCACGTTCGGCAAGCGTGGTCATGCGAATGGGTTCGACCATCTTGATTTTCCAGGGCTCCGCCCAGGAACGCCGGCTGGGTTTTGGATAGGACATGAGCTTTCCCCCAAGTAATTATTGATTGCCGATTGTCGATTGCCGATTGAAAACAAGAAAATCTTCCTCCGCGGGCAATCGTCAATCGCCAATGGTTTCTCACATTGCGAGAAGATATCATAGCAATTCCATCCCCTAGCACCAACGGCCAATTAATGTTAGGATTTTGATGCTAACGAGAATTGGGCACGGTCTTAAACCCATACATGCAGCTCACGTCCGCCCAGGAGGCGCTGATGAGGAAACTCGCTCACCCCATATGGAAGTTCCGCTATCTGCTGTTGGCACTGACGGTGTTTTGGGCCGTTCAGGCGATTTCGCAGGAATCCACTCCGAACCTTACCGGCATTTGGAAGGCGAACCCCGACAAAAGCCACGTGCAGGGCCCGCCCCTGACCAACCGCCGCGTGAAGATCGTGCAGCAGGGCGACGACCTCACGATCAGCACGCGGGTGATTTCGCAAATGGGCGACCAGATTCAGACGCAGCATTTCCGTATCGGCTCGGACGACAACAGCAACGAGGCGATGGTCTTCACGCTGAAGAGCAGCGTCCACTGGAAGGATGGCGGGCTGGCCATCGACTCCGTGGGGAAGACAGACCGCGGTGAAATCCACCTCAACGAGGTTTGGACTCCTTCTGCCGACGGGCAAACTCTTACCTACCATGGCAGCCGCGTCATGGGCGACCGTCCGCCGCGCGAGGATACCATTGTCTATGAGAAGCAGCCCGAGGCCGACTGGGAGCCGCCCCAGCCGCCTAAGCCCGCGGAGGAAGTTTACAAGAACATCCAGGTTCTTAAGGGCATGCCTGCTCCCGACCTGTTGCGCGCCATGCAGTCATTCACTCGCTCGCTGGGCGTGAAGTGCGAGTTCTGTCACGTCGAGGGGGCGTTTGATAAGGACGACAAGCGCGAGAAGCAGACCGCTCGGAAGATGATTCTGATGGCGCATCAGATTAATACTGACAACTTCCACGGCCACATGCGAGTGACCTGCTGGACCTGCCATCGCGGCGCCACCGAGCCCGAATCCGCAGCAAAGTAGTTGCGGGACGAAAGGTCGTGGCCTGCCGGCGAACGGCGGGGGGAGCGCAGCTTGGCGCGTCCACGTTAGGGGCTTCGAGAGGGAGGTTCGCACTCACGCGGCGCGTCTGACCAATGCGATCAGCGTGCGCGATCATCGCCATTGCCATGCTGAAGGAGTCGTCGAGATTTCCAGACAATTTGACTGAATAAAGTTGCGAAACCCTGTGATTAGTAATAGACTTTATGTCGGAAAAACAAAAGCGGGAACTTTGGTTGATTTAAGGGTTCTCGCTTAGTGCCTTCCGCCCTGCGATGCGGCAGGCTGCTGTGGGTAGGCGTCAACCCTGGTAGTCCCGGAAATCTCAGAGGAGTCGACCTCATGCGAACAAGACAGGTTGTACTGTTATGCGGATTAGTACTGTTGCTGGGGCAATCCGTCTCTGCCTCGACGATCACGTGGAATGCGCCGGAAAATATCACTGGCGCAAGCAACGTCCAGACCGGAAACATCCTTGAGGCCTATATTTTCGGGAATTCCAGCGTCACGGCAACGACCATTAATGGAGTTACGTTCTCTCCCTTCGATGTCTCGCTTGCAAGCAGCATAACTGTCGGAAACGTCACACTCTCGACGAGTGGGGGTGATGGTATAGTGGGAACAGCTGGCCTCAACACATTCGGCTCGGGGAGTGCGCCGTTTGCCGATCTTCCGCTTGCTTATCAATCCCTGCTCGGCACGGCGGCTTACACAAACTGCAATTCATGTACCGCGCCGCTGGATGTTGAGTTGAGTGGGCTGACGATTGGCGGGACCTACGAAGTCGAAGTCTGGGTGAACGATTCGCGCAGCGATCCTGGCTCGTATCGTAACGAGACCCTCAGCGGGGCCCCGCCCCCGACCCTCGATTTCAACACCACCGGCGATGGCGGCGTGGGCCAGTACGTCATCGGGACGTTCACTGCCGGCGCCACGACGGAGTCGTTTGCGATTTTGGGGACCGATTCCTACGACCCCAACTCGGCATCACAAATCAATGGCCTCGAGGTGCTGGCGACACCCGAGCCCTCCACGCTGGCGTTGCTGGGCCTGGGAGCGCTGGCGTTGGCCTTTGCCTTCCGGGGAAAGCGCCAGTCTGGGCCGGCGCGGTCCGCATAATTCCCGAGGTGCTGGGCGGGCTGCCGGCTACTCACAGTAGATCCTAACTTTTTCCCCGTTCTTGCTGTCCACATCGACGTGCAGGTCTTTCAGCTCGTCGACCAGTTCTCCTCCCTTCAAATCCCGAAGGGCGGAGAGGTCAATGCCTTTTTCGGCGAGCTTCTCGCTAACCTGGGGCGGAATTACGCCCAGCAGCTTCATGCCCGCGCGCAGAAAGGTCAGCGGGACGCGAACGTTCACCTGGTCGCGATCGGGGCTGTCCACCGTCACCCGGAGGAAGCGCAGCTTGGGTTCCGCGCTTTTCTTCTCCGGCGGCGGGGTTGGTTCGGAAGCCGGGGGCGTGGTGGAGGCGGAGCCGCTTGCCCCCAGTTTCTCCAAAAGTTTTTCCGCATCGTCGGCGCTGATCTGACCGGACGCAACCATCTGCAATACTTTCTTGGTTTCTTCCGACATGGTGTTTCCTCCTTTTAAGTCGTCAGGAAAGTTTCTCCAAAGCTTCCTCCACCGTGATCTCTCCCCGGGCAAGCTGTTCGAGGACGTAGAGATTCGGACTGGGCGCTTGGAAACTTTTGTCGAGCGCGGCGCTGATGGCATTCAGGCGGTTCTTCACCGTCGGATAGCTGATGCCAAACAGGCTCTCCATTTTCTTGATCGATCCGTGCGAGCGCACGAAAGCGATGACGAAGGTTTGGTCCTCCAAGGAAAGCTGGGCGAGCGGAGAGACCTCAAACTCGCCCTCCATCGACATGCCGCAGGTGGCGCATGCCATGCGAGCGATCTTTAAAGGTTTCTTGCAATCGGGGCAAGTACTTTTTGAGATATCCATGGGTGGCCTCAACTTACGTGAGCAGATTACACGTAGAAATTAAGTTTGTCAAGTTACAAATTAAAGAATTTAATTTAATATGGCAAATACAACAGTTTCTATTGTTTTGGCGTAAAGTTTTCATTGATTGGGAGCTGGGGAAGGGAATCGCAGGCCACGCATGGCGCCGAGCACCCCCGGCTCCCAAGGTCTTTGCTGGGCCGTGTGCGGTCAGTTATAATACTGAATAACGAAGGACGCCACGATGACTCAGGTCCCGATAGATGACGCGAAGCTGAAGGCGGTCTTCAAGACCGCTCTGGTGGAAGTGCTGGAGGAACGCAGGGACCTCCTGCGCGACGCGATCGAGGGTATCGCCCTTGTCCGCGCCATCGAGGAAGGCCGACGCTCGGAAGATGTGAGTCGCGGCGAAATCCTTTCCCTTCTCGAGGGCGGACATTGAAAGTTCGCTTCAAAGCGAGCTTTGCCAAAGGAAGAAAAAGTGGAATGCCCTAATTGCAAGCTGATAAATCCACCCTCCGCCGAGCGGTGCGACTGCGGATATGATTTCCCTTCCGGTCAGATGAGGGAATCCTATCTTCCGGCTCGGGAAAGAAAAACCAAAGTCGCGGGAACCGCTTGGATGGGTTCGCTTATTGCCCTGATTCTGCGAGTGCTGATGCTCATAAAAGACAAGCACCCAGTTTCCTCTGACGCAATCACGTTCATCGCGGCGTTTGTTTTTGGCATCAGCCTTATCTATTGGCTTGCCTCCAAACTACGGAAATAAACACAACAAGCAACACACATTCAGGACACTACCTTTTTCCCTTGACAATTCAACCCCACTATCCCCCTGATTCTTCGTGACGCGCGAAGATTTCGTGCCACGGGCGTCCCGCCCGTGCTCGAGCATGGCTAGGATGGCCATGGCACGGCTTTGGTTGCGGCTACGCCGCGCTGTGCCTCTGTGGTGAATCCTTTCTTATTGGGCCGGACATCCTAAATTTCTGGCTAAAAAAACAAGAATCTACGGCATTGCAACGCAGAGTTAGGATCTTTCGTGGAGCAACTCTCCTGCCCATTTAAGACGAGTCGTGATTTAGGCGTGCGCGCAGCGCCTTGGAGTGCGGTAGCAGCAGCTACCGCCTTGCTTGTGCTGGCTCTCGCACCCTTCCCGTATGAACCACAGGCGGAAGGCGGTAGCTGCTGCTACCGCAGTCCCCAAGGTGGCGGAGCCGCAAGCAAGATGTGCCATGGCCATCCTGGCCATGCCGGAGCACGGGCGGGACGCCCGTGGCACGGCTTTGGTTGCGGCTACGCCGCGGTGTGCCTCTGTGGTGAATCTATCCTTCTTGGGGCGGGCATCCTAAATTTCTGGCTAAAAAAACAAGAATCCACGGGATTGCAACGCAGCGTTAGGATCGTTCGTGGGGCAACTCTCCTGCCCATTTAAGACGAGTCGTGGTTTAGGCGTGCGCGCAGCGCCTTGGAGTGCGGTAGCAGCAGCTACCGCCGTGCTTGTTCTGGCTCTCGCACCCTTCCCGTATGAACCACAGGCGGAAGGCGGTAGCTGCTGCTACCGCAGTCCAAGGCGGCGGAGCCGCAACCAAGATGTGCCATGGCCATCCTGCCCATGCCGGAGCACGGGCGGGACGCCCGTGGCACGGCTTTGGTTGCGGCTACGCCGCGCTGTGCCCTCTGTGGTGAATCCTTTCTTTGGTGCTCAAAGCTCGTCGGTCGGCAGGAGTTGCACGCACGTGGGACAGAACTCGGCGCGTTTCAGGTCAATGCGTTCGACGCCGTTGGAGGCGCTCATCACGCAGGTATAATCCGGGCAA